>Ga0302188_10000426_pt1 | contig 36203 bp, 44 predicted proteins | sample II_Bog_E2_1_FD_198783 | JGI IMG/M metagenome (GOLD analysis project Ga0302188, IMG submission 198783) | Peat permafrost microbial communities from Stordalen Mire near Abisko, Sweden - II_Bog_E2_1 | ecosystem: Environmental > Terrestrial > Soil > Wetlands > Peat | place: Sweden: Abisko...
ATAATCCATTAAGCGTATGTAATAGTTCCCAACACAGGCAAATAACCTGTTGTGCAAACAATGTCTGTCATTGGTGATTGAACTTCAAAATATATAACGCCAACAGCACTTGATATGGCCTCATTAACACGGCTCCATCTTATTGTTCCTGCTGGGCTTCCATCGTTTAATATCAAATCATATAAGTTTGCTTGAATGTTTGTTGTAACAGTTGCTAAATCAGTGCTGTATTGTAAGCCTGTTATTGTTATGTTTATTTGATTAGGTAATGGTGCAACAACGGTTACATTTGCTGTAACTGGTCTTAATGTGTTGATATATGTTGCTAAGTTTGCAACGTCTGTTGCAAGCGGTATTCCACCCGTTGAAGCGTATAAATCATCCATGCAAAAACGAACTGTGACCGTGCCAGAGCCTAATTCCTGGGGGGAACACCACGCCCTGGTTACGCCTGCATAGGCCAAGGACCAATTCACATAATCATTTGCACAGCCGCCTTGTGGGGCTAAGGCTGTTCGGGCCAGGATACGGGCCAATAACTCAGCGTCTGTTTCCTGATCTGTGCCACCAGTTAGGCCAGCACTTCCAACGCTTGCTTGGCTTTGAAGGCCAGCTACAGAGCTTGTTAAAGTCACAAGCGTAGATGATGCTTGATTGCCTGCGGAACCGGCTATAACGGCACTAACTGGGATGCTTGCGGTTGTTGTGGTGAATGTGGTTGCGGCTGTTACAACATATTGAATGCTTGATGCTGTTTGAAAAATTACGCCTGTTGAAACAGTTGTTCCAACTGTTCCAGATGCTGTTAAAAATCCAGTTGCTACAGTTGCTGTTTTTCTGTTTAAGCCCCATACCAAAGCCCAACCATCAAGATTTGATCCTGTTGCATACAATGGCGATGTTTGATTAGCTGCATAATTAATAGCATTGTATAATTCACTAACTGCGGCTGATACAGTGTAAGCATGAGCATTAACAACAGTATATGGAAGATTAGCGTCTGACCCAGGAATATTTGAATTTAGATCAGCAATTGTATTAGCTAAAATTTGTTGAAAAGTCGGAATTGTAAAACCAGTTAAACTCATATCTATACCTATAAAATTATCTCTATAGGTATATTTATCTTTGTTTAATTATTTGACTGTATCATATCCCACAAATTATCAAACTTAACTACTGTATTTGTTCCATCTGTTTTGTATATATCAATATAAATCATCAAAGTGTTTAGGGCTGGAATATCAGTTTTAATTATTATTTTTTCAGCAACACCCTGATCAATCATCCATTGTAAAGCCTCTGTTATATATGTCTTTGCTCTTGAAGCTGTTTCATAATTAAGCTTTGAATTTTGAAGCAAATATAATCGTGATCCTGTTGTTAAGCCAGTATAAGCATCTGCCCAAAAACCATGTTGATATGTTGATTTATCAACTAAATCAGTGTCAGAAGGCTTACGCCAAGTTAAGAGGCTTATATAAATTGCATTATATAAATCTCCACCTGTTGCAAGATCGCCATTTGCAATAGAATATCCACCTGAAAGTTGCGTATTATCATAAATTAATGAAATGTCAGTCATAAAAAATACCTGTGAAAATTATTATTCACAGGTATTTATCTTTTTATTATATAAGTATTAACATTGGAGTTGATGTACTTATCAAGATATGTCCCTTTAATATAATACAATTCGATGTTATTTATTGGACATATTTTTCCATGTCCACTTAATATATCTTCTTCCCCCTTTAATAGGGTTTTGTGGACACATTTAACCTGTTGGTCCACCTGTATTTGAAGAACCACTTTGAACATTCGTATGAACGTGATGTTCTAAATCTATGCCACCTGCCGTGATATTTCCAGTTGCTGTGATCGTGCCATTTACGGTGAAATTCCCCGCAAGTGTGGCTGTGCCACCAGTCGCAGTCATTGCGATAGAAGCCGCTGTAACGCTTGCATTTCCGCTCGCATTAACCGTCACGGTTGGGGCTGTGACGGTGACACCAGACGCATTTGCGACAATCACAGAACCACCGAAGGTCACTGTGATTGCCGATTGCGTCATAATAACCGTTCCGGCACCGTTGTTGATTGTGAGCGTTCCGCCCACACCGTTAATGTATATATCAGCGGCTTTTTCCGTCGATAAGGCGATACGGTGAGCACTGGCGGCATTAGACGCTGTAGGTGTGTCCAAGTTGCTATAAACCGCAACATCGCCTGGATGGCCTCCTAACGGCCTGTAGCGACGATCATCTAAGCACAGGGCAACAGCACGGCTTGCCACCATGCCAGGATGAACAACCACACATTCAGCCGCTGAGTTACCAGAAGCGGGCAAGGGGATAGAATTAAAACCATAACTTTGAAGTCTAGGAACATCATTATAAACTTCCCCATTGTAACCGTTCAATTGGACTGCTTGCATCCCACCAGCATCATTAACTAAACTTAATGTCGCACGTTTAACGCTGTTTATCATTCGTCTATCATAATCGCCCATATATCACCTTATTGATTGCTTGTGTTTGTATTGCTTCCGCTATTTGTATCTGTTGCCACGTCTTGCCATCTGGAAAGGGCAGGGTCTTTGAAACTTGGGTCTGGTGTAAATGCTTCGGGTGGCATTAATACCAGTTCACAAGTTGTTCCTGACCCTTGATCAAGTGTATATGTGATTTCAGCAATTACTAAATCTGTATATATATTATAATAATCATCATAAACTGATACCATTTGATTTGTTTTAAACAATGATCCGTCTTTCATTCTCCAATCACTTGTTGAATATGAAAAAGTTGTAGATCGCCCTGATCTATGTGCAATTTCCCAATTGGCACGTTTCTGGCAATCATCACCTGTTCCGTTATATTCCATGACTTTTATTAAAACGCGATTTGCTGGCATGGTTGAATCAACGGCTGTGTAAGACAGGCTTGAACCAAGTTGGTTAGCTACTTCCAAGTTTTGAATGCCTTGACCCATAACAACAATTTTACCATAACGTTGAGTTGCGTTTGTTTCGCGTCGTGATGCAATTATGTTGTTATCAGTTGCTTTTTTTAATCTCTGGAGCTTCCCGCTTCCCGCTGTTCCAGCTTGTGTTAAAAGAAGATTGCCTTTTTCATCGTCTGTAACAATGACATAGCGTAATCTTGCAAGCTTCTCAATTATTTCAAATATTGGTTCGCCAAGTTCTGGCATAAAGTTTATAAAAGCGTCTCCAACATCTGTTGATTTTATAACATCAATTGATTGCTGATTACACAAATCAACAGCAATTTGATATAAATTCATGTTTTGATATGAGCCCATATGTTGATTGCTACAATCAACAATATCTCTTGTCTTACTTCTGCCTGATACATTTATAGAGTGGCTTCTAATGGATATGTTGTCTGCATATCGATCAATGTAACCAGTTAGAACTAAGTCATTGCCGAACCATATTTCACATGGTGCATTAGCCCTAACTTCTACTGGTAATCCGCCAACATCCATTGAAGACATTGATAAAGAAAATGTTGAACACGCTTCATCTAAACTTCTATGAACTTGAACAGATTGCCAACCAGATAAATTAACTCCATTAACAACTAATTTTACTTTATCCATTTTTTCCTTTTAATTATCACTAATAAGAGCATCAATATCTTTTGGCATAAACAAACTATTTGTTATATTTGCTTCATTTCTATTTATCAGGCTGTCGCGTTGTGTTGCGTCACCATAAATTATGTGGGCAACCAAATAGCTTGGAAGTGAAGCACCTAGCGAATATGTCTTTATTTGTGGTTTTTGTGCAGCACGAGTATTTAAATCATCAACAACCGATGATCTTAAAGCACGTAATGCAGTGAATTCATTGGATGATGTGTTTGCATCTAATAAAAGACTGTCTATTGATGCTGTGATGGTGTTTCTGTCTGCAATAACATCACTATATGAAGCATAATTATAAACAGTTGTTGCTTGTGCCATTAAGGCAACGCCATGTTGGGCATTATAATGATTTATAGCGTTTGTGACGTTGGCTTGATTTTGGCGAGAAGGGGTTACAATGCCTGTTGGCTTGCCATTGCTTCCAACACTTCCGAGGACGCCAACACCAACCTTTTTAGGTGAAACAGGTGTATAAGCGTTGAAAAGTGTCAATCCAGCATTAAAAGATGATCTGGTATAATTATCATCACCAATTGCACGGCCTAACTTATCAACACTTGACAGTAAATTATTAACAGATTGAAAGATTGATCCTAAACCAAGTGGGTTGTTTTTGGCGTTAGTGATCATATTAGCAACGTTGCTAATGAAAGCTGCCACATTGTTGATATATGAAGCAATTCCATTAACTAATTTATAATAGCTCTTAACTGTGCTAACAACAGTGTTATAAACATAATCAAAACCTGATACCGCTGTTGAAAGCGTTCCATAAAGGGAAGTTGTTCCTGCATTAATAAGATTGTTTGTTTTTGCAATAACATTTGATTGTGTATTAACTGTTCGGTTGGGAAATTGCTTAATACCACTTTCAATGAATATTATTGAAAAATGAGTTATCAAACCACTTGTGTCATTGTGTGATGTGTAGTCTTCAACACATACATTCAATTCACCATAAAGGGGATGCACAAACTTTCCAGGGCCATAAGCATCTAAAGCACGAATTAAATCAGATGATCGTTGAATATAATCAGCACCAATTACATAAGCTTCAATCTTAAAGTATCTTGCACGTCTGCCTAAATCTTCAACATAATTAACATCTTGATATGTGTATTCATGATTTTCAAGGCGTCTTCCGCCTCTTATTTCTTGGTTTTCATAATCAAAAATAATTCCACGAAAACTTGCTTGTAATATATTTTTTTGCCATTGTGTTGCCATTAACTTCCATCTACCTTGCGTAATCCTGTGTTGAACTCCATTGCTACGTTTTTATCATTTCCAGTTTGACTTATATTAAGTCCTGCTGGTGCATCAACCTTTAATCTAACAACGCTTTCTGGCTTGCTATTGTTTGATGATTGATAAAGCTTTTGTGCCAAGCCTCCTCTATAGTCGGCTTCGCCTTCTTTATCGGCAGGACGTTCATAATATTTTGATACGATTGAACCGGCTGAATAAGCATCATTTGCAGAGGCTAACTTGCGGCCTGCCCCTTGTTCATTTCCTGCCTTCAACTCGTAATTCATAAAGTTCAATTGTTCGTCTAAGCTTGATCCTTTGATTGATTTACCAAATACGCGGGCAAATTCCGATTGTCTGTCTGGGTGCCATTGTCCAATTCCATACGCCTTGCCGCCGTCGCCAACCGCGTTAGGGTTGCCGTTGCTTTCTCTGATCACGCTTGCGGCTAATCCTGCACTTGGAGCCGAACCCCAGCCCATCGATTTGAACGTATCCATGATCGCATTAGCAGATGATGAAACAGCCTCTTTGCCGTAATTGAGGGCACCAGATGCTGTTTCACCTACGGTATGTCCAACATTGCGAACAACGGTTGAAACGGTTGTTACACTGTCACCAACAGCAAGCCCAAGTTTTTGAAAGGAATCTTTTATCTTTTGAATTTTATCATCAAAGTAGTTGCAAATTTTATCAATGATGCCAACAACATATTCTTTTATGCTATCCCATATTTCAATTGTTTTACCTTTAAGCCAATCCCAATGTTTCCATATCTTGTAAGCACCAACACCAACGGCAGCAACCGCCGCTGCAATAGCAAGTGGTATGATCCCAATAGCACCAACAACCACACCGATCACAGCACCAATTGCTTCAAATCCAGCAACAGCTATTGATATAACGGTTGATATTCCAGATAGGAACACACCAACGGCAACAAATGCCCCGGCCAACATTGTTACGCCTGATATGATCATTGCGATTGTGGCGGTTAAGTGTTTGTTGTTTTTAATAAAGTTTGTTATTCCATTCAAAATTGGTGTGATTAATGGCAATATTCTATCGGCAATTATGTTTGATATGCCGGTCATGCTTGCGGATAAATCACGGTTTGCTTCTGTCCATTCTTTCGAATGGGCTATCATTTTATCATTCATAACCAAGCCAAGTTCACTTGATCTATTTTTTAATTCTTCAATACCTGCTGAACCTTTTTTCAAGAATGGAAGAAGTTCAACACCAGCACGGCCAAATAATTCAGTTGCCACTTGTGCTTGTAAAATTGGTGATTTGATTTTGCTGATCTTGTCGGCAAGCTCTGGCAACATCTGATCAACATTCTTGATTTCCCCATTTGATTTCCTAACGGATATGCCAAGGGCGGTAAAAAGGGCAGCGTGTTCCCCTAAGCCCTTTGAAGCGTCTGCGGTTGAACGTGATAAATGAACCATAAGATGGTCAAATTCTTCCGACCCAACGCCAGCCGCTGCCCCGGCATAGGCGTATTGCTGTACGGCCTCGGTAGTCATGCCTAACATGCTGGCTGTGCGTCTGGCTTCCCCACCAAGGGCAGCGAAGTTTTTAACAACCTCAACCATACCGGCGACAGAGGCAAAGCCACCAAGAGCGACAAGACCTTCTTTAAGGCCAAAGACGCTTTGTGTAGCTTCACCAACGCCACTTTTCATGTTCTTGAAATGTCCAGAAAGCTTTGTGAGGACTGAGTTTTGACCCATCCCCCCAAGAGCTTTGGAAACATTCTTTGAATCATTGCCGAAGCTTTTTAAGCCAGCCGACAATTTTTTAATTGTTGAGCTTGATTTATCAACAGCTTCAAATACCGCCTGAATAGTAAACTTTTTGTTATCCGCCATTACATCCCTTTATTCTGCCTATCAATGTGTTTGTTTGCTCTTTTGAACCATATGTCTAATTCGCTTATAGTCATTTTTTCAATAACGTCTATACACCAACCAGTTGCCATTGAAAGAGCAAACAATTCATCAAGAAAATCTTCTTTATTATTTAAAATTATAAAAAAGGTTCAATTTCTTCCATCAGGCCGTTAACGTCTTTTACCTTCATCTTTTCAATAAAGTTCAAACCAACTTTTGATAATATGGAAATAATTTTCAACATCTTAGCCATGTCATTATCTTCTGATTTAAACTTAGTGAAATCGCCTGCTGTTGGTTCTCTTAAAAATATTTCTTCAATCATTACATTGCTTTCAACTGTTAAAGGCTTTGATAGTTTGAATTTTATTATTGCGTCTTCTTCTTTAATCATTTTATTTTCCTTTTTATAAATTAGTTATAATCGTGTCCAGTGCCTTCAAATTTGAAAGATACTGTGCCTTCACTTGTGTCAAGTTTGAATTCATCAACAGCATTTGCACCAGTTAAGCCGTAACTGTTTCCGCCTGCGGTTTTTACAGTAACATTCACATTTGTTAAGTTTGCTAAATCTTCGATGTTTACGCCTTCATCAACATAAATTGTTCCAGAAATATAGCTGGCAACAGCTTCTTGTTTGATGTTGATTTTTCCGTTGCTTGCAACTTTGCTTTCTTGTTTAATATTTTGAATTGATATATCAAACTTACCTTCTGTTGAGTATGTTTGTCCGTCAATATTCAAATAGGATATACCTGCTATAATCATTTGTTGTTATTCCTTAAATGGTTAATTTGATATATATATTTATCATTTAGGTTCATAATAAGAAAAAGGAACGGAAAATATTTTCCGTTCCTTTTATTTCTACCTTATTTATTGTTCTTAGGCAGATGGGAATTGTAAGTAAAGTTCCCCTTTTATTCCAATCACATAAAGTGGTGATACAATTTGGAATGGCAATAGAACATCAACGCGAGTTGCATCTAATGTATTGCGTTGAACTACTAAACGCTTTTTGAATTCAGCAAGATTATCAACAATTCCTCGATTGACCAAATCGTTATAAATTGAAACGATAGCGTTTCTTATAACTGTTGGTGTTGCTACTGCTTGACCACCTGATAAATTGTTATTGTCATTCGCAAGTTTGCTATTACTGAAGTTTTGAACTAATACATAATCCAAATAACGGAAGAAATAAGCAGTTGTTGCTAATGTGTTGATATCAAGCAACGCATTGTCTGGAAGGCCAGCCGCATTAACTTGATAGTTTGTGATAAGGCGTTCTAAGAAAACATTTCCATTACGGTCTGCTGTTGTGCAGGCAATACCGTTTAAATATAATGTTTGTCTGTCTGTGTTCTTAAAGCGACTTTCCTTTGGTGGTGCTTGTATACCAATAACCTGAAGATTAGTTAATGCTATTGCTGGATCATTGTTCAATGATACTGAAGCTGTTCCGCTTACGCCTGCGGCTAATTCATATGCTGGGTTTGGAGTGTCATATATACCAACATAAGAAATATGGCTGAAGTTTGTTGCTGCACCAAATGTTTGAAGACTTGATAATGATCCAACAACAGCACCAATTGCTTCACCATAAAGAGCACGGTTAGGATTCCAACGGCTGTTTAATTCAGTGTTAATTGCGTTTGATGTTGTTAAATCACAGAATGAAAGAACCCAATATTCAAATGGTTCATCGCCAATCGAAGCGATTGCTTGTGTTATGTCTGGATTGGTTAATCCGCCTGACATTGCTGTAACAGATGTGGTTATTCCTGTTGGTGTGATTTCGTCTGGACTACCAATGTAGTTGAAACGCAAATCAACCTGATTTCCTACAGTGCCCTTGTGCTTGGATGTAAAAGCGATTGTTCCAGCGGTTGCAACGGCTGTGACAGGGAGGGCTTTATTAGCGTTGATGATCGCTGCTACGTTACCGGCTATGACGGTTGCCGTGTCGCCAACTGCTACGGATGTTTGTGTAACCTGACCAGCTACATAAAGAAATATGGTGCCTGCGGTTGTGGCTGTGCCTGTAAAGGTTACAGAGCCTGTAGCAACAACGCCTGCGGAATTGTCGGCCATTGGAACGGCCCATATTTCTTGCAATGAGTTGTTGCCTTGTGCATAGACGAACATACGATGAAGGACGGAGCCGGCACCAAACAAGGTTATTGCTTCTGATTCACTATGAACACTGATTGGGGTTAATGCGGTTGCTGTGCCTGTTGAAAGCATTTGACCTAACAATACTGTTCTAAGATTTTGTGAATATGAGCCAGCCTTGCTTGTATCAAGTTCAATATGAACGCCCGGCACACGTATATTGTTTGCTATTTGGTTAAAATTAATGTTTCCCATTTATGATATTCCTTATTATTTTACGTCTGAAGTTGATGTATCAGTGCTAGATATAGTGCTAGATACAGTGCTTGTTGATGCTGAATTAGAAACTTTTTCTAGATCGCCTTGTGCATACAAACGATGAAAGTGGGTTGCTTGTTCAGCATCCATTAAGGCTGTGTCATAAACTTTTTCAACATCAAGAAAAACATTCTTAATTTGATCAAAAACCTTAACTGCAATTCCTTCAATTTCTTGTATTTTTACTTTGTATTTCATATTGTTCACCTTTTAATGGTTTATTGTTATATTGTATTTATCAGCGATAAAAAATAAGGTGCCGTTATGAATTCAAATCATATTCTTTAGTGTACGTTATATCTTCATAGGTCGCTGTCACATCAATCTTTGAAAGTGTTGATGTTGCTAATCTTACTGGCTTTGTATCGTAAGCAATTTTCCATGCTGTTTGTTCAATAACGTGGGCTTTATCGCCTTTTGATAATTCACCCCAAGGGATGTGTGAGTTTATTTCTGTAATTCTAAAATCAACAAAACTACTTACGTTTGTTAGAATGATATTCTTAATCTGAGTTGAGATTGTGTTTAGCTGTGTCATTGGGGAGTTTAATGACCCTGTGCCATCTACAGCCGATATAACAATTTCAGTTGCTAGGGTTAATGTGTGGTGAAATATTGGCTGTTGTAACGAGCGTTGCTCGGTTTCTTCGCTCAGCATATAAATGGCAAGCCATGGTGTTGGTGTGCTTGATGTGAATGGCAATACGGCATTGTTATAAACATTTGATCCGCAATCTGTTGTCCCGGTCAAAAGTTCAATGAATAAATTTATAATGTCATTTCTATCTACTATCGCCATTAAATCCACTTAATATAAAGTTTTGTAAATCCTGTTCCATCATCATTTTGTGAGCTACAAATACCTTTTTGATTTCCAATTGTGAATGTAACGAAGTTTATGTTAGAATATGATGGAATATTTGATGTTTTAATTATTAATATTGGTATTTGTTCATTGATAATTACGCCATTTTGATCAATATACGTGAATGGCTCAATGTCTAAAATAGCACTTGTTACCACTTGGTTAGAAGTTCCAGGCGAGAATATAACAGGCTGGCTAAAACCATCTTCATTGTCAAAAAATAAGTTATCATCAGATGGTAGATATAAAGCCATATTATTTCTTTCTTAAACTTTTTGTTGAAACTTCACGGTTTAAATCTGGTGTTGTATCTTCTTTTATTTCTTTAATAATTTCTGGTGCTTCTTCAAAATTTAAAGTTGCACAACCAAAAGCTAATAAAAGCTTACAGTCGGCGTTTGAAACTTCTACAATTTCGCCTCGGACTACTGGCTTTTTACCTGCAAATGTATCTTTTAAAATTTTAACTTTCATTTTTAAATCCTGGGTGAAAAGACGGGGAATAATTCCCCGTCTTTTTTATGTAAAATTAAATTAAACTAAAGTTACGCCTGTTCCATTTACAAGAGCATCTGGACGGCGGAGGCCGCAACCAGCATCTTGACGTAATGAAATTACTGTTTCGCCTAACAATTGGTTAACGTAAGGATTAACAATAAGTTCTGGGGCACCATACATTGCAATGTAAACTTCGTCAAACTTGCCGAAAAGAATGTTTTCAGAAGGAACATTGTTTGAAGTTACATAGCTATACCCTGCTAATTCTTTTGCCTTACCATCAAGAACGAAATCGCCTGTTGTATCAGTGTTTCCGGCGAATTGACCTTTCTTAACACGCTTCAAGAATACTTCAACTGCACGGCTGAATAACCACTTGAAATTGTCACTATTTGGAACATTCAAGGATGCTAAAACAGCTTCCATTGCGTTGAGCTTTGCCCAGTCAGGATCACCAGCAAATGCATAAGCATTTAATGATGTTGACTGTAATACACCGACAATGTTTCCCAAGCCATTTAAGCAAGCACTATCTAAAGTGACTGCCATTTGTTGGGTCAAAATGTCTTGTATCAAAGAACCAATATATGGATCACTGTTGTAAAGCATTGTGTTTGTTACAGTTGATGATCCTGCAATTGGTGTTGGTGTTAATGAAATGTGGGTTGATGTAATATCGCTTGATGCAAATGTACCTGTTTCCCCTGGTGCTGTTATTGTAAGAGGGTTTTTAACAACAGGAATTTGGATAAGACCTTTTGCACCTTCAAGAACTTTAGCACCAGCTTTTACTAAGCCAGTATCAGCAAACCATGGACGGCCTAATTCACTGCCCATATAGTTTGTGTTTGAAAGACCATTAACTGTTTGTGAAGTGCCTGTACCTGAAATATATTGAGTTGTACGTTTGTTTAATTCGCCGACTGGTAACATGATTGAGCGGCCATTTGCTTCTTTACCAAAACGGCTTGAAAGTTCTTGGTTTACTTCTTTTACAAAGCCATCAATGCCACGGCCTTCGGCAAGTGAGCGAACAGCACGAGCCAATGAAGTTTCATAGCTTACTGATTCTTTCTTACTGAAACCCATTTCTGTTCCACTAACTGCATTTTGGTCTGCAATTGGGTTGATTGCGTTCGCACGGCTTGAACTCATTTGTTCAATAATGAATTCATTGAATTCTGCTGCGGAACGGCTGTTAGCAATAAAATCTTCAGCTTCATTCAAATAACCATATCGTGCTGCTGATTGATAGATTTTTGCCTTTTCTTTTTCGTTGTTGTTTTCTTCTGACATAATTGATTTAACCTCTATTTTAGTTATGGTTGTATTTGTATTTATCATATCCGTTGAAATATCTTTTTCTAACGGTGTATTTTCAACGGATATTATTTCGTCTGTTGAAATCTCTTCTTTATTTATATCTATGCTTCTTCCTACACCAACCGTCTGATCAGCAGGGATAGATACAATACTTATTTCTAATGGTTGCCATTCACAAACGGCAACGCCTGTTTTTTCGTTGTATTCATAACCTGTAATTACATATCCAACTGATATATTCATTCGTATTTGGTCTAATACGTCTTGATAAACTTCCTCTGCTAATTGAGATTTAGAAAATCTTACAGTTGCACGGCCTACACCGTCTTTATCAATTGAAACTGTTTCAATTACGCCAATTTGCTTTGTTTTATCGTGATCTAACAAAAGAGGGGCACGGCCAGATTGAATAAATGTTAAATCAATATCATTCTTTTGATGTGATAAAACTTCTATGTATTCTCCTCTGTCATATGGTGTTTCAGATGAAAACGCTATTTCAATGGTTCTTAAATCTTCATCTGCTTTAATTTCAGATGAACTACCATCAAATGAGCGTTGCAAATCACTTATCTTTATTATCTTCTTTTCCATTATCTTCGCTGGTATCCTCATTATTATTTTCATTATCTTGATTTGAATTATCATTTGTATTTATCGCAGGAACCATCCAAGCAAATGTTAAGCCTGCTTTTTCAAGTGCTTCTTTGTCCTTTATAATATCGGCTGTTAATTCGTCAAACTCTATGCCTCTTTCAGCCGCAACTTGTGAAAGGCTGGTAAGACCGTTTTGAAGTTCAAGAACTGTTGCTTGACCGTCTTTTAATGGGTCAATCCAATCATAAGCACGCCATACAACTTTGATATTTGATAAACGGGCAAAGTCAGCCATGTTTAATGTTCTTTTGATAGCACCACTTAAAATAGCTATTTCAAGCCATTTTTTATAAATTGGTAAAACAAAATGTTCTTCAAAAAATATTTGTTCGTGTCTTGCTGTGTCTCTGAAATCTAATAAAGCTAATCTTCCACTTGAATAATTAACGGCTGATACATCACCTGTTAAATTCAAATAAGGCGTGTTCAATCCCATTGAGGTTGATTGAAGCTGTGCCTTGCGAAAATCTGCGAATGTAGTTGTTGGATGGGTTGCGGTTGTGTCCTGAATCTCATAGCCGGTAGGCAACACACCAAGATCACCGAGCTTACCGCCAAGGCTGGCAATCGATCCTCTTTGTTCATCGTCAAGCTGATCAAGGGTGTTTGTGCTTACCTTCAGCCATAAAGCCATCTGTGCCGCGTTTTTAGACGCCTGGAGAGAGGCTTGCTCATATTCGGCTAGTTGGCCCATAGCGAAGAGAGAAGGGGCCAGGGAAGGCGTTCCGCGTGTCTGTGTAGGACGTTCAACCTTAAAAAAATGGATTACGTCTTTTGCGGCTATGCGTTCTGGTGCTGGACCGCTTGCCATGCTCATGCCCTGGAAGTCGCCAGGATGTGCCGGTAAGACCCAATAGGCGACAACACGGCCATGTTTATCAAACTCAATTGAGTTTCTAATTATATTTCCGCTATCTGGTGCTGTGGTGTTGTATGTTTCTTGTAAATGATCACTTTCAAGCATTTTAACTCTAAAATTATAATCACTTCCTGCCTCTGAACCTGTTATGAACAATACCAGAACTTCACCGTCTCTTTTCCAGCTTTTATAACCAAGCTCCATAAAGTCTTTGAAGTTTAAGCGAATGTCTGTTGAACAGTTGCCAAGGCTACACCAATTATCCCAAGCCGCTTTAATGCCTCCTGTTGATGGCTTATCCTGGCCTGTACCTGATTTGTTAGGGACATTTGGTAAAATCTTTGGGCCATTCGGACCAATTACAGCACTTGTCATAGTTGCAATGTATTTTGCTGCTATTGCATTTTCTCTGACATATTGACGGGCTGTATAGCGTGTTTGTACTAAATCTTGCTGTGTTTCAAATTGTGATGTTGTACGGGCAAAAGTCATATATCCAGGCAATGCATTCATAAAATTAGCATTAGCAAGAGAACGCTTGTTTTCATTTTCAATAAGCAATTGCTTTGTATCAACTTTGGTTGATTTATTTCTTTTAAATATATTCCATTTCATTTTAATATCTTCCAAAATTATTTTTTACAACTGGTAATCTATTGTTATTGCGTTCCAAATAAACACGCCATGCAAATTCAGCTTCCCAACTCATTAATTCACTCTTTGACATACGGCCAACCGAACGATTAGCTATAGCCATTGAGTTTTGATCAGTTGTTGATCGTTCTGCTATACGGGCACGTATTGCCGCTAATACAGTTTCATTATAAGTTAAGGTTATTACAGTTGATGTTGTTGGGTCTGGTAAAACAGTTAGAACGCCAGTTTCAACCGTCTTGCGGTTGCTGTTTGCGTCTAAAACTGTGATTGAATATGGGTATTGATTGACAACCCAACCGCTTGTAACGGTTGATGGCACAATAAACTTTATATCGCCTGATATAGTTTCTGTTTGTGAATATGATAATGATGCTACTGAGAATGTAGCAGAAACAGCATCTGATATGTGATGTTGTCTTACACATTTTACTAAAGCATCACCAATATTAACTTTTAATTGTTCGTTAGCCATTCTTTACCTTTTGTAATTTATTTCATATTCTATTTATCAATCAACGCTTGCCAGGGGCTTTAAATATTGCGGATGGTAATTTATACGTTTCGCCTTTTGCTATAGCCGCTGCTTTATCATCGCAAATAATTTTAATCTTCTGTAAATCAAGTTTTAAACCTTCCAAAACAGCAAGAGCATAAACACGGCAATCAAGAGGTTCATTCTCTTTTCTTAATGGGTGCCAGTGTTGCTTTGCTTTTCCAGCAACATATTTTGTTCGTAATTCTTCTGCTGTTAGACCTCTAAAATATTGATTGTCATAGCCAGCTTCTGCTGGAAAATGGCAATACATTATATTAATTTCTTTTGAACTATCATATTTAGCCTTTAAAGCCTGAAAAACCTTTCGTTTAGCCGGATCAACACCAAGTAGATAAACTGGTTTGTGTGTCACACGGTTTCTTGAAGGTGATAAAGGCCATATTGTACGGCTCCAACCATCTTCACCCTTAATAGCAAATACCTTCTTTGATCGTCTTTTGTAACATTCATTAACAATTTCTGTTGTGAAGTTTCCACCACTATCAATAGCCATTGCACGAATAGATAATTCAACTCCATCTTCTCTTTTAAATTTTCTATCTAAAATATTGTCTATGCCTTCCCATGCCTCTGGTGTTATCGGTTGATTTGGGATATTGCCATATTCTAAAGACCAACTTTCACCTTGTAATCCCCAACCAACAATTTCATATTGAAATCTGTCACCTTGGGTATCAACGCCAACTGTAATTGCAAGAACTTGGTTTGGTATTGATGTTACAGAATAATCTTCTAAATGTTCCATCAACTCGTTATCATTGATTGCAACATATTCTTCTTTATAAAGTTCTCCCAAGATTGTGTTTTTGAAAACCTTGATTTGTTGTGGATTATCTTTTGATGCAATCCACTTTTCGGCAAGCTCGCCCAAGGTCACAAATGGGCTATAGAGGGTTGAAAGGTGGAATCCTGCAATCTTGCCCTTTGGGCCGGTTGCTATCCATCGACCACGCGACACAGCGGCATAGCGTTGACTGTCTGACCAGTTCGCCTGACAGTGTTTGCAGATATAAACGGCGGTTTCCGTTTGGTGTTCATGTGTGCCGTCTTCAAGGGGTAACTTCTGCCACTTCACTTGCTCCCACGATAAAACCTGTTCGGTCTGACACTCAGGGCAGGGAACATGAAAAAGGCGTTTGTCTGAGTTTTCCCAAACCGGCCATATGCGGCTAGAGCCTTCATTGCCAGGGCTAGAAGACATAACGATTTTTCGGTTTTTGAAGGTGGTTGTGCGGGCTGAAGCGATGTTTACAGGGTCGCCTTCGTCGCCTGCCGAACCTTCATATCTATCTACCTCGTCTAAAAACAAATATCGGATGGGCAAACTTGCAAGATCAGTTGGAACATTTGAGCCAACAATTGCAATATATCCGCCTGTGAATTCCTTGTATTGTTGGGTATCACCACTATCATTCTTTAATGAACGCTTAAAACAATCATGTAAGATTGGATTATCTCTAATCATTGGTGTTAAGCGTGTTGATGTGAATTTCTTTGCTGATTTAATATCAGTTTGAACCATCAAAATAGGGCCAGGATCAATAGAAGCAACATAACCAATGTAATTATTTAAAAGTTCAGTCTTTGAAATTTGACTGCCCATAACACAACATATTGTTTCAATGCTATCATCATTAAAAACTAAGTGCATTTCTTCTTGAAATTTAAATGGACGAAACTTTCCAGGCAATGCAGAACTTTCCTTCGAAAGTATGCGGTATTGTTCGGCCCATTCTAAACAATTAATATCTAACTTTGGTTCTAAGCTCTTTTCAAAAATTGCAAACAATTCTGAGGCGTCAGCCATTCCAATGTTTAATTTATTTTTAACTAAGCTTTTTGATGTTTGTTTGTAACTCATTCAATAACCTTTTCATTTCTTTATCTAATATTTTAACAACTTCTTCATAGTTCTTTTGTGTAAGATCAAGTGCTAATGCTGTTGGAAGCGTTTCTAATTGTGTTTTAAATGTAACAATTGCAGACGCAATAACTTGTTTAGCATCTTCTAATGGTATAACTTCTTTTGCTGCTTCTTTGTATTTCAATTGGGCAATACGCCATTCAATAGCCGCTTTTCTGCGGTCAGCTTCTGCTTTTTTAATGCCTTTTGTTAGTGGGTCTATATCAATGTCTTCATCTGTTTTTACATAATCAGGTGATTTATCTGGATGATGATTGTAATATTCTGATATGGCTTGATCCTTATCAAACAAGGCTTTGCCTTTAGTTCCGAGGTTTGTTAAGACGCCATTCTTAACCATTCGGCTTAGATATGAGGGAGAACTATCAAGTATTTCTGATAATTGTGTGGTTGTTATTAGGTCTTTTTTGTTGGATTTTTCATCATTTTCATTCATTTTTGCTCTTTTTTATCCATTTTTATTACTTTTTATGGTCAAATACCTGAACTTTGTTAAAAATTTTGTGTGTCCAAATGTTACACGATGGTTGAACTGCCCACGGATGGTCGGTCGGGGAAGTACCTTTTGTTGCAGTGCAATATATGGTTTGATCGTTCATTGCATCCTGCAATTCTATTTATCATTTCATATCTAATTACACTCGCATGGTTGCTAAAGCTTTCTCAAAAGCATTAATAAAGTTGGTTGCATAATCTCTTACTGCAACCTTCTCTGCTGTGGCTGTGAAGTGCATACGCTTTGTGTAATGCTTCTGTTTAACAAAGTTCCACATGGCTACAAGGTTCTTACCTGCACGTTGGAAGATTGTATTGTTCTTAATAAAATAGTTTTTGTTGTTCAACAATGCTGTTGGACGCTGTGACTTGATAGCCCCGCCTTGTGATGTACGGCTTACGTTTTCATCTGCAATGGACATAACAGCGTGACCAGAATTAGGCGTTCTTGTTCCGCCATCTTCTTGGATGCTCATAAAACCAGCACGATCAAGCAAACCTACACTGCATGATAAGTTTGATTTGGTTGCTTTGGTTACAACAACGCTATTAGGTATGAAATCTGTTCTAAGCTTCATATTGCGTCTTATGTCTGCCTGTATCTCTTGACGTGCTGTAAACGCTGTTTGATTTAGGGCTTGTGCAGTAGCAAATGGTATTTGCTTTTCAGCGGCTGTTGAAAGCCAACGTGACATATCGTCTTTTACAGTTATCTTAAATTCATCACTCATTATCAACCACCATGCAAAAACTTAATAATTTCATAGACTGCGAAAAATCCGGCTATGACATAGCCGCAAAAAGTTCCAATCTTTTTTAATACACTTTTTGGTTCAATAGAATTTTCTAAATCTTCAACTTCTCTATTAAGCGTTTCTATATCGTTTTTATATTTGATTAATTCAAGTCTGACTGCATTTATATCAACATCATGAACGGTTAAGCGATTGTGGGCACGTTCAACAGATGCTTGAAGATTTCTATTTGTTATTTCTACGCTTGCTATTAAGGCGGAGATTTGTCCCTTTATCTCGTATAAATGTTGATTTGTTTGGTTGTTGTCTTCCGCCAATTGATTTCACCTTAATTATTTGTTTTTGTTTTCTTTTATTTATCACTGCTATTAGATTGATAAATATCTATATATTAATAATAATAAGGTGTATTATGGAATTCAATAAAACAATCAAACAGGCGTTCGGCCAAGCATCAACATTCGCTGGAATATCTGCACAATTAACTATTCTAGGTGCTGTTGTTCCTTCACCATTCAATATTGTTTGCTTTGTTGGTGCGTTTGTAACGGCAACAATGGCAATCATATTGAAAGAAGGTTCAAAGCCAGATGGTGATGAAAATGTTTAACTTCATCACTGGTTTGTTCTCTGGTGGAACATCCATTCTAACCAGCATCGGCACATATGCAGCCGTCTTCCTTTTAGCCCTTGGGATAGGCGTGTTTGCTGGTATGCGTCTTGATGCCTATCAACAGACAAAGGCCGCTCTAGAGGCTTCTCAGGCGGTTGTAAGCACTATCGGCAAACAGGATACTGCTACAGCGGCCATAGAGACGAAAGACGCTGATCAACAGGTTAAGATCGTCACTAACACAATCACCGTTGTTAAGCGTGTTCCCGTCTATGTGAAGGTGAATAAAGCCTGTCCAACGGTCCCGGCTGGCTTCGTTGCCATCCATGACGCTTCTGCATTGTCGGTAGAGCCTAAATCAATGACAGAGGATCAAGCGTCACAGCCATCAAATAAGACGCTTCAAGATGTTGCAAACAAGGTTGTTGAAAACTATGGAACCTGTAATGCAACCATTCAAAGATTGAATGACCTTCAAGAATGGGTAAAACAACAACAACAAATTTCAAATGAGGATAATTAAAATGAAACGTATAAAGATATTTTTAGCAGTTGCATTAATCGCTTTTATAACAGGTTGTTCAACGGCAACCGTTGTTAAAAAGCCATTTCCTGAGCCACCAGGATCGCTAATGGTTAAGGCGGAACCGCTGAAGCCACTCTAACGGAAAAACACTAAGACGCTGATTTTACAGCGTCTTTTTTGTTGGCCTTGGCGATTACGGCAAACACGTTGCCGCTGTCTATAGGCAATTCATTATACTGAAGTATTAAAAGCCCCAAATACCGCTTGACGCCCGCTAAATCCGTGAGACATTGAATTTATCAGGAACGAACATGGTGTTTGCGAATGGTTCAAAAAGTAAGGATTACGAATATGAATATCACTAATAAACTGATCATCGGCAACGACAGTAAATCTAAGATTGTCAAGCTGTTTAAAGAAAATTCAATTGAAATTTCTTCCATTGAAATCAATGACGGTTACGCGGTTGTTTGGGCCGATACGGAAGAACTTATTGATGAAGATTTCATCTTCCATTTGAATGAAAAACTTAAGGCTTCGGTCTTTGCTTGCTTCATTCAAGCGGGAAAGCGGATTGCCGGTTATTGTGCAGTTAATAAAGAAGGCGAATGCGTTGATGAAGTCATTGACGAAGAAACCTTTGATAAGATGGTTAAAGAGTTTGCAACATTCAAAAGTTGCGAAAGTGAAAATTGCAATGAAGGCAATTGTCTTGAATGCGAATTTCATGTTGTTGAAAATAAAAATGTAACTAAAACTGAAATTGAAATGGAAAATAAAATGGAAAATGTTGTTGTTGTTGAAAATGTAAATGCTGATCTTTTCGCCATGTTCGATAATGAAGAACTTGAAGAAGTTGGTATTAAGAAGCCTGCTGTTACTAAGGTCAGGGAAGCAAGGGGCGTTTTGGTTGGTTCTTATATCAAAAAGAATTCTGAAAAGCCTGTCAGTACCATTAGCATTCCTGCCCAAGTTCTTAATGAACTTGAATGGAAAAAGGATACTAAGGTTTTAATTACCCGTAAGGTTGTTGATAATGTCTTGTTGGTGACAATTACCGCTAAGGATACAAGCCGATTTAAGCTTTCTGGTGGTGGTAAGAACGAAAATTACAACAGCCTATATGTTAAGGCTGGGGATATTCTGAATACCGTTGTCAAGGGGGTAAAGGCTATCCATCAAGTTAAAAATGGTTCATTAAACATCATTGTTCAACTTGATCAAGTTGCCTAATTGAATGATGGTAATGGGGGTTTATGCCCCCATTACCAGCAACATTTAATGTATAATGCGTCATTCCTGGATTTAAACATCATAACAATAACTTGATCATGGCTTTTTATGGTTGGGGAATAGGCAAATCTGTAATCCCAATCGTCATTGCAATAGGTTATACACCAGACTATCAAATCTAACTCGCGTTTCTTTGAATATGGAAAAATTACTTCATAATAAATTTGTTCTTTATCATCGTTCATATGTATATTTATATCTCTTTGATAAATAAAATGTTGATGGCTTTTTCATTTTTCCATCAAAGCATGTGTTAAAGGCAGAGTTATAAAAGGCTCTGCCTTTTTCATTGGATAAATATCATCACAAACAATTTTAGGTGATGATATGAATATTAGTAAGAATGGTATTGCTTTAATACAATCATTTGAGGGATTACGCCTTCAGATTTATAATGATACAGCCGGTTTAGAAACAATCGGAATTGGCCATTTGCTTACACAAGCAGATAAAGACAATGGTACATATGATAATGGAATTTCTGTTGATGATGCACTAAGCCTTTTGCGTAGTGATCTAAGCCATGTTGAAAACTATCTAAACGGCTTATCAATATCATTTACACAAAATGAATATGATGCCTGCTGTAGCCTAGCTTTCAACATCGGTACTGCAAACTTTGATAGTTCATCGGTTAAGCGTTGTATGCTTGCTGGTGATATACAAGGGGCAGGGGATGCGTTTTTGCTTTGGGATAAAGATCATGTGAATGGTCAATTGGTTGTTGTGCAAGGATTGCTTAATCGCAGAATTAAAGAACAACAATTATTTTTATCATAATGGTATGTGATTTGTGATTAGAATGATAAATAGATATGAATGAGAATTGAGACGCTTATTCATCTTCTTAAAATAATGTATGTTTAAAAGAAAAGACGCTTAACATTCCTTCGGTTAAGCGTCTTTTTTGTCATCAATGGAGGTTGTTAGGCACATTGCCCAACAGGCTTATTTATGATCGGTTAGACACTAATCATAGACGGTTCCGAAGCCTGATAGACAGATTTCTAAAATGGGGAGAAAATGGGGACGAAAAAAAGCTGGCTGTAAACGGTTGATTTATAAGGCTAAAAAAATGCTTCCAGTTCTCGAAGCGTTGAGGATTTAAATCCCTTAAACGCCAAAAAGAACAGCAAAATCAAGGCTCTAAGAGAAATCTTAGAGCCTTTTTTGTTGGGGGGACGAAAAGGGGACGGTTTAGAAAGCCATTGATTTCTAAGACATTCCAGTTCTGTATATGGGGACGAAAAGGGGACGTTCTAAGACAGAACTGGAATCTAAGCCATGCCTACCATGACCGAAAAACACGAAATGAGGGACGGGCGGTTGACCCTGTTCATAGACCCATCAATAGCCAAACCAGTTTGGCAAGCCAGGATGAGAATCCCGGATCGTAAGGGCTATATCTTCAAATCTACAGGCACCACGCTATTAGCCGAAGCTTGCCGGGTTGCGGAAGACATTTTTGATGAACTTCGGTTCAAGGCTAAATCTGGCGTCCCTCTGAAAGATAGAAAATTCAAAGACATTCATCCCGAATGGATTAAAACAGGTGCTGCCCAACTGTCTAGCCATCGCCAGACGCTTCATACAGGTTCCGCTAATCGCTACTTTATCCCGTTCTTTGGTGCTAAGAGCCTTACATCAATCAATGAAACAACATTCGAATCATATTGGGAATGGCGGCTGGCTTACTGGTCAAATGTGAAAGAGGAAGACAGGCCAGGAAATGCGGCTGTTATACCAGCACAAAAATCAATCCTTATGGAAAAGGGATTGCTAAGCCAGATTTTCAAATGGTGCAAACGGAAGGGCTATATTCAAAACCTTCCAATGATTGAAATGCCTAAAATTAAATCTAAGGGTAAAGAGGCTAAAAGGCGTCCTCATTTCATGCCGGAAGACATGAAAAAATTACTTAAATATGTTGATGTTTGGGTTACTGGTGGGCAGCACGATTTACACCGTTTTCAGCGAAAAATGGTTAAGTTCATGTGCTTGTGGATGTATTGGACAGGTATGCGGCCTAATGAGGTTTTACAAGTTAGGTGGCGTGATACAGAGTTTTTTAATGGCACGATTAAAATTCGCGTTGCCCCAACAACTAAGACAGGCGAACGAACGGTTATAAGCATGGACGAACTTGCGTTCTTGTGCCCGGTCATATCAGAGCTTACAGGACACGAAGAAGAGGATGATTTAGTTTTCTGTGATAGAGACGGAAATCCTCTAAACATCGCATATAAGACGATTAAAGAGCTTTTTAATGGGGCTGGAGTGCTTAAAGACAGTTTTGGTAGGGAACACACCAGCTATAGCTTTAGACACACATACGCAACAGAACGGCTATTGGCTGGCGTCCCGGTTGATAAGCTGGCTAAAAATATGGGAACGAGTGTTCAATACATCATGTCTCACTATGACCATTCAACAACGGAAGAATTTGCGGAAATCCTGACAAGATAGGTTGTCATATTCTTAAAAAAGGGCGGAATTCCGCCCTTTTTTATTGGAATAAATCAAGTTCCGTTATAACTATGAAAATTATTCCTCGGGCTTCACACCACTTTTCTGCTGATCGCCATTTAGCGATGTTGATAGGTGCTTTACATTGGCTGACTGGTTTGATTTCAATTGCGTATGTCTGACCGTCTATCACAGCCACATAATCAATCACATAGAGGCGATTTAAGAGGCTGTGAGGGCAGGTATATGGAACTTTGATAACTTCATACCCTATGGACGTAACCGCCCTAGAATCGTCGCATATCGCCAGGAAATGGCATTCCCATTTTGAGCGATATTTTATGCCTTTCGTGTTGATGAATTTGGCTGGGTTTGAAGGGCGATAGACGCCCGATCTAAACTTTGCCACGGTAAAACTTTCCTGACAGACATTTGTTATAAAATTTAAAATCACCATTTGGTAATTTTGCCCGCAATACATCGTTTAAAAATAACTGTTCGTCTTCAGTGTATGTTAGTTGTGTCTTTGTTTTGTGAAAAGATATGATTTCCCTCTTAAAATTATCTTTTCCATATAATTTAATATCGTTTTTTAAATCTTCGCTTGAACCGTAGTAATTTTTCCAGTCGCTTGGCTTTAATTGCTTCTTAACAACACGCCATAAATTTTTTTTACCGATGTATTCACGGTTGTTAGTAAGATTTGTTACGCGATATATGAAGCCTAAATATTCTGTTAAATCAATTGTTGTATCGTAAATCCATTCTGCCATAAAATAACCCCTTTTGAGGTTATTTATCTTCTTCTTCCATGACTTTCATTATAAAGCATTTATTTGATTGCTTGTTAAAAATTAGTGGATTGAAGCGTTTGTAAAATGAAATTATTTCTTCTGCCTGATTTAGATTAAAAAATGTGGCTTCTTCAACAAGATGGCACCATTCCCCATCATTCAATATAAGTGTTTGATCATTTTCTCTCAGGCAAATGACATATTCTTTCATTTTGTAGTTCCTTAATTGCATACTTATTTATCCTTATTTATTCAATTTTTTAGATTGCCTGTAAACTATTGATTTATAAGTCTTTTTAGGGAGATTGCAAAAACCTCCTGTGATTATACGGGAGAAAAAACGCTTCCCGTAAGTCATTGATTTTGTTACATAATTTTACAGTGCTATTTTTCAATAAATGGCGGTTTTCCGCCATTCGTGATTTTGAAATTAATCTTTATGCTATTTTTTAACAAAAAACCTATTTCAGATGCTATTTCTCTTTAAAAAATTGCTTGAATTGATCATAGCAATCTATATCATTGTTTTTAGGTTGTTGCTTGTGAGGTTATGAAAATGCTTACTACAAACAAAATTCAAACGGGCTTTTTTGACGTTCTATGGAACGGTGAAAAGACCGAATATCAAATCATCAATGGTTCTGCTGGGCTGTCTGGTGCTGATACGCCTAACATATACGGCATTATCAATCTTGAAACTGGAAAGCGTCGTTGGATAGGAACTTTGCAAGCTTGTAAGAAGGTTATCACTCATACGATTGAGAAGAGGTCTAAAACCTAAACGCCAATTCATCACAATAACAAAAGCCCGGCTAAGGTAGCCGGGCTTTTGTTTTGGGTTATCTTAATATACAGATACGATCCATATAGCCGTAGAACGCGATAGGAAGCCCATACAGGGCATGTTATGGGTTTTCTGGTGTCGCACTAGCTTTAGGGGCTTCCTGGACTGTACGGGCTTCTAATGCGGTTTTAGCAGATAGGGCCATAAGAGCTTCGAGGGCCGCTTGGTTCTGTTGTTCGGCCTTGTTTGTGCGGGCTTCGGCTGATCTGGCGAAAATGCGGTTGCGGATGGCTTCAGCCTCGCGATATCTGGTGCTGTAGCTGGTTAATAGGTTGGTGTTGGTTGATGTATGTGTTCTGTAATTCATCTTAAAAGCTCCCTGGATATGTTCTGTGGATACATTTTATTTAGTAAAGTTGATTGTAGGTATTGATTAAGTTGTTGATTTGCTTGATATAAATGATTGTTGGATAGGTTGGATACATTATATCCATTTTTTTTGGAATTAAGACGCTGTAGCAAGATAGATGGGGATGGTATATATATATATATTTTATATAATTTAAGAATAAATGTATCCAGTGTATCCACTATCTACCTAACTACTTGATTTTATTCACAAAAATCAAGATATACTTTCCTCAAAACATATCCAAAACTGCGGGTTTACAAGGAAAAGTATATCCAAAACATATCCATTAAATTATTTCAATTAGCCATTTCTTGTTGTTAAAGCGGTCTTCTTCAAAATAATAATCATCATTATTTGTAAAAGTGCCTGTTCCCGTCCAAGCAACATCAGTAAAAATGTCTGTTGTTGTGCGTCGTGTGCCAATAGCCCACTTAATTTTATTTTGTAACTGTATATGACCTACATTTGATCGCAACCAATCACCTAATTCTTTGTAAAAATTATTTCTTCCGCCTGTCATTTGGCCTGAAACCTTAGCACAAGCTGTATAATATTCCCACGCCAACGATTTTCTAATGAATTTAAAATCTGCATCGAGAAATATTTTTTCCCAAGTTTGAACTTTCAATGATTTTTGTGTTCCAACAAGGTTGTTATAGTCTTCACCGTGAAGGGCACGGCTTACAGTAACTTTTCCCCATTTTTTAACAAGGCTGTTCATATATTTTCCAAGTTCATTTGTTTGGCGTAAAATCCATTGTCCTTCATGAATAATCCATTCTTTGGCTTCTTCTTTGGTGTTGTTCATCAAGCGTGAAACGTGAATTTCAAGAGGTTCATTGCCTGCTATGATGCTGAAACGTCTATCACTATCGTTGTTGGCAAGCTTAACAGTTCCACCACTATTGTTTGAAGACATACACCCCCACATTAAATTATCGCCGTCAAATGCTGGAAGACCTTTTGGGTTATAAACTTTCTTTTCGCTTCCTATGAACGCTAATAATTTACGGTGATCATAACTATCCTCAGGTTTTTCATTGATAAAGCCGATTACCTTACCGTAAAGAGCGTCATGAAAAGCACCAACGATGTTTTCAACTTCAAGGTTTGGAGCACAAACCCAACTGCCGAGCAAATTTGAAAGAACTGTTCCGGCAAATAAGCTTTTGCCTGTTCCGCCTCCATCATTGAAAACCAACCAAGGGATAGTTATTTCGCCAGGATCACGCCACTTATGAACCAAACATTTTTCGAGGTGTTCAATGTTTTCTTTTTTTCCACCACACACGGAAAATATTAATGCGTCAAAAATCCAATGTTGTGGTTCATCAACTAATTCAACTGGTTTCATTTTCAAACAATTTAAAGTTGATGGTGTAGTTTGTCTTGCGTAATTTATATCAACTTTTTTTCTGCCTTCTTTTTCAAGTATGTTCCAGAAAATTTTAGTTGTTTCTTCAGGTGCAAGTTTGTTGAAATATTTAAAGAATGATGAACTATCAAGAAAACGCCACTTAAATTGATCAACATCAAAGGTTGAGTATTCACATTTAACGGTTAGTTTTTCCTCGAATGATACGGCAAACGAGTTTCCATCTGCTACATAATGTATATCATGTTGGTGTATTATATCGCTTATCACATTGTATATTGTTTCTTCCGCCGTCTTCAAGTCTTCCTGGCTTATGTATTGTGTGTTTGTAATTGCGTCTTTGTCGGCAATGAAACCACTAAGTTTCTTGTTTACCTGCTTTATTTTTGTTGCTTTTTCAACGGCTGATAATACGGTTGATTTATCAATTTCTGAAAGTTGACCTTCACATTCTGCAATAGCGTTATTGATCAACTTCAAATCTTGTTCTTTTTTCATGCTAATAACTTCTGCCATTTTATTTTCTTCCTTTTATATTTTTTAATAATCTAACACTTTGCCAATATTCGTAAGTGGTCTTTTCTAATTTCTTTTTTAAAATTTCCATTTCTGATGGTGGCGTATGATTTCCAAATTCGCGTTGAGCACAACCTATAACTTGATTTAAGTATCTATCCGATAGATAGACAGATTTTGAATGTCTGCCCTGTGGTGCGTTGATGATCGCTTCACGGAGCTTTTCTTTTAGCTCCCATACATCAACCTTCGTTCCATATTTACCGAAGGCATGGCCGCAAGCTCGAACAATCGGCATATGGAATCGAGGGCCAATGTCTGCGAGGAGGCTATCAAGGGTGTTGTGGTTGTGAGTGCCGCCAAATGAACCGCCTGAATATACAGCAACTGGTCTAACGTAGGTTGGCATCGAAACAGCGTCTGAAGCCTTACTAACAAGCCCTGATCGTCTATCCCCTAGTGGGTCATCAACGCCAATGAAAATAGGACGGGCTGTGTAGTTCGGTTGAACAGTTCGGAAAGGTGCATCATCAACAAATTCCTGCGTATCTAACGCCCAATGTTGAAGTTCAGTATCTGTATGAGATTCACAAAACCAAAACCATACGTGAGCCGAAAGAGTATTCCATCCTTTAATGCCAGCGGAGCTAGACCATTGATAATGGTAAGTGACGCCTTGAAATTCGGCAGGCAACAAACTAACGAGATATTCTATGCCATCTGTTAAAGGGTCTAAACCATCTGGAAATGGTATTTCATCAAAATCCATACAACACCAATTTAGACCGTCTGTATTTTCTTTGTAATGCGGTCCTAGTTCATCGCTACCCTTGGATTTGCGTCTTGTAACTAAGCCGTTAATTGCAGGCTGTTCGTTGCGTAATCCACGCAAAACGCAAGCATTAGGAACACTTTCAATCATGGTAAAAAATTCTGATAGTTCATTTATGTTTGATATATCAACTTCATTGTGTTCATACCAAGTGGCATTCCCATAATCACGCTTAACAATTTCACCATCAACTTTATGGAATTCCTTGCATAAAATGTGAGGTTCTTCCGCAATTATAAATGTTATTTTATTCATATTTTCACCTTTATATTACCATCCGTAGCTACATCAAACATTTCCCATCCCGGCATTGTATTTAATCTGTAAGCATCTATTAATTCTTTTGTTAAGAAACTAAAAAGTTCTTCATATTCTTCGCCTATTATTTCATATTTTCCAGTTTCTTCGCATATTTCCATTATATAATCCGAAAATTTATCAAAATATCCTAATGGTAATGGGTACGTTTCAACATTTTGATATGTTAGTTTGAGTAATGTTGCATCTTTTTTTGTTGTATATCCATAAAATGTATTCCAAGGAACATCGTGCATTTTATTAGTTAATCTGCATTCAAAATATTCTATTGCCTTAATTATTTTGAATAATGCAAGCATAGGTGTTTTTATTATAATTGAAGTTCCTTTTTTGCTGTTATGATCCTTGTGGAATATAACGGTTTCATTGCATCGTTCGGAAACGTCTTTTTCATATATAACGCGGTCTTTTTTATTATTAACGCCTTCTGCATTTTTAATTATGAAGAAATATTCTTCGCCAGCATGTGATTTTATTCTATCAATAAACGCTTTAGCCTGATCTATGCGTTTTTTCTTAACTTGTTCAACGATGTTCATAATTGTTAGTCCTTATAAAAAATTGAGCCTACCAAGGCTTGGCTTCCTTGGTAGGCTCGGTTTCCTCGAACAGCATTAGTGAGGATAGAAAAAATATATTATGGATAAAACTAAAACTTCAAAATCTATTTTTACTAACGCTGTTCAAAACCAAACTGCCAAGTAGGTTCTTCATATTTTATTTATATCAGGTGCAACAGCATTAAAGCAAGATTTAATTATTTTTTCAGTTAAATATTTTTAAGCAGGCGTCAAGCAATACTTTTGAAGCATTTTTCAAAGATTACAACAACAAACTGTGTCTTTTTTGCAACAGTTTTAGGGAAAAAGCAATTATTTTCACAGAACAGCAAAAAAATGCTTGCAGAATTTGATTTTGGTATAATCATCGTGTATAAATAAAAGTAGTAGTACAACAACATTAAGAAGGAATAAAAAAAATGAACAAGGATCAACTAAGAACATACAACATTGCATTCAACCGGCATTATGAATTTATCAAGCATGGCGTTAATAGATTGTTGGCCCAAGTCCTTGGCCACGAGGTGATGATCAAGATAAAAGATGAAGATTATTCATTCGACATCAAAGTTCGTACCACGTATAACATTGAAGAATTAATCGAACATTATTCAATCGAATTAGATCAATTTGGATTGATTAAGAATGATAAAGATTTAATGTTAGTAAAGTTAAGTATATCAATTTAAAAACAACATTAAGAAGGAATAAAAAATGAAATACGAATTTTATACAATATTAAAAGAAGAAGAAGACTGTTTTCGGTTTACTAATTGGATAAAAGAAAATGGCTTAAGCGAATATATTAAAAATATGACGCCACATTTTCACGTTTATAAGATTACCAATGAAATTAAAAGCAACACAACGAAACGCCAAAAATACAGTGCATATGATGTTGATCAATTGATCCATTACCGTATTCAACAATCTATTTGCTATGTAGTAAGGTTTGAGTTTGAAGCCCCGCTAAGTCTCGCAACAATTTTTAAGTTAACGTTCAATACAACATCCATCGATAATATAATAAATGAAGTAATAAACAAACTCAAAGAAGATGGTGTAAAATTTAAGAAAAAACAACAATAGAAGAAGGAATAAAAAAATGAAATACGAATTTTATACAATATTAAAAGAATATGAAGACTATGATCACTTAGCCAACTGGCTTCGTGAATATGGGTTAGATGATGAAAGTACAAACATTGAAGAACTTAATCCAATTTATTTGGATGTTGAAATTCAATCTAATCTAATAAAATGCCAATCTTTTAATCAAAAAGTTATAGATGATTGCATATCAATCGAGGTTGCATATGCAACCAGAAACGTCATTAAAATTGTTTTTGAAGCTCCCCAAGGCTACGCATCAATTTTTAAGTTAACGTTCAATACAACATCAATCGATAATATAATAAAAGATATAATGCAAGGTCTTAAAAAAGTTGGAATAAAGTTTAAGAAAAAACAAAACTTAAGCATAGAAGAATGGATTGCAAGTCAAGAATATGAAGCACTGACAGGAAAGGTGATAGAATGGTAAAAAATTACAAAAAGAAATCAAAATATTGGGATAGTTGTGTAAGCGATAATGTAAAGCGTGAAATACAAAGCCAACGCGGAATAAAGACGCAAGTTGAACTATCTAAAATATATAATCTAAGCCAACAATATATATCAAAAATAATGAATGAAAAGCTTTATTACTATACAAAATTTACAATGACCAGTCTGGACAGTGATGATTTGGAAACTTTCTCCTGGTATTTAAAAGATACAAAAAAAGCAGGATTTATATTGATTGATATAAAGTGGGATATAACAACATCAATGACCTCTAGCTGTTGGTTAGAACTTGGTTTTATTAATATAGACGATGCTATTTTAGTCAAACTAAAGTTTGACGGTTACGATTGGCAGAAGTGGCATGACAATCAATTAACATCATATGATCAATTATAATTATAATGGGAATAATATTATGGATAAGAAAGAAACATTAGCAATGTATGAAAAAATGCTTGAAAAATTTTTATTAACAAATAACAAGGTGATGATAAACAATCTAAAACATCTGATTGCAATATTAGAACTGGAAATAGCAACAAACGAAATTGTTGTTTTATGTGATGAAATAACTAAAAAAGAATAAAAAAAAGAGCCTTGGAGAAATCCAAGGCTCTAATTCTTTATGGGCTTACTTCTTCTTTGGCCCTCTGCGAGCATCGCCAAACTTTTTAGCCGCTTCGTCTTTGTTCTCTGCGGCCCTGGCAACGAGAGGCTTAACCAAGCTTTCGTCACCGTCTTTTACCGCTACAATGACGTCATTGTAGAATGAAATGACTTCTTCCAGGCTGTTAAAAGCCCACCATTGAACGCCATCAACAATCAAGGGCGAACGCATAAGCTTTGTCTTAAAGCCAGCCCCAGACTGTTTAAACCAAGCGGTAGAGCCGGAAGGCAACAGGTTATTCTTGATCGCGTCACCGGCGATAGTGATTTGTTGCTGAACCTTCTTGATAAAGGTTGCTTCCGGGCTAAAGCCAGCAGCCGCAAAAACAGGGGCAGTAGTGGCTTTAGCCTTATATTTGTCAGTAAATGACATTTTGCAAACTCCATATTCAAGTTTTGAAAGAGCGTAGCGGGTTGTTGCCAACCGCTTAAAACGAACTTTCTATCGAATAACGCACGGTGTCAAACAATTTTTTGTAGAAACGCTTATAAAAAATCTCAGGCAAAATTTCAAATATGATGTTGCAATATTTCAAAGATAGAGCGATAAGAGTTTTACCAACCCGCTAATGAGGTTGGAAACAAACTTGTGGTGCAAAAATGAACGAACTTAAAGCAACAAACATTTTGGAAATGCGTTCCGCCTTCCTTCTCCCGTTTGAAACTGAGACGGTTTTGAAGCACTTGAAGCCCGCAAATGATGCGTTTGCCGATGGTGGCAAAGCCTTCTTGGAAGAATGGGCAGAAGAGGGGCGGGCTTAGATGGTTGTTGAAATCTACACAGAGGGCGGAAAGCTCTTGATCCGCAAACAGCTAGGAAGTTGCCTAGAAACTGCCCTGGTAGCCGCAACGGAGGTTGCCACGTTGATCAAAGCGTCTGTGGCCTTCTCGGTCAAGCGTGACGGCCAGTTGTTCGCAACTGGCCTAGCCTTCCGCAAAAGGAAGCTGGCAACCGTCTAATTAACCGGCTAAAACCCGCGTGGTGAAGCTCTAAAACGCTTCACACGCACCAACTAGACGGGCTGGGGCGACGGTTCCAGCCCATTTTTTATGTGGGTGACAAGAAAAAAGGGAGGCTCGAAGCCTCCCTTTCATATTAAGCTATCGGCAGGGGTCGAACCTATCCCAAAGTATGGATTAAGACGCCTGTGTGGTCGCGTCTGGTACTGCAACAAGGTAAGCTGTATCAGATATGACCTTGCGGGCCGCTGTCTTGGCTGTGAGGCGGTCTTGTTGCAGGGCTGGTAGCTTAGTGGTGTCAAACGCCAAAGCCGTCCAGGTGTCCTCTAAACCGCGTGGAATGTAGCTATCAAGTGTGGCTAGATCGCTAATCGCTTGGTTGCGTGAAGCCCAATCCACGTTACGCTTCAATTGGTCTGCTGTTAGCGGTACGAGCGTTGGTGTCCCAACCACTTCACCATTGACCAACTCATAAGTGTAGCCAGTGCATGTGTTAGCGGTAGCATCAAATGGCTGCTCATTCACTGGATAAACTCCAATAGCAGAGCGTTCATCGCCTGTTAGACCGCGTAAGTATGCATCACTATAATTGACGCTATCAGTTGAAATATTGGTTGATATAAACCATTCATTATTATCTAAAATTGCCCACATTGTATTATTTTCCTTTTATCTTGCTGTTGCTGGTGGGACGTTTGACCCACCAAATGGATTTTCCGCGAACGCGGCATATATAATCGTTGCCCCGCTTAAACTTGCATCATCACCAGAACCACGGCACATAAAGCCGTTTGATAGAAAATCAATCGATGTTCCAGTATTTTCTGCTGCTGATGACATGACCAATCTATCATTCACAACGTTAAATGTGTTTCTTGCTGTATCTACTAATAGCCAATTACCAGAAGTAGAAGTTGATGCTTTTAACAAAATAAATTTAGGCTTAAATCCAGTGTAGACGAACGTATTTGTTGCCCCTGTATAACTGCCTATCTTGCTAAATCCTGACACTTCTGCCCACAAGTAGGCAACATAAGTCGCACTTGCATTTAGGAAGCCCGTTCCAGCAGTTGCTTGAAATTGGGTTGATGTTGGTAAAGTTGTTCCCCAAGCGTTCGTTAAGGAAGCCGTAACAGCATTTGAATTCAACACAAGATAATTGTTTGTAGTCGTGCAAACGGCTGAGTGATAAACCATTGGTGCTTGTGCGGCACTACGGCAAGCAATGATGATCATCTTAGGCACAGCCCCAAGATTATGATTGACGGTCACAACCCCGCTTGCTGGTGCGGTAAACGTCTGAATGTCAAATCCAGAAGTTGATGATTTACGCCACATCCAATCCACCAAACTATCGCCACTATCATTGACATATGCTGGTGATGAATCAGTACCAAGGCTAAAGCCGTCACTATTGAAACTTGTCAAAGTGTTTGCGTCTGTAACTTCCATTCCGGCATTGTTTGGGACAATGTATTTTGTTGCTCCTCGCACACTGTCAAACCAACGGTGTCCTTGTGATAATGATCGTGTTTTAGTCCACACAAAATCAGGTGGAAATGATTTACCAGTGATGTTTGCTACTGCCCCTGTTCCTGTTCGTGTATTTACATCAAAGAAAGCCTTTGGTTTAGTGATTGAAACTGCTGGTAAGTTTGCTGAACACAAAGCCTTAAAGCCAGTTGGTGGAGTGTAAGCCCACGAGGTTTGACCAAAATTGGCTGTAACGGTTTTTGTAGAGTTTGTGGATGATTGTGCTAACCAAGGGCGATAAGTTTTACCAGAAAGCCCGGTTACAGCCGGATTTGTTCCAGTTGCTGGATTACTAGAAGCCATCCAAACACCATTTTTAGAAAAATACAATTTACCGTTAGTTGCATCATAGGCAATACCAATAGTATCACCAGTGGCAAACGTCACACCATACGCTGTAGAAACACTGTTTACCCAAGTATTCCCATTGTTTCCGGATATTGTTGCGTAAGTCCCATCTGCTGCAATTATTCCAGCAGCAACCCCATTATCATACGTAGTATAAGCATCCATATGGATTTCCCAATAATATGCTCCTGTAGTCATCCAATGCGAACCAAATGGTCCAGATTGATTAACTACTGACCCAACTACAGTTGTTAAATTCGCATTGCTTAAGGTATATGAAACGCCAGTTTCAAGCGGATTCCATGTAGCGTAGTTATATGAAGGACTATCAACCATCTGATCAGTTGAAAGTATATTAGTGGGCGTCCAGTTGTTGCCTTTACCGCTCGTATCAGTGCCAAGCGATGCAGCATTATGAAATTCAAGACGAAAGCCGTTTGTTCCGTAGTTTTGGACGTTGGGCCTAATAGGAACCCAAACGCCGGTTACAAGGTCTGTCTTACCAAAACTTGTTGGAGTAAGGGCAAGTCCATCAACGAAGTTAATATCAGCCAAATAACCATCAAAATAAAATGGTGTTGTGTAATTTGGAAGTGGAGCACCTATATATTGTGGTGTGCTTGCTGTATTCCATAGAGAAATAGATGTATTTTGAGCCGGATAAATTGCTGTTGAAAATGATGTTACTTGTTGGCCGTTGACATACAAACGGACGCGGTTGGCGACGATGGCTTGAGTAGTATCAAACGCTACAACAACATGACAAAACGCACTTGGATCACGGAATACCTGTGTGGTTGTCAAATTTATAATGCTGGTATTACTTACAGCGTAGTTGAATACAAGCGAATCGGTGGACATATTAGTGTTACCGAAACCAAGTCCCCAATAGTTAGTTGAATTGGCGAAGTATCCAAAAATCGTGTTATCGACGCCCATTTGCCCACGCTTCATCCAGAATGATAAAGTTTGGGTAGTTTGGTTTCCGCTAACTGTTGGCGTTATCAACAACGAAGGGCTTACACTACTTCGGAAACGCAAACTGTTCTTAATTACAAAGCCGCCACTTTCTAATCCATTATCACTTAATACGCTCATTATCTCATATCCCCTATAAAAGTGCAGTGGATATGTGTTGAATCAACAACATGATACTGAATACGATCAACTGCTAATGGTGTGGTGGTTAATGTTGGTGCAACACCACTTGGAAACTTAAAATATGTTCCATAAGCAAATGTTCTAGCACCAGTGCTATCTTGATTGATTACGAACACGCCCTTCGCACCAACTGTTATATTTGTTGGATTCGCTAAAGTGGCGTTACCTGTTAGCGTGATAATGAAATCGTTTGTAGTGCTGAAATCTGGTGTAACGGTTGCTCCATAAGTTAAAGTGCCAATTGAACCGCGTTGCTGTGCTGTCCATGTGTTTGAAACTGTTGTTACGGCAATTCCAGTTGTTGGATTTAACAATATCCATTTTGCTAATGTTGTATCGTATTGAAGTTCAATCCAATGTGTGGAAATATCACCAGCAACCAATGGTAAGCCATTGCCCTTGACAATAGTTGCCGCTGTAATTGTTCCGCTGTTTGGTGTGAATGTTGGTGTTGTTGTTACGTTTGCAAAGCCTGCTTTAACCACCAATGTCATACCGTTTGTTAATGCGGTTATAGCTGGTGTGTAAGAGGCTGTTATTGCGTCTGCGGTTCCGCCTGCAATTGCGACCGAATAGGCGTTTTGTTGAAATCCAACTTTTGTTGCGTATGTTGTATTGACCGCAAATGCAGTTGTTATTAATCCATTAACGGCTGATAAAAGCTGTGATTTATTGGCTGAAGTTTGATCTAGAACTAGACCGGCACCAGTGACAACATTACATAATTCCTCTTGAACTACGTTTGCCCAATCTTGGGTTAGTGGTGTTGCTGGTGTCCCTAGAGATTTGTTACCTACTGTAAAATATCCGGCTGTCCCTGCTGTGTAGCTTGTATCTGCTGCTAAAACACTTGAATTATATGGATGATCAATTCTTTTCATTAAAACACCTTTTGTTATTATTTCTTATTTAATTGTTAATTGTATTTATCTAAATTATGAATATGTGAATATCAAAGTTGTTTCTGCTGGCTTAATTTTATTAAACAATGTTTCAAAAAACACGTTTGACCAACTAGCTAAAGGATCGCCAACAACCGAAGAACCAACACTAAAATAATATGTTTGTGATGATCCTACGTTAATTTGCCATGTATAAGCCCAATCATTGCCATTATATAAACTATCGCCAACACATGATGAACCAACCAAAAAAGGTCTAAATTCAGTTATTGTAATTGTATATCCAAGGCTTTGTGCAAGCGTTGTGAAATAGCTTATTGATTGACCGCCTGTTGAACGCCAAACGGTTATTAAGTTGTTTAATCTTTGTTGAACGGTAAAGCCAACGCTTGATAAGCCTGCCTCTTGTTCTCTCATAGGCAATAATTCATTTGTTGATAATGGATTTGCTTCTTCAATTAAAACATTTAATGTGTTTAACAAGTCCGTAAATGGCTGTGCAATACCAAGCCAAAATCCATCACTAACCGAATTTCCATTGAAAAGCGGTCCTGGTGGCAATAATGTCTTTAATTGTTCTGCTACTTGTGCATTTGTATAATTCATTTTTTATAATCCATTAAGCGTATGTAATAGTTCCCAACACAGGCAAATAACCTGTTGTGCAAACAATGTCTGTCATTGGTGATTGAACTTCAAAATATATAACGCCAACAGCACTTGATATGGCCTCATTAA
>Ga0302188_10000427_pt1 | contig 36145 bp, 18 predicted proteins | sample II_Bog_E2_1_FD_198783 | JGI IMG/M metagenome (GOLD analysis project Ga0302188, IMG submission 198783) | Peat permafrost microbial communities from Stordalen Mire near Abisko, Sweden - II_Bog_E2_1 | ecosystem: Environmental > Terrestrial > Soil > Wetlands > Peat | place: Sweden: Abisko...
CAAATATTGGTATCTTTTTACCTGCTGACTAGCATTATTATTATTATTATTCATAAAGTTAATATTTATATAGTTGATATTTTAATCAGACGATTCTAAACTTCGGTCTCAAAATAAGAATCAAATATCATAACCAATTATGAAAGGGTAGTTTATTCATTTTTTATAAGCAATCGCACCATCTAATTAAGCCTGTCAGCCTTATTCTTCTTTAGACTTTAGATTTAGTTTCTTGTTAGTTTGATCCTTTAATTTAAATATAAGCTGATCAATTTTTTACTTGAATATACAAATGTATTGCTACTATTGATTGTGAATGTAATCTGATTAATTTGTCATACTCCAATCAAAAGTGACTGAGCCGACTGATTTGTAAATCTAATTATTTTTTCTTGCAGTTGTTGATTTGATGATGAATATTGATAATAGATGTATTTTATTGTGTGTTGAGGGTTATGAAGTATTTATTGGTCCATGTTTGATAAAGTGTAAAATGGTGGCAATATTAAATATTAATATGCAAATTGCCAAGAAATGTGTTCATTTTAGCAAACCAATGCCAACAATTCTGGTTATGATCATTCTGTCTAAGGGCTCTAATTAGTTAAAAAGAAAATTGACCAAAGAACGCACCGATTGATGTGATAGATTGTATTCTTGATCGATAGATAATATTTTCCATGAAACTCTCTTCACATCGAAGAACGATCGTTGTTGTGCTAATCCTTCATAAAAACAGAATTGGAGGAGTCGTTAGCAATGAACCTCTCAGGATTGTAAATATTTCATAATTTTAAGAACTTATGGTAATCAGCTATCATGGTCAATTCTCTTATGTTTCCTCCTCCAACTATCACCAGAAGCATGTCATGTTGGATTTTGATCTTATGATACTAATTTAATTAAATATACAATTGATAACCACTCCTAATGGGTCAGGATATGTCATTATAACTTCGTGAGCAAAGCCTATTGACGAAAATTATGCTGAAAGAGGAAGAGAAGACCATTTAGCATATTGAGGGATAAAAATTAGAAGTAAATAGACCTATCAATCAAGTAAAGGCGTTTATATATAGATGGGAGATACAATTATGCATTATGCTGCCTATAAATCACTGAAACAGCTAATCAAATATCTTCTCAATCGAGGTGCTAATCCATATCTCCTAAACAACATATATATTTAATAATTTAGAGAAGTTTAGCATCGGTTGATATAGCAATCCCTGAGGTTCGAGAGTGGATCATAAAGTAGTATAATTTTTTGATAGTGGAGCGAGAGAGATTAAAAGAGGACAAAAACAATAAATTGCAGGGCTCCAATATAATAAAACATAAAAGCAGTTAAATTTGATTCCCTATTAATATATCAAATAAATAAATCATATTTTGATGCATATTCATCAAAACGAAGGCAAATTCCTTTATATTTCAACATTCAAATTATGTTGAAACTATGGCTAAAAATTTATTATCATTATAACTTATGAGAACTTGATAAAAGATTTATTTCGCTTAGATTAATTGATTGGTCAGCTTGAAATATAAAAGGAGTGGAGAAAAAATTTATTTAAGTCAAATAGAAACAGGTCAAGTAAGCAATTTAAGAATTATTTAATTTAAATTAATGAAGTCAAATAAAATCATTGATAACGAGTACGAGGAGCAAGTCAAATTTACTGAGCTTTCTTTTAACTTTGAGGAATCAATGAAGTTGGAAGGCCTTCCAGTCTACATCAAGTACAAGAATTGGTTGAAGGATAATGGAGCTGTCATGGATCCTAGAATACGCTACCCCAGCTATTTTGGCCCTGCCCAAAGAGGAGTGGTGGGAATAAGCCCCTGCAAATCCATTTAAAAAAAAAAATCAATTATTGCAATTCCTTATAATTTGATGATCACAATCAACACTGTGAAAGCAGTCGAAGAGTTGAATGAAATTATTAAATAAAATACCACTGTATTTCGAGTTGATGATGATGCTGCTCTTCGGATGTTGATTCTTTTTGTGAGTCATGAACTAGTGAAAGGGGAAAAATCATTCTATTAACCCTATTTTGCAATTTCTAGTTCAGAACATCTACAAGGGTGGTCTAATTGGACTCTTTATATGCTGGAGCATCAAGGACTAATCTCCAATATAAAATAACGAAAATAAGCCTGTGAAATGGAATTTATGAATTTTTTGCGAATATTCCGCCGGTATGAGAAGGTTTTCCCGCAAAATATTAGCAACACTGAATATAAATCAATTTTTGAGAGGGCCTACTCTTTCGTTACAACTAGGGCTTTTGGATGGTCACTGCCTTCAATTTCTCTGATTCCCCTCGCCGATTCATTGAATCATGGTAACCTAAGATATGTAAATCATTACTTAGTTAACCTCGACAACTAAAAAAATTAAACAAAAGGTCAAAATTATTCCAAGTACGGAAAGAGAGTTAATCTAGTTATCTTAAAGGACTAGAGCTTAAATTTAACAAGCCAGGAGCTTGCACTACTACGTCAAGAAGGAACCACCAAAGTGGCCAAATTTGTTGAAAAGCATCGCGAACTTATTCTTCAAAGTCAGTCTTTACAAGGTAATTCAAGCTAAAAAATCATTAATTTGAAGTCAACGTCTGACCTACGGAGCAAACAGTTTCATATTTTGCATCAACAATATAAAGCTGGAATCCATAAATTACAAAATCTACATTTTTGTGAGTCTTCATGCTCCGAGGATAATGACACTGATGAGTAAGAGCTATTCAATAGATAGCTTGAAAATTAAAACTTTAAACTTAATGACCGAGGAAGAGTGATAAAGGAGGAGAGCAAGAAAAAGGAAATTAAAAAAATATGGAAATTGTATTATGACAATGTGGAAGATGACTAAGATGAGGAAGCGGAAGAGGAATAAAAGCCAGTTGGCAATAAATAACTTAAGAATTAAATAGAATCCATGCTTTCCAAAGAGAATTATTCAAGTTCGGTCTCGAGTGAAGAAACATAAGAATAGGATTAAACCTTTGACTGGATGGAATCCACAAATAATAGTAAAACATATTTTGTGATGAATTCCAAAGAAATTATACGTTAAAACTAACAGATTTACAACTTTTATGGTCGCAGGTCTAATAAATTTTTACTGGCTGGCTACAATTTTGTTATGAAAGATAATATTTATGACTCTTATCCCCTAAAAATTAGACTTGATTCAAGCTTTAATACAAAAGTAAACGTATCGAAACTAATTGAATTCAGGTAAAAAAAAGATCTCTCGATTCGAAGTCGTTAATTAAAATTGAAGAGATACTTGATTAGCTTCGATTTAATTAGCATCTGTCGCAGCTATGTTATTCTATGGACAAAGAAAGAATGGAAAAATTGTAGACTAACTATACCCTTTGATCGATAAGTGGAATTTAAAACTCTCGAACTCTATCAAGAAATTATTAGATTTATACTGAATCAGTTTACAACCTCAATCGAGGAAGATTAAGAACTGGAAGAAAACACTAAGCTGAAATATGAAGAAAGGACAGCAATTATTTTAAGGGGAGAGTATAAGAAAATACTGAAGGGACAAGATTTATTAATAAGCAAGTGTCAAATGTACTTAAAAAAGTGGAAAATAAAGGATATTCAAAATTTTGAGGAGATTGATATGAAGTGGATTAAGAGAATAAAATCATATCTTATCACTCTTGAACAAGCAACCTCCCTCTGATTAAAATAATCTAATATCTTATAAGGATTAGCAAATTAATCTTCATTTTCATAGGTTATAATCATGTCAAATATTAATGAAATTTTGAAATATATTCACATAATCATTATTAATTACGAAGTCTTAGCATACGAAAAACCGCCAGATCATTAATTTACCCAATAAATATTAATAGATTTTCAAAGTATTGTACGAACTCTTCCTTTAGCAAAAGATTGAATTAGGCTTTTACATTTTTTAGTTATCTTATCAAATTATTCATCCAATTTCGAGTGTTGTCTCCGAAACTGAGCTAAAGATAGCATTGTTTAGTTTCTTTTGCCAAAATTCCAAGGAAAGTTATCAGAGCACTGTGCACCACATGAAAAAAGTAAAGTTATTTTTATGAATGTTCTGCCAATTCTAAATTAATCAGTAATTACGATTCAACATATAGGGGCGATTTTTTGAAAATGTTTAAATAAATTCTTCAATCAGCTTAGGTTTGAACTCCTCCTGGAAAAAAATAGATTTTTGATGAAAGTTTTACTGGATGATTTCTTTGGAATATTCTAAATTACTTAAATTTTGGCCTATTTCTTTGATCCACTCTTTTATGATGGACTATGAGCCGAACGTACTTGCTATTTTGGGAGTAAAACTGTCACTCTTACTTTCATTAGTTAAAATATAATGGGTTGACTTTTTAAGGTCTAGTACAAATTAAGCAAAAAGTGAAATTGGCACCACTGGAACAGCCTTCTCCTCTTCCTCTATAATTTTAATTAAATTAATTTAATCCATATTATGAGAGAATGTTCTGGCAAAGGGAACAATATCAATCGGCTTCTGATTTCCTTCTTTATTCGATTTTTGATTGGAACTGCTGTAAATATACTATTTTAAAGAATTTTCAAAATATTATTTGCATAAGTTTTATAGTTGTTAGACTTCAGCATATAGTTCCAGCATTGTTCGATATAAGTTATCATTGTCGGCTTTGAGCAAATTAATATGATTAATTAAACACTTTTTTTGTTTTTCATACTCCGTTAAACTGAACTCAATCTATTTGACAATTGAAAGCAGCTATCTTTAATAGGCTTTCAGCTTACAGTATTACTCTGTCAGTATCACTTGACTTATTTTGGTTATAGTTGCCTCTGCTTTTTCTAAAAGATTAGTTTCATGAGTCCAAAAGAGTTTGTTGTCCAAGTGAAGTACAGATTGCCAAGATTTATTTGGATTTGATTTTAGTCTGATTTGGTTGAGATCATCTTGATAAAAAGGCTTAGATATTGCTTTTTTAGTCTCTTTCATGTCATGTCCATGGATAAAAAGGTTGAAGCCTTCATTTTGACTTTGATCTTAGAGTGTATGATTGGTGAGAAATTGTAAAGAGTAAGGATGTTAGGAAAGACTTTAATTGTCATGATCGCTTTCATGGTGGGTATGACAAGAGATAGAAGTTGTCATAGTGACTCCATGAAGAAGTTGGTCTTCTTCTTTGTTGGCAGCATAATTTGACATCGTAATTCAAATATTATTATAAAATTAACGTATTTGTGTCAATAATTAAAGTAAAAGTATATTAAATATCAGCAATTATTAGTTCTATAATGTAAATATTTTGTATCCTTCAAGATGTATAATCAGACTCCTCTTCTTCATCGGAATCGCTAATGGAAGAAGATCCATCCTCGTTATTGTCAGAATTGGGGATGAGGTCGTCGTTGATGATTTTAATCTTTCTTGGCCTTCCTCTCTGTCGTTTTGGTCTATTGGAATCCTCTTCTTTAGCATCTTTTTTCATATCTTTTTCACTAAATTATAATAAGCATACTATATTATTTATTAGTCATTGAAATCGACCTGTCCGTTCAAAAAATATTCATGGTACTTTTACATGATGTATTTGACCTGATTCAAGTTTTATTTGGATAACTCGTCACTGTTTTCAAAGATATTTTTTATCTTATTGTAGATGGCATAGAAAGAGTCGAAATCTTCCTTCTAAAAATGCCTTTTCTTTGCTTAATAAGTAAGGAGGGGGATTTTATTGGCAATTTTTTAGTAATATTTCACTGAAATTTTAACTCTGCGATCGTCAAAGTTGAGCAGTTCCATCAGTTCAAAAGGCATTTTGCAGTTTTTGCATTCGTATCCTGGAGTTATATTCTAATTTTTGCAATTTCTGCAAATCTTCTTTTCCTTAAAATATCGATTGGGCTGGGCAGTATTAATAACGGTGGTCCGCTTCATATCGTTGCGCCTCATCCGTGACATCTTCTTTTTCTCGTTTTCCTCTTTATCAATGTCTTCTTCAGGATATTCGTTATTAAAGCGAATTGGTTGATAGTTGCGATTGTATAACTGATCATCCAACATCTATCGTTCCTATGGTGTTTTTTGTTTAGTATGGGTTTTGATGTGCTGCATGATCTGCGATAGGATTTGTTATTTCATCTTTTCGGCATAGTCCGCTGGTAGATTTAAAGTGTTGACTAACTCTCTCGAAAAATCAGTCGGGGAAAGCTTATCCTTTGAAAGATCCCAGTCGAACTTATCCTTGATGATGGTGTTTTAATCTAATGGAATGTCAATATCAATGGATACCAATTTTTTATCTTCAGTCAATCTCCTCAAACCTAGCTTGGGGCGACTTTCTCTCTCCCTGAGTCTTTCCTCTTTGGTGTATTGTTCTATGATGAAGGGCATAATTTCTTCTTCGTTTTGCATTGGAATCTTTTACTCAGTCATTCAACTTATCAATATTCATTATTATTTGGAGGCAAGATTAGTATTTATCTTTTTATATACAGGTTGCTCAAAGTCAAAGTAATTATGAATAGTCAATTACAAAGTATTTCTTTTGCATTGACTGTGTTAACATGTTCAAATCATAATTCATGCTAATTGTGCAAGGATGAAATATATATTTAAGATAGTGAAATGTCTGACAGTGATTCATCCAGTTCGAAAGAGGCCAAAATTGCAAAACAAAAAAGTAACAAATCAATCCAAAAGCAAATTAGTGTTGTCCAAGTCGTCCAGCCACTTCCTCAAACAAAATCCGTCATTGAAGATCCCACCGCATTATACGATTAAAATCGCAAATTAAGACGAAAACTTAAATAACTTTCCATTCGTTTGGATGAAGAGTTAGAAAAGGCTGCAGAGAACAAACTGAAACAGGCCAACCAAAAAAATGGTCATCCAGTCAGCCTGGAATCTCATAGTTTGTAACTGCAAAACGCATATAAAATGATTTAGCGTCTTCAAAAGACAGTGAAGGACTACGAAAGTAAAGAATCATATCAAGTAACTTTAAAGAGAGTTATGGATTTGTAGGGAATTATAAAAAAGAAAGAAGCAGAAAACGATTAATTAAAAACATAAGTGAAGACTCTTAAGAAAATAGCAAAAGACAAAGATAGGCATATTGAGTAACTAATTTAAAATTCAAAAAAAATGAGCAATCCTACTGAAGACCTTGAAAGGATTAACAAGCTAAAAACCAAAATGAAAAAAATATTTGAATAGAATTAGATTTTGAAAAAAAAAGAGATGCAAAAGCACGATCAATTGGTTAAAGCCTAGCGTCGGATTGTGGAAATGGAACAAAATTAAAATTAAGTGCCTGTAGGCAGATAGGATAGCTTACTGAAATAGATCGAAGAGTGCAAAAATAAATACAGGGAGGCCATGCAGAGAGTGGAGAGGCAGAACATTTATATTTCCAAGCTAAATGAAAAGCTCAATCAAGATGGAAGCAGAAAAAGTGAAAGATTGAGTGAAAGAAACAATGATAGAAAAAATATGGTATCTAAGAGCATGGATGAACTACCATAGCTAAAAAAGAAAATACATACTTCATAGCTATTATAGCATCTCCCTTCTCCAAAACCCGGCATAAAGCTCCGCAGATACTGATTGCCTCAATATTTTTACCGTATCCTTTACTTTACAGTTAGATGCTTATGAAAATTTATTCTTTCAATTAATGAATTTCTGAACAATTAACTGACTTAAATAGTCAGACATTTTAAGTTCGAAGAAATAATTTTGTAATGCTCGATTTCGATACACAAAAAAAAATATTGGGTCCCATTCTTAAAGACCCGAAGAATCACATCTGTGCAGATTGTGATACAATTTCCCCGACTTGTAATTTGTAGGTGATTTAGGGGCCTCTCTTGATTATGGAGTTTTCTTATGTTCTAACTGTTCAGGAGCCCATAGAAGTTTAGGTCCTACTATCACTCGAGTGAGGTCTGCCAATCTGGATATTTGGCAGAGAGAGTGGATCAATAATATGGTATTAGGGAATGATGAAATCAACAATTACTGGGAGGCAGATTCTAAGGCCATTGACCGGTATTTTTTAAGATATGCAGAAAACCAAAAATGGGAGCAACTCTGCAGTAAATAAGCAGATATGTTTTCGAAAAATATGTAAAAAAACGCTTTGTAAAGGATTCATCTGCCAGCGATCCCCTCACTGCACACAAAAATGGTTAGTTTAAAATTAAGACAACATCACCTATGCCAGCTCTAGAAGGGGCTAAAATAGACAACTCTCTATCTAAATCTAAGAATATGCCTGGTGTATCATAAAAGTCAGCGCCTACTTTTAAACCATCAGTTAGTTTACTTGATTTTGACGAGGAGCCCAAGTAGATTGAAGCAAAGCATTTATATCAAAGCCCTGCGTCTTTAATCCAACAAAAAGTTGATGAACACCATAGTGATGATGAATTCACTGCTTTTACTCAAGCAAGTACAAATGTTGCTTCTACTGAACATAATGAAACAAAGGGAAATTTCATAAATTTCTAAGCACTAATGAATCAACAACTCCAGTCTCAGGTACCATTTCATCATGTGTCGAGCACATCCAACGACCCCATAAAACATCATCCATTGAATATTCATCATATGTATCCTCCTGTGTTTGGACAGCATAATATGTATAATGGTAATTGCCAACAACATTTGCCTATGTACAACAATAATGCCAATTTACAGCATAATTATCATGCTCAAGTGCACAATCACAATCACAATTACGGGATGGGTTATCCCAACCAAAACCTCATCAGTAATGGAAATAATTATTGGAATTGATTTACAACCATTTATCATTATAGTTATTTATGATCAGTATGAATAAAATTATAGTTAATTGCATGATTTTGATGAAAACATGGGCACTCTAGGATATTGATAGCTTCAATCAAACTCCAATCCTTGTTTTATTTTTTGAGCCAAGACTAAGCTATCCCGCACCAGTTATTTGAATCTCAAATGGCTTTCCTAAAAATTATCATAATGTTTTATTTTCAGCTTTTTCATTTCATGATATATCTTGAGTTCTGGCAAATTATAATCCATTTCTACTAAGCATATACGTATAATTACTCTAAGTAGACCATATATTTATTGTAGGTTTTATCTTTTCTCCTTCCTTAATTGTAGTTCTCATTCCCACGAATGGTTGAGAGAAAAGATTATTGACTCTTAATCTCAATTTTTGTTTTTATTATACTATTTCAACAGGTTGGATTTGCTTATATTTAAATTTATTGACCAGTTAAGCGGACTTTTCATTTCCCAAAGCAGGAACATCAATGCTACTCCAAATAGATGGATTTATTAATTTCAACTTTAAGATATCTTTTGAACTTTTATTCCCTCGAATCTCTTTTATCTTGAATATTCTTTCTACTGTTTTATCAGACGCAAACTGACCAGACTCTGATGCTTCAGGATTTGTCCACTTATGCCCAATTATTCGAGAAGAAATACTTTTGTGCATTTTCCGTTGAGTTGAATGCAGTTATCTTGAGCGTAGGTGGCCTAATTTATCCCTTTATTGGCTAAAGGCGATAAACATCTCAGAAACCGTTTTGCCTTAAACTTGACTCTTGGGATGATCAAAGAGCTATTGGACATTTTTTCTGGTATTGACTGGAGGCGAATCATAAAATTATTGGAGCATGATAATAACTATGAAGATTGATAATATGAAATTAATCAATAATTAAAGTTGAGAGCGTCATCCCTTTCGAATCGATGATCTTCTATTTTCTGTATTCTCTGCCTTTTTAGCATTGGTTGGTAAGTAACTTTCGAATTAATCCTGTTTGTTTATAAATTTGTGATTAAAGTCGTCAAAGATGGCCGGAGTCAGCATAGATGACTAGCTTTTTCGACTTATTTCGTTGCTGATTCTCGAATCGACGTTAAAGTCTTGGAAGTTGCCGGAATTTTGACAGTCTGTGGTTGCTCTTGACAAGTTTTCATTGTAAATATTGTTCACTCTCTGCTTTAATTCCTAAAGATTATGGTTAAGTGTAATTTCAGTTTATGAGCCAATTCCTTCCAAGCTTTTGCGCAGTTCTGATGCACCACTGTTCCTAAGGTCTTCCTCTATAATGGATTTTTCGAATTCTATAAGCTTTTGCATTCTTTCAATTTCTGCTACAATGCTGCTGGTGAGCATCATAAGCTGACTTTGCAAATGTTGATTGAGGTTTTCCAGTTTTTTAATTTTCTCTTTGCCGGTCAAGAGGGCTTTCTTATATTTCTTTTCTCGCTCGAAAAGGGTCTTGATTTGTGTGATCAGAAAGGTGTTATGCTCTTTCAAGTTGGAGTTTTCTCCTTTCAATGATTGTTCCATCTCACGGTAATAATCATCATGGTGATTAGATATATCGGAAACAGTATTATTGGCTTCGCAGTTAAGCTCAGTGTGCTTTTTGAAAGAATAGTGTTCCTTGGAACGATGGTAAGATGATTTCACAGGACAGTTTTTTTTGCGAGGTTGTTTTCCCTACTATCTTGATGAACCAACTTAAGAGCCTTTCAGCTCACCTATCCTATTATACTCCTCTATTATGGGGGATCTGCTACAAGTCATATTGCCACTCCAGCTGTTTTTCATCTTCGATTTATTATATCTTAGAAGAATACCAGTACGCGGCATTAAAACACTAAATCCACTCCAATTTACCTTATTTTCTACCAACTCACTATCTGCTTCACACAACTATAGAATTTGGTTTTATTTTTTTCAAAATTATTCACAAAAAAGATCAGTAAATTTGTTGATTTAGTAATAAAAGGACAAAATAGAATCATAAGCAATCTTTGTTTTCTCTTTTTATACAATTGATAAGAAGCATCTCTCATTTTCGAGCTTACTTCTTACTGAATTTCAAAACTTTGATGGTTTATGCGTTAATGTAAAAATTTATTTTTTCTTCATTTGTGCTTTAAAAGGTCTTATTGATATGCACAAAACATGTAGAAGAGTTATCATTGGTTTTAAAGTCAAGAAGCTTTCTAGGAATGATGAATAAAGATAAATTTAAATTTTATTCATCTTTGAGATCTTAAGATGAACATTGGAAGGTTTTGTAAGAGTACTAAGTTTACAGGATTTTCAATAAAATTAGATATATTTACAGATTTCAAGTAAATGTATTTTGGAGCAGGATCTTTCTGGAATCAGTAAAACTACGAAGTAATAATCCATCGAAATAACTGAATATAGGAATAAATGCAAAACATTTCTTCCTTTTCAATGCAATCAAAGATAAGCAGTTATTACTGTATTTATCCCATTTTAAATTGGCAATTCAAATTGATCTGTGTAGATAGAGTGCAATTTGCTACTCTTCTATAAAATTATTGGATTTAAAAATGGTTATTAAAGAGCTGATCATGATAGGCACAATAAATAATAAAATGATCACAATTGCGAAGGATATTTAACTTTAATATTGTCAAATTGATAATCCAGCATAAATGAGTGATCTCTCAAATAGATTAATAATTTGTTAAAGATTTAAAATAGTTGATTAAAATGTTGGTCAAAGACAGATTAAAATTACTCTCTTTCATTTTATTTATTGCTCCTAAATTTTCAAGCATTGGGGTAATAATATCCTTATTAAAAAATTGATATGATGAATGCCAAAAAATAAAATAATGCCAAAACTGTTCACAAATTTACCGAAAATGCTCTGATGAAATTTAGACCTATCTACTATGAATAAAGTAAATAAAAACCTTCTTTTCAGCAAGGAATGATCTCAAAAGTATCCTCAATGCTATCAAACTTTCTTAGTGGAAATTTTTCTGCAGGGCAAAGAAGTTCTTCAAGTAACGTTCAATCTAATAATAAGGCCAATATTAAAACAAATGATCCGCCCTTCAATCCAAAAAATAGAAATAGATCTCTCGTTTAACCAAAAGGAGGCCATACCAAAAAATTGTAAGCAGAAAATGGAAGTAATAAAAGTTTATCAAAAAATATGAAAACAGAAGCAAGAGGGTCTAAGATACCTGTGGAGCATTCCAATAATTTGTAGGAGGTTGAAATCAAACACTTAACAGATAAAAATAGGCTTACTATCCTATAAAAGATAAATTCGGACACGTTCTTAATCGGGAATTAACATCAAGTGGATTTGATAACAATAAGCGGGATTTATCAAGGCTTAATAGACACATAAATAAACTGGTCTTTAAATATTCACAAAAAGATAAATAAGATTGCTGTTGACAGTAAAAGTAAACCAAATATTATGTAGAATATTTACTAGCCTTAGAGTGTGGCGAAGAAATCTTAATTTACAGATATGACTTTAAGAAAATTAAAACTCCACCAGCTTTTGTAAATAAGGCTAAACTTTTAGGACAGTCCAAATTTATGCTCTTTCTTAAAGACAGTCAAATTGGAGTTTTTTATGCGTCCAACGCAACCATCTATCAACTTTAAGAAAACAATCGAATTCGTCTGATTTTTAACAAGAAATATGGGATTAGTGAGTAGTTATAGCTGTTTCAAATACCAAAGCCGATTGACAGCAGTCTTAATATCTTTTTCACTAAAAAGTTATCTAAGGGTGCAACTACTGTGCTATGGAGATTGTAGTTTGAATTTAAAAACATATCAAATCAAAGTGGAGGTTTCAAGTCATTACTAAGGATATATGATATTCCGAACAACCTCATAAATAATCTGCGAATTGACAATTTTTCAAAGAATATTTTCATAATGAACTTCAAGTACTAGATATTAGCGGCCAAGGATGGGTACATAATTGACAGTGCCAATACAAATATTCAGTCGTAAGATTCATTTCTAATCTATCAAGATGAGCATCTTCTGCATGTGAGTTAAACTAAATTGCATATTTACAGTTTCAAAATTTTAACAACTACTAACCCCAACAGAATTGATATTCAATCTGTGGATTCCATTTAAATTCCCAAAGATCCCAAATATGTATTCTTTGATTGTTTGGAAATGTTGAATGGAAATTTTGTATTATTCTACCAAATAAACCCAAAACTAAATCATAAGCTGAGAGGATAGATAGAATACCTTATTTGCGCCACATCCAAGATTAGCATAGAATAAAAATTAGGCTAGATTTTTAAATTCAAATCACCTGATGAGCTCAAGTATATTTCTGAAAATTAATTTTTTAAGATACAGTAAAGATGCGATATAGCGTTCAAGATCGGGCTCAGTCGAAAGCAAGTTTATCTATAGTTATGGAACAAATCCAATAAGAGAGATATTCAGGATTATAAATATCTACTGGATACTTTGGACTATTAATTAGTCAAATTATAAATTGAGAAAAAACTTAAAAAGTCATCCATGTCGTTTAATTAAGTGTATAAGCTGGAGCAAAGTTGCTTTGACATTCTCAGGACTGATTTATTTAGTAATACAGCTTGCACCGAATCATCAATAAAAAACTATCTTATTTCTCACTTTCTTCTGAGAAAGTTAGCTTTTTTTCGAGATATTCAGCAAAGTGCCAAAAAAATATAAAATGAAGAAAACAAAGTATTTACAATTAATATCCAACAATATTTCTAATGTGTAAAACTGGACCTAAAATCTTGTCTGTTGGATTATGCTTTTAAGATTTGTTTTGAAGACAAAGATCATGCTCATGAGATGAGACTATTTATAAACTCTTTTAAGTTTTCTCTTAGATTAATTTATCTCAATATTTTGACAGATTTAATCATACAGTGCAAGGATAAACTTATTAACTTATTAATAATGATGCCTTAGATGCTTCCATATGTTCACAAGGATATTCCTGATGGTGAAGATTTAAACCTCTATGAAGGCTTATGGAGTTAAATAAAAGCTCAATAATGGAAATCTAGTCTACATTTGTAATAAATAACGACCATCTATAACAAAGATCTCGTCTAGGAAATAACGAAAACAGTGTGGTTTAAGCGGAATCAATACACCCTGCACGATTTGGTGGCCTATTCCAAACATAAAATTATTGAAATTCAAGAATTGAAAAATTCAGATGTTATTTTCTACCACTTCATTGATCAAATATTCGAGCACAACAAATAAATTTAGACTCTAACCTAGATCATATAGTTTTTATAAATAAATTACGAATTACTGCCAGTCCATTTAAAAGGAAAAATCTTTTTATACAAAAAGTTGTATGAATATTTCAAACGTGAAAAGTACTACACTCCAGCCTTATCTCGTCTTAATATATTCTTAAAGCTAAAAGACTATTAATTATTCAAAGAGTTGTTCAGGTATTAAAAAATTAAGAAAGGATGTTTGCTCAAAGATGCCAAATCCATATACGCTTCCATTCCTAACGGGAATTAATTGTATAACTAAGCCTTACTTAATTATTTTACATCTGATCTGTCCGAAGTATCTGATCTAAAGTACATCCTAAATCGGCTGAACAATGAAAAAAGATAATTTCATATTTAGAATGAAAGTATCTATGAAGTGTTGGTGAAGGCGATGCAGATGAAGCTTAAGTTAGGAAGTGACAACGACGTTCCCTTCGAGTAAGTTATGATTTATGTGGAGAACATCCCTTTTTCCAAGAATAACCCAATAATTTAAGACCTAAATACAATTCAGATAATTGGCTAATGCTCGGAGATGTTTACAAAGATGAAATTGAATATGTCATTTTTATAAATAATTTAAAAATGTTAAGACGTTCTTTCTGCAATGATAAATGAACAGATCAAATAAAAAAAAGTTCTTGAGATACAAGATATAGAAGAGTTAAAAGATGTAACATACGCTATCTTGGCATAGATTCAGACCATTAAATAAAAAATTTACAAAGATAAACTGAATAATTTGGCCTATTTTATCTATATCTCGCGGCTTATGGAGTAGCAGTATCTGATTAAATATGCCAAACTCCTACTCTAAGATCAATATCTATTAGAATACTATTCAGTTGACGATAAGATAGTTTAAAACTTAGTCATTTACATGTATAGATGGAAACTCATTAGAGAGCCAGCCTTCATCCACAATTAGCATTATCTTTATTAGTTGCTAACTCTCCTACCATAAGATAATATCTACAAGATTTATTTTCAAGCAGAAATAGAGTTTTCCATAATGTTGTCAACTCCTGAACATCCTATTTAGTTTAAGGCAGCCACCATTGATTAAAATCCAGTTGAAAACGACGAAAACAAAAACTAAAATTTAATTACGACCAAATAAATCGTATAAATTGTCAATAAATTGCCCACTGAATTTATAGCCACCTTAAATTTATAACGAATGCATGAACTTACTAAAACGATCCAATAGCTTTGTTTTACTGAATAAAATTATGTAAAGATGACGAACTTGGTTTAAATATATGAAGCTGTTATTATTCGGCTGATAAATCTAAAGAGTATTCGACTTGTGCTGCTGAAGATTAGAAAGTTAATCTAACTGTACGGGGAATAATAAAATTATTCGATTGTGTATTGCTACATAATCCTGAACATCATTATGGGAGAAATTGCTTAGAATCACAAAAAAGATATGGCTAAAATTGCATTTTATACTTTTAATCACCCCCTCAAACTGATATCAATTATTTAACAACTTATCAACAATAAATTCTCGAATGATGAAGAAGCAGATTTCATCAAAAAATAACTCAATTCTATCAAGCCGTACAAGTGCTACGACAAGGACAATTTATTATTGGAAGAAGAGATCACCAAGAAAATCAATGAAAAGGAAGGAAAGTATTACCACAAATTTGAAGAACTCATTTTTCAAACGTGGGTGCATCTTTGCAACAATCGTGAAGATTTCAATAAAAATTTAGAGTATACCCTCTATTATATCTGCTTACTCCACAACCCTTATGCCTTAGCCAAATTTTTACATGTCCTTCAAGACACTATCAATATCAGGGTGCTCAGATCTTACCTCAGCTACATTTTTAGGTAGGAAATCTTCAATGGAATCAATGTATTATATTTTTCAAGAAGAATGTTTATAATTGTATTGGATAGCGTCATGGAGAATATTCCCATTGAGTTTGTCATCAGTCAGTACAGAGGAGTTGACATTAAGGAAACGGAAATTTATCCTGAATTAGCTAAAAACATAGAAGAGGTCAATCCCTATGCTGCCAAGTTAGGGAAGTCCATAAAGGCGTTTTCCAACAAAATAGAGTCTCTCAAAAAATCAGAACCCGAAGAAAGTACCAAAAAGAAAAAGAGAATTGAGGCTTTGCTCAGCAGTGAGGCCAGTATCAATGAAAAATAAATTTCATAATACCCTTTTAACGACTCAGATGACAATTACGAAGGAGATCCAGTCGATGAGGTTCATAACTATGTTCATTCTCCTAATAAAGTGAAAAGAAAGCCATCCAGAATATTTGATGCAAACAGAGAACGAAAAATGCTGATGGAAAGAAAAAATAAGAATTTGTTCCTTTCCTGCAACGGGAAAGAAGAGTTTTAAGTTAGGAGGAATAGCTCATCTAACTATCTGCAAAATTTGATGAAATCAATGTAGTGCAACAAGATCAGGAAGGGAAGTGAGGGACCCAGCAAACTAGGGAGGATATTAGATCGAATTGACAGGGCTGATAGCAATCCTGCAGCCAGCTTGGAATAGCATTCCATTATGGATGCACCCTCTCAAACCCAGGATGATTTTTTAGTCAACAACATGGAACCTATGGTTTTAGAGCAAAAGACATCAGAAGAGGAAAACATTTTGTGCAGTGCCAAAAGCTGCAATCCTTTTCCTACACTTGAAATTGATTTCTAGCTTGACAGTCCGGTCAAAATCAAAACATTTCCTCAAAATTAAACCAAAGATATGCCCTCGAACTCGATAGGAGATTTTTTATAACAAGAGGAATGTGTGTTCAAGATCCATATAAATGAGGTCAACGATGAAGAATATACTCCTGTGTTTGAGTTAAGTAGGCAGTTGCTAAGGGATTATGGAGGTAATGAAGCTAAGCCAATATTTGACCTATCCTTAATTGCAGCATAAGAATAAAAATAGTTTGGCCGATTTGAGTAATATTTAAAGGAGCTTATTGTATGGATATATGAGAGCAATGAGAAGAGTGTGTCATTTCTGCTATCATTAATAAAGCAAATAGTTCATGGCTACTCTGGCATGCTACAAGCTTCTAGCTAATTCCTTTAATACTTTATTTCTTTATAGAGTTATAACATTAAGTACAAATACAATCTTCCGATCCGGCAAATGTTTCCCATCTAGGGCATATTTTTAAATTCAACAGACCCAAAACTTTTGTTCTCGTTCTCTAAAGACTATATCTTGAAGCATGTCGATTTTGGAAATATTCTCCTTGTAGCTAAGTTACTCCACTTTTCATTAAAGCGAAGTGAGATGAAAGATTAGCTGTATTTCGCATACTTAGTAACAGCAATTGACAACTACGGGAACGACAATGAAACTTCTGAATAAGAACTTACCATGCAGAAGCAAAGAATTGGGGGAATCATCGATCAAATCGCAACAGTCAACATTTTTGTTGAAAGAGGCTAACTGTTGCTGATGAAAATTAACAACTTAAAAAGGAAGAAAGAAGTGATTCAGCTTATCAAGGACACTCTGTCAAAGCGAAAGAACTACGATACTTTCAATGAGTTCTGCATCAAATTTAAGAACGCTTGATCATAAATGAATTTATGACTTCTCAGTCAATATATAATGAAATAACAACTATTCTAAAAGATGGAAGAAGACGAACTGCCTTGCAGTAACTGCCAAAATATGTTTGCAGCTGCAAAAATTGAATTGCATTAGGCCTACTGTCGACGGAATATCCATAAATGCAAATTTTGTAGCCTTATGGTCGATGTCAATGATCAAGAAACTCATAATGTATCCATATTATAAATCAAGAATGAATATCATGCTTTAAAACCTTGCCCTTATTGCTAAGTTTCTTTCAGTTAACCTGAAATGATACTTCATTAGTCCATCTGTTCTAGCCGCCCCATTTAATGCCATTTTTGCCAATATATTGTTGCTTTTAAAGATATGGTAAAACATAAGAAGGCTTGCCTATCACGGACAATTTTATGCTAAATTTGCAGAAAATACATTAAAATTAGCCTCCAGGAGGAGCATATGATTTAGTGCCGAGGACCATAAATGAGGAGAAACGAATCTTATCAGGAAATAGTTGGATATCCAAACCGCATAATTCGCAATCGAATGAACAGTAACTAGCATATCAAGAAGTAGTTTAATGAATTGATATCGCCACGCATGCCTAAGTTACCTGTAAAGAAGTAGCATATTATAATTGAACCTTAGATCATCAGCCAGTATGTTGATCCTGTACCTCTATCGATTCGTCTTGCGCAGCGTGCAAAGTAACTATTCCCAAAAAGGACAAGTACTGATAAAAAATGTTTGTTTTAATTTATATCTCTATTGAGGTGTCTTCAAATCCGCAAGAAATATGATCTATCAATTTATTGTCAATTGTCTATGCCTAATATTGTTAGATATTTTTAATGGATGCAAATGAGGGATATATCATCTGTACTGACCAACATTTTGTAAACGCCTTTTAAGCTCTTCCTCACTGATGGGCTGGTTCACTTTCACATCTTCGAAAGTTCTGACAGATACGTATCTTCTAGGGTCGAACTCGGCTGGCTTTTGAGTGTAGACATGTCCTCGAGATCTCTCAACTTCGTATTGCTTGAGCTAATATAAGAAATCTTTTACCAATGGCTGCACTTAAATTTGTCGGCCGTCGACCACCTGATTGGAAGGAAGGTAATCAGAGTGAGGGACGTAGGTTGGAATGAACTCGTTGAGTCTGTGAGGTAGATACGACATTGTTTTAAATAAATTTTATGAATGACAATAAAATGTGAATGCATTAAACTCTAAAATAGTTTAATTTGATATATTGGCAGAAAGGCTGAATTATTTATATCTTGAGCGAAGCACGCAAGAAAGATGCTTTCAAAAATACATTTTTCTGATTTGTATTATATCAGGCGAATCTTCTTTTTCAATATTTTTGGATAATTTCATTGTGTATAGTGATCTGCATGGATCAATTAAATTAAATTTTTGCTCTTTGTAAATTTAAATATTTTTGTATTTTACCTTGAATAACTTTAAATCTTCATGCCATTTATAAAAATAGTCATGGCCCTATCTTATTTACCTTTAGTGCTCAGCGCTCATCTAGTTTTTGCATTCAATGCAAGTTACAAATCAACCAATTACAACTAAATCTTAGATCATTGAAATATCCAACAAAATTACAGATTAAATTAAAAAAGAAATTGATTGCGCTGGAGAGTCAACTGATATAGTTCCACAGGAGTCAAAAACTGAATAATTTTGGAGTACAGGCGAAGATATATTCAATTAATTAGGTGACGAGTATGATTTGGAATTGAACAATGGGCAAATGAAGTCATCTGAAAGTGACCATTGGTCCCAAAACTAAAAAATAGAATGGGGGTCATCTCAACAAAGAAAGAAAAAGAAGTTCTTGTAAAAGAAGGAGATTCTTGAACTGAGAGATATCTTTTAATAGCATCCAGATCCAACCATCCAAAGCGAGCATTCCAGCTAAAATTTAGCAAAAAAGTACAATGTCTGTCGCTAAACTATATCTCGATTGCGTTCTGCGTTCTTTAGGGATCCAACTTTGCGTCAGTTTCTATAAAAGGACACAAAGACGTCAGCAACAGGCAGAATTAAAGGGTCAATGAATCAAAGCACTAAAGTAGTGAGAACCTTAATCTATAATGAACTGGCAACCAATCGATATATAACTAGGAAAGAGTTACAGCAGGCAATAATGGGCAACCTGGCAACGATGGAGTTGAGTATAAAAGTACCGACCCTAAAAACGATTAGTAAGATATTAAAGTCACTGAATATCGTAAGGAAGAGGATTAGACAAGTGCCTAAAACTAGAAATGAACCCGATATCATCTAAAAAAGATTTAATTTTTGTCAGCAATATATCCTCATTTCAAAGACTAATGCGGACATTATCTTCTACGATTCCAGGGCATTTGATATTGCACAGCCATCAAGTTTCGCCTGGATCGAGAGAGGAACAGATCCACAATACGAAAAACCTTCCTCGAAAGGAATCAAGGTTTCCCTCCTGACTGCAATCAGTAGAGGCGGTATCATAGAGTGGGAAACTAGAGTAGGCAACTATTCAACTACATAATTTACTCGAGTCTCCATGAAGATATTAACAAGTGTATAGTCTCGCTCTAAAAATGAAGAAAAGTACTTGGTGCTAAACGGGGCAAAGACTCATTGCTAAATGGCATTGAAACAGATATTGAATGAGCAAAGATATAAGTTAGTATACTTGCCGGCGTACTGCCCGCAGCTAAATGCTATACATTCATCACAAATTCGCTAAAATATGGTGAACAGACGAAATGAGTCTGTTCTTGTTAAATATGTGAAGTATCTCCTAGATGATATGAAAATAAGTTTATTGTATCAAAATGCTTGCTGTCCCTCCATCTTTCTTTTGAAATCAGTCAAAAACTGATAGTTTGACATGTAGCTGAAATACATTGCCTCCACTCTATGAAGCTAATTTTCAATCAGTGTTGTTAAAGAATTGGCATTTTTGAATTTTAGATTTTTACGATTCATGACTCCAAGAATATAGGCCAATCGGTTCGTATATTCCAAATGGTGAATATCCTCTAAAGCAAGCCCTTATTTGGCTTTTCCAAACAATATTTATATTTCTAAAAATTTGCTGTCTGGTAAAGTCTTAAAACTGGGTTCATTACAGCGTATACTGAGTGAATGCAAAGCATCATAGATTTAATCGATGAGTTTGAGTTTGCAACCTTTGCTGGATTGGTGATTGGGTGGTATTTCGTCCTCAGAATCGCTTGAGGATATGTGCTGTCTGCATAAAATTCTCTTGTTTGGATACTGGCTTTCCATATTGTCTTTTTTCATGATGAGGTTGAAGTAATCGTATAAGTATAACAACAGAAATTCCCAATTTCATATATATGATCTTATATTTTAGCTGACAGGATAATTAAAACATAAAATTGATGACTATTTATCTGATCATCTATAATATTTTCATATTGATGATGATAAAAATCAAAGAAGATAATCGTAAATGCGATATTGAGCCCTTCAAGTAGAAAGTAGAAGGTGCTCAGTGAAATTCTTTGTCCTGATGGCTAATGTCTCATGGTTGATTTAAAATATATCTTTGCTTGCTACCTTTTCAAAGGCACTCTAATTTATTATAAACACTCGTTAAAAATTTAAAATGCATAAGCCCGACTTTACGGAATAGTCTGGAAATATACTTCCCAAAGACTCATCAAAGAGTAGACATAAAATGAAATAAAGTTTGCCAAAATGTAAATAAAGCGATTCGCAGTGTTTAAATCAAAGTGAACTCAAGCACATGAACGCTATTAAACCATATTGCAGTAAGTAGCGTATCAGTTCACGTCGATAGAGTCGGCAGAATAAATCTCCATATGAGCTTAGCAGATCGAAAAGCAGACGGTTTGATAACAGCAGTAGAAAGAATGAGGACAATTTAGGGGAAAGGCAAATGAGTGAAATGTACAGCGAGTTGATCAGTTTAAAATCAGAGTACAAGACCTTAAAGGGCAGTTATAATATGCTGATAGTGTAGAAAAATCAATTAGCATTAAGAGAAAAGAAGGAAAAGGATGAAATGATGGTTGAAAAGGATCGTTGGATAAATTAGACATAGAAAAGCAAAAGGACCATCAACCACCTTCAACAGGAAATATAACGTATTAAAAAGTAGTGCTATAAAATAGTGGAGCTAGAGAGATTTAAATTGAACAAAATAGAACAAACCCTGCAGGAAAAAGGTAATTGACTTCATATTTAGATCTTATGATCGCTTATCTTCGAAATTAACTGGAGACAATCAAGAAGGGCACCCCATAGATAAGTCGTCCTTTGTCTTTTTTACAAAATAGTCAGCCAGTCTTAGGCTTTGACTATTTTACCAAGCCAAACTCTAACATTTCTGCTTTAAGTAATATCGCAGCTGAAATTGATATCTCTAAGCATCAACTTCGTTTGGAGGAGGACTCTTTAAGTTTTAGTAGGGATAAATCCAAAGAGATGGACAGCATCATTCATAGCTTTTTAAGCAATCACGATCAATCTCAGACGCACCCACAGATCGACCATAATTTCGTTAAAAAGGAAAAAATGTTAATTAACTCATTAGAATAAAGTCCAATGTACGGGATTACTTATTTAGAGAGCACGAAGAGGATGACGAAGAAAAGAGTTAGAAAGACTTACCTTCGGCTAAAAAATCCTATCATGAATAAAAAGAGTACATAGTGAAAAGCAAAGAGACGATTAATGTAAAGCATAAAAATGAAAGTAAAAGTAAAATCACCCAGAAGAAGTTATAAATAATAACGGGAGATTAGAATATAGATACAAACAACAACAATGAAGAAATATGCAACGATACTAAGCGTAAAATGATGAGCAACAGTGGTGCACTATCCTTTAAGCAAAAGAAGAAAATGACTGCTAAGAAGTACATCAATAAAACATGACAACAGTCCATATCCAAATGATTTATCAAATCTTTATTATTATAGAGGTCATTATATGTAATTTGCCACATACAAAATATTATAAATCAACCATAGCGCTCGAAATGTTTGTGGTTTAATTCATAAGTGAGATTTCATTTGCGTTGTTTTTGATTTTAGGTTTAAGCTATCCGATGTGATATAATTCTATAGTTAAATACAGATGCGAAGAGACCTCGGCTATGATTATCTTGCAAAGTTATTAATCATTGGAGATAGTGGAGTTGGAAAGACCAACATCCTCCTTCGTTTTTGTTAAAATAACTTTCTTACCTCTCACCTCACCACTATCGGTATCCCATATCTCATCCAGGAATTGACTTCAAAATAAAAACTGTGGAAATAGATAATAAAAAAATTCGGTTGCAAATCTGGGATACTGCTGGGCAGGAAAGATTTAAGACAATCACACAAACCTATTACAAAGGCTCTATGGGAATTGTGATGACTTATTCTATCACGGACTTAGCTTCCTTCCACGCCTTATAGAACTGGCTGAGGCAGATAAAGTTGCACGCTAACTAAGACGTGGTTAAAATATTAGTCGGAAATAAATCAGATAGCGCTGAGAGAAAAGTTTCCTATGAAGATGGCAAGAGGATGGCCTAACAGTTCGGTGTTTAATTTTTTGAGGTGAGTGCAAAGGATAATAAGAACATAACTGATATGTTTAACTTCATGGCCAAGGAAATTAAAAACAAAATATTGAACTCTGAGATTCCCATCCAAACCAACCCATCTCGAACATTAGAGTCAAGTGAAAGATCTGGCAATAGTAAGCGCGTTTGCTGCTGATTTTGTATTTTAAGATGGCCCTTAGACTATTTACCAATGTAATATAATAGAAAAGATAGCAAAAATACAGTAGTCGCTATGTTCAAAGATATCCGCAATATAAAACGGTTTCAATCCTATACCATCAATAAAGATGTAATGGGCAGTGCTAAAGATTTAAAAAATGTACGCAGTACAAAGCTAATTGACTTGACAAGTTTCATGGATGTATGCAAAAGTATATTTAGAACAAAAACGAGAAAATGAAGAATATTGACGTCAAGTTAGAAATGCATAATACGGAAATTCAGAAGAACCATGACATCATTGACCAACTCAATCATAACTTTGCCAACCTGAAGGAGCATCTAGACAAAGAACGGGAAGCCACGTTGGCAGAAGTCAAGAAAAATAGATTGTTAAGAGAGTAGAATGACAAAAATAACAAAATGTTAAGACTCAAGAACTCCAAGTTCATAATCTTCTATATAGAATATAGGAGTATTTTAACAGAATATCTGAGCTTTAAAAATAAAATTAAGACCTCCAACTTAAAACAATCAAAATCGACGAATATTTGAAAACAATCACAGCTTTAAAGGATCAAATCGCTTCTATGCAGGAGAAAATTAATAATTTAACTGTCACAATCACAGAAAAGGATCAAGAAGTAAAAAAACAAAAGGAAAAAAATGAACATATGCAAGCTATCAAGGGGAAATAGTTAACTCTAAATTAAAAATTGATGTCAAAGGATACTATCATTGACAATCTCAAACAAACCATTAAAGATCTTACCTTGCAAGCCAGCAAAAATTTATAAGAAAAAAATACAATTTCATCCAAATTACTGAAATTTGAGGCAGAAATTAATAGGCATAAGGAGGCTGCTAAGACATTAAGTACGACAATACAAGCATTAGGATTGAAATAAAATGCATATAAATATAAACTATAAAGTTTATAAATGAGCTCCAAAGAGAGTTAAGCCAAAGCAAAGTTAAAGGAATAGTAATAATCCAGTCTTAGAGTCAAGTTTAATGAACTGAAATCGAAATTCAATGACTTAAGTATTCTACATGATGAGAAATAAAAGGAAATTGCCATAAAGGATAATAAAATTGACAAGATGAACAATAAAAATAGACAATTGTAAAGTTGCATCGGAGATAATTACAAAGAAAAAGATAAACTCAAAACTTTTTAGGATAAATTTACAACTTTAACAAAGAAAATGTAAATCCTTCAAAATGCCTATTACAGCATTGCTCCTCAAATTCAATGTCCTTTTGGGCATGAGTTGAAAAATGCTGTCACAATTATCCCATGTGGGCACAACTACTGTCTGAATTGCAAGAAGGGTTACAGTAAGGACTGTGTTCAATGTAATGGAAAGCTAAAGATAGAGGCAGTTTATCGAAATGAGCTGATGGATGATATTATTGGAATGGTGGGAGCCATTAAACATATTATTGAAGTTCTTCAATGAAAACCTTCTTTTGATATATATTCAATTTAAATTCCAAACACTGTGTTAATATTTTCTTAATTGAATTGAATTCAAGCCAAATCAGCTCCAATGCTGGTTTCCAAATAAAGGACCAGCTATTCAGCTCTGTTATCATCCTTGAAATATATTTTTTGCTTGTTTTCACTGTCGAAGATAATGCCTTTTACAAATTCATTCAAATTTACGCAGCCTTGACCTTCAAATTAAGCAGTTGTGTTAACTACTTTAAATTTGTTGATTATTTCCAGAGTCTCTTTATCGTAATAGATTAAGTTTCCAGAAACCGTTCGCACCAACTCCTCATTCGAGAATTTCAGGGGAAAGGATTTTACGAGAGTTCCCTTCAAAAATTCAGAAATATCACCAATGATATCTTCGAAGTATTACTGAGTTAAAAATTATTCATAATCTTTTGCTCTGATCAAAGTCAAAGATGATCTATTTCTAAAGTTGACAATGCCAAGAATATAGTCATTATCGAGTGGAGTACACAGCTTTTCGAAGTCATAAGTGGCTTAAATTTGTTATTTAAGTGCTTCAATGAAGTTTGACTTCTTTTTTTGTAGCTGATAAATAGTGTTATTGAAATTCTTGTAGTTTGAAAGGATGGATTACAGTTAGGATATGAGTGCATAATCAGCATTCATAACAGCTTTTCTCAAGTTATAGATTTCCCTCCCCCAATCAAGAATAGCGAGTCTAAGTTATCTTTATTCTCTGACGAATTTAGTCATTTCAATAAACAAATCCTCCTCGATCTCAGTACCAAATCTACCTTTTGTATATAACTTCGTAATTTTGTCAATTCTCTTGATGAACTTTTTCTCAATATCAAAAAAGGTTTATGATTTGGCCTTGGCTTTGCCCAAAAATGATGCTGCAGACCCCCAATAATGTATGATAGCCTTATCAATCTTGGCTATGACAGTCTCCTTGATGACCTTTTCCAATCTGCTCATATCGTTTCCTGTACTCTTTCTCAAATTGATCAATCTCTAAAAACCTGTTTTAAGTTAAACCCTTAAATTGACAATGATGCTTTCTGATTCTTCTCTTTGAGGTATTTAATATTTATAGCTTCTCTCGTGAAAATCCTCACAAATAGAAGCATAATCTTTAAAATACTCCTTGAGAAGGATGATAAGTTTTGCCTTGGATTCCTTGCATTGCTCAATTGAAGTGTAAACGCTAGTGAGCACACCTTTGCGAGCGACCATATGCCTTCCATATTTACTGATTTGATTGAAGAAAAAATCATAAGTTCCTCCTATACGTTGCATCTCAGCTTATTTAATAATCCATTGCTTTTCAACCTGCTCAATAATGGGATCATCTTCTTTTTTCGGGTTAGGATCAACAACTTGGGGTTCTTCAATGACTTATTTGTTGACAGGTTAGGATTTGACAGGGATAGATTCTATCATTTAATCGAATAAGACAAACTCCTTCATGTTGACTTAGGCTGAAGGTTCCTTCAAATTTGAAAAGCTACTGTCGGCTGGATGTTTATTATTTTTGATGACTTCTTCATACTTAAATTAAGATGTTTCTTCTTTCTTGTGTTCAGAGTTGTTATCTTAACTCATTTTACTTTCCTATTTAAATATAGACCAAAGATATATTTAAATTTAGAATGAAGTAGTATGACTAATATAATCATTAGCCAAAATAATTAGTTCATAGAAGAAATTTTACGAAACGGCTGAGCAGATTTTCATTTTACAATTTATAACAACTCTTTTCCATAAATAAAGATAAACTATCATCCAAACCTGAACTAAAATCTTTGATTACCGCCACCCATTCCACCCATACCACCCATACCACCCATACCGCCCATACCTCCCATACCGCCCATACCGCCTCCACCACCAAAGAACATTTGGAATATTTCAGTGGGATCAACACCGCCCATACCTCCAAATCCTTGTCCCTGATCGCCATCATAGTCAATTTGCCCATTATCGTACATTTGCTTTTTCTTTGGATCAGACAAGCAACCATAAGCTTCAGCAACCTCCTTAAACTTTTTGGAAGTTTCTTCCTGTTGAGCTTCTGTTTCTGATCTATTTCTGTCAGGGTGATATTTTAATGCTAGTCCTCTGTATGCCTTTTTAATCTACTGATCACTTGCATTTCTATCGATTTCTAAGATCTTATAATAGTCTTTCTTTTTGGATTACTTCTCTTTTTTTTGGGCCTCCTTTATCTTGGCGCTTAGGTCAGCATTGGGATCAATCTCTTGAATTTTGTTATAGTCCATGATGGCAGCAGTGTACTCTCCCCTCTCCATATTAAGATCAGCTCTTCTGATGAGTGACTTATCGTAATTAGGATTCAATTCGAGAGATTTATTAAGATCGTCTAAAGCTTTGAACGTTTCCTTTCTTTTCATGAAAGTCAAAGCTCTATTTGAGTATATAATAGCATTTAATTTTTTGTTGGAAGGATCTAAATTAATTGCCTCCGTATACTTGTGTTCTGCCTATTAATACTTCGCATTCTTAATAAATTCATTACCCTCTTACTTTAACTTTTAACAATGCTTGGAGGTGTTCAAAGCAAGTCTGCATTTTTTATGGTCAGGGTCTAGCCTCATCCCTTCAACAAAAAACTTTTTGGCTCTTGCACTCTCACCGCCATAAAGTTCAATGATTCCTTTGAGATACCAAAAATCTGGACTTTGTTGATCAAATCCGACTCGAATAGTCTTGACTAAAGTCATGGCCTCTATTGTATCTCCCGTTTTAGCCAAGCACTCAACCTTAAACTCTTTCAATTTTTAATTATTTATCTTTTGCACAAGATAATTTATGCAGGAAAGAGCTTCAGTAAAATTATTCTATTCAAAAGCAACCATAAATCTATCGTAGTTTGATTTTAAACTTTCGGCTTCCTCAAGTTAGTTTCGAATCGCAACTTCCTTTTCAGCCTCCAATGCAATTTTAAAAGAATTAACGGCTTCATTAAATCTAAGGATTTGCTAGCATGCCATTCCCTTTCTTCGAAGAGCCTTAGCGAATTTGGGCTTAATTGCGATGCTTGCTTAGCAATCAGAGATGCATTTGAGATAGTCTCCGATATTATAGTAAGAAGTGGCACGATTAGAGTAGTAGCTATGTTCCTTAGGATTAATCTTGATAGCTTCCGAGTAAGCGTGAATGGCTTTGTCATAATCTTTGGCAGAGAAGGCAGTGTTGCCTTCCTTTTTCCAATCCTCTGCATTTTTTTATTTATTCATCTTGTACTTATTATTTTATGCAAGAATAATGACTTTTTGATATTTAACTCTAGAACATTCTAGAACGTTCGAAACACAACAAATTCTTTATTTACTTTTAATTATATTCAATTTTTTGCAGATAACTCAGTAAAATATCTTAAAATAAGCCATTACATATTTGATTCTTTTGTCCTTATTTTGCAAATTTATAAATATTTGGATGCTGTAATGAGTGGAATTAATTCATTTGTTCATTTACATATTATAGCTATTAATTTAATCTAAAGACAATAATGCAAGGCACTTTTAAAAATCAACTTAATGACGGATGGGAGAAGTTCTAAAAACTAAAGAAATAATTGGCAATAGTAAAGGATATGACCAATAATCCAAAAAAATATACCAAGAGTGCTCTAAAGATTAAAACCATTGCTGAGACAATTTAAAACATTAAAAAAGGACAAACCATTCCTGTAGAGTAAGATTATTCAATTTTCAATGAACCTCTGAGATAGGATTAAGTCCATTAAGTGTTAAGGTTTTCCATTTATAAGGACGCAAAATTGTAACATACTATTCCAGAAAAGAAGCCAAAGATAGCTGAGGGGATTCAGGAAACTCAATATCTTCCTAATACATTTTCAAATAAAAGTTGGCATTCCTTATAAAAATACTAAGACTCAATTGGACTTATTAAAGCGCTCTGGATCTATAATTCACAGATATGCTTTGTTAATTATGGAACAGCCTTTGCTAAATGCTCTAACATAATTGTGACTGCTGGTCACAATATTTTTTACTAAAAATACGGCGCATATGCGACTTAAATAGAATTTTACCCCGGAGTATCTTTTTCGTGCATTAATAAATCAACAAAGATCTATAGATCAGAGAAGAAATGTTTTTTTAAGAACCAAAGACCAAAGAAGTCGATGGCTTAAAAGCCTTTAAGATAAGAGTTAGCGATGATACTACTTAAAGACAAGCTTTAGTGCAAATAATATCTTAAAATTGGAATCTCTAAAAATGAGTTAATTAAATCTAATTTGGCTGTTGTTGGGTATCCTAGTAAATAATTTTAAAATTCGGTTAATTTGTAAAATATTTAAGTAAGAAGGTAAGTATTGACAGGTCAGTGCCAGAGAATTAACGGCCATATAATTTAGCATAATATACCAGGCGCATAGATAGGGCATAGCGGAGGTCCTATTATTGCCATAAATGAATCGGCTGTTGTAGGTATTAATACACACAAGGGAAAGTCAAAATTTAGTCAAGGGCTATTTTTTGATTAATAAATAATCAAGCAAGTGGATGAATATGAAAAAACACTTAAAACATCCCAGTAAGTTATCAAGTATTGCAATGCAAAACAAAGAATTGTTATAGGATCTAAGGGTCAAAAAATATCTGGAGAGTATATCAATGAAATAATTTGATACATATATATTTGATAAGTTCAATACAATAAAACTATTAACTTGAGTAAATGTAAACATTTTTCGAAATAAATGTAGATAATCATCGTCGAGTCGTCATCAGCTAATAAAATTCGTCTGCAGATACTAGTCCATCTTTATTAAAATCTGCTCGCGTGATCATATCCTGCAAATCTTATTAAGTCAAATCCTCTCCTAATTATAGGGCTAACCTCCTCAGATCTCTAACACTGATGAAGCCCGTCTTATCTGTATCGAACAAACTGAATATTTTATCGATGTTTTCTCTGATATCATCCTCGAGAAGTTTTGGAGTGAGAAGGTGGATGAACTGTTCAAAGGTGATGTTTCCTGCTCCCTATGCGTCGAGATCCAAAATGACCTGATAGATAGGTTCGTTGCGCGCATTTGGGCCTAAAGCTCCAAGAGCACTTTTGAGTTCTGAATGAAATGATTTTTACCTTTGGGATTGATGGAGCCAACGTGCTCCTTATCGTACATATCAAAGGATTCCTTGATTTCCAGAATATCATTCTAAGTGAGTCCTGGTCGTTCATAGGGTCTAGTATCGAACTTAGGCTTAATCTGTGCCTGTTGAGCAGTTTTGTTTTTACTCATCTGGATAAAATAATAATGTAATAAGACAAATCCAGTGCAATGCGATAAATTTTAATTAAATCTAATGCACAATTAGCAAAAATAAATAGAGTCTTTTGAAGTGATTATTTTATTTGAGAATTATTGTTATAAATTAATCCATATTGTTGTTGAGTAATAATAAAATGGAGCCAAAAATCTAGAATTAGAACCAACCAAGTAAGGCACTCACCATCGTCATTCCCTCTTACAAGAAACAAATCGATAGTATCGAGAGCTAACTTGCCAAGAATTTGGCTGATGGGCAAGACAAGATCGAGGATGTTGTTTCGATCAAAATCGAGGGCAATTCATATTCCAAACAATTTTGCCAAACCTTTGGAGGAATTCTCAAAAAAGCTAAAAACATTAAGGTAAGAGTTTATATATGCAGGATCTCAACATTAACGACATCTTTGTAGCTAGGGGTAAATTAGAGATACCTGAGTCCATCTTATCAATCAGTCAAGGATTGCAGGGAAGTGGACTTTTGAGACTCGATATCAGTAATAATGCAGTTAACGTGTACGGAGCTGAAAATCTATTGCAATATTTGAAGCAAGCATCTACACTTCAAGTGCTGTTGATTAGCAATTGTGGACTCGGTCCACTTGGGGTGGCTCATATCGCCGAGGGATTAAAGGGAACTCCTCATCTTCGTATTTTCTCAATTGGGAGAAACAGAATGGAAAATCCAGGTATTCTGAGCATTTCGAACAGTTTGCAATATGTGCCTTTGCTTGAAGAGCTCTACGTTTATCAAAATACCCTCAAGGAGGAAGGACTGAAGGAACTGTTTAAACATTTGAGAATTCATTGCAAAAATGTCACCTCTCTGGATATAAACGACAACTTTGTGAGAAAGACTGCGACTACAGAACTCAGTTTACTTTTGTAGGAAAATCTATCACTGAGAAATCTCAACTTGTCCGATTGTTTGCACCCTGGATAAAATGAAGAAGTTGTAATTGCTTTTTAAGTACTGTTTTTAAGATTTAGAAATCTTCTAATAGACAATGGGAGAGACTCGGATACAACTATGCTTAACTTGATGAGGATCTCGCCAAAAGATTGCTAAAAGTGCTGAAAGAGTGTCCCCTCAAGAAGCTAGACATTATTGGCAATTAATTCGATGAAGATCTGCAGGAAACCTTTACTAAAACATTTGAAGCTGGCGTTATTTCTAGTTTCGAAGACGAAGAGGAAGAGGAAGTTATGAGATTGTTCGAGGAATTAAAAATATGATCTGTTGTTTATTGATCTCCTTCTTAACTATATTATGAGCTTTAATATATTTTATTGGATCCTTATTTTATTACATTCCGCTTGGGCAAATTTAGCTGGTATAATTTCTTCTCTGTAAATTAGTTCTATGAAATATACAAAATCTTCTTATAGTCTTCATTGTGATTCCACTAATATCCTTACACCTCAATCGACCAATCAGCCTTTTGGAAGCAACTGGCGCATTCAATTGAAGAAACCTTTCTTTTTTAAGAAATAGTCTGAAAACATTTATAATGTAAGAGGCAGACTGAACTCCCTGCGATAACAAATACAGCAAATATAATAATAGAATAAATCTGTTGACTTCCTAAACAAAGTAGCAATTGTCTTTAATATAGCAATTACGATTGAATATTGGATATTTGAAAGAATAGTATCTAGATCATGGATTGAAAAATGTGGAGCTAAAGCTTGATACAATTATAAAGGAGTTGAAGAAAAAGGTTACTATTAGGACAAGATCAGATCTGCTTGTATACGGATCTATTCAGCAAATACTCGAGAGTTAATACAAAAATCATCAATAGCTTAAAGGAAAATTGAGGTAAGTCGAGGAAAGGGTAGAATTGTTGTAAAATATTATGGGAGTTAATCTCGATATCCCCCAACCACAGGTAGAAAATTAGCAAAATTAATATTATTCGTCGACTTGATTAAATTTTACTCTAAATTGCTATAGATTTGCTTCAATTCATATTTAATAAAAGGCTTTTCTAAGTTATATGCTATCTGTAGTTTTAACTGGGACGTTAAAGCATAAATATATCATATCAGAAATCGCTTTTTTAACAAACCTAAACCAACTCCAGCTGTCAGTCCTCCTAAGTTTTTGCAGCTGGAATCAGATACTATGAAAAACATAGTTGCACAAATAAGAAGCATCCAGGATTTAAAAGGGATAATAAAATTAAAGAGAGTTGTCGATGGATTTTGCATTATTATAAACGATACAAATGCAGAAATCGAGGGGTCAGCCCCTACTTTTGGTACTGGAATTGTATCGTAGGGCATTAAATAGTTCATAGCAAGGGATCCTGCTAAAGCGCCAGCTAAATATAGTCCCCATACATATCTACCTCCGTATCTTTATGCAATTTGTTTTCCTGTTATGTGTAAAGCAAGCATGTCGATTGCTGAATAACCGACTAAATACCAAAATGCAATGTTGAAAAATGAGAAAAAGCATAAGTGAATAAAGTGTACAATCGATAATCACGGATGTTCTTTCTTTCAAAAGAGAAGTGATTAACCAAAAAACTCTCAGAAACTCCCTTAATGTTCCATGATATCTAAATGAAAGCAGGTGTACTAGTAAGAGAGAATTTATGAGAGTTATTTTGCCTGTGGGTGTTGCCAAATACTTTAGAAAGGGAGTTCCCACATAGTGGTTAAAGTTGGATTTAAAATTGTTGAAGAAGCTTCTCATAACTAAATATCTATTGATTTTATGAATAGTGTATTTTGCTAAATATTATTAATATAACAACAGAAAAAGAATAAATTATAAAAAATATGATATCCAAGAAATAAAATAAAATCTAAAGAATAATCAAGGAGGATTCGAAGAAAATGGTTTTTCATTGTGATGCGTAGAAGATTTAACTGCCATTGATGAAGAAGAAGGTTAAATTTATTAGGATTTTTAGTATTCTCGTTAGGATTTGTAAAATGAAAAATGATGTTAGAAGTGATTAAAGTCTGGCGGAAGTTAAGATGAAAGAAAATTAGATGGCTATGTTTGCTTAGATTGAGGGTATTTTGTTTGATAAATTTAAGCTTATTATTTTTATTAAACTTAAAATGGTTCTCTTTGTTCAGGTTAAACTTCTTCTCTTTGTCCAGTTTAAACTTCTTCTCTTTGTTCAACGTAAACTTGTTCTCTTTGTTCAGGATAAACTTGTTCTCTTTGTTATACTTGAACTTGTTCTCTTTGTTCAGGTTAAAGTTGTTCTCTTTGTTCAGGTTAAACTTCTTCTCTTTGTTCAGGTTAAACTTATTATCTTTGTTCAGGTTAAACTTGTTCTCTTTATTAAACTTAAAGTTGTTCTCTTTGTTCAACTTAAACTTGTTCTCTTTGTTCCGGTTAAACTTGTTCTCTTTGTTCAACTTAAACTTCTTCTCTTTGTACAACTTAAACTTGTTCTCTTTGTTCAGGTTAAACTTGTTCTCTTTGTTCAGGTTAAACTTGTTCTCTTTGTTCAGGTTAAACTTCTTCTCTTTGTCCAGGTTAAACTTGTTCTCTTAATTAAACTTAAACTTGTTCTCTTTGTTCAGGTTAAACTTGTTCTCTTTGTTCAACGTAAACTTGTTCTCTTTGTTCGGATTAAACTTATTCTCTTTGTTCTACTTAAACTTGTTCTTTTTGTTCAGGTTAAACGTATTCTCTTTGTCCGGATTAAACTTCTTCTCTTTGTTCAGGTTAAACTTCTTCTCTTTTTTCAGGTTAAACTTGTTCTCTTTGTTATACTTAAATTTGTTCTTTTTGTCCAGGTTAAACTTCTTCTCTTTGTTCAGGTTAAACTTGTTCTCTTTGTTCAGGTTAAACTTCTTCTCTTTGTTCAGGTTAAACTTGTTCTCTTTGTTCAGGTTAAAGTTGTTCTCTTTGTTCTACTTAAACTTGTTCTTTTTGTAAAAGTTAAACTTGTTCTCTTTGTTCAGGTTAAACTTGTTCTCTTTGTTCAACGTAAACTTGTTCTCTTTATTCAACTTAAACTTCTTCTCTTTGTTCAGGTTAAACTTGTTCTATTTGTTATACTTGAACTTGTTCTCTTTGTCCAGGTTAAACTTCTTCTCTTTGTCCAGGTTAAACTTGTTCTCTTAATTAAACTTAAACTTCTTCTCTTTGTTCAGGTTAAACTTCTTCTCTTTGTTCTACTTAAACTTGTTCTCTTTGTTCCGGTTAAACTTCTTCTCTTTGTTCAGGTTAAACTTCTTCTCTTTGTTCAGGTTAAACTTGTTCTCTTTGTTATGGATAAACTTGTTGTCTTTGTCCAGGTTAAACTTGTTCTCTTTGTTCCGGTTAAACTTGTTCTCTTTGTTCAGGTTAAACTTGTTCTCTTTGTTCAGGTTAAACTTGTTCTCTTTGTTCAACTTAAAATTGTTCTATTTGTTATACTTGAACTTGTTCTCTTTGTTCAGCTTAAACTTGTTCTATTTGTTATACTTGAACTTGTTCTCTTTGTTCAACTTAAACTTCTTCTCTTTGTACAACTTAAACTTGTTCTCTTTGTTCTACTTAAACTTGTTCTCTTTGTTTAGGTTAAACTTCTTCTCTTTGTTCTACTTAAACTTGTTCTCTTTGTTCCGGTTAAACTTGTTCTCTTTGTTCAGGTTAAACTTGTTGTCTTTGTTCAACTTAAACTTCTTCTCTTTGTATAACTTAAACTTGTTGTCTTTGTTCAAGTTAAACTTGTTCTCTTTGTTCAAGTTAAACTTGTTCTCTTTGTTCAGGTTAAACTTCTTCTCTTTGTCCAGGTTAAACTTCCTCTCTTAATTAAACTTAAACTTGTTCTCTTTGTTCAGGTTAAACTTTTTCTCTTTGTATAACTTAAATTTCTTCTCTTTGTTCGGATTAAACTTGTTCTCTTTGTTCAGGTTAAATTTCTTCTCTTTGTCCAGCTTAAACTTCTTCTATTTGTTATACTTAAACTTGTTCTCTTTGTTCAGGTTAAACTTGTTCTCTTTGTTCAGGTTAAACTTGTTCTCTTTGTTCAGGTTAAACTTGTTCTTTTTGTTATACTTAAATTTGTTCTCTTTGTTCAGGTTAAACTTGTTCTCTTTGTTCAGGTTAAACTTGTTCTCTTTGTTATACTTAAAATTGTTCTATTTGTTATACTTGAACTTGTTCTCTTTGTTCAGGTTAAACTTGTTCTATTTGTTATACTTGAACTTGTTCTCTTTGTTCAGGTTCTACTTCTTCTCTTTGTTCAGGTTAAACTTGTTCACTTTGTTATACTTAAACTTGTTCTCTTTGTTCAATTTAAACTTCTTCTCTTTGTTCAGGTTAAACTTGTTCTCTTTGTTCATGTTAAACTTATTCTCTTTGTTCAGGTTAAACTTGTTCTCTTTGTTCAGGTTAAACTTCTTCTCTTTGTTCAGGTTAAACTTGTTCTCTTTGTCCAGGTTAAACTTCTTCTCTTTGTCCAGGTTAAACTTGTTCTCTTAATTAAACTTAAACTTCTTCTATTTGTTATACTTGAACTTGTTCTCTTTGTCCAGGTTAAACTTCTTCTCTTTGTTCAGGTTAAACTTGTTCTCTTTGTTCTGGATAAACTTCTTCTCTTTGTCCAGGTTAAACTTGTTCTTTTTGTTCCGGTTAAACTTGTTCTCTTTGTTCAGGTTAAACTTGTTCTCTTTGTTCAGGTTAAACTTGTTCTCTTTGTTATACTTAAAATTGTTCTATTTGTTATACTTGAACTTGTTCTCTTTGTTCAGTTTAAACTTGTTCTATTTGTTATACTTGAACTTGTTCTCTTTGTTCAGTTTAAACTTGTTCTATTTGTTATACTTGAACTTGTTCTCTTTGTTCAGGTTCTACTTCTTCTCTTTGTTCAGGTTAAACTTGTTCACTTTGTTATACTTAAACTTGTTCTCTTTGTTCAATTTAAACT
>Ga0302188_10000431_pt1 | contig 35909 bp, 22 predicted proteins | sample II_Bog_E2_1_FD_198783 | JGI IMG/M metagenome (GOLD analysis project Ga0302188, IMG submission 198783) | Peat permafrost microbial communities from Stordalen Mire near Abisko, Sweden - II_Bog_E2_1 | ecosystem: Environmental > Terrestrial > Soil > Wetlands > Peat | place: Sweden: Abisko...
CAACCCCAACCCCAACCCCAACCCCAACCCCTATTATCATTTCCTCATTTGAGCAGTTGCCCATTTTTTAAAATTTTTGAGACAAGGCAGAACAAAACATAAAATAATCTTTAGACAGTTCTCATAGTAATTAATATTTAATTCCTCATTTATCTTAATTAATATTTCCGAAATAAGGGGATTATTATGATAGTTTTTCTCAACCAAAATCACCTAGGTCATTACAATAAAAAAATAATTGAGGAGCATGACCTGCAACTTATCTACGAGTATAATTTCAATATTAAACTATAAGTTCTGCCTGACTTCCGACTGTGAATGCAAGGTACAGATGCAGATTCAGATTGTTATCATTCAATATTTCTTTCTGATTTTTGGATGTTATAGATTTAAAGTATTTCAATATACAGAAGAATTCTAAAAATAGAAATGATTTTTTATATATTTACAAGATACATATTTAAAGATATTACATACAAAACAATATCTGAATTATTTTAAAATATTGTTTATTGCAGATCCATGATCTGTTTTTTTGTATTTCAACATATAGTTATATAGTTTAAGGTATCTACTTTTATAATTAAATCATTAGCTCTATACTTTTATTATCTCTAATTTATCTCCCTTATATTTCAAATTCAGGTAGAATTTAAACTCATTCCCCATCTCATAAATCATAAACATTAGTAATTGATTATCATCCATCAATAGTATCAGTTTTTGTTCAAGTAAATCTACGCAAACTGTGTATTCATGCTATTTTTATTCCTTTATGTTTTATTTTATATTTTATATGGCTTTTGTTTCATTTAAGTATTTATATGTACCTTTCTACAAATCTATTTGAACAGAATTGCTGGTCAATGCTATAAGCTAGCACACTCCAATTTCAATTCCAATAGTCTTCGTTCTAAAAGCAAAATAATATTTTTTATTTGCATAGTGGCTGGAATAGGACTGGCAATGATAGAGAAAATTTGTTGGTTAACTGTTATTTGATAGTTTGGTGATGATATTTGAATTTCTGTTGATTTCATAATGCTATTTACTGAATTAAATGACTGTAAAATTAATATTCTCCCCACGTTTATCATATTTCTTTGCCGCATTCATAGCTTTTCGTAAAAAGCTGGTTTAGTTGGAAAAATAAAATTAGTAATTTTATGCAGTAATCCTTATTAAGCTTAGTCTTTCAGCTTAAAATCCAAATTCTTCAACTTTATCGTAGTCCTCTAATTCCTCGCTCAATAAAATTTGCAATATAATTAAATGAAGGGATTGCCAATTTTTATGTTTAAGATTATTTTAAAATAAATGCTTTTAGAGTAAGGCACTTCCCTGAACTTTATTAAGAACAATATACAAGAGAGAGTTAGTACACTCAGCTCCGACCAATCACAATTAAGAATGGACTACCAACTTTAGAGACTAGTTTTGTTTCCAACTATATTTAGCAAACGAATACATAAAAAAAAAGACCGTAAATGTTTAAAATCGGGATAATATTCAGCTTTCTCTATTAAATTATTTTCTAGATTCAACTCTTTTAACTGTGTGAGTTCCTATAAGCCAGTCATTGTGGTGATTTTATTGAAACCTAAATATATTGATATTGACTTAAATTCAAAATTTGCAAGTACTTTAAATTATTCAAGCCTCCTATTTCTTCAATTTCATTTTTTTCTATTTATCAAAATGCATACTAATGACAAGCACTTTTAAAAACATAAATGGCTCAAAGTTTTCAGCAAGAAGAACTTTCATTGAAGATATTTGATTGTTGGTGAGGTCTAATAGATGCAGCTTTTGTTGTTGATACCCCTTAGTGTCGATTATTTTAATCTGGTTGTTATCTAACTACTATTTGATATACTGAGGTATATTTTTTGCAAGTTAATAAGACAGTCAAGCATGTCCATCTCGAATACCTCATATTCTTATAACATTTTTCCTTCTGAATAAATGCATAATATACTGATTCTAATGATATGGATAAGAGAAAGTTTTTCCATGGAGGACTACTATTTTATCAGTTTATTCAAATGAGGCAGATATATGGTGGAAAATGCGAATAATTTCCTCATATTGTTTGGCAAATTATTCAAAGTATTCTTTTCTTTATCTAAAAAATCGTAAATTTTTTAATCTTTTTTTAAGTTTGAGTCTTTGAACAGTTATTTGCAAAAGGGACATTTCATAAACTCTTTCTTTTTTAGTTTTGAATATTTTTTAATTGAATCTACACACTCAGAACACACTAAATGTTAATTATTACAAACTGTCAAAGGTTAGTGATCATCAGTATCAAAAAGATTTTCGCAGATAGGACAGACTATCTTGATAGGCTTTTTATTTGAACTTTTAATTTGATTTTTGATCTATCTTTTAGCAATACATAAACCGCACCCTCCCATTTTATTAGCTCTTTATTAAATAATAGTAAAGAAAATTATAAAAATACGTTGTAATAAAGAATAGTTCTCAAGGATATTGCATACTTTACTTATAAAAGTTAATGATATTTGAGACAATCGGCTTAACTATTGTCTCACTAAGGTTGTTATTTTAAAAATATCATAAAACAACTGCTTTTATGACACATCCTTATTCATGAATGAATTGCTTTTTTAAGTTTAAAGCTTTATATCGATGATAACTTATATATTGTTTTTAGTTCTAAACTACTGGATTTATAATACAATATATGCGAAGTTGCTATATTTAACATTCATAATTAATGTTGGAGCAAAATATATTAGCCTGTCAATTTAAACTTTATTTAACACAAATCAAACTCAATTATTTTTAATTCGTCTCTCGAATACAATGGGATTGGAACTGCCAATTTGTCTAGCACTCAGCTGTTGGACACGAAGTTTTCCCCCTCGCATCTCCTCTCTGGTTAACTCTTCTCCATATATTTACTAGCCATCCTAAGATCCATCTTGATACTCCATCAGACGATAAACTTCGACTTGTTTTTCGACTGAATTGAAAATCATTTCTTCGAATTTAGTGATCATGTCACTCATATCTTTGAGCATGACTCGAGCATTAATTCCCTTATGGCGGATTAAATATGAGATATATGAGAAGTATGGGCAAAGCTAAATATTTAAAGCTTATTAAAGAGTTAATGAGACTGCCAAAGACATGCATGTATTCAATTTATCATCATCTAGTAATTGATTATCTCTTATTTTGTAGACAATATCATTGAGCAGATCTTCAATAAGCTTCAATCTCTCCAAGCTTTTAATTTATTTTTTGTGAAATGGCTTTTAGCTTTCTTTCAAGTCTTTTTTGATTGTGATTTATTGTTTCATCATTTTGAGGGTGTGAGAACAATTGAATTATTGAATTATCGTTTGTGTTTATAGGTGTAAGTGACTTATAGAATAATTCAAATGCTCATAAACTTTCACACTTATCATGAATCCATGTTCCAATTTTCTTTTAAAAAATGAACAATAATAAATATTTTGAGTAATTTAGGTAATTTTGAAAGATGTAAATCCAATAAATAAATAAATTCACCAACCCTTACGATGTTTATATGTGATGAGAATCTTTAGTTTGTTGCGAGCACTGGTTTATTCGTGAACTGTCTTCTTTATCTTTTATAGAGAACGCTTGATTTGGGCTGCTTTTTCTCCGTTTTTATTCTGAAATTAGGCAAAGGCTAATTCGTTCATCTTTTTTTAAATCAAACCTAATATTTTATAGACCTGCTTCACGAGATCCATTTCCTCTATCATTTCTCCTTATTTCACTTTTTCGATATCCATCTCTTGCTTTATTTTTCTGATTTATCTTTGCTTATTCAATTATTGCTCATTAGACTTGTATATTAGTTTAGCTTTTCGTCCCTCTTCTCGATAGATATGCAATAAGTACAGTTTTGCTAAGGTAGAAGCCCTTTTTTCAATTTCATTTTTGTTGGGAAAATTTCTGGATTTAAACTCAACTTTGTTTTCATCTGCAAACTATAAATCAAATTTTTTCAGAGGTGGCTCATCTCTTCATAATGAGATAACTACTCCAATAGCAGGCGAATATCACCAATCTGATGCTTGATTGTGTTGAAGTCAATATATTGCTGATCAGGAAGAAAAGGAGCTTCGCCTATCACTTCCTTGCCGTTGCTATATTCTTGGTGCCGCAGAAAAAGAACTGACTTGAAGATCGGTCTTCCTGAATTTAATTTCTCATTAAAGCAATTTTATGTGAGATGATCAAAATCGTAATTGCTCAGAGCTATCACGCCGCTGCTGCCAAAATCGGATTGGTCGAGAATACGACTATGATTATCCTTATCCTTATAAGACTTAACCTATATCTTATTAACTAGTTGAGCTTCTTTTTCGAGTCTTGCGTAAAAATAAAAATACATTTTATGCAAGGTATCCTGTTCATTAATGATCTCTTCGACATTCTGCCGAACACTATCAAAGAGAAACTGATATTGTTCTTTTTAAATTCTGGAGATGGGCAGTTTACCGAATATTTAGTGGACCGTTTCGAACTACCCCATTTCTCTCATTCGCTTGTATGTATTACTGACCATTTCCTCTACTAATTAATCCTTGTTTCCGATATTTTAGCGGACTTACTATTTTATCATTTGTATCTATGATCTATTATTTGAGCACAATAAAAAATCAACAAGGTCATTGGTCCGTTGCAAATTGGAAAGATGAGTCTTTATAAAAATAGCCCTACTTTTGAAAACAATTTTATTGAGCATAATTTATCATTAATTAACTCTTGCCTACCATGTCATACGAATAAGGTGTCATTACTTCTCTAGTAAATATTTGTTAACATAGCTCAATAATCTTGTCAAACTATTAATTGGTAATTTTTAAACACTTGGCCCAATTTGCAGAAAATATTTAACTGAGCAGCATTAAAAAAATCCAGATATATTCAAAAGGCTTACATAGAAGTCTTTTGAACGTGTTGATCGTAGCGTTTGCTAAAATGTGAAGGAGACAGCAGAGTACAAAAAAATTACTCAAGAGATGCGAATTCGAAAGAGAGATGATGATGAAATCCCACAAAAAAGACCGAGAAATGCTTATAATTTGTTTGTTGCTAGTTAAGGTGTAAAAATTAAAGAGCAATTCCCTCACATGAGGGCGCCAGACATCGTCAGAATCGCTGCTGAAAGATATAATCAACTTACTCCAGCTCAAAAACAACCCTATATTGATAAATTTGAAGAAGGCAAAAGGCTTTTCGAGCAGCAAAGATTGGATATGGGACTCAGTCGCACTCCAACTCATGCGAAAAGAGGCAGAGGATCGGGAAGAGGCAGATACGACTATTCTCTTCGGTGATTTAATCCATTTTAAATTTATTTTCTTTATTATAGTAATATTTTCTCCATTATATTTGGAGTCCTTTGCATGGGTTATTTCCAATAGACTTGTAAAATGAGTACAAATAATTATAATAACATCTAAATTTGCTTAATTTTGCCCGTTTAAATAACTGTTTTTGAAAATTTGACAATGGCAAAATCTAAAGCGAAATTTATCAAATTTCGTATGCCACAATGAGAAATTTCAAAAAAAGAAAGGTTATTTAATGTTGCTTGTGTTGAAATTTGACCAACCTTTGGCAGATACCAGCAAATTAAAGAGTTTCTGGCTTTTTAATCTGACTAATTTATATTGATTTATAAATCATATACAGATTAAATTTAAATGAATAAAGAAGTAGTGCCTAAAAAATATTCCAAAATATCTCCAGCTTTGAAATCTTATTTCCTTCATAACCTCTACTATAGATCGATGAACATTAACGATGTAATTTGTTAAATATAAAGGCCGCGAAAAGCTGTAAAATTAATTATTCAACGGCAAAAGTTATTATTCAGAGTTTAAATTACAACTAAAAGAAATATGTTAAGAAATTACTCAAAATTCAGGAAATCCATGAAAAAATGGGTAAGTTTTAAATCCACAAAGTTAGCTCTTATACAAATATCGTATTAAAGAGATAACATTCTAAAGACACTCATGGAAGTTAATAAATATCTTTCGCCAAGTTTTATAAGCCCATTGAAGTTATTTCACGATTATAATACGATTATTTCTCGAAGTAAGAAAAAATAAGTCCAATTTGATTTGGCACGTGATTTGGTCATAGTTCGTATTTTTAAGGATCTGTCCAGTTAGCCACTTAAATCAGTGACTATTAATCAATTTGGTTTATGACTAATTTAAAATTAAAATTATTGATATAATTGATAAAGTCATTCATACATAAAAATATATCTTTTCTTAAAACTCATCAAGATACTGCTATTATTGGAAATTGAATCCTTATGAGATAAGTCTTCTGATGGATAAACAATTTATTGGCGATAGCAGGTTCCTTGGCGATCCAAAATAATAAAATGAGACAGAAACTCATAATGAATATCAAAACAGAATGTCAATTATTTTGGCAATAAAATTAAATAATGCTCAATATAATTTAGATAAATGGGATGCATGTCTTTACAATCAAGTAAGCAGTAGTCAAAATAATCAATGAAAGACTCACCAATCAATAATGATGATTAAGGACAGAAGAATCAAAAGCGGATTAATAAAGATAACAGTTTGCAATTTCAAAAAACAAAATCGGACATCCAACATCACTCTCGAGTCAATAAATCTTAACAAACACCTTTCTTAAAATATCGTAACTCTGATTTGATTTCCTCAAGATAATCTCTTACTCCTCTATCAAATCGAGTCAGTAGATCTTCAAGTTTTTTGCGAAATGACATAGTAAATGAATAAACAAATTTGATAAATAATCAAACCTTTATTCCTGGGCATATTTACATAAATCTTAAAATTGGAATTACTAAGGAGTGATTGAAGAAATGGGATGAAGATATTCAATGATAACAAAATATAATAAATATTCTAAGTAAATAATCAACAGCATTAACGTTAATACAAGTTCAATAGTTGCTGTACTTCATTCCTTTCATTTTGACTGAGATTCAGCTGATTTGAATTGTTCAAATATTGACAAAAACATTCTTCAACTTTTTTTATAATGAGAACAAACTCTCCAAAACAATTTAGTTGTTCAATTTTCATGCTCATCCGATAGTTCATTATTAATTTTATCATGATTTCAAAACAATTATTTCTCAATAGTGACTCAAGGTTAGAGTTGGCCAAGCAGCCTACAAATGCATATTTTCGTTCTAGTGGATGACACTCATTGTATTGGGTATTATTCTTATTATTTATTAGATAGTAAACAGTTTTTTATAAGAATTTGTGTATAAAAGAGTGAATTTCGTTTTGAGGATAGGATTGGAGATAGAATTTCATCTGATGTTGGCAATTTATAATGGTCTCATAATGATTATGCCATTCAACTGAAAGGAGAAAATTCTAATTGAAAGAATAAGCACTCGATGGTTTAATTTAAGTGATATTATTCTGGTTTACTTTTGGGAAGACTTCAGGGATGGAATCAGAAATTTCAATGACTGATATTTATCGATCCTATTTATCCATTTTTTAAGAAGTTTTATAGTTCATTAAGTTTGCATACTTTCGTTTTTTTTTTATTGAAGTTTTTTTTGATATTTTTTTGTAAATGATTTGATTCTATCTTTTTGAGATCTCCTGTTTTTCTTGAGAATTGAGATGCTGCAAGTTTGCTATTTATTCATATTCATTGCTTTTGAAGAGTTGGATTTAGTTTAAATAATCAGAGGGCTCGTTAGATGAAGGCTGAGATTATTCTAACATTTAGTCCTGACAACTTTGGTTTGTATCATAATATTCTAATCGCAGAAAATTTATTTTATCTTCATAACGATTCGAAGGGTATGTGTTGATATTAGACATGGTTTGTTCTGATTTCCACTTTTACCTCTTTTCCAATGCAACTTTGATGGCTTTTAAAATTCCCATTTCCTATTGATCTGTACTATTTTTATAGAGATTTTGTAGGAATTCAATCTTTTGGGTGGTAAAATCAGTAAGATCTTTCTCCAACAAATTGGCAGACGATGGATGATTTATGAATTTGACATCGTAAAGAAAGGACAATCGGTTTTTTCTTAATTGCAAAGGATCAATTTTAGTTATGATGGCTGGCCACGGCTTGAGACCAATACACGTTGCAAAGACAATCTCACCAATCTGAAAAGTACCTCGTTTGGTCATTTTAGATTATATTTGTTATTTATATCAATGTATTAGACTAAAACTACTATAAATTGTATAAGGTTAATAGACAAATTGTTTGGGTAAATGTGGATGGTGATGGATATATTTGCAGATGATAACTTAATGAATGCTAAATAAAAAATAAGTGCTGGCATGTTCACATATCATAATTGAACAATTTACCCTTGTTTTTAATGAAATTTATTTATAAGAGAATACTATAAAATTAGAAAAAGTGAGCAAATGGATTTTTAAGAAGACACTAATCCTTTTGGAGGTTAAGAGAGAGAAGATGAGTTGTTTATATTTTCAAGACAATCAATTTCTTCAGAAGAAGAAGAGACAAAAGATTAACAAAGGATTAATTAATAGGACGGCAGTACCACATCGAGCGTTCTATTTATTGTTCTCATTAATTAAGTCAAGTATAAGATTTGTGGTCACAAGCAGTTTATCGATTATTTGGCAGAAGTCATTTCATCTCATAAACAAATTAACAATCTCAATTAATAAATCGAAAATTTTTGGATTTATTCTCCCACTACTTTACTTTACCTTCTCGCAGAGAAATGCATTTATTTGAAAGAAAGGGGATTCTGTTCAATATATCTTGAAATGGAAACCATTTGTTTAGCCTTGTCACTTCTAAGCTCAAAGTCTTCAGGCAGTCATCTTTCGCGAATAGCTGCCCTTTTAAATAAACACTGATGCTGAATATACTCTTTATTATTCTTATTTCAGTTAATGTAAGTCTTTAATAGTTTAATAATTCTCTTATTTAAATAGCAGCTACAGAAAATCCTAAATGCTATCAGTTTTCTCTATATATTTCGCATAAAAAACAGTAAAGCAGGAGAAATAATCAAAAATCCAGGTTCTTTAGTCTTTGGTGAGAATTGTCGCAGAAAGGACCATTTTTGCTTCGCTTGCAGAGGCACAGAATGTTGATTGATTCCGTAGCAGTAAACTTGATTGGATTAAATTTGGTGCCTTCGTGCGAACCATCGCAGAATGGTTGTGATTTTGATAGTCCACAGGCGCAGTATTCGTATTCTTTTCCAATTTAAAGTCGAATTCTAAATTAAGTCATATTTACATATCAGGACAAGGCTTTGCGATGTAGGGCCGCTTCATCATGCTTTTTTGCTCATCTGTGAATGGAGGCATATTTTTAATAGATTTTTAGCTGGTAGCTGAACTGTTACCCATTTAATTATATATTATCAAAAAATGTTGAATTTAAACTGTATACTCCCAAAGTCAAGTTGGAAAATGCAAACCAATTGATGAGATATTTAGATAGTGAAAAATAAAAGTGAAAGCAAAACCTTCAAGAGCGTAAGGAATGAATGAGATGGATTAATCTAATTACTGTTTTGATTCATAATAAGATCAATCAACAGATTCTGGAATATTGATTTTTGTGAAATTCAAGCATCTATTATTATCACTCGGAAGAACAATCATATGTTTATTCAAACATCCATCAAGTACATCATTCGACGCTATTTATTATAATCTTTAATTTTTTCAATTTATATACGGCTTGATCATTAGTAATATTTTTAAACCATCATTATTTTACTCTTTTACTTAAGGCTTTCTTCTTATCTCCTTCCTTTGACTCCACAAATGATTACTCATTAGAAGCAAATAAATTTTCTGTATCTGTGAGGTAATACTGTACGCTATAGGGAATGACATCATGAATTAAATCTCCTGCCACTCGAAAAGCCTCTTAGCACTCCTCTCTATTAAAGTTATGACCCAAAAGATTTGAAAAAATGCTTTTTCCTTTTTTGAGCCAAACGGCAGCATCCTCAACTCTTGAAAGCTGTCCTTCATTTAAAATGAAAGTTTTAGAGACTTTACCAGATTGAATCCATTCATTTTTTCCGAATTAAATCGTGATCGCAAGTTTATCCTAATTCACTAAGGTGTCTAAATCAATGATTGCAGCTGCTAATTATACATCCATCTTGCTCATTTCTTCTGCTCCAAAAAAATTCTGAAATACTCTCAACCAATAACCTTTGATTTTGATTTTTTGTTTGAGAATACTTTCAACTTTCTACAGTTCTGTTGGCAGGAAATATTTTGATGAATTTGTCATTTCACTCTAATTTATCTTAGTTCCTCGTATGATTTCCATGCTCTTAGTCATCAGATAAATACTCTCTACTGGATGGCTTTAAATTTTGGAATATAGCCCTGATATATCGTCTTTAGCTACTATGATTCTGCTTCTTCGATTTGTTGGAGGCCATCGAAGACGGTTTTCAATGCTAGGGCTGTCTTTCTTTGGCTGAGAGACAACATCATTAGCTTCTATCTTTCAATTTTATCCATTCAGACCAAGTTTCAAATATAATAACTAATTGTATTAACTTTTGACACAATTTCATGCTAAAATCATTCTCAAAGCCATCTTGCATCCTCAGTCAGATATAAATAATATTAAAAGGATGAAAACAACTCACTCCAATGATAAGATCCAGGAACAGGGTCGTTCTGAGTTTGTTCGTTGTAAATTAGACTCAGAGTACAACCCTAAATTGAGATCTTTCAAGCCCCAACTTATGTCCTACCAGGAGAGACCTCTCAAGAATAGGCACGAGTTTATCGCGAAGGAAGAGAATGAAATATGTAGTCGGGCCATTAAACAAATTAGGAGGGGATCATGCCTTGTTTTGGATTGGAATACTCGCTCAAATTTCAGAACAACTAATACTCAACTACCGAGACTAGCCACTGAGCCTATTCCTTCTCCGTAACGTGTTTCATCTCGGAGAAATTCTTGCATAACTACTTCAATTGAATAGAAACGACTGCAACTGGCAAGACTACTGCACCATCATCATAAAAAAAGGTACATGCAGACCAAACGATAGCAATAAGAGTAAAAATTACTATTTGGATTAGATTTATCAACTGTTTAACGAAAAACCTCAGCGCAATATCTCTGCGAGAGTAGTTTATATGATGGAGAACTAGTAAAAAGCCGGAGACTGAACAAAGATCAAAACATAGAGCAAATTCAATAATCAATTCTCAATAATTCAAAGCTTAAAATATTGAAAGAGGACCTGAAGGCGAAGTTCGATGAAATTAAGTCAACTTACAAAGTGAGTAAGAAAAAAGGGAGGCTTTGCAATTTTTTTAATAAGATTCAATGATTTGGCTTTAATTATGATTTTTTTTTTCCTTCATTGATATCTTGAGATAACTGAAATTCATATTTAGAAAAATACAGAACGGATAGGTTTATTCTTTTTTAAAAACCAGGAACTTGCTTTTCGATTGATAATAATACCAAACTCAAAATTTGGAAGAGCCTGAATGGGATGATTATTTAATTTTTAAGCAAAGTGCCTTATAATTATATTTTTCTTATTAAAAAATTATTGAAGTTTGAATTGCAATACTTTGATGTTTATATAGGAACTTTTAGAAAATAAATAAAAATAATATTTTATTAAACAGCATTATTTGTTATTTTATGCTTCAAACCATAGAAAGAATTCTGCTGCTAACATAGTTTTCTCTGATTTACTATTTTACGATAATGTTATTTCGGTTTTAAAATACAAAAATATAACTAAACAACAAAACAATTATCGGACACTGAATCACCCAATAACTAAGGATAGTAATCTTTGATATACAATCAATTCTGATTTTTTAATATATTTTTTAAATAATTTCTTTTTAAAACAGAACGAACAAAGAGAAGTATTTTAAATATAAATAGAAAATAAGCCTAACTACGAGATTTAAGAAAAGAATAAAAACAGCAGGAAAACAACCAATAATTTATTAATTCTATATTTTATTCACTGAAATAAAGAATGACTATTTTAAAATATAATATATATCAGCCCATCGAAGCCGCAGGTCCCCAAGAGTAATACAACAAATAAGGAGGCTCCATGTAACTAACTTCCCAACTAAATATTAAATTTAATTGATTTGATCTGGGCTGCTCAAAGTTATCCTACTATCGTAATAATATATCTGGCTATGAAATAATATTCTCTGTCAAATTTCGTGAAAACACTTCAATTTGATTCTGATCAGTGATGGACTGAACTTTTTTCATCTTTTTGTCCATAATTTTTCCTTTTTCCTTGTAATTTTTGATAATTAGTTTTGCTGTGGATAACTTTATACTTAGAATTTTAGCAGCTCTCCCAATTGACTTCCCCTTTTGAAGGACTTAAGTGATGATATCTTTCCTCCTCTAAATTAAGATGATTTTACCTTCAACGAGATTTTGGCATAGCGTATTTTGTGATGTTAAACCATATTTTTCTATTTTTTGTTTAATTATTCTATTATTATAAATTTCTTGTTCAAGCTGTAGATATAATATATTGAGCTATGCTACTTAAGATTAATCATTGCCTCATTAAATTATCATCAAAGCATCATCCAATAATATTATTTCATTGTACTTCGAAAATTTCATTCTTGGACAAGAAGTTTTTGAATTTTTGAATATTTTCGAAAGGGAAAGAAATATTTTGAAGTTTTTTCTATTTGAAACTACAGTTTTGAAGTAAATGACTTTGGAAACTCATTTTTTCTAAAATTAAAACTTTAAATATATTAATTCCTTAATAAAATAAAATAAAATGTTGGTAATTAAATGACAAGATTATTAAATTGATCAATACAAGAAAATATTAAATATTTTATAATTTCCTGTATTTTTCATTTATTCTTGCTTTGGGTTTAATCATCTCGAAAAATAGAAATAATCTTTGCTGATTCTCTATAGTTATTGGCCACGAAAATTTTAATGATTAGACTAACCTTAGAATGTTTACAAAATGTTTTAGTCATTCAAGAGATTTGCTAAGATAACGCCTTTTTTATCGAAAATTTACAATAATTCTTTCATAAATTGTTATGTTGAGCTCGATATTTTAATCATAGGTTTAAGGAAGCTAGTGAAATTGTTTTAAATAGTGTTTGGGCCTCCAATATTTAAATATGTTATGTTATGTTGTTGATATGATAAATTATGAAATCATTGATACGAAAATGCAGTCAATTTAAATTTGAAACTGCACTTTATTTAATAAATCATAAGACTGCTATTGAATAGCTCAAATATGAAGGAATTCGTCTAATGGCTTAATTGTTTATTATTTTGTGAACTAATTTTTATTAAGATAATATTTTTTACATTTTTCAAATTTTGGTAAATTATTCTTTTCTTGATTTAACAGAAAATGAATTCCTTTCTATTTATAAGCATATTGTATATTTTTTTCTTAAAACAGTAAGAAGTAGAGAAAATAAACATAATTAATCAAAAATAGTAAAATAAGGCTTTACAAGAATAGAATTGACCAAAAATCAATGCCACGATAAACCAAAATTAATAATAGTATTTTTAATATTTATTGTTCCAACTGCAATATATAAACAATATTTGATAATTTTCAAGGTTTCTTAGAAAATCAATAATAATACAAATGAAATGCTTTCAAGAGGAAGCGATTCAGCAGAATCATTTATCACCTAAGTATTTTTATCCCCGTATTAATTTAAATGTTCAGCTATTTTTTTTAAAAAAAAAAAAAAAAAAAATTTGAGAATAAAGGTTGATTCAAACATCAAAATTTAGGAGCCGGTAGTAATTTATCAAATATGACTGGAAATCTACTCCCCAATACCAAAGAAGTTAGTTGGGCTTTGTTTCCAACTTTTAATTTTTAGTGGCTTCGTTAAGGGAAATTTATGGAGAATCGCCGACAATTTCAACAGATTCATTGATAATTTGTTTTTCCTTAGTTATGTTAGCATGGCTTCCTCTTTTCTTCATGTTTTTATTGAAAATCTTTCCAGTTAGTTTGTAATTTTTAATGATTAGCTTGGCTGTTGACAGCTTTATTCCCAGCTTTCTTGAGACCTTGAAAATGTATTTTCCTTAAGTTAACACAAAATCAATTAAAGATTGTCTTTTCTGAATAAGGAAATAGTTACCTTCAGTGATATCTTTGCATATTTTCTTTTATGCATGGAAAGGCGTTGATTTCTATTCATTAATTATAATTATAATCTAAATTTTAAAATCCTCCGCTTTATTATTTCCGTTTACTGATGATATAATTGAGGAAAAGAAGTGTTGTAGCATATTGGTGAATGACCTCAAAAAAAGGCAATTCCCTTTTACATCATTGATGATATTTTTATTTGTGAGAATGTTTTTATAAAAAATCAAAAGAAAATGATATTTAAAGACTCCAAATAAATACTTGCAATTATATCAAAAATTATTGATGCCAAATGAGCCCATTACAAAGGTAAAAAAAATCTTATAATTCTTTTAAATACAAAAAATTTATATATTTGCTCTCCAGTTAATCAAAGCAAGAATTAAGAGTCCTAATTCAAGACATCTTCATGGTTTTTATACATAGTCTGGTTTTTAATATTTTTAAACTTCCTTTCTTTAATTATAGAAATATAGTAATATACTATTTTTAAAATTAAAAAATAGAGTCAAAATACATAAATTATTATTGGAGGAACAATATAGAGGGCTGCAATATTATCCTACTTTAAATAAAAAGAATCATCAAATCAATAAAATCAAACTAGCATATGATGGCATTGATATCATATGAATTAATAGTAACTTCCCTATAATATTTGATCCTTCCTGCTCACCAAGATGGGGTTTAGCTGATTAAAGACTCATTTAATTTCAGAATTACAAATTAGAAGAGTAGAAGACAAATTAAATAAACTAATTAATTTAAATAATGTTTTTCTGATAAGTTTGAAATAAGATGTGAAAATTGTATAACTGAATAACAAAGATATGTAATTTGCTTAATCTATAATTGATTTATCAAATTATTGATAATTAAGTTACCCGATAATTAAGTTACCCAATAATAACTCTTGTTTATCTTCAACTGGAGTTCATTTGCTAGAGCTAATTTATATACAAAGTTCAATACTAATCATAACCTTAACTTTAATTTCAAGCAGGGAGTTCTGCTTTATTGTTATAGTCTTGACCAAAAATGAATCTTCTTTGAGGTCAAAGGAAATCCCTTTGTTCTGTATGCTATTTAATCTGATAAAATGTATTTCTCTATTAAGATGGTTTTAAATAAGAAGAAGACCCTTTAATACTTCAACAGAACAAAAGTGATTTTTTAATTTTAGAAGCTAAAATAAAAAAGAGAAAAAAGATTGGGAATAAGAAAGATGAAAACCGTTGATTGTCCACAACAATTAATAATCAATAGATGAGGCATCACAAATCGATTATTGAAACTTAATGTTGATTAAATTTTGATTAATGGATAAATCTTAATTTTGAAAAATATCATATTTACAAGGATGTAAACATGTTTCGGTGTTATCAGCCTGATCTTGAAATATATCAGATCAAATAATCGCAAAATTTGTTTAAATATTGCAAAGTTATAAAATATCCCTATTTTAGAATGGGAAGCCATAGCTATTGCAATTTATTGGAGTCTCAAGAGATAATTGATTGATAAAATTCAAAATTAATATCACACTAATAGTTATTCGACTGTTACGACAAGACTTGAATGATAAAACACGATCGTGATCCTCGCTACTCTTTAACATAATGAAAGAAACATTCTTTAATATGGTGATTTGTATCTAAGCAAATAAATGATTTAATCATAAAGATGTGCTCCTTTGTGATAGCTGTCCATCACTAATGATCAAACATTTCAAAAATAAAATGATAAACTTGGCTTGCAAGTCACCAGTTTTTGCTTGCATTCACCAGTGGATGTTGATTGTAGTCGGCCGTGTATTTAATTTTGTGATACTGTAGCTATAATTGTAGTTTATGATTGATGAAAATAGTTGGATATAATGCCATTATTTATTGGATGAGATTTGGATATCAGTTATAATCATAAATCTACTAATGGACAAGACCCTTTTGGTGACTCTCCTTCTTCTCGGAGCTGCTTCCTTCATGCTCTACAACATGGACAACGCTAGCACTAAGACCTACTCCTTTGAGCAATACAAAAATGATTTCCAGAAGGAATATCTTAAGGAAGGTGAGGAAGAGTATCGCAAGGCTATCTTTTTAAGAAACCTCATCAAGATTGAGGAGCACAATGCTAATCCCAAGAACACCCACACCCTCGGAATTAACCAGTTCACTGATTTGACTGATGCTGAATTCCAAGCCATCTATCTTACCCTCCAAGTCCCCAACAGAAACGTTGAAGTTCTCGATGAAGTTTAGGCTAACCTCAACGCTGACGTTGACTGGGAGAAAGCTGGAAAAGTTACCGGAGTCAAGAATCAGGGAAGCTGCGGTTCATGCTGGGCCTTCTCTGCCATTGCTGCTTTGGAAAGTGCTTATAGAATTAATGGATCAGACATTCTCCTCTCTGAACAAGAGTTGGTTGACTGCTCTCGCTCATATGGAAACCAAGGCTGCAACGGAGGATGGATGGATCAAGCTTTCGCTTACATCCGTGATAAGAAGATTGCCACTCAAGCCAAATATCCCTACACCGCTAGAGATGGATCCTGCCAGGATGGAAGAGGAGAGTATAGTCTTAAAGGATTTGTCGATGTCCCGGGATGCGACAACCTTCGCAACGCCTTGGCTGTCAGACCAGTTTCAGTTGCTGTTGATGCCTCAGTCTGGTCTGCCTACAGATCTGGTGTTTTGAGCAGCTGCGGAACCGCTGTTAACCACGGAGTCCTTTTGATCGGTGAAACTGATGACTTTTGGAGAATCAAGAACTCTTGGGGAGCAACTTGGGGAGAGAGTGGCTATATCAGACTTGCCAAAGGAAACACCTGCGCTGTGTGCAGTTATCCTTCCTATCCCACCATCTGATGTTCTCATCCATCATCATTAATCACCTTCTAATTAATTGAATCATTATAATGTCAAAGACTGAATGAAAGATTGTAATATTAAACTGTATGAATACTTTATTTTTTAATGAATTAAAGCAAGGATATTCTTAAAGTACAAAAGAATAACTGTTATCTTGATCACTGTTTTCATCTTATTAAATATCAAAAGGTTATTTAAGTTATTTATCATTTTTTAGATTCAATAAGGGATAAATTTAAGAGGTTCCCTCTCTTCTTTTTTTATCGCTTGCAAATATGCATTTTTATTTGACCACATTCACAACATGCCATTTATGATATTCAAGTTATTAAATGATTCCTCTTTACTATTAATTATAAATGTAGCTAATAGGTATAGTAACTCAGTAGAATAGCTCATAAATTTAATCAAAGCAGATCAGAGTTAAAGAAGTTTAAGGGTGTTGAGGGGAAGTCTTATTTTAATTTTTAACTGTCATCAATAACCATATTGTTATTTGATGTTCTATAAAGTAGCTATTGTTTTATTTTAATTATTCTTGGATGGAGTGGAGCGAGTCCAAGACCAACGAATACCTCGACGAGTTTAAGATTATCAAACACCTTGGCTCAGGCTACCAAGCTCAGTTTTTCTTTATTAATTTAGAGTCAAACTGGCTTCAGACTGCTAGGGCAACCTTGTTGCCATTAAAAAATACAAATCATCGACATCTACTCTCGATACTCTTCAAGAAGAGCTGAAAGTTATGCAGGAGCTCCATCACTAAAATCTAATATAGCTGATCAGTGTCCGCGAGAGTGCAGTCAGTAAATCAGAAAACGGAACTATTGAAAAATGTTTTGCCATTGTGCTGGAATATGCAGGGGGAGGAGAATTATTTGATTATGTCGCAGAAACTGGAAAGTTCTCAGAAAAGGTTGCAAGGACCTATTTTCATCAGATGATGAACGGTGTACATTATATGCACGAAAGGGGATACGCTCACAGGGACATTAAACCAGAAAATTTGCTTCTCTCAAACAATTTTGTGCTAAAAATTGCGGATTTTGGATTTTCTTGTTTGCTGAAGGGTAGAGACGGCACAGGCGTGCTGCATACTCGCCTCGGTACTGAAGGTTATATGGCACCTGAGATTGGAAATCGCTAATACGATGGAAGAAAGGTGGATATCTTTGCATGCGGAGTGATTCTTTTCATAATGTATTCAGGAAACCCACCATTCTAGAGAGCATCCTCTAGTGATCCTTATTTCAAATTACTGATAGATCATCGGCAAGATCTTTTCTGGCAGGGGCATTTACGTCATAGACCCGAAGGCTTTTTTTCTGCCTCCTTCAGAAACCTTTTCGAGAGGTTGGTCTCAGTAGAACCCAAAGAAAGATTGAATATCTATGAAATCGCAAAACACCCGTGGGTTAAAGCATGTATCTGTACTCACACAGAAATTACGGCTGAATTTGCAGATCGTAAGCAGCGTATGGAGAAGGCAATCGAGGAGAGAAGAATATAACAAGAAAGATAGAGATTGTGCCGAATGTAGGCCATTTAAAATCATATGTCTTACACTTTTAGCTAGGAAGAGAGGAGGGACGTGAGTTCATAGCAAGATTCTGAAAGAGAAGGAGAGGGCTATAATTTTATTTAGACTTACACACGCGAAAAGCTCAACAACAGACCTGTAGAACCTGTATAGGAAGCGGGTTGCTAGGATATAGTCGTGAGAGATATAGAGTTATAGTATGTGGTAAGCAGCTTAAAGTAGTTTCTGCGTATTCACGAGGTGCTTTTAGTGGATAGTGAACTATTTGAAGAAGAGGTCGACAAGTTGAAAGTAGTGCAACTCATGGACAGCTTACGACAAGTACTTAATTCTAATCCAGATCGAAGTCACCTACAAGTATCATTTCCAACTGTCACAGCAGTTCATCACGGCCAAAGTGGTCCTTCTGATACGCATAGGGCGGCTATCCCCTCGTGAGTTATGTGTTCACTTTTAGCGTATGTAAGGCGACAAGTTATACTTCAAACGGATAGTTAAAGAAATAAAACATGGCTGTTTTGCCTGACATTTCCATATTATTCTATTTATTATAAATCACAAGCGATCTAATTAAAATTTTAGATAACAAATTTATAAGATCCATGATGAATAGGAACGCATGCAAATATAAACAGTTCAATCATTTTTATACCTTTACTCTGGTCATACGACAATTGCAAACCACCCGTATTTATGTATGGTAAAATTATTAGCTACCAGCTGCTCCACTCTGAAGTCGTTGCATTCATGACTCAATTCATTACGAGGCGCAAAGATAATTTGATAGAGTCTAATTTTTTTAATGAGATTTGAAAGATATTGTTCAAAAGCCTCTAGATAGGTAGGATATTTAAATAGAACGAGGGATTATTTTTCAAGCCCTTTTAATAGAGGCAAATCTCGCTCGAGATAATCTAAAATTGTGAATATAACAGTTGGCTTGAAAGATAAAAGCAGTCCTTCTATTCCAAATTCATCGTATGATTAAATTTCATTGATTTCGTAGCTACTGTCGAGTCCATTTTCAGCAGCTGACAATCGCAACATATTCCTTCTCTATTCACTTAGAAGAGTGAAGGTGGTTGACCCATGTTTCTTTACGATGCCCATTGCTATTAGATTCATCAAAATGTTGTCAGTGCTTTCGGCATAAAACAGCACCCGATCACCAGAAAAAAGATTGCTTCGTAAAAATTCGATTATTCCTTAATCTTCAGCTTCTTGAATGTCGAACATATTATACTACTCCTTTGGGATGAGGTAAGGAAGATCATATTTGTTCGTGATCATTATATACTTTTATTCATAGATGTTTTCATCCGTCCGTAAATCGGGAGGAGATTAACAATCATAGGGTTGAATTTACATACTTCGGTGAATGATTATATTCGGATAATCGTTGGGATTGATTGGTTCTAAACAATAGGCCTGCCTAGATATCAAATAGTATGAATCATGAGGGTAGATAAATCCTGCCGAGTAGGGCTGCAACTAAAAATCATGAAAGCATTCAACATTATACGATTAATTCTGTTGTTTAAAGATAACATAAATTTTGATGTTTTTATCTTTGCCTAAATTTTCAACTGCGTTAATTTCATTATTATTTCCCTTCCTTGGGGTGAGCACCATTGATATTCGTTGACTTGAATAGAAAATGTCTCTTTTCCATTGTATCAAATAGGTAAGATCTATCACCAATAGTTTGATTGCCTATCGATCCAAGAACAGCTTTATATCTTAACTAAATTAGAATAAGTGAAGAAGTCTGTCCAGTTTATTATGTTTTAATACTTCAATCATCTGCTCTGATTTTTTAATGATGTTGGTTGGTATGAAAATATTACCGTCATTGATTTTGGCGATAAGACTGCCGAGAAGCTGACTGTTCTGGACATAAAGCACATTAAAAGGCATCTCCTCCGTTCTAAAAAGGTAAATTAGAAATTTAGCTAAATAAGTAAGATCTTGAGGTTTGCCTGTTTACTCTGACATGACTTCAATATTCTTAAATTGAGTTGGTTTGTACTATCCAGTCTCAGAGTATTCATAAGCATTTCTTGTTTTGCAGGGCAGAATGCCTTTCATGGTTTACAACTCTACTCGCTCTATCACGTGTGGCTGTTAAAATTCAGACTGAAGACTTTATTTGGTTTAGGTATGAGATTAATCATCCACATTTGTATCCCTAATTTTGGAATCTTAATTTGAAATTATCAATTTATCTTACTTCTGATACTGATTTATTGAATTACTGTCAGTTTAGCATTTTATTATGCCAGATTTACTCTCAATTATAAAGACTGTCGGCTATGTCTCAAAATTCAATTGTTGAGCACGACGAATGATTTACTATTTATAGTGATTTTACTCATCTCTGATCAATTTGACTATTTGGTTTTGAAGGATGCAATAATGCTACTTTTGATACTGTTTCATTTGGTGTTCGTAGACAAGGACTAATTTGGTAGTTATCAAGATACTGTAGATATTATAGGCAATTTAATCTTGAACATTGAAATCATAAAAATCTCTGTTTCCCAAACAACCTGCTATAATTTTTTCATGCAAAATGGCATTGTCTCCAATAACAATGTCATACCCCATTAATTCCTCAGGTAGGATAGATTGCTTTGCCTAAACAAAAGTAACAATGTTTTGGCTATTTTATTTAATGAGATTAAGGCGGAGAACATGTAATTCTGATTTGGGTTATTTTGGAAAGGTCATCACCACTATTGAATTAGCTGATTTTTAAAACTGCATGAGGTGCTTACTCAGCAGCAAAATTGTTAAAGACAGCTTTTAAGACCAGAATAATAGTACTTTGGAGCCTTTCTTGATATTATTGATTGCCCATTATTCGAGCTATTGCACCATAGTTCCAGTTAGAAACAGATTTTCTCTCCAACACTGATCTCTATAATTGGTCAAGCACGTGGTTGAGCTGAGAGGCACTTCAATATAATAATTGCTATGTTATGGAATGTATATCTGTAGATAGTTACTTTTATGAGTAAAAATTTGTGATAAAAAGTTGGCTTATGGTGGTGTATTGTTCATATTCAAAGGATAAGCGGTGGTGATGAGGATGTAATTTTGATTTTAAAATGTCAAGATTTACTCTTTTTGCTTAAAGTAGTATCGACAGACAAATCCTAACACGATCAACAGAGCAATATACATTTTCCAATTTATTGTATTTTTTGAACGGAGATCCTTTTTTTCTGACCTTACTGTTTCTTTTTATTAGTCTTCTGCAAGAGTCATCGAATGTGTATTTTATGATTAAAGTAGCTCAATATGTTCACTATTAGAGGTATGTTAGTCAAATGGTTGATGTTAAATGATTAATCCTTGGTTTTCGAACTGCAGAGCTTTCTCTTTTTTGGTTTTCGACATATGTTTAAATCTATAATAATTGAAATAATTATTGAGCTGAAATAACTTTATTAAATCTCAAATGTAAATCGTTCATTAATTAAGCTTCAGGACAAATGTTTTTTATTTATTTAAGTATCTTATCTTAAATATTTAATCATAATTATATGAAAATAATTTAACCTTCCCAGTCAGCGCCATCTCACCCTGTTATCCTGAGCTTTTGCTTAATGCACTTTCTTTATGGTTGCTACTTGGGATGTATTGGACCCCTCATCCCCTTATTTGCTCATTTCACAGGCAATCAAGAAACATCATATTCGTACCTGTTCATTTTAATCTCAATCGCCGAGATAGGAAGCTGTCTACTCTCCAAAATAATCATTAATCGTTTCTCTCCTCGATAACTGTTTCTATTTTGTATTACTATGACAATTATGGGTTACTGCTTACTAACATTATCTTTTTAGACTGCTGTATTGTCTATTAGCTTTACTTTAATTAGCCTCAGCTACATAATGAATACCATTACAATAATAAGTAGTATTTTGATGAGATTTATCAGCCCTTCTTATTATATGACTCTCACTGGTTTTAGTTTTGGGATGGGGGCAACAGTTGGTCCTGCTATAGTGCTACTCATTCATTAACAAATATTTATATTTTTTATTTTGATCAGTATTGCTACTTTATTTCTCCTTTATTCAACAAAACTACCCTAGCTTCAGCGATAAGAGTAAAAATAAATCGATATCAATCAGATTAAGTTGAGTAAGAAATCATAGCTCTGCATCTGTGCCCTTCTCTGCATTTATCTCATTGAGGAGCTTGGCCTGGCCAGCTGGATTCCCACCTATTCTATCAAAACCCATGTTTCTAATGCAAATTCTGCAGCAATTTACAGCTTAATCTTTTGGACAACTAACTCCATAAGTCGATTGTTTTGGTTGTATGTTTCAGGATCAGTAACTTCTCTATTAAAATGGTGTATATCCTCTCTCATCTGCTCTACATTTATTTGTCTGGTGCTGCAGAGTTATCACCATTATGAACTATTATGCATTTTTGCTCCCATTTCATCAGGATTCATTCTATCAAATTTTTATTCCTTTTATTGTTCTCTTTCAGTGGATAATGGCATTTCCTGCAGTTCATAAAACACTGCGAATTTTGCATTGGGAGGCACGATTGGCTAGGGATTATTCATAACAGCAGCTGGGTATGGCATGTAGGCATTTGGTGTGTAAAGTCTATTTGTAGTTGAATTTATAATGGCAGTGTTGTCGTATTTGATCTTTAGACAGGTGATACTGAGTTTTGAGGATGATAAGCTAAAATCATAAACTTTATTGTAAACTGAATTAATTCTGGTTAGTCGATGAAATAGTGATGTTTATCATATTAATTAATTGTTTTGTTTCCGTCATTTAAAAGTGCATTTGTGAAGAGGTATTCCTGACACTATAAATTGAACTGATTACTGAATTTACTTGATATATCTAATTTTTTATGAATTTTATCAACGACGACATTAATTCCTTGAAACAGAATGGCTCTAAGTTCAAAAACAACTATGAATCGGATTTCAGTCTATTTTCTCGAAGACTGCTGCTTGCACATACTCTCCACTATCTCATATTTATAAAGAATAAACTTAAACTTAATCAAGAAGATGGTCAATAATAACTAACGAATGAGCAGTTGAAATCAATCAAGGAAACTGATACTTCAATTTATTTGGGGAAGTTAATCGCATAAAACTTTTTGAAAATGAATGAGAATAAAGCAAAGAACGAACCCTTTGATTCAGATGATATGTTCAGACTACTGATAATGACTTTCAAAACCGAATTGCTTATATCAATTTCTTTCAGCTGTGTCGATGCCATGATTCGCATAGGTTTTTCAATAATATTTCTTTATCTTTTGAATGCAGTTGTGGATGGAAATTATACAATCGCATACATTTATTGCTCAATTGAGATCATCCTTTGGCATTTATGTCAAGTTTTCAAGCAAGGTGGAATTACATAAGCTTCTTTACTCTCCTCAAAGATAAAAGCGGCCCTCGCAATGTTACTGTACGCAAAAATATCGAAGATGACTAATTATGTAATCAAAAATTCAGAAATTGGCAAAATTACTAATTTATTAGCCAGTGATTTTGGAGTTATCGAGCAGAGATTGGGATTATTCTTAAATTCATTCAGCTTTCCAATTGTTCTGATCGGGTGCACCATTCTTCTAGTTGTTAGATTGGGATGGCCGGGGGTGCTAGGAATCGTGATGGTGACTCTTATAATTCCTATCTCAAATGCAATCTCAAAACGAAATGGATCAATTATTCAATAGATCAACGTATACAAGGACAGGAGAATACAAATGACTACTTAAGTTATTGAGGGAATCAAATACATCAAGCTTTATGGATGGGAAATCGCCTTTCGCAGAATCATTCAAACTTTAAGAGAAAAATAAATTATGAATTATAAAAAGTTGAGCATTGGTCGCAGTCTTTAACGAGCCATTGGTAACTCGATTGGTTTCTGTGCTGCCTTGATAATGTTCTTGATTGTACATTATACTGAAACTGATCTGACTTTGGCTAAGATATTTTCAACATTGGATGTGATTGTGAGTTTTAAAATAGCGATATATATGTTAGTGACAGGTCTTGGATTTTACTATGAAGTTAAAGTAGTATTTAAACGTTTCGCTAGTATCTTCAACATATAAAACACCTGCATGATTCAAATAGATCCTGATACTCATTAGCCTATCAACAAACAAGATGATAAAGGAAATTAGTAAATTAATTTAAAAATAGGATTAATGAAAGTAATGTATTCTGAGCAAAATTTAGAAGACACAAATAATAACCTCGAACAAAATTAAATCATCCCTGAAATCACCAATCAGACGAGAAAAAAATAGATGGAAAAAGAAGAAAAGTCCACAATAGCGGAAAAAGGATAAGTTCTTTTTTAAAACTTTAATGGCTATTGGAAAAAAGATTTGACCACACCATCTTTAAAGAACATCAACTTACGCTTCAGGAACTCTACCTATTACGGCATCACGGGAAAAGTTGGCTCCGGAAAGAGTGGCTTATTGGGTGCAATATTACAGGAAATTCCCTATTATTCAGGAACTCTGTAGGTGGGAGGCTCAATCTCATATGTAGAGCAGGAACCTGTCATATTCTCAATGACTATTCGTGAAAACATTCTGTTTGGCAAATAGTACGAAGAAACTCTATATAACCATGTGGTTCATATGTCTTGTCTCGAGTCTGATTTTTAAATTTTGGAGTTAGGAGATTAAACAATGGTCGGAGAGAGGGGAATTACTTTGTCAGGAGGACAGAAGGCTCGTTTAGCTTTGGCAAGAGCTTTATATGCTTAATCAGACATATACATCTTTGACGATCCTATTTCTGCTGTTGATGCCAAAGTGGGCAAAAAAATAAATGAAAGATGTCTTCAAGTTTTAAGTAAGACAAAAACAGTGATTTTAGTCACTCATCAGATCAATTTTCTCTATGACTGTGATTAAGTCATCATCTTGTAAGACGGTGCGGTTAGAATAAAAGGACCTCCTCATCTGCTAAAGAAATAACTCTAATAAATGAGCAATATCTTCAAAAAAGAATAGTAGAACGAAGACGAGCAAAAGCTAACTGACCAACTCTTCTAGGAACAAAGATTACTGGTGGTTGAACATGTAAAAACTGTCAGGTAAGCGACTGTTCGTTCGGGAAAGCGGGCAAAGATAGTAAAGCCTTTTATGGAAAAAAATGCAACAGTGACTTTTAAGAGCTATACATCATTTTTCTTCTCCAGCAAGACCAACTATGTCCTTCTTCCCATAACTCTTTTTCTATTTTTAATAAGCTAAGGCATTACCACAGTCTATCTTCGTTTTCTGGCGATGTATCTTTCCGTAGAAGCAGGATAATCCAATCTTTTCAATGCAAATTTTCACTTATACTGGGGTATTCTGGGGTTGCTGATGGGAGTTTACTTCCTAATATTGGTGATCAAGTACTATTGCCTAAATAATTCAATTCTGATGGCAAATCAATAGATTCATGAGAAAATGATTAATGGCATTGTCCGCAGTCCTGGCTCATTTTTTGACACCACACCTTCCGGAATGCTCATCAATAAATTTTCAAATGACCTTGGTATCTTAGATAACTCCCTTTCAACAGCTATGGTAGAAATGTTTGAAGGTCCAGCCTTAACCCTCGTTGCTTTGATCAATATTTGCCAAATAGACGTATTTTTCATTCCTCCTACAATTGTAATCGTCATTTGTGTTCTCTTATTTTTTTGTTATGCACGGCCCGCAATAATTCAATGCAAGCAAAAAGACCTGAAAAATAAAAGTCCAATTTTCAATTTTTATAGTGAGACTATGAGTGGATTAGTACAGATACGAATATACGGCCGTAGGAAACATTTAATCAGTAAATTTACGAGATTAATTAATAACTCAACCAAGGCTTCAATAGCTTTTGACGTAGTATCGCGTGGATTTGCCCTTTATGTTTTTTTCTTAGGTGGAATTATACTCATGGCTATTGGCATGGAAGTTGGCATACAACAGTCTTCCCCAATCAATAGTGGACTTTACGGGGTTACAGTCATATTTTTAATACAGTTTAGCGAGCTTCTTCAATGGTTTTTGAGACAAACTATAACAGTTGAGAGTCTGATGCTTAGCAGTGAAAGGGCATTTCAAATCATTAACTTGCCATCAGAAAAGGCCTTAAGAACTGATTACGACAATCAAATTGGACTGAGGGAAGAGGTGGAAGCTGCAAGCAAAGATGAGGACTTGCACAAGTTATGGCCGTAAAATTCTTCCATTTAATTTACAAATTTATCCGCAAGGTACAAGGAAGATCTTCCTTTAGTTATAAAAAATATCAGTTTTAAGGCTATCTCTGGGAAAAAAATAGGAATTGTTGGTAGAACAGGAGCTGGCAAATCATCTATAATTCAGGCAATCTTTAGAATCATCTAACCATAACTAGGCTCCACTTATACTATCGGCGACAGTAATGCTTTAGAGATGGGCCTTCACTCTCTAAGACAGCACATTTCGGTGATTCCCCAGACGCCATTCCTCTTCAAGGGTACAATTAAACAAAATGTTGATCCTTTTAGTACGTCAAAGGAGTAGGACCTTTGGAGAGTGCTTTAGGAGTCAGGGTTGAAGGAATATGTCTAATCAGTATATTTTCCCTAATTTAGTTACCAAAGAAACTTGATACTGATATATCGAACACTTCTGAGTCTTTTTCTGTCGGTCAAAAGCAGTTACTTTGTCTCGCAAGGGCATTGCTAAGACGCAATAAAATTTTAGTACTCGATGAGGCTACTTCTAATGTCGACATGACCACTGACGCTTTTATCCAAAAAGTGCTAAAAGAACGGTTTGCTGACACCACAGTGATCACTATTGCTCATCGCCTCAACACTGTGGCTGACTACGATCAAATAATCGTGATGGACAAAGGCAAGATAAGGGAATCTGGTTCTCCTTATGAGTTAATCCAGCGCAATGGTCTCTTTGCTGAGATGGTGTAGCACACCGGCAAAAATGCGAGTTATATAATATCCAAAGCTAAAATGTGCTATTAAGCCAAGCAAACTAAGATAAAAAATCTGATACCTTAAAGGATGCGTAAATGATAAATATACAATCGTTAATACGAATATTATAATGGCCGAACTCAACCTTGGTAAAATACGATTGGCACTCAAGGCATTTTACATATCAGACAGAGATTACTTTGATCATGATGAATTGCTGGATCTGCTGAGCAAACTTAGTCAATAGCCATACGACAATGAAATCTTTGAATAGCTCTGGGATCAATGCACTCTTAATTCCAAGGGGCAGGCACGTATATCGGACTTCATTAACTACTGTCTCTCTGGAGAGAACATCTTGCTTGCCAAACTCAGAGATGTTTAACGTAGAGCTTTCATCACCCAGTTTAGATCATTAAAAATGACCGAAGCGCGAAGCCCATCGAATTAACTGACCAACTAAAACTGCAGTAAATAACGGAGAAACTTAAGTAGTAAAGAGAAGCCATATAAAATAGTCTTTCTATAATTCGAAAACCCTTCCTTTAAAACAGTACTCTAAATATTATCCTACAAGTAAGCAAAAATATCTAGTCCTTGAAAAAAGAAGAAGGCGAGCAGTTAATCGAGTATAATAGCGCAGAGACACCCGAAGTTCTGTATTCAATCTTTAACCTAACCCTGGTTCTGGTAAGTTTTGCTTTAATCGGTTCCATATATTCTTACCGCTTCTCCGACGTACTCTTGAAAGTATTCAGCTTCTCGTGTGCTCGATAATCCTAGCAAATTTTTTGCTTCAAACTTTGAACCGGCTTGTTATCAAATTCAGCTTCTATATACTTGCGGTTTCTTTTGTATTGGATTTGATTTGGGCTCTTCTTTACATGGACAAATTTGGAACTGATCCTCATCAGGATCTACCAATACAGTTTTCTGAATTCATCAGGATGACAGCTGGGGGGTTAACAGTACTCTGCTTACTGCTCAAGGTCTGGCTGGGATATTTATTTTTGAGCCAATTTGAATTTGACGAACTGCTTACTTATTCAATAACAGTGTTCGGATACGACATCATTTTTCAAAAGGAATCTTAATCGTCTTCCCCCACGAACAATCCTATCCTTTATATTTTAAATGATTTCGCAAAGGATCCAGAGCCTGCTGCGTGATTAACGTCTGCATACTTTCGTATCTATAAACCATAAAACACTAGAAATATCTATTTTATATAATTTGAACAATTCCATCTCAGGATAACAATATGAAAAACGATTGGTTTCTTGCTTTGTGCAACCCACATAACGGCATTATTCACGAATTCGGCTACGATAGTATCTGTAATAAAACGGCCTGTATTTGCCTCAAAGGCTGCAGTTAGTATGAACATTTTCAGAAAAATAACAAACATAAATTTGTGAATGCTCGAGAGTTCTATTCCGTAGTTGGAGGAGTACGTCAGCGTTTTACCTCCTTCGAGATGGATTTCAAATAAGTGTATCTGAAGAGGTATATCAATGAACTAAAGGAAGCAGTGGCAAATTTCGAAGAGTATATCATGAATGACTTCTTGCTGAAAAACCCACTGATCGAAATATTCTGCCGATATAACTCTTCAGCTACAGAGATGGTCCAGTCAGTGATAACTGACTAACTGAAGGATTTGTAATTTGCTGAACTGCGCTGCAAATAAGTTAACCATTTGAAACAATTTGAATAGTTTCTGCAGCAAGAGACGCAAGAAGATCAGCAAAAGCGGATGACAAAGCTGCTCAATAAAGTATTTTAATATTATTTGCGGGGACGAAAATTGCTTTAAACTCCCAAGATATTCGACCCACGCAGTTTAATTGACCAGCAGAAAATAGAAGATGCTGCGACTGAAATGGAAAAACGATTAATTACAATGAGTGAGGGGCATGCAGATAAATTGGGGAGTGTTGAAGAGTTGCTCATTAAAATAAGCGAAAACATGACTGATGGAAAGCAGGATATGGATGTTTACAACAAATTCTATTCTGTACTTGAGCGATACATGGCAAAGGTTAAGGCTGAAGTACTGACTTTGGTAGTAAAGTATATTTACCTAACTCAGATCACCGTTGGTATAGCATTCATTTTGGGATAAATTAGCCCTCTTTTTGCCCAATAAGGGTATAAAGAAATTAAATGTGCTTACTACTTGCGAGGATAATTAATCGAAGTATCAGTTCTTTGATTCAGATATCTAGAAAAGGAATTAGGGAAGATAAAATCAGTCCAAACGCGAGTGCTTTACTGTGCCAGGTGGGATCAGCAAAAGGATGAGATCCTCCCCAAAAAATGATTGTGCTTGAAGTGGCAATGTTAAGATTAATATAAATCTTGGTTCGTTAAAGACAACTTAAAATAAATCTGAAACTCTAACTCTACAATTTAATAAGTAAAACATCTCCAAGAGTTTTGTTTAAAATTAAAATAGACTCAATATCCTCTCGCGTTACTCAATCCAATCAATAAAATTGTTTGACTCATCATGTAAGTAAGGTATTCATCTGTTCGAAGGCTCGTCTTGCCTTTTCCATGCTTCTCCCTCTTGGAGTTTATAATTGTGGTAGCGATACTCTTTTATTATGCTCCATCATTCGCTTGACCTCCTCATACTTTTAAATATTTTTGCGTCGATGCACAGGATCAAACTCAGACTGTTTTGATAGAATCCTCTCAGCCAGCTGTCTATTGCTACTCATTATTTCTCGTTGATGTCTGTATATAAACACATCTACTTTCTCCTTGCTGGATTATAGAACTGCTGTATGTGCGGTGGCTATTCTTGGAAAAGGGCTCGAGGTCTTTTTCTTGAGATTTATAGCAGCTTATCAACAATTTTATCATTCTCTTAATTAAGGTGATCGATTTGTTTCTGCGTTTGAAAAATCATGTTGTTGTTGCGGATACGATGCATTTCTATACTCGAGTCAAAACTTGCAAATTTGCGCTTTGACTATTTACTTATGGAGGAGAGTCGTTCTCGATGGCGATGATACTCAAGCTGGCGTTACATCTCATAGAGGGGCTTAATCTGACTCATCTTATTATAATTATTGTTAGTATATATTCGACTGGTCAAACTGATAGAGAATAAGTTATTGGAACTCTAAAAATATAATGAAGATCAACAACGCCTGACGTATCTGGTTAATTCTGGTTTGAAGGTGCAGGGCGACATCTATTTGTCTCTAAGTTGAGATTTTAGTGATTCCTATTTTTTCCTCTTGAGTTGGCATGCTAATCTCTGCCTATCTTAAAATTGTTTAATTTTCTCTTTTGTATTTGTTTTCTGTTGTTGCGTCTTTCGAGAGCATGCTTATTTTTCATTGATGATATTTTGTTGGCATGACTTAGTGATCTGAGAAGATTCATTTTCGTTTTACTCGAAAAGCATTCTTCTGATACAGCTAGAATTGCAGATAACTATATTATTGGTCGAGGGTTGACTTTTTTACACATTTATTTTTTTGGCTTTTCCGCTCCTGTTCGCAGAAGATTGGTTTTATAGTTTTTCCTGAATCTTTTGCTTCAGAGACTTTTGCTCTGTAATTTCAAATTTATTGGTATAATTTTTTTTCTCCTTTAAGGGCAATTAAATTTACGACAATATGCTCTTTGCTAGTACTCGTTACTCTGATTTGCTTTGTTTAAAAGTTTGATCATACCTAAAGGGAGACAATCTTTTGTCTTTAAAGTAATCGAACGTGCGATTTATCAATGGAATATTGGAAGCTTGACGAATAATGGTGATTTTTTACATCGTTAAATGATATTCAGAAAATAGTAATAAATAAAATTGAAACATATTGTAATCTGACGAATAATGAGTTGTATTGCTTTACAAATAAGTTTAGTTAAGTCACAGATAGTATCTCCCCTCTTTAATAGTTTCTGGAATTAATCCATGTTTATAGCTCTGACATTATATCTTTTTAGTATGAAACTTAGAACATCTGTTTTCCTTTTAACTTTTGTCATCATCCTTACACTCACGTAAAAGGCCAAAATACGAAAGCTAACTGAAGCCAACCTTTAACAGTTCTCTAAAGACAATTCTTATTGGCTGATACAGATCTCATGTATCTCTCATTTTATTTAGAAGGAAGATGTGCTGAATGCATTTCTCAGTAGTCAGAATTGGAACAACTAGCCTTCATACTTGATGGAGCAGTGAAAGTAGGAAAGATTGATGCAAAACTTATCCCTAACCTTAAGATCTAGAAAAGTCCAACCTATATTTTCACACGTAGTGACCATCCAGAAAATAGTACACCCTTTAAAGGTAAATTTTCAAAGAAGGATATCACTCAATTCTGCCTTTAAGGACTAGGTGGTAACTTTAAATAACGGGAAAGCAAATATTAAGGTTCCAGCAAGGAAAGTTCTAGCAGTGGTCGGACTCGAAGTAGTCAAAGCTCATCTTCATCATCCTCCTCCCAATCCTCGAGTAGTACTAGTTCTGTGATTGAACTAACTGACCAAGTCTTTTAAAGTAAAGTTCTCAAGAGCGATGATGCTTGGCTAGTTTAATTTTACTCACCTGGGGTACTTAATAAAAAATGTAGTGTGGTCATTGTAAAAATTTTGAGCCCTAATATGCAAAGCTTCCCAAAATGATAGGAAAAAGAGTTCATATCTCCCGTATAGATGGTAGTAAAAATCAACAATTTATGGGAAAGTATCAAGTCAAAGGTTTTCCCACAGTTTTGTTGTTCGACACTGAGAGCAAAGATGAGCCTATTACCTATAGTGGTCAACGTACTGCCTAAGATGTAGTTGAATGGCTTAAGGGTCAAAATATCAATGAATAAAAGCGAGAAATAATGGAGTTAACCAAAAATAACTATATTCATTAGTGCAACAGAAACATTATTTGTCTCATCTTCATCTTGGATAGCAAGAGTGATAGACAAAAAATAGCATGGCTCAAAGACACTCTCATCGAACAAGCAGAAAAACCATTCAGATTCTTTTTCTCTGAAAGATTAGATCAGTTTTAGAGCTAATTAATGATTAATGATCGTACAGCACCGATAATGGTGAGTGTTTGGGACAGTCTTAATTCTTACCGCATCTACAACGGTGGATTGACTCATGACGATCTGACTAATTACCTAAAAACAATACTTAAACGTCAAGGATGGATAAAATCGCAGGGTAAAATTGCCGATTCTATTTTCGCTGTCAGTTCTGAACTTTGATTTGATCCAATCCCTTAATCTGAGATTATAGAAGTTATTAAAATTATTGCTGCAGTGTTGTATTGATCATTATCGAATTTAAGAATAAAAGTTCTCAGTTTGGTAACTTTGTCATTGGTAGTTTTGCATAATTAATATTAATTGATATTATGATTGACGAAGATAGTCAGTTCAATTACTTTGCATATGAAACACTTGCTGAGGATTTTTGTCATAATAAACCTCTTGCAGTTCAATTTCAAACGTCCAATGCCAAATCTCTCTTTTCTATTGCTCAGTTAATTGAAGTTAAAAATGGCAAATGTGGATTGACTGATACGCTTAGGTTAAATCATTCATTTGACGACTACGGACAGCTTGCTATCACCACTCGGTTGTCCAATTTTAATTTATACTACAGCTATCTCCTTCCAAAAGTTGAAAATTAAGAAGCATCTACTAATTAAACAGTAGTTTATACATCTCTCAACTCAGATAGAAAACTGCAGAACGCATCATTTCAGTTTGGAGTGGATAAAAAGACGTCAAATATTTTGTGGAATGCTCATATCTCGACTTTACTATATGAACATAAAAATGAATACTTTTTTTATGGCAAGCTCCTCTATCTATCAAATAAATTCAATGCAGGACTGCTTTCTATCATAGATTATCGTTCTAAAAATATACAAACTAATAATGTTGTGATATAGTTAAAGCCAAATGCAAATCATCATATCTTTCTGAGAGGATAGGTGGATGGATTGAGAAACTATTCACTAAAATATAACATGATAGGTAATTATTTCGATTTTTTTATTGCTAACTATATAGTTCAACCAACCAAGACTTTAACCATGATGGCTGAAGTAAAGCTTATATCACTTAGATAAAATATGATTTTAATACCAAATCAATCAAGACGATCGAGAGTTTGATCTAGAAACAATTTCCTGATAAGAAGTTTAAAATTAAAATTAATAATTTGGGTGATGTTGCAATGCTCATTCAAGCGCCACTGCACTGGGGCAAATAATCATCTTTTAGTTTTGGACTTCAGGTGGCAGATATCCTAAAAAATCGTAAGATAAGCTATGGCTTTAAAATAAGTGCTAATTATTGACAAGATCCTTTCTAATTTATAAATACAATATATTGTTTTTGAGAATATATAACTCCAATAAAATACTTATGAATTTCAATAAATTAGTAGAATTACAATTCTTTTGGTGTTTGATTCGATCATTTAATGGAGATTTCTTGCTCGCTACTCTTTTTATATTCGTCCATAATCATTTTGCTAAAGAAATTTTTATTTCGAATTATCATCTATATATTAGCATTGTTACCTCATACATTAAAGGTCTCACTTATTTCAAATAACCCAGCCAAAGGACATACTCTTCTTTATTATTCAAACGAGTAAGCAGAGCTTTTTATTTTTTCCATTTTTTGTAGATAAACAGCTGCTCTTCTTTTTCGTTAGCACCACAAAAATCAAATTGGGAAGGGATGCCCCCTAAAACTAAGTATTAAGTGGTATTTTCAATGTTGTTTTGAGCTGCTCTCAACGCAGAGATTGCTAGATCCTAATCAATGCCCTTTTCAATCATGATCTTTGCTGTTTTTTTATCATATTTATTGTTAACTAATCCTTTTTCTTTATTTTGCTCATCTTAAGTTAATCTTTTTTGAAAATTTACATTTGAATGTTCAATTTTTTCCTCTTTTTATTTCATGCAGTTGACTCCAGATAGAAGAGTGATGATTTGTTCCTTGCATTGTTTTATCATTTTGACTAGATTAGAATGTTATTTGTATGCTTTAATGAGATTATTAATGTATTAAGTTGCTTTGTCAGGCTGGCCCTTCAGTAAAAGCTTGACCTTCGCCAAAGATGGATGGTTAAACAACTGCAATATTATATTGGTTCTACAACTCTTTTTCAATAAGATAATGTTTTAATCCTGAATTTAATTGGGTGAAGATTTCAGCATCGCCTAAGCCAACTCGATATTATAGCCTGCTCTTTTGAGGGTTTAAGTCGTAATTTATTCTGAAATATTTTATTTTTCTTTAAGCCGATTTATGAATTATGCCATGAGCTGTGACGATAAATATTTTGGTTTTCTCCTTTCTTATACATCCCTCAGCACTTGTATTACTCTTTACTATACCTCAAAAATTAATGGCTCATCATCTTCCGATTCATCCAAAGGTTTGCCAAGGAAAAATGTCTGCACATATTTTTGATGTCTCGGTTCAATTTGTCTGAATTTTGGATGTTTTAAATAGAGTTTTCTCATAACTTTGATAAAAATAGCTTAGGATGGATGTTTTCGAGTTAATGCTCGTATTTGCAATTGATCTGGCTCATTTAAAAACTCATTTAAGTATTTCCTTTCTTATTTGGATATTCTTTCCTGAACTTTTAACTCGGCCTTGCCTTCTTCTAAACTATTACTAACCTTCTACTAGTTTGTTCCCTAATCATGCAACGCAATTAAACACTCCTACCAATTGTATCTTTTAATTAATTTTTAATAAAGAACTTTCTTTTAACTTGAATTTTATATCTACATCCATAGCTTTTTGTTTTCAGGATTATCCCTTTTTTATTGAATTCGAGCAGCTGTTTTCCTTTATCCCTCTTCTACTGTTTTGTTAAATTCATCTTTCTGCTTGTCGTAGTCAAACTTCGGCTTTCTCAGAACATGGCAAAGATCCTTTTTCCTGATCTACATTTAGCTCACTTTGGCTTATTTTGGATAGAAAACTTTAATGTTATTTATTGCAAGATTGATGTAATCGGAGGGGATATGAGTTTATTTTTCCAATTAATCCAATAAATCTTCAACCTAAAGATAATAAATTTGTCTACTGTCGATACTTCGTCTTTATCAATTTAAATGGCTTTGGAGTCCGGAACTGTGTAGAACGTGTAGTGAGTTTACCACTTGGAATGGTAGTTGTCAGACACAGGCTTTTACATTATACTTATTTCTATTAATTGTATCAAACCTAATTATTATTTGATCAACTAATAACTCTGTAATTAGCTAACTATTAAAATGTAATAATAAAAGTCACTTATAAAATATTGTA
>Ga0302188_10000435_pt1 | contig 35790 bp, 31 predicted proteins | sample II_Bog_E2_1_FD_198783 | JGI IMG/M metagenome (GOLD analysis project Ga0302188, IMG submission 198783) | Peat permafrost microbial communities from Stordalen Mire near Abisko, Sweden - II_Bog_E2_1 | ecosystem: Environmental > Terrestrial > Soil > Wetlands > Peat | place: Sweden: Abisko...
CAACCCCAACCCCAACCCCAACCCCAACCCCAACCCCAACCCCAACCCCAACCCCAACCCCAACCCCAACCCCTATTAAATAATCATTAGTTTTATATAAAACTCAACTCTTTAACTGTGATGTCTGTCACTATCTTCCAAACTGATTTACTTATTAAATGTTTAACTTTTAGATATACATGATTCTGCCACATTAAGAACAATCATAAGAAATAGATTCATAAAGACATTTTGATTATTAACAGCATTTCATTTTCTTAGATTGCTTGGTTCACTCATAGGGTGGATAACATATTTAATTATCTAACTTAGACAATAGTCATTATATTGCTTAGGATCATGAGCAGCATCAATGTCCTTATACTTTCCCTCGCACTCATCGTCTACTTATAAGCTACCTCATACTACTGCCCGCCGGCTTATTTCTTCGATCAACAGCATTGCTAAACCTGCCTTCCTAACTGTATCTGTACTTCGATAAATACCTGCTCTTCTTGCATTGCAGGATATATTTCATTTGGCAGTAACTGCATCCAGTGTCCACAAGCATCTGGAATATATGGAACATGCTCGAGCTGTTGCTCCAAAACATCAGGCACTCAACTCTCCTGCACTGACTGCGCCCAGGTGGCCAATTCCTACACCTTTTTGTATTCAGGCAGGTGCATTGTAAGCCCTGGCTGCTTCTAAATCGATAATAATGGCTTTTGCCAGCAGTGCTTTCCTGGTTTCTATGAGTGGAACAACATATGTTATGCTTGCGCTGTCAGTTGCCAAACCTGCACAGACTCGACAAACTGCATCACCTGCTCAAATGGCTATTACTGGGGTGTCATAAACGGTGGACTTTGCTTGACTTGCCCTACAGGATGTGGAACCTGCGACTCATCCAATAATTGCTACAGCTGTCTAAGCAGCTTCTATCTCTTTCAAACCAACTGCCTGAACTGCCCCAGTAATTGTAGTTCTTGCACTGACGGATCGACCTGTACTGCTTGTATAGCGGGAATTCTCGTCTCAAACTTGTGCATCACGTGCCAGGACACCACATATGGGGGATCGGCTGGGTGTAGCATATGTGTTGCCAACAATAACTTTGTTATGTGCACACAGTGCCAAACAACATACTTTCTCGACTCAAATGGAATTTGCCAAAGCTGTGCCTCTTACATAGCTGGTGGACTTTACTGCCGCGATCAAAACACACCTACACAATGCCAAAATGATTATAATTCCACCTTGACTCTGCGCTACTATCTGGTGGGTATCACTTGCATTCTTAACGCTAAAAGTTGCCGTAAAATCAACGACATCTATGGGAATTGCTCCTCCTGTTACTCGGGGTACGTCATCACTGCTGGTGCTTGCGTAGTCTGCACATTCACGGGATGTGTACCTGCTAATTCATCAGTGGTTAGCAATACTTGCACTTGCACACTTTGCAGCTCTGGCTATTACCTTAATTTAGGGGTATGTTCAACTTGTACTACGCTTCATTGTGCAACTTGTCCTGGGAATACCTGCGCTACTTGCGTCACCGGATACTATTATAGTGCAGGGTCATGTTTAGTGAGTGCAGTCTCCAATTGTCAAACCACAGCCACTTCGCTGACTTGTGCCATATGCGCAAGCAGCTATTACCTTGGCTCCAACAATTTATGCTACGCTTGCCAAGCTAACTGTCAAACCTGTTCATCTCGTTTCGTGTGCATTACATGTGCTCCTAACTATTTTTTGCACTCAACTGGCAGCTGCGTGGCTATGCCGACCAACTGTATCAGTCTGATGGCTAATTTCACCTGTTCTTTGTGCAATTACGGCTATTATCTTTCAAATGGATACTGTCTCGCCTGTCAGGTGTAGCTTGGCACGGTAATTATACAACTACTCAGCTGAGTTAATGTCAAGGCCTCTGTCCGATTGACTACTACATTCAAAGTTTAGTCATTGCTTCGAACCATTAGATTTATCGATTGTTATTGCCGCTAGTCTTGCTACTGCTATTCTTGTGATCTTATAATATTGGTAATAGTATTAACTAATAATTAATTTCAGTTAGAATGGGTCAAAAGGATATTAAACCTGCCTTTGACAGCAATGAGCAGAAATCCCTGCTCAAGGGGTATCATCTACTGTCCCACTTCACTCTGCATCATCTCTCTAACGATGTGCAAGTCTTTAACGACCGCAATTCAAATCATCTCTGCATAAATAAGTTCGAGCTTGATTGGCGGTCCACTTAAGCTCTTTACGAAACGAACACCTACTACAGATAACGCATGCGGTTGAACACTCATGGTCATTTAATCCCAATCTATCAAACAGATATTGTGGATAAGGATCGAAATGTGAGTGTAAGGCAACACCTTGAGCAGTTTGGCACATTACCTGAACAAAATAATAAAGTAAATGTTAATACTTCATGCTCTCTTAATATTTTCGAGCAGAACTGTCAGAAAAATATTATTACTCCAAAAATCAATCCACAACATCTGCAACTACATCTCTACCAGCAATATTTAAACTTGACTCTCGAAGCAGAAGTAGAATCTCGCAAAAAGACAAATCATAAATATTCAGAAAAGTAGCTATGGACTATTCTTTCCAATGCGGTTAGTGCGGGCTATGAACTTGTCTCCAAAGGATTTAAATAGCCATTGCTTTCGCCTGTAGCAATAAAGCTGGATGCTGATGACAATATTTATTTAGGTTAATGGTAATTTACCCATTTTTTCTAAGACTAAAACGAAGAGGTGGATGAAGATACGAATTTCTTTTAAGAGGGCGAGGCTTATTTGAGGGACACTAGTCGGCAATCTGATAAAATAAGTAAGGAACATAAATATGATTACAACATATTAACTAGTTATTACTGGGCTCCAGAAGGCACTGCTGCTATGCAAAACGCAGTTACCCTAGGAAAACTCAAGAAATCATCCCTTCATGGGATTACAACTTCACGGCTCAATGCTCTTCCTAACAGTCAAATATTTAGCTTAGGAATGACATTACTGCATCTATGTTTGCTAAGACCTCTCTATCAATAAGAGACCTACAGCGAAAAAAAAATTAATAACTATCTTGAGGAAGCAGTCAAACTAAGGATTAAGGAGGAGACTCCACTTAGTAGAGAATTCATAGCTTTGATGGGCCAAATGCTGCGGTGGGATCCTGAGGATAGGATTAGCTATGTCACACTGAATGAAGAGATTCAGTCTGTTAGAACCAACAGTCGCACTGTTCTTTCAATTTTTACCAGCGAGATTGATGAGTCCGAAAGTAAAGTTAATGAGGTGAAAATTTTCCCTTTTTCCAAAGAAGTAGAAGGCAGCGGTAGCGTCAATCAAGGCAGTGGAGACATCGACCATCCCCAGTAGTAATAGCAAATCATTAAACCTGGCCCATTGACTATCAGAAAGCAGTTAGACTGCAATTTAGACTACGGTAAGGTTGACTTCACCATCAAGCGTGAGAGAAAGTAGTGGTAAAAATTTGAGAATCGTATGTTGTAATCATAGTATAAAATTACTTCTAACCAGGACTATAGCAAAAAAATGATCTGTAGTGCCATTTACAGTTACACTGACAATACCAGCAAAAAAAATAGCACTTTCTCTTTTCCAGCAGAGTTACTTATTGGTGAGGAGGAAGATACTCCCAATGAGGAGAGTTTATGCAGGGTGGTGCCAAGATAGGACAGTGCTGAGAATATTGATCAAAACACATAGGGTGATGGTGGGGAGGTGGGTTTCAGCAGAATATCTGATTCCATTAAGATACTAGATATTTCCAACATCAAAGCTGGAATGGAAGATTCCATCAATAGAAACAACCAATCTAAAGAATCAGCACTTAATTTTAATGGTGCCCTCGAGGAAAGCGAGGAGGAAAGCTTTACTAAATTGATCAGGGACAAGAAAAGCCAGAACATCAATACGAGCGATAGCGACTCATTGCTGCTGAAGTCCAGCGTATCACCTCAATTTCAGTATCCTCCATTTGCGCCGTCAACGAAAGATGACAATCTATTCACACCACCATAATTTTTAGACTTCATCCGGATGTCATGCATGCGACAATCATAATAACCACAGCAATCGAAAGCTAATGAACAGAATGAGTTACAAAACAGCATAGGAGCGTAATTAACTAATTCTACATTTGTTAAGTAGTCTTTCGCAAAGGGTTGCTATGAGGGCGGGAAGGTGGACGGCCTGCGTAACGGTTATGGGACCTTTTATTACAACGAGGGAGGAAAATATTGTGGGGATTGGTAGAACAATCAGATGCATGGCAAGGGCACACTCTATTATGCAGACGGACGCATTGCTTATCAGGGTGAATGGAGATTCGATTCGCTCAACGGCAAAGGTATTCTCTACAACTAAAATCCTGCCCAACTTGAGGAACCCTATGATTATCGATCATTTAACGAATCAGAGGACTACTGGGTCTACTATGAAGGTAGTTTTCATCAGGATGACAAATGGGGGAATGGAATTTTGTTTTTAAGTAATGGCTAGAAATTTGAGGGTTCCTTCAAGAACGATTTGATTGAGGGGAAGGGAGTATTTTACACCTTATAGGGTGCAAAGATAATCGGAGAGTGGAGTAACAATAAATTAGTTAAACTTATCAGTCAATCCTCTTGTCCTAGTGCCTGAAAATGTGATTTTATATATATTCCTTGCACACTTGTTGCATATTAATTGAGTTTGTCAAATTCTCATTTGAACATATAAAGAAATGAGGTATACTCTTTTTTAACTCAAGTTAATACTCTGTGACCGCTATAATAAATGATAAAGGGTAAATACAAGTAGTTGTAGTTATTAAAATCCCGTTAGGGCAAGATTATTCAACTCTGCGTACGTCAGGATGGAGTTGGGTACTTCCTCAAATCGTATGCGACCTTGGATAATCCCCTCATGCAGAATGAAATCAAGACGTATCAAAAATTGAAACAGCCACATCTCCATGGTTTTCCATAAATTAAAGAAGCTTTTGAAGATAATGGAAGGGCCTATCTCGCCATTGAATAACTGGGAGAAGATATTGATGTATTGAGGAAAAAATGTGGGGGTAGATTGACTTTAAAAACCGTTCTACTTATAGCATTGCAGATGATGGATCGAGTTTAATATTTGCACAACAATGGCATTCTTCATGGAGACATCAAACCCAGTAACTTTTTAGTGGGCAGAAACAAATTCAAACACAAGATCTATCTAACAGATTTTGAACTCAGCACACCCTATCTCAGAAATGGTAAGCATATACCCTAAGAGGCAAGAGATAAGTTCAGTGGCTCATTAAGGTTCAGTAGTCGAGCTGCCAATTCCAAGACGACTATCTGTCGTCGTGATGAGTTATAAAGTTTGGTCTATCTGTGGGTATTTCTATTGAAAGGCTAATTGCCATGGATGTAAATTAAAGCAAAAAGCATGCAATCTGCCAACGAATAAGTTTATGAGCTAAAAGGGAAGTGCCGCCCTCAGCTATTAGAGGGACTTCCTTAAGCTTTTGGAGCTGCTTTGTGCTACCTAGACTAGCTAAAATACACATCAACTCCCGACTACTCCAAAATACGCGGGATGTTCCAATCACTGATTAAAAAAAATGGCTACTAGATGGATTATAAATACGACTGGTAATACCTTTGACTTGATCTTAATATAGTTATTTGATAATTCATTATAGGGATTATGAAGTAGTTGGCCTGATTATATAAAATATAACTTCATTATGCACAATTACAACGTTGGCAATCGGTACACAACCAACACCAAATTGGGTAACTGGTACGAGGAGAAGGAACTGGATCAGTATCAATTCAAGGAGTATCTCTACCAGAAAGAACAAGGCAACAACCTCACCCTTAATAACACTTTCAAATTAGGATTCTCCCATCAGCAAGTAACTCTCATTTTAGGCAGGTAAGCTTAACCAAGAAAAGTGATACACTACTCGCTCAAGGAGATAATGTGCAGCTGCTCAGCAATTGTACGGAGGGTATACTTGCATATAATATCAATGAAGCCATTCTTGGATAGGAAACTTATGCAGTAACTACCACTGCTACCAAACAGCCTGCCCTTAGAAATGTCTTTACGATTGAATTAGCGGCAGAGACAGGTTCATCAATTGTGCGATATGGCGATAAAATCAGATTTACAACAACTGCAAATGGAAGAAAAGTAAACGATTAATAATTTAGCTTTACTTGCAGAGCTTACCCGTCAATCCAATGCGCAGCTCCAAGTTCAGTCGGCTGCAGGAAGTATCAGTAACTGCTACACTAAGTTCGACTTCTCTTTGGGTCATAGAGACTGTTAATGCAAAGGAAAGATTCGATTCAGTCGGAAAATAGATATCCATTGAATCCCCCATTCTAATCAAACACGTTCCTACATCCCAGTGGCTGGCTTCGTAACAAGTAAAGTATGTCAATGATTTCGGAGTAGAGTTCTAAGTTTTTGGTAAGAGCTATCTATCCACCAACAAAACCCAGAATCTCTTCGCTGAGAAATAAGGGCATAAGAGTGCGACGAACCCGTTACGTTCACAGGGTATCCAAAACGAGTGGAAAATTATAACAGGATGATAGTTCTCAATATTTATACCCTATATCAACAGCACTTTCTTTTTTTGATGTTGTCCTTCCCGTTCAGGACTTTTGGTTCTGAATAAAGCAAGCACTACTTATGGTTTGTGGCTTGACCTGCACGGTCTTCATTTAGAACGACTTCATTTCTTACACTCGTTCCAGTATCTTTTTAGTTAGCAGCTCGAAGGCCTATTTGATGTTTATATTCAAAGCAGCGCTGCCTTCCAGATATCCCATTCTTTATCTTTTCGCCAATTATAGAGCTTCGCTCACTGATACTTTTTGATCCTTTATGTCAGACTTATTTCCAACCATCAGTATTACCTGATTTAGCCAATATATACAGATTATTACGGTGTATTCTGTCGTAACTCATCGATCCAGCGGGGCAGGTTATCGAAAGTATCCCGATTGGACAAATCAAATATCACCAAAGCACCGAGTGAGTTCTTATAAAAAGTTTTGTTTAAGGCTCTGAATTTTTATTGACCGGCAGTGTCCCATATCTGCAGAACCATGCTTTTGCCATTGATGGACACGTGCTTTTCAGAAAATTACAGTCCTATAGTAACGTTATTGCCAATTGTAAATTTATTTTAGACATAGCGAGAGATGATGTTGGACTTGCCGACTCCGCTCTACCCTAAATATGCCGACAGCTACCTACTAATACTATTTTGATATATTTTTTTTGATAGTCTTCTTCTTACTCCTCTTCAGCCATCTCTTTTCGAATAGATAGTCTTATAATAATATTATCTTCCTGACATTTTGAATTGATTCAATATCATACTTTACCAAATCAAGAACAAGTGATTCTTCGTTTATTATGCAACTGAATTTAGTTTATTTAAGATTTATTTGCTGTTGTGAAGCTATTCATTATTTATCCGAATGAATTAGAAATAACTTAGCGAAACAGAACTGCTCAGAGACAGAAGTTTAGTCACCGCCTATACGTTTCCGACTACTTCTGAAGAAGCTTTTTATTCGACTCTTTTGGAGGAAAATATAAGCACGACTTCCTATCTAGATTTGGAAATGGAAATTTAAATGTTAAAGCAGAATAGAAACAGAGCCAGTCACGCATATCGAGAACTCTACAGTCATGGGCCTGATCTTAAAATAACTGCGATCTAAAATTAGATAACAATCGAAAGCATGATCAGAAAATCATCAGAGTCGTCCTAAATTCGTGCCATCCTAAGCGAAAATACAACTTTGAAAAATCATATTATGCATCTATAATAAAAGCTTCGCTAGTTCCAACTGCTATTGTCATTACAGGGACGCATCGAATAGAATCGATGGAGAGTAGAATCCTTGGAACAATAAATTCAGAGTAAAAAAGAGACTATCCAAGCTCTTACGTAGCAAAACTATAATCAGAGTAAGGAGTTGAATCAACTGAAGGTTTAACTTCAGAAATGCTAGTCATAAATTATTCAGCTAAATATAAAAAGTAAATAAAGTGCTAAGGTTATCATTCGAGAAATTCCAGTCTATATTGAAAAGGAAGCTTTTGTATAAATACCCATACCTATTTATATCACCCAAAAGGACGAAAGATCTAAAATGGACATAAAGCCTCTCTCATAAAGCAATGAGGATAATAGTATGGATGTGAATGACAAGCCGTTGCTAAATTCATCAGTCAGACAGAGAGCAGATTTAGGTCAACTTTGTCGAAGTGTTATGGATAGTGAGCTATTCTGCTCTGTAACAATATAATAGGAATCTAAAAATAAAAAGCAGACGTAAATGAATGATAAAATCAAGAGAGTGAAATAAATTGTGGAGGTTCCCGTTTACATAATAAACTAAATAATTCGAAAAGTGTAAGTTCCCGTAGTCAAATAGATAATAATCGAAAAATAAGTGATCCGATACGTTGAAAGCTAAATAAAAAGGTAGCAGCCCAAAGAGATACACGAAGATGTGGACCTGCCGCCTTTTATTTATGATATGTCTGCGCATAAAATCAGTTAGGGACATTAATCAGAAGATTTTTTGGATATTGCCAAGAGCAATCTTTCTCTACTAGTACAGTCCAAGTAAATCAGGAAGAAAAAATTATCAGCTTCGTCAATCATTAAATCAGATTAGAATATCATGAAAGAGGAGAGAGGGAATTGGGAAAGATGCAAGGAAATGCTATATAGACATGACCAGGAACTATGTGTATCTCAGCACAATCCGACAGTGATCCTCTAGCAATAAGAGGATGTTGTGATGGGTCTTCCTCAAAAAACTGTCTTTGTTCCTGTAGAGATTCCTATTTAAGTCATAACGGAAGTGGAGAAGATAGTGTACTAATAAATTGCAGTCCCAGCTAAACCTGAAGTTGTCTAAAGAGTGGTGTTCATTCCTGTGGAAATCCCTGTTGAGGTCGTCACTTAAATCTAGAAATATACGATTTTGACAGTCCCTATACCAATTTAAATTTATATTGAGGTTCCAACAATTGTAGAGAAGTTAGTTATAGTGTAGAAGGAAGTATTTGTCTAAAAACTGGTTCCTCATGAAGTTGTCGTTTATTAAGAGGTAATTGTTTAAAAAATAGTGCCGATGGAAATCATAGTGGAGCGAATTGTCTTTAAAGATGCAGCTATGAATAGTTTAGTTGAAGAGATTGCAGATAGACTCATAGATCATGAGGATCAAGATGAAGGTCTTGAAGTAGTAGAAGATGATTTCGATGAGGGTATTGAGCCTGTATCTCCGATTACTGAAATAAAAGATTCTGAAAGGATGAACTCTTAGGTTAATTTCGTGAGAAGTTAAAATAATCGCAATGATTTAGCCATACTCGAATAGCATCATAAAACAGTTGATAAGTAGCTGATAAAATCAGAATTACCCTAAAATTAAGTGGAGGATCTAAACATAAAAGCCTCACTCCTTCTTGCAATTGAAATCCTGACAATTCCAATGTAATTATTTATTGAAAGGGAGGTAATTAAATAAGTGGTGAAAGAGGTATTAGTTGAAAAGCAAGTTCTTATTTAAAGATAAGTGCCCAAGTAGATAATAAGAGAAGTCATCGTTTAGAAATAAGTTCCAGTTTAGATCCTAAAAGAAGTTCCGAAGATAGTCATTAAATAGGTGCCAAAATAAGTGATTATTGAAAAAATTGTACCAGCATAGGTAATTAAAGAGGTGATTACTGAAATTATAAGAGAAGTGCCTATTTAAGTCAAAATTTAAAAGGTAGTCTAGATAGAAAAACCTATTTTCATTTAAAAGGAAAAAGTTGTTTATAAGCAGGTTTAGATCATTAAAGAAGTCCCCAAGTACATCTAAAAATTGATATACGTGGATAGGCCTGTGAAAGTATAAGTGTAGCGAGTCATTTAACGGGAAGTGATTAAAGTTGTATAAATTGAGCACTTTACTTAGATAGAAATACCAATCTAAATCTATGTTTAAGTAGAGAAGGAAATCATTATTGAAAAGACAATTTATATTGAAAAGATTATAGAAATTGAAAAAACATGTATTAGATAAGTGGAGATTCCGACTGACGTATACATTGAAGTGGAGAAAATAGCGCATACGGTGGAGTACCAAATTGTGGAAGTTCCCACATAGATGTATTTATCATCTAAGACAAAGATAGAACAAGAATAGGTAAAGGCAACTGACAAGGCTCAAACTTAATAGGTAAAGAACCGATATCACATAGTATAAATTCCAACTGAGATTATTGTATAAAATGAAGCTATTAATACGAAGTAATTAACAAAGCCAATAGTTGAAAAGATAGTCGAAGTGTAAAGGATAGTTTATGTTGACCGTCCTTTCGAAAGGATAGTGTAAAAGCTAATTTAGGTTTAAAAGGTAGTTTAAATTTAAAACAAAGTGGAGGTCATTGTCGATAGAATAGTAGAAGTAGAGGTACCCATTGAAATATTCATTGAGGTGGAAAAAACAAATTAGGTTTACATCCATAAAATTGAGAAGGTTTAAGTAGAAAAGATAGTTGTAATTGAAGTACCTGTGGAGGTGCTGATCCAACAGATTATTTAAATAGAAAAAATTGTGGAGGTCTAAAGGATTGTGGAAGTATAGAAGATTGTGGAAGTGTAAAAGATTGTGGAGGTCTAACGGATTGTGGAGGTCTAGAAGATTGTGGAGGTCTAAAGGATTGTGGAGGTCTAAAGGATTGTGGAAGTATAGAAGATTGTGGAAGTCTAGAAGATAGTCGTAGTCTAAAAAATGGTGGAAGTATAAAAAATAGTTGAAATATAAAAACAAATTTAAGTTGTGATTGAAAAGGTCATATAGATCGAGAAGCCTACATATTTTGAGACCGTAAAAATTGAGTACATTTAAAAAGTAGTGGTAGTTGAAGTACCTTTGGAAATAATAGTCTAAAAAGTAGTGGTAGTTGAAGTACCTTTGTAAATAATAGTCTAAAAAATAATTGAAATCTAAAAGCCAATCTATATCAATGTGTAAATATAAAAAATTGTTGAGGTTTAGAAGCCTATTAACGTTTACATCAATCATTAAGTTTAAAAAATTGTATAGGTCTAAATACCCATTGAGATTTTCGTTGATAGAGTCATCGAAGTTGACAAGCCAATAGAAAAAATTGTCTAAAAGATAGTTTAAAGATAGGTACCAGTCTTCGTGGATAAAATACAAGTGGAGATTCGGTAGGTGGAAGTAATTAAAGAGGTGAAAGTCAATGTTATAAAGGAAGTCCGGGTCTAAATCGAAAAACCGATTTAAATCATTAAATAAATCTATATCTAAGTGGAAAAGCCCATCCACATCGTTAAATAAGTTTAGATTGAAGTAGAGAGGCCAGTCTATATCGAAAAATAGGTCATAAGAGAAGTGTACGTCTAAAAACCAATTGAAGTAGTAAAGGAAGTTGTCGTTTAAAAAATTGTAGAAGTGCCTCGCGATGTGATTGTCTACGTGGACCGGCCAATTTAAGTGATAAAAGAAGTGGTTATTGAGGTCTAAAGACCCATTTAAATTATCAAGGAGATAATTGTTTAAAAACCAACTGAAATCATAAAAGAAGTCATCGTCTATCAGAGAGACCCAGAACAACCTCAAACCACCGTAGTAAAAAGTGAATATGCTGTTAATTTCTCCCTCCCTATTGAGTTTAACAAAATTTCAGGCGAGCCTGTTATGTTATCGGATCGTTCCTAAACAAATAGTCGAAATGATGATTACAGATTCCCTCACTCCGAATAGTTCGTGGACCATGACCCAATTATTATTACATAGAAGTAGGATCACGAGAGTTTTCTCGTGAGATATCAGTAAAACTAAAGACGATTGCAAGAAGAAATTAACTATGTCAGGGATTAACTCTATAATGTCAACCAGCAAAAATAGTAAATAACTGCCAATCGGAATGAAATACTCCAGCAGTTGGAGTTGATGAGGCAGGAAGTGGATTAACTGAAGAGAAGCAGCGCCTTCGATAAGAAAGGACAAAAGGAGCGAGTTAAATTACAGAGCATGATTGACGAATAGGTGATCAAGAGAGAAAACGTGTAGATAAAGGTAAAAAGATACGAAAAAGTGTTTGAATCTTTTAATGAGGAGATCAAGAACGGTAAGGAGCAAACCAAATCATTGGAGGAAAAACTCAGCGCATTGGAAAAGATGAAAGAAGAGGAGATATAAGGCTACATCAAGCAACTTGAAGATAAAAATGAACAAATCGAAGATCTGGTGCTGACAGCTCAAAACATTCACGAACAGCTAAGCATCCATCAATAACGGGAGGAGAAGCTTATTATGTAAAAAAGCAATCTGGAGGATGAGCTCTTACAGCTAAAATCAACCATAGAGAACCGAAATATTGAGGAAGGGTAGAACCAAGACGATATTTATATAAAATTTAGTGAAGACATCGAATCAAATGAGAAGATATACAAGAGTCAGATTGAAGAACTCATCATGAAGAACTACCAGAGTATCAACTAGAAAACTATGGAAATTGCGTAACTTGACAGTCAAGTAAGATAATTGGAAAATTCCCTTCAAAAGGCAGAAGAATATATTAATAAATTGGAGAATAACGTGATAGTCTAGCCGGTACAATAAAACCACCTCAAAGAACAGCAGCTCATCAAGGAAAACTAAAGATTATTGGTAGCTATTGATTCTTTAAACTTGGAGATTAAGACTTTGAATCATAGACTTGCTGAAAGTGACCACCAAATCAAAAAGCAATCTTCTATCTCTGTATCTTCTCAAGTGCCTGGCAAGATCTGTGAATTCCATGCCAAATCATATAGCTCCAACCAAAACGAACGTGAATCACACAATGTCAATAAGCATTCTCCCGCAATCCCAAAATCAAGAATCAGGATCGAGTAAATGACGCCCATTCAAGAAGCAGTCGAGTAATAGGACATGTATGTACGCATGAACCGACTTGTCAATAAATACTCCCAATAGTTATAACAAAAAAATGCAGAACTGAAGAAACTTAGAGAGTTGATCTGCTCGTATGAAGACGTTATCGAATAACTACAATGGGAGAAAAATAGTCCTTATCGAGCCAAGAGTCGATACGGTCCCTCAGAGCCTTATTACAGCCCAGTTAAATTAATTGATAACAAAATGCAGCTCGAGACCAATATATACGTCTCCACTCTCTTGAGAAAACTCACTCTTCTTGAAGAGCAGCTCCGATTCTAAAAAAACTAGAAGTTAAAGCAAAACCTGCGAATTCGCTAACTGTAGCGTGCTCTTGACGATTTACACATGAGACAAATGAATCAATCCTACGAAGATGATTCCGAGCTAATCGAGAAGCTTGTTTTCGAACTCGAGAATGAGAAGAATAAGACCAAATAGCTCAGATTAGACAACTAATTTTTGTTTAAAGAATCAGCTCGACTCAGAAGTGAGCTGCAGGTGACCAAAGGCAAAAATAGTCGTGTTCGAACCAGCAATCAAAGACAAGGCATTTCGACTACGTTTGATGAATTAGATAATAAAGGGGAATAGGCAGCCCTCAAATAATTAAATGTTTTAAAAGCCAAGTATTTAAAAATACTGGAGTTAGCCCAGCTAATTAAGAAGTAGTTCGACATCCTGGAGCTGAAATTGGCAGGAAAGGCCAAGGATTAGTTTGATAACATCAAGCGTTTTCTCAAAATCATAGAGAACAACTAAAAGAATAGTTTGGACACTTCTAATCCCAGCAAGCCATCCAAATCCAAAATATAGCCAAAGCCCCAAAAGAGTTAATCCAAGAAACTAGTTGAGTTTAACAGTCATTCTAGATAAATAGAAAAAGGAGTCTTCCGATAAATTAAACAAATCGATGCCAGTATTGAGTGCTCTGAAGAAGATGCCATCCGATTCAATAGCAAAGGTCTTTTCGAAACCAATCATCACCATCATGATCTCACCCTCCAGTAATTATCGAGTCATTTAGAAATGTGATCGAGAAGAATCCGCCAAAAAAAGTTAAATTGCATATAGCCATCAAAGTTGTTGAATTTGGCATCGAACTTCTCTCCAAAGGCAAAATAGAAAACATTTGTCCTGAAATGATATCTGTAACGCATTTCAGTGTTCGAAATGCCGATCGAATGACTCTCTCCCTTGTCAGTCTTCAGCATCCTCGTGACAAAATTCGTCTATATCAAGCTCCTGAAGTTTTGGTGGGGCAACGTGAATCATCAAAATCTCTATGTTGGACCATTGGCATTATAATCGACAAGCTCTTCCGCGGCCGTCTCTTCTACTAAAAATTCGCAGACATCCTCTGTCACAAAGGTAAATCTTTGCCCATTCAGACAACTACTAATTTAGCGACGGTGACCTCCCGTAAATGGGTTAAATAATATCGCAGATGTTGATAAAGAATAGTGAGCAGCGAATAACTCTGGAGGTGTCTTATGAATATTTAATGAGTCTTGCCATTTGATCTGATAGTATGAGTATAATTGATGATAATTATGATTAATGACTTAAATGAATCAACAAAAATAGTCCGTCCGCATGAGTTCCTCAAGAGGAACTGATAGTCTCCTCTAGGTAGATTCAATGTCACCTAATAGCCCGTAACAGCGCACGATCTTCCATGTGATTCGACTAAGTTAAGAGATATGTACTTGTATTTCACCAAATCGCCAACAACGAATTGCTTATCCTATCCGTTGGTATATGTAAAGGGATGTTTCTCGATGATGGAGTTTAGGCAAGACTGGAACTTGTCGATGTTGATTTTATCTTCAGTTTCGATCAAATATGCCATTGATTGCTGGGGGATATTGTATTTGGGTTTTCTCCAGTAATTCAGTTGATTGTACTTGAGTATAGTCGACAAATTCATTCCAATATCTTTGATCCAACTCTTAATATCCTTCAATAGTTTTTTGCCATCTTTCTCCTCGAATTACTCACTGATCTTGTCTCTAAAGACTGCACTGCTAGAACTGATTCTGAATAGGCCAAATATTAGTAGTAGTTCGGCGCGGTAGCCAATAAGTGACTCCCTCATAGCTATTAAATAAATATTGGCAAGTCTTTCCACCTATATCCATACAAATGTACCCTCTTGCTGGTAAACTGGTCTGTGATTTTCGCCAACTGCTCGACAAATATAATAAAAAAGTGGAACATATGCTCATCTTGGAAGCTGCATTCCATTTTGCAAAGATTATCGATCAGAGTCGGCTAGAACTTGGCGAACATGTCCATATCAGTACAGCGACGCGCCATGATAATGGCCAAACTCAGTTGTGTTCTGCTTTTCTTTACCCGCTTCAGTAATAAGTCTAGGTCTTCCAAGTTGAAATTAATTTTAAAGCTTTCAATTGCTTGCAATAAATCGATTTGGTCAAACAGTTGTCTTTCATAAAAAACTGTATTCACTGACCCAAGCTAGTTTTCGTTCTTTTTGGGCTTAATCTCGCTCTGTATCTTCATCTTTGAATCTTTGGTACTTCTCACCTGCTGGTAGATGTACTAGGGTAGCCCAATTTCCTTCATATATCTTTCGCATGATTTATGTTTTGCTGCCAAAGTAAGAACCTTAAAAAGTGGATTCATGTTCCTCTTTCCAATATGGTAAATTAAGAGCTATAAAACAGGTTGCATCAACTCTACAGAGCCATTTTTAAAGGCTGTTAGGATAAGTCCCGTGACAATATATTTAACATCCAGCTCCGCATAGAACACAAACTAATTTAAGAAATTCTAGTTGATTTGATTGAGTTGCCACGCTGCCATTTCCTTACTTTTTTATAGGATGCCATCAGCGCAGTTATAAAAAGCTTAGATGCGTTATTTCTTCTTGGCATTTCGGAGAAAAACCAGATAGAAGTAAATCATGAATGTTTTAGGATCACCCTTGCTGCTGCCCAACTCCAAGATGAAATTTTACATGTTGGGTTCGAAAAGGAGGTTCATCAACTTGTTCCTCATGTTCTATTCGTTTATCTCCTTGAAAATGGCTGAGTCCTTCAAGTCCATGGGAGCAATGGCATTACTCTTCGCTACTTTTTGGTAAAACAGAAGATAGGCATTTTTCTTCTTTTATTAATCATCACCAAAGGGATTCTCCTCAATTCCACCGAAGCATTACAATCCCAGCTACTTACTGTTAAACTCATTTATCTTCTCATCATCAAAATACTGCCAGCCCTGCGTTTCTGTTTGAACATAGGAGGTATAGTGTCCTGCTTAAGAAATACCATAATGAATGACCACTCCCTTCAGTCTGTACTCGTAAAGACGTCCATCAACATCATGATCATTGTCTATGCCATCTCTCGTATAGGGGAGGACATTAATGACCTCTGGGAAGGAACAATAAGTATTAAGTTTTACTTTCTCCATTGTTTAGAAATCAAATTAGAATCTTTTTAAAGTTACTATCAGAATTTCAGGAAGGGTTTTCAGACAGACTCGTTTTACGGCTTTTATCTTGGCATCGCATTTTTAGCAGAAGTAAGCATTGTCTCCCTCCAGAACTTCACCTTTAATAAACTCTTTCAACGCTTCTTCTAATGATTTTTTATCTTTAATTTCCAGTCTAATTGACAAGAATGGTTAAATTCTCTCAGAAGTATGCTCGCACTGCGACCCAGTAATCAAATTGGATAGTTCTCCTCCAAAAATGTTGTTAATAATATCCTTCTTTCCAATTTTGTTTAGATTACGCTATAGTTTATCCATCAATGAGTGGAAAAACTCATCGACGTCAGTTTGAATTCGAGGATCGATAGGCTGTCCATCGAGGATGAATGTTTTACACAGTGAATCCGTCGTATACACTGGACTCTATGAAAATTTTAGATGGCCAAAGATGTTTTGCAACTATAAAGCGATATTTTCCTTCTAGTCGATTTTGGTTGCCTACACATTGATTATTTGACTGCTGAAACTGTCTATAAAAAATAACTGCTGTAACAGGGAGTTTATATAACACGTGGCAGCTAAATTTTTAAGACCAGTGTATTTGTGGGAAACCTGCTTTACCACGGAGATATTCCATTACTACGGCTTACGCCACGATGTGCTGCTTTTCATTGATTTAGCCACCGCATTGCTGAGATATCTTCCTCCAATGCCACCTGCGAACTCTTCTAAAAACTTAAAACCAAGGGATCTAAGCCCTGGAGATTTGAAGCGAAGTTTATTTGGTTCCGAGCTAAAGAGGCAGTCGTTGATGATATGATTGATGAATGATTCTGCTTTCTAATTAAGCCAGCTCTAAATCTAATTGGGAAAGGATTTGTTCAACTTTAATATGAGGCTTATGACTCCCGCCAGCAAGTTGTTTTCAACTTACTCTGACTGCTCCATAATATCAGCTTTCCTGATTGTTTTAAACAAAGCCTTAATAGATTCACTCAGAGACTGTACCATTTTTCGTTCGATTAAAAGAGATACCACATCAAACAAATGTTTGCATTTTAATTGTTTTTATTTGAGGGTATCATAGCGAAGCAGCCGATTTAAAATTAGCAGAAGACAGCTTTAACTTTTTGTTTTAGTTACTATTTCAAGCAACACGTCAGCTATTTTTTCCTTACTGCTGCTGAACAGCACCGCCTCGATAGTTTTATCAATAATTCTGGTTTAGAATAACTTGGAAACTTTTCTTCTATTGATATCATCGGCGGACATGTCCCTGTAGAAAGTTAAACACTTAGCTAAATATTCTTCATATTAATTGCAAGAACCCACCTCCTGATTGACGAGTAGATCGAACATAAACGTGTCACTGAACATGATTGGGTTTTTACATTGCTTCACGAATTTAAGCATTTCAATCAGCATGCTCATCAGAGTAATACATATGGTGTATGATTCAGGAGTATTGATATTCCGTTTGGTCAAGATGATTTTCGCTATGTGGTCGATGAATCCTTTTTCGACCATACTGATGGTTGTTTTTAAACTTTTTTAGCTGTTTAGTATCCTTAGTTGGTAATTCAGCTTGTTTAAACTACTCGAGTCCATTATCTCGTTTATATCCTTAAAAGAGAGTTTAGTTATCTTCTACTGCAGTTTCTTTATGAACGGCAATTTTTCAAGAATTTTTAAAGCCTCGCTGCCTTCGTCTTTGCTGAGCCACTCCAGTAATTCATCTCCCTTGCTGTCAGCAAAAGTTTTGTAGAAGATGTCTAAAGTATCAAGATGAGGATGTCTATTCTTGGTGGGGTTGATGATGACTGCAGGACCATCTTTGTTTGTAGTAATCAAAGCCATTGAGAAATCCTCCTCCTTCTAAAAAGTAGTTTCTTTGTAGGAAGTACCCGAGAGCAAATGCATATCAAAGCTGAGCCCTTCTATTTTGAACTCTTCAGCTATAATATGCCTAAATTTCCATAGGGAAGAGCACCTGGGGACATTCATAAATCTGCTCACTCCAGTCTGCTTGTTCTTAACTATCAATCCAACCAAATCAGGCTCCAAGATGTTCAAGCTTTTCATTCTGCCATTAAGTTCCTCCAATAAAATTCTATATCCTACCAATACGTTTCTCTTTAATTTGCCCAATCTATCAAGAATAAAATTCCAATTATTTATCTTGCTCGTTTAGAGGTTTTTTGTGGGGACATCTGGAGGTCTTAGACAGATTTCAATAAATCTCCTTCCAGCTTTTTCAACCATATCTTTGCTTTTACCATTGTTGAGGATGTTCAAATAGAAGTCAAGCCCGAAAATCCTTTCTGGATAACGCGCCCGTATCGTATGCTTGTAATTATATTAGAAGATGCTGGGGTTGCCGCTGATGTTGTGATTGTAAGACATGATAAGTTCATCAACAGTCTGATACAGATCCGGACCAATGTTTTGGTAGTCTTCCATCTCTTTGAAATCCAAGAAGATCTTTTCAATTAGTTCTTTTATTGTATCGGGGGGTAGTTGCTTCTGTATTATCTTTTGCCTACTTTTGTCATCCTCGTTCTTAAATCTATACTTTCTTAAAAATTTAAAAAAATATTTTTGACATTCTCGAATTTTCCAGAATTACTTCGCTTGGGCAAAACTCAACTTCTTTCTACTAACATAGGTAACTTCCTCCAAAAATTCAAACATACACTCCCACATCTTTTATGATGGTTTCTGTTGTTGCGAAGTCTGCAATCCCTCAATAACACAATCAACAATGTTAACCTCCTTCTCAACAGCCTCAATACTCTTGGCAATCCTCGGTCCCTTTGACAATTTAAGAGTTTCATGGATAATCTTAAAATAAAATTAAAGATTTTTACGATTGGCGATGCTTTTCACGGAGAGAGAGATATACTTATCAATCTAGTTTTTATAGTAAAGATCTCCAAGCAGCACAGCGAAACACTCAATTATTTTATAACGAAGAACTGCAGTAATCTAACTGCTTTAGGATGTGATCTGACCCCAGTAGAACCCAAGTGCCAGCTCTTCGCCCTCCTTACAGAATCCCTGTCTAAAATGCTGATTTTTGGTTAAGGCAACCATTGTATACTCTTTTGCCAATATAATAAGGTACTAGTCCAGAGGTAATGTTTTTACCATTTAGTTAAAGAAACTTATCACAGTCTTAGCATCTAGGAAACAAGCAAACTCCGCTAACGAGGAATAGAACCCCTTAATCTATAATTCATGTTTATCACGATGCAGCCTAAGTCACGTCATCAGTACGTTAAAATTTTCTTGAGAAGATCAAAAGTTAGCATATTGTTGCGATAGCAGTAATCAAAAATAGCCAGCGAACGCTTGAACATTTAAGGATTGAAGTTTTTGTTTTAGATTAGGAAACCTAGCAGGTCTTTGTTTGTTATCTCGGCAATAATAATGTCTTTCTTCCTGAAGACTTGGTATTCCATTAATCTTTTCATCTCGTTCAGTCCACGCAACCGTCCCTCGAAGTTTCCACTAACAATTAAGGAGACAATGAGTTGCAGAGTCTTCTTTTCTTCCTCCTCTCGGCTGAACAATCCCTTGAGACTAAAATAGCTCATATAATCCAGAATCTAAATGTATTCGCGATTGTCAGTGGATATGGGCAGGACATAGCCGTCGCTGATCATAGAATTGAGCAGCAGCACTACTTATTTTTTGATGGACCAGGGCAAACCTCGCCCATTTGCTGATTTAAATTCCATAAATCGATTACAAGCCGGTACTATTTTGTACTCCAGAATACTCTATCTTATTCTTTTGTGCAGATCCATTCCGGGCGTAGTTGAATACCCTTCAAAATGTTTATAAATTTCAGCCCTATTATCTTTATTGCCGGTGAGGGTATTAAGGACAAACAAAAACTCGGTATTGGCGTGAATCAATGCTATTTTGGGGTGGACATTGCTCAAATTACAGTCGTAGCTGGCTTATTTCTCTAACTACATTATCGTATAATTACCTCTTTCAGATATTCCACGCTTTAGTTTAGGATTTTGCTACCTTATTTGATATAGGCTATGATGAAGCCTATTGCCTAATCGCACTCCTTGCTACTGTCGTAGATGCGTCGGGTTATAAGATAATCCACGAACAAGAAAAGCTAGCCGCGCAAGAATTGATTAATCCAATGGACCTTAGTCCGCTCATCCTTGATATTTGCCCACTTGCCGAGTTCTTTCAGCAGAGTTACTGGCTGTTTTTGACTCATTTATTATCTTTTTGGTTAGTAGTTTGGTCCTGTATAGGGGAGCGTATGAGTGCGAAAAGGGGCCAACTTATGGGAGGAGGGGAGGTCGTACTTCTACATAGAGAAGGCAGTACCGAATCATAGCGAATGTTATAGCCATCAAAGTGTACCTCGACGGTTGTTCTTAGTCCGTACTTGGTAATGTCCTTGATCTGCGCAACTTTCCATCTGTGTTAATCGAGTGCATCTAGGTAGTACCCCTTTCTGAAATCCTCATAAAAATTGTAGTTCTTAAGTTATGTGGTGTATTCCCTCAGCATTAACAATTCAATATAAGCAAAGATTTATTCTTGCATTTAATCACAAATACAAATAATATAAAATGACATATCAACTCTCAGTATGGGTTAATCTAAAAACAGCTTGATGTTTAACAGAAAGCTTAGATCAATTACACCATCATCTAGGTGCTAAAAGATTATATGATGATAGATCAAATGGAATTCCAAGTATACTCAAATAATTGGAGAACATTTGTCAATTAGATATGTAATATGAAGTCTTTACATTAAATTCGTATTGATCTATTGTTTGACTAATCATATATTGAAGGGCTGATCGCGTAATCCCCCTTTTTAGTTTTCAAAGCGTTGCAAAATGTTATCATAACCGCCGTAGCCTCCCCTCTTCGAGAGGATTACGTATCTACATGAAGAATGGGGTACTTATATGCTGGGAAATTGACTTTATTAACGTCAGTATCATGGCAATCCGTCGAATAATGGACATAGAAACATCCCACGGTCACTAAAAAGAGGGAGACTAAATTGCTGAACACATGGAAGTTCTTGACCAGAGTGGCATTGTATCCATCTTTTACTAGCTGAATGTAATAGCCAATACCCTGAAGTAAGTGGATGGTCCTTTCATCAACTGTTTGTTGAACTCAAAGTCCAGTGGCACGCGGTGATCTGGAAACTGTCTCGAGTAGTTGATAGTGAACTTTTTCATGTATGAAATATAAATTACAAAAACAATATAGGGAAGGTATTCATTGACCTATTTTGGTAGGCTTGCAAATATTATGAAATGAGTTGTTTCCCATCATTATAAAGATGAAATTGACAGAGGAGAAGGATAATATAGTAATGGTTGTTATGATTTGAATATTATCATGAGCAAAGAAAAGTTAATATCGTTAATCATCCGCAAGGATACGTACAAAGACACCAAACCATTTTTGACAGATATACTCAACCTCAACGAGTAAGTGCAGCCTTATATAGCGAAGCAGTTCGAATCTCAATTCAAGCCATTCAGGAAATACTTACAACGGATTACATTGTAGAAGCCAAACTTTATGCTGTCAGGGTACCGCATCCAATAGAAAGTATCTCAAAGATGCATTTGAAAAGGCCAATCCCAACTTTATCGCGTTTGTGGAAACTAATATATTGCCTATCCTCGCAGCGATTGCCCTCGATTAGAGTGATGAAAAGGCAGTCATTAAGTATGCAGGGAGTTCATATACAAAGAAATAGGAGTTGGATAAATTTAAGGGCATCCTCTCCAGCTTTTTTTGCCTGACGAAGGAGTGTTTATTCAAGTGGGGCGAGTGGATACCTGACGCAAATCGCAAATTCATAGCCACAGTCAATGATCTTAAGAAAAAAAAAGTGCAGTTTTAATTCGAACCACTCAAATATTTTAGACCTGAGAATGAGCAACTGTTTAGAGAAAATTGTGCTAAAAACGGGATAAAACTATCTCAATTGAAGCCCAAAGCAGTTAATGCTTCGAAAGTATAGCCAAAGAAATAGAAAGACCTTTATGTTGCTGAACCAGCTCAACCGAAGCCCAAAGCCACTGTTTCAAAAGTATAATCAAAGAAATAGAAAGATCCTTATGCTGCCGCTGTTGAATTAGCTATTAATAGAATGGCAACAGCTCAAAAATCTGAAGAGATTGACGCCATTGAGAAGAGTTTTGACCAGGCCATTGATAGTTATTTAGAAGGAGCTATGACTGTCAACGAGGAGGATATACAGAGGTGGCTTGAGTAGTTTTAAAAGGAGAAGAAGTAGATGACTAAGAGGATTAAAAAAGGTGGAGTTTCCAAAGAGACTACACCTTCAGGGGGAACCCTGAAATCATCAAAACCGAGCACAAGTGAAATTAAACCTAAGTAACCATCAAAGCCCAGTATGTTTTAAGATATGTCCAAATATTTGATAAGAATAAAATAGGATTAAGATACGGTTCCTCCCGTCGTTACTCCCATCAAGAAAGAGACAGTCACCACTTCGCCTGAAAAGGAATAATTCTTTTTTAAAGAACCTGCTCCCTTGTAGAAGAAATAACTGCCACCAAATCGACAACCATAACAATAAATACAAATACCTCCCTGCAAAAAATAATCAACCAAAGTTATAGAGAAATCAAATCAAGAAATTAGCACTATCAAATCCACAAAAAAAGGACCGTTAGTATTCGATGAAGAAACTGAAATTCCAGAGAAAAAACCAAAACGATCCGAACCAATTGTTAAATTCTAAAGTTCTGAAAAATGGTCCATGACAAATAGCAAAGAATCAGTTCAACAGCCAAGTGATTCCAAGCTACCGAAAAGGTCAAATGGAATATCAAATTCCAAAGACTCGAATGAGCGAGTGAATTTTTCTTAATAGGAGTCGGAGGAGTCAGAAGATGGCGAGAAGATGATTAAAATTGACCAGAATTCATTTAAAAAGAAGACTAAGCTTTCATCCATTCAGTAGTAGGAGAAATAGTAAGTGTTGGATAACAAAAGCAAGATGAGAAGTAGTAGAAGTTCTAAACTGTTTGAGGAGGGAGATTCTTATCGAAATCGCAATGGAGGAGTCAATAACAAGCTTTTGCAGGAGAACGCGATTTTAATGGATAAATTATAGAGTGTAATGAAGGAACTGGCAGCAGAAAAGGAGGACAAACTTAAGCTGATCAAGTAGAAACGAGAGGTCGACAAAGAAATAGCCTATCAAAAAGAGGGAGAGGACAAAATTATCAAAAAACTTAAAGCCTCAGTGCCCATGGAGGATTATAACCGCTTGCGGAGAGAGTTGGAGCAGGAACAAGACAAATATTAAATGCTAGTCAAGCAGCATGTCAAACTTAGAACTGACTATGAGTACCAGGCCCAAGAGCTGTAAGATATTAGATTAAGATTGAAAAATGGTAAACATTTAGAAGCAGGAAAGGACTCATCCAGACTGAAGATGTCACCTGGCAGCAATATTGAATCAAGATTAACCTTCAGCAAGGAAAAGGGTCTAGCTCCTATCATCAAGTAGTAAATCGATCCAGACTACGTTAGCAACTTGACCCATCCTTCCAACATGCATCGCTGGCTAAACTAAAGTATTTCTCACTTAATGTAGCCAACATCACCCTCTTCAAGAAGAGTGCTCTCAACTCATCGTAAATCTGTTACCGAGACGACTATCTCGCCATATTATCCAAATCTAGTGTGTACACTCAGAACAACCAGCAGTTTCTGTCCCTCACCCTGACATTTCAGTTCAAATCCCTCAAGCAGGTCACTCCTCAGGTTAGATACAAAAATTGTCAAGAACTCGATCTTTGGATTAAACCTCTGACTGGCGAAGACTTGCATTACAATCAGTAACTAGCTGTTCGGCTATGTAGCAATCCCCTTAAAATAATAAAAGCAGAAATCAAAATCATTGAATGTATGAGTATCGTCTTCTTGCTTCCTTTTATGTACATTAACTTTTTGAGGGAGGAGTAATTCAGTGCTGAGGAGTTTGACTAAATATTTGGGACGAAGTCATAGCAGCTCATAAAATCAAAAATTGTACAGTGGGTACTTCTCCTCTAACTAAGAATAAATTAATAGTAAAGGAAGTGGCGGACTTGAAAATGATCTTTAAAAGCTCCACCCTCAGTGAGAACAGACTGCGATTTTGTCTGTCCTAGGGGATAAATGACCAAGTCTTCATGGTGCAGGTTTAAATCTTGCGAAACAGCAAATTGATGCTGCGAGTCCTCCCGATCCCCTACTCCCCACAAATGGTGATAAAGGCCAAGTAATTGGTGGAAGACTTAATATTTCTGCTAACTTGATTTTTCTTATCAAATCTGTGTCTAATCTTATAAATACGATGCGAACGATCAGTCACTAATTATCATGTGAATGGTAATCGATATAACTTAATTTGATATTTGGCATGCAGGGAAAGAAGACAGAACAAAAATATATATATGCTGTTCGCAATCGACTCCTGCAACAGGGCAAATCCGGTAAGCCCGAGGCGGTTAATCAGATCATTGGGTCGCTCTCTCAAAATTTTGTACTTGCCATTGGAAGATAAATCAATAACAACAGTCATGAGGGACAGATCGTCGAGCAATAAAAAACCAAATTTGAGCAGTATCTCTACTCCTTCAAAAGCAAGGGAGTCATCAAGTTGGTACCTGAAAATGTGCTGGTCTGCTTCCCCATTACTTGCAGTCAGGAGGGAGATGGGTTTGTACTCACAGAGGAGGAGTTTAAGAAGTTTATTGTCGAATTCAAGACTATTATGAGTCACGATGACTCTGATGATTCCTCCTACTCGCATTACTCTGAATCACAACTGCAGATGTACTTTGGCTACTAAATAGAAGCTCCATCGATCATCGCTGCAGAGGAAGACCCAAAGGAAGCAAGAACAGACGCAAGGAAAGCATAGAGAAGTCTAGTGAGGAGGAATTTATGGATGAGTCCAACAAAAAGTTTCAAGAAAAGCGGGGTCGAGGGAGACCAAAGGGCGCCAAAAACATAAAAAAGATGGCAGGCGGATCAGCCTAGGGCAGTCTAAACTAATTGAGTGTGTTCCAGTTATTCGTGAGTCTGTTTGAGACAAAATCAATCGAGTAGGTAAATACTAAAATAAACCGATTGAAGGACCGAGATGACCGATTGTTGATGGTTAAACAATAATAATTCTAGGGCGATGAGCTCATCAAACGTAGCAGGGGACGACCTAAGGGTGTAAAGAATAAACCTAAACTTAACAACGAAGATTCAGAAAGCGAACAGACACAACAGCCCGATTCGCTACCGAAGAGGAAAACCAATAAAGCAGTCAAATGCTGCAGTAACTGCCAACAAAAAGAGTATAAAAAACTGTTTCTTGAGGGGAAGAACATTGCTGCTGATAAACTGGTCAATGTTTGCGAACATTTGGGGGTGGACAACCACTTGAGCGTAATGCTCAGTACAATTAAGAAGGGAGACATTGAACAGCTTAAGCTAGTGCTTTCAAGGAAGGATGCTCTAGAAAGTGCTTTTGTAATCAGCTGGGACGCTTCCTCGAGGTTGGAGGAATGCTACTACACGATAAGGACCAAAAAGAAATATATTTCTAAGGGAGGAAGGAGGGAAGGACTGCATGCGCTGCTGCAGGACTGCCTCCGCAACAATGAAACACAGTGGTGGAGGATCATTGGAGTCGAACGTCTCTTAGAAAGTATCCCAAACTGTAAGCAAGTGATTTAACTCTATTAGCTGCTCGTCTAGAACGAACCCTAGCTAAAAAGATAAATTTACTTGAATTTAGCAAGTCTCGTTCGATCTGGCAACGAAACTTTGGCGGCCTATCTCTTTTAAAAGGTACTGAAGGAATAATAAAACCAATCATCCTATGGATATTCCAAAGATCATCTTTAATGTTTCAACAAAAAGCGGAATTAAATGCAATTCAAGAAAGCTTCGATGCTAAAGCAATCGTACACCGCCAACTTTTGTAGTCCCATTCACTGCGCCATCATCAATTCCAACACTGAGCTATTGACTTTTATCTTAAAGCATATTTCTGATTGCAGCGTGGGAGACAGTTATAATCGAAAGCCCATTCACTACGCCGCTGTTCTAGAGAATTCCAAGGCTCTATAGATATTAATAAAGCATGGAGCAGATTTAAAGGATATTGACAAACGAAAAACTACACCCCTCATGCTAGCTGCTCGTTTTGGCAGAATTAAGAATATCAAGCTGATTTTGGATAAGGTGAGAGATGCAGAGTACATTAATTTCAAAGGAGAGGAAGGACTAGCAGCCATTCACTACGCTGCCATCGAGAAGCACTACGACTGCATTGTACTAATGCTAGAAGATACTCTAATTGAAAAAGAAATTGAAACAAGATAAGGCATGAGTATCTTTCATATAGCCGCAGGCAATGGGCAGAAAGATTTAATTAAACTACTGCTTTAAAAGGGCTGCACGCCCGAGGCAGACAACTTCCGCCGCACTCCTTTGATGATCTCTATTCGTAACTATCAAAATGATATCTTCTTCCAGTTGTTTCAGAGTTGTCCTCGCTACTACAAGCGTGATTACAGTTACAATACTTTGCTACATTATGCTGCAGCCTATGGCAATTTGGAAGTTGTGAAGTATCTATTGGAGATCGGTATGGCTCAGACAATGAACCGTAAAAGTTTCTACCCCTTTGAGATAGCCATACTAAAAGGTCATTATCATTGTGCTAAATTGTTGTAAAATTGGAGTTTGCATTTCAGTCATCATCTTCTCAACCGCATCAGTAAAACTCCAAGAGGGACCCCTGAATACTATGAAATCTATGAGTATCTGCTTTAAACTAGAAAGTATGATTTGAATTATCGTAATCCCATGGCTTATGGCAACACCTGCCTGCATTTTATTTGCTCTATTAGCGAGCCGGAGTACTATCATTGGCGGCGAATGGAGTCGACGTGTGTCCAACCTAATTAATACAGGATCATGCAGGAACGATTAATCACATTGCTGCTGAAATATGGCGCAGACCCATAGACTGAAAACGATAGAGGTGAGAAACCCCTTAAATTATGCATATAAAACTAAAATATAATGGGAATGCAACTACTTCTACGCGAGATTCCTTTTGATCACCAGCCAGCCACACGCAACAACAATTATGTATATTACCTAACCAACATCGGCTGTTTGGGGTGGAGGGAGATGGAGTTTATCTATTAAATACTTCTGCGAACTGACGATAGATTGCTAAGAGAGGAATTGGGAAAGGTCGACATCAATGGCTTTTAGTTTCTTATCTTTCTCGTCAAGAGGTTCACTGAAACCGTGCATCTCAACTTTAGAAACCATTTTGTCGCATATCGTCAACAGTTTATATAATAGGGAGACTGCAAACCAGAAGAGGTCGAGAGAAAGGCAGTGCTTCAAGCATTTGATGACTACCTTAAGCATGAGGACTGTCTAGTGAAAATAGTTAACTATTTGGTGGACATGGGATCAGACCCTAAATTCATCGTATTAGAGCCGAAGATGGATGAATAGTTTTAGAATTATAAGAAGTGGGGTATTCAGCATTTTCTGATGAAGTTTCCCTCCCTAAATCTACTTAAAATATTCATGCGATGGATAGACACTAATTTCAATCTACAAAACAGCGAGGGTAGAACACCATTGCATCTCTTTTGTCTGTGGAATAACGAAGGATCGTTGTTCAACAACTGCTCAACAGGCGACGACCCTCTTCCTGAAATTAAATATCCTTAATTAAGTCAATTCCAAGGAACAGTCTGCCTAGAGTACTTGCTGGAAAACGGTCTAACGTCGAATGTACTGGATATAAACCGTTCTACTCCTCTTCTCTACGCTACAATGCGAGGCCAGCTCGGTTTCGTCAAGCTGCTGCGTAATTTCGGTAGTACCATCAACAATGTAAACTCTCTTAATCAAGTGCCATTGATAGAACTAATAAGAATGAAGAATAAGTTAACATTAAATCAGATTGAAAGCATACTTGCAGATGAAATACTTAAAGCTGATTTCAGAGACCTCAACTAGCGCAATGCTCTTCATCATGTGGTGTCCATCGCTAAAAACTTTGATAACTCCCCGGAAATATGTCGTAAGCTTATTCATTATGGAGTCAACATAAACAGCCTTGATAAACATGGCCGTTCTCCTCTTTTTTATTGTTTTATCAGAATCGAGTAAAACTAATGTTACAATGACGATTCAAATGATAAAGTATAAATCCTACAAACACTACTGACTCACCCCGACATCAACATCAATATAGTGGATGTATACCAGCGAACTCCCCTCCACTACGCCTGCGAGAAAAAGTTCTTCTTTTCGATTATTTACTTGCTAGAGAAGAATATTGATTATGATAGGGTAGACGCTGAGGGAAACACTCCCTTAGCTATTTGTCTGAAGCATAGAAACCTTAACCAAGCAGCAATGCTCATCAAGAGAGGAGTCAAGTATGGCAATGTGGTGGAGGATGGGCAGATTTATTCATATATCACCTACGCGATAAAGAAGTTATCAGTGGGTATTTGTTTCATCCTAATCGACCATGGATACCCCCTGGAGAAAGCTTTAGAATAATCCCACCCTTTCAAGGAAATCCTGCTGAAAAGATACGTGAAATGATGTGGATTATTTAACTGACTTATCATGGTGTAGTATATTATCGATCAAATATCAGCAGTGCAATATTTATGATCACAATTGTATTTGGCAGTACAGCGGTTATATAAATGGAAATTAAAGAAAGTATTGAATAGCATACATATCATTTTATTGCATTCTTCAAACATTAACATTTATGGATAATACCGTCTCCGAAAAGATAGAGATATACCTCAGCTGTAGAAATCTCAAAGATTTGGATGTCTTCAGCAAGTCTGACCCCTATGTCCGCATTTCTTATCGTCGTGACTTTTTGCAGAAGCAATACTCCCTCCTCGGCAGGACAGAAACCATCGCCAATAATCTCAATCCCAACTTCGTTAAAACATTTACTCTCGATTATATTTTCGAATCGAGACAGGACATCAAGTTTGACGTCTTTGACGATGATAACAATGGAGATAAGGATGACTTTCTGGGTACGGTGGAAACAACTATCGGAGCACTGATGGGTGCAAGGGGACAAACATCCATTTTAGATTTAAAAAATCCATCAAACCCCAACCAACCGGCAGGAAAATTAGTGGTGAGATGTTAAAAATTGACTGACTCCAATGGTAACAACCTTTTCATGTAGAATACCTCAATTTGCAGTTGAGAGCGTAAAAACTCTACAATACTGATTCTTTCTTTGATTTTTGGGATAAAAGCGACCCTTATCTGAAGTTTATGAAGATCAGGGATGATAACAGCTACCTGGAAGTCAAACGCTCGGAAGTGGTTCAGAACAACCTAAACCCGGCTTGGAAAACCATTGAAATTCAAGGATCCAGGCTTATCAATCCCAATAAACAGTCTTTTAAGTAATTACAGCTTAATTTAGAATAGAAGTTTGGGATTGGGAGGACGATAATAAGGATCAATTTATTGGTTAGTGTTTTGTTCGAATTGACCAGCTTAGCAACGGAGCTCACTTCCAATTAATTAATCCCAAAGTCAAAAACCCAGGAGCTTTGACTTTACAATCGTTTTCAGTGTTTCAAAAGCCAACTTTTGTTGACTATCTCAGAGGAGGACTGCAGCTCAATATGATTGTTGCCATTGATTTTACAGGGTCGAATGGCAGCCCTAAGTATCCCACTTCTCTTCATTATATGAATCCTACCGCCCCCAACCAGTATCAAATTGCAATCCATTCTATTGCATAAATTCTGATGAACTATGACTTTGATAAAAGGATACCTGCCTTTGGATTTGGAGCTAAGATAAATTTTGGCGGAAATCAGTCTCAAGTGAGTCATTGTTTTGCTCTAAGCGGCAATCCAGTCTAACTTTAGGCACTTGGCGTTGATCATCTAATGCAGATGTACAAGAAAACTCTGAGTGTGGTCTAATTATCAGGTCCCACTTATTTCGGTCCTCTAATCCAGTAAACGATGCAGCTCGCTCATGTCTGCAAGCAAAATAACTCCGAAGTGTATCAAACTCTGCTAATCCTAACTGACGGATAAATTCATGATATGGAGCAGACAATAGATAAAATTATTCAAGCAGCAAATCTCCCACTATCAATTATAATCGTAGGAGTTGGCAATGCTAATTTCGATGCCATGACGAAGCTGGATGGTGACAATGGGTTGTACGGAAGCAATGGAGTGAAGGCAGCCAGAGATATTGTTCAATTTGTACCTTTCCGAGACGTCAAGCTGAACGGTGACCTACTGGCAAAAGAATTACTGGCCGAACTGCCGGGTCAAGTGGTGCAATACATGAGTATGATAGGCAAACCTCCTGGCAAAATTGTTCCTGTTAATTTATAAAGCATGATGGCCAAGCACTAGGAGGGTCAGCAGCCAATGTGATTGTAGCTTTCAAATAGAATATTCATTAATATCTAAATCATAGAGTATTATAACAAGCCATTGATTTATGAGGTATGGAGTTTCAAAAATAAATACAATCGTATGAATCTGTTTCATCCTTAAATACCCCACCTGCATCATGACGGTGTTGTTTATTTCCTGATAGACCCCAATTGGTCTGATTTTTATTTATCGTACGGTTCGCAAATATGTTTATACGATCTAATTTAAAAACGATTGCTGTGGTGTAATGGTCCATCGCATAAGGAAGGTCTTCGATCAGCATGTTAAAAGTTAAGATATTTTCTGATTTGTTAATTTTGTTTGGGTGCTGTTGTAAGGGTTGAAAACGGGTTAATCCCTTTTACTATAATCCAACAATATAATATTAACAATTTCTGCAATAAATTCATGAGTTCAATCAAATTATAGGCCAGTGACTGCTGGTCGGACCAGGACAAAGCTATGGTCAATGAAAATTATCATACGGAAACGGGACCAGCCAAAAGTTTAAAATATCAAATTTAACAGGAGGAAAACCCATCGCTTTAGCTGCCTGTTTCTGATTTAGAGGAATCTCTGCCACAAAGGAGTTTGAAGGTACCCTTTTTTATATCTTAGCCTATGGTTAGAGCTGAATACCGGATGAGTTTTGACTGCCCTCTTATCTCTTTATAATATCGAACTCTTAATTCGATTAAACCGTAAAAATACCATCAACAACAAAAATAAGCGTATATTTATTTATAATCTTAGGGCTAGAAGGGGATAACTGTCGGGAAACTAAACCAAGAACATTGCCAAAAACTATGGCAAAGCTATCATTGCTTTCATCTTAGCCAACAAGAAAATGTTTAGGACCATCTGCAAATAGACTTCTACTCCTCACCTCAGAATCACTGAGGAGTTGGCTAAAATCAAATCCATGCTAACCACAGTGGCTGGGTTTCGCAAAATTTGGAGCCGTTACAAATACGCTAAGTGCATGAGGGTCGTCAGCAATATATTTCTCCGCACCAAAGCCTTCGACTACATCTTCAACTCCAAAGTGACCAACTATCAGACTCACATAAAATACCGCCACAAATTCCTCCGAGCACTCACGGACCCTACTAAATTTGACCACATAAAGGATTATTGACAGCCACTCGAGACAATGTTAATAACTTGCTACCATTTAAATTTATTAATCCATTAAATTCATATATCAATCAAGGATAACGCAGAATACAAACTCAATATTTTTGGGATTTTACAAATTGGGATGACTTTTTGGGAGACGTGAACATCTATTCAATACTCTGTTTTGGCTGTTGATAGCTCATCTCGAAAGATTACATGCTGATGTCGCTACGATAAGTATTTGAGAAAGGTTTTTAGACTGAAGTCAGCGTTTTCTTCAAGGCTAACTCAGGTATCTCCCCCTAGCTTCTTATTTTGAATTCGGTAACGCGCTTGCTTCTATCCATGACTTTTCGCTTTGCCGAACTTTATCTCCAAGGATTTTTCATTGTAATCCGTTTGGTTAGACTGGCCGCAAACTCTTGTGCCCTTTCACTTTTGCTGATATTCAAGTTTTAGAAATAGTTTTATAATTTTTTCTCTTCATTGATGTAGTATTTAGTGAGGAATAGTAAAGTGGATATCCACTTTTGTTTGATAAAAGTGTTTTCGCAGATGAAGTGCCAATTGGTCTCGCCTTTGATATCTTTTGGAGTGAAAATGAAATCGATGTTTGTGGTGCTCTTATGAATGTCCTCTCGCTGCATCACAAACATCGCATCGAAGTAGATCGTGAATTCCGAAGAGTTAGAATCAAATGTATTTATTCTCTTTATCCTGATGATGTCGATCGATCCTTTGGGAAGTTCGTGGAAATACTCCAACGACCTCGAGTCACCTAAATTAGGATGTATAAACCATTAAAAAATTTGGGGACGTTAGAGTAGTAATAGAGATGTCCTCCCTTAATGACCAGCAGTCGTTTATTGGACGTAATACCTGCTGAATATGGATGTTAGTACTTTAGCTTGCCTTCATAACGGCACTTGCGAATTAGCAAGTTTCTGGATCTTCCATCTCCACCCGAAACATGTTCTTTTATAATTATTTTTAATCAAAATTATTGGTACATAACCTGGAGGGTGGCCGAATCAATACTGTTGAGACAGAAATAAGCAATAATGTGAAACTGGCCAAATAAACAGAAATAATCAGAAATATTTGCAAGTATTCGTGTGCTATAACCTCTTAGATGGCATTATTATAGCCAAATTTATGAAAAAATAACAGCCCTTCAATTTCGAAAAATAACTGAGGTTGCTGCTTCCTCACATCAAGATCGAAGACCAAGAAATGGAGCACAACAAAACAGATCAAGGACGAACTGTCAAATCACTTAAGCAGGAAGTAGTCAAATTGCAAAAAGAGGAGGAGCATATCTTTAAGCAATAGTCCACCTGCATGGCACAGACCGAGAGCTCGGACTGTCTCCTATACGCCTTTTGCCAATCAACTGCAATTGATTCTCAAATCACTTTATTTCTAGTGAAGAAATCAAATGGCAAATCCTCGAAAGTCCATCTGAAATCGATCAAAGTGGAAGTTCTTCTCATGAAATTCGCATCCTCTTCCTAAGGATAGATCCATTTGCTGACGGCTACTTCCTGTGGAAGATTGTTCATCTATGCCGATTTTGAACTGAAACACGTGTCTGTTACAGCCCTAAAGATTTCATCGGCTGAGATAGTGGACCTGCTGGTACCTTCATTTCCTGACTGCATCTTCGTCCTTTCAGCCAATAACATTATCTATTTTATTAATTTTAGCTTGAAATCTGTTTTATGCCAGTTTCAATGCTAGATTCCCCTCATTTAAGACAGAAATTCAAAGCTAATCATCGATCATAGCTAACTTTACATCGGCCATGTTTTCAGCTACGGACGTATCATACTTTGGGAGATCAGTTAGGAATTAAAGCTCAGATATTCTATCAATATTGACACCTCTATTAGTACCAGTCGATCCCATGACTACAAGTAATAGCCAAACCCTAAAAGTGCTCTAAGCAATAAAGGAAAATAAATATAAAAGAAGAGACTCAAATAAATAATCTTAAAACCCAAAATGTCACTAATGGGAATGCTCGTTGATGGAATTCTATGGGTTGATTTTTTGGGCTAATTCCTCATCATCATTACTACAACAGGATTTTTGCGGGTAGTCGCCATCAATGTTAATGATTTCAATTAAAATCAGTAGTTCTACACCATCATTTCATAGCTTTTACTCTGCCGAGAAACCTTTAACGGAAGTATGAATATTTTAAGATAGAAAATATTGAGAGTGAAAAAATTGTGCATGTAGTCAACCTTGCAGACAAGAAGTGCTTGCTTATCGGCAAACAGATCGCGATGGAGCAAAGTAGAAAAAAGATTTCCTCTTCGCAGATAATAATTGAGAAGTATTTGCTGGACAAAGATTTTAGGGTGTTCAAACTATTCACCATCCAGCCCATGCAAACCAATTTCATGAGAGAATTTCAACTGAGCCACTGTGGAAGATTTTTAATTGTGAGCAGCGATCATTAGTTTACCATTATTATGAGTCTGCACCTGTTCTCTTGATTGAATTCACTATAACTGACAGCACTCCTTTGTTATTTTGATTCTTGCTTTATTAAGACAAATATACGAAATATCCTATATTATTAGAGCTGGTACTCGTATTATAATTCACTAATTGTCCCATGAACCAGCTCTCCCTCTATCTGGATCATCAAGCTATCGCGCCTTTGATTCGTTCTCTTGAGGACATTGTTCTACTCAGCAAGGAGGAGCATCAATTGGAATGTAAATCTCCCTATACACAGATGAAACTTATGAACTTAGACTACCCATCTATCAGGAGTTCATTTCAATCGTTCATTGCCTCTACCAAGACGCACACCCGAACCTCAAGCTCGAGGATCTGAATGTTAAGCTGGAGAACTTGCCTCCAGTTACGCCCTCGTATAAGATGATACCTCACTCGAGGTAACGTTCTAAAGGAAGACCTAAAAGCTTTAGTAAACCTTCTAAAGTTCTGAAGCCTTCAGTGAAGGAAATGGAGCTTTAGATAAAACTAATAGAATGGATAATCTCAAGTGGCAAGAAGATAGTGGAGAAAAGATAAATTGATCAGAAATATCAATAGTTAACAGGCCATCGGAGAGCAATGTCCCTAAATAAACTAAAGACTATTCTGCAAAACTATGGACTCAAAGGGCTAGTTATACGGACCAAAACTGGAGAGGATCACTGCATCATTGGTGAAGATGATTATAGTGTGTCTTTGGTCAAGAGAGAGGAATTGTCAAAATAAGTCTCTGTGGAATTGGCTGAGGAAAAAGATGTGTAATAGTTACCTGAACTTGAAATGATAAATGAGCTTAACGAGCCCATCAAAGAGGAAAGCTCATACTACCTATAGAACTCCGATCATAAGACTCCTTGCGGTAATGAGGGTAATTAGGACAACTTAGACATGTTGTAATCGCAGCCACTACCAGAGTTGGGTGTACCCTGCGAGGAGTCTGAGAGTTGCTCCTTAATTATTCATTCTGCATCTGATTGATAGTACATGTGCATTCTGATATAAATTCACTGACAACTATACTTATAACTTTAATGATTGCGAATAAGAGTTAACGATATAGAGGTATGATATCCAACTCCTCTAATACAAATAAATGTTAATGCACTTGCTGCAATCATGATATAATCTTTGAGTCTATATTAAAAATACAATAAATAATTTTATTAAAAGA
>Ga0302188_10000436_pt1 | contig 35768 bp, 49 predicted proteins | sample II_Bog_E2_1_FD_198783 | JGI IMG/M metagenome (GOLD analysis project Ga0302188, IMG submission 198783) | Peat permafrost microbial communities from Stordalen Mire near Abisko, Sweden - II_Bog_E2_1 | ecosystem: Environmental > Terrestrial > Soil > Wetlands > Peat | place: Sweden: Abisko...
GTGACCTTGATCCTGACGTCTTGCTGGAAGGTAAGGAGCGGGGTACGGAACTGGTAACCAAGGACGAAGCGATTCACTTGCTTCTGCATCTGGGGTGGTATGACCAACACGGTCACGACCAAACAGATCGCCATGGAACCCATTATTGATATCGAAAGGCATCTAAATTCTCCGTTAGTTTTTCTTCGCAGCCTTGGCTATATCATAGCCTTGGGAAAGCAGGAACACTCTACGTTCCTGATCTGTCATGTACCGAAGTGATTCATGGAGTTCTTGGGCCTTACGAGAAGCCTCAGCCATCACAACCTTTGGATCTTTAACTTCAGGTCCAGAAGTTGGTTCGGTTATCACCTGCACGTTGTCGTTTACCGTTTGTCCGGACTCTTTGGTCTTGTCCTCCCGGGGAGCTTCTATGGAAACTATAGCATCATTCCACTTTAACTCAGACATAATATCTGCCACGGTATCTTTAAGGGATGTTACGTGACGTTTGCTTAACTCATCTACCTTAGCTAATACTTGTTCTAAAGTAAGATCCTTAAATCCATCTGAACCTTTTAATACACGGTACATAACTATCTGAGTAGCATAATTCTTCTTTATATGTAATAAGAGCTTACCCTTAACATCTTCAGAAGCAATCAGAGACTTCTCTAATTCTGCTTTCTCATCAGTTAGTTGATTAATAGCAGTTTCTTTATCAGCTAGTTCCTGTTTAGGTAGAACTACCATATCCTGCTTGTTCAATATATTTTTATAGTATTCAACGGAACTTGTGGTATCCCAGTGCTCGCCTACTGCATAATGTAGATTACGCATCTTCTGTCGTAACTCTGGATCTGATTTCTTATAGCAACCTTGTAGACCATCGTAATGTTGCCAAATTTCTCCTGGGGCAGTTCCTTCTTTAGAAAGCTCAGAGTCACTAAACTGTTCAGCTACAAGAGGATACAAGTCTGGACTCTTCATTTTTAGAGAATCTAAAGTAGAGTCTTTCTTTGCTCCACCACAACCCATTCTTGAAGATTTACCAGACACACAAGATAGGATCTTAGACTTAGTACCACTTGATACTTTAGCTCTTCCGATTAATCTACGTGCTGCCGTTACGTGGGCACAATCTGGAACCGGGAAGCTACGATTTGGACCGCAGAATGAACCGCCCTTTAACTTGTTACGTGATTCAGAACTAAGCTTGGCGTCTTTTATATCTGTTAATTCGCCGTCAGCAAGAGCCGCGTCCATCTCGACTTCCATCTCAGCATAGATACCATCGACGTCACTAAAGAATAACTTATCTTCTTCAGTTAACTCGTCCATATTCCATTCTGGTGGTGTATCATTATCTGTATCTGTGGTGTGGCAGGCTTTACATTCAGACAAAGCTGCTTCAATTTCTCCGCTTTGTTGAGCTGTTGTAGTTGGTGTCTCAGTTACTGTTTTCTTATCCCAGCTGTTCTTCTTAATTCTTGCGTTCAATGTTGAAATTAAGGAACGTTTCTTAGTCTTTAATTCATCAGTCTCTGGCTCCCATGTTTGAAGCTTCTTCTTCAGCTCTTGAGCTTTCTCTGAAACCAACCCATCGTCCTTAATTTCAGCTTCGAAGGTAACCGGATCGATATTATTTACTTCCACTACTGAAATAGCCATGTCTTCCTCGAATTCGATATCATGACCTAACAAACTGTCGGTCATCTTAACTCCACCTAAGGACTTACGTTCCTTTGTGGAGAGGCCCATGAAGAAACACGATTCTCGTGAATACTTCGATAGACTATCAGCCAGCTTATCCTTAGAGACTACGCCAGCAAATGGATCAGCAGGGAAATTCACAAACGATAGCTCGTCGTATTCAAATCTACCGCTGATAATAAACATTTTCTTCTTATCGTATAATTCGCCCATTTTGTGTTCGCATTTATCTTCTTGCGCCCAATCAGTGTGACAAATGCTACAAATAGCAGAATCTGTTTTGAAACCTACTGAGACTGTAAGGTACTCATCACGAAGAACTCTTTGAATACCCTCTGGATTAGTAATCTTTGATCCTAATTCTATATAACCTAAGCCTGCGTATTCATCCTGCTCTTGTAGGTTATCAACTATCCAATCTATAGACTCGTATAAACCAACTCTTTTATCTGCTGCTGATTTATAAAATACAGAATCTCGAACGGTAGGAAAATCAACAACATATTTATGACTTTCGTCGACATATCTTGCTGACATTACACGTCCGAGAACCTGACCGTCTTCGTTATGTCCTATTAGTACTGGCTTTGGAAATCTATTCTTAGGCAACCAAGATGTTGTGCTTTCCTGCATCCTGTCGGGACGATAAAAGCGAGAGTTACCATTAACTATGCCAGCATGTGTAGCTGCTACATAGATAAGTAATGATTCTGATTTACTCTCTGAATCCATTACTTTATGGTTATCAACTCTAATTATCTTCTTTGTGGGACCACTAACAAAGTCCCTCATACGGATCCAAGACATTACTTTTCCTTAAATGGGTTAACTATTCTATTCGACTGTGGTAAGGGAGTCTTCGTTGTTGGTCTTCCCTCTCGTGGGATTATCGCTGGGTTCTGAATTGCTTGGTCCAATGGCACTCTCGTTGTTGGGTGCTTCACTGTCCTCCAGCCTTCCGGTAACTGATTCCACCGCTGTGTGTTCGACATCTTCTAATTCCTCTGATTCAAGCCAGCTGTCTAACAAGATACTTAAGATTTCTGGGTCGTGGGTTAGTCCAACTATATTCTTTAGTCTATCTAATCCCGTTCGTATCTGATTAGTATAGGAATTCTCTGTGTCATCAATGGTTTGGGAGTCCTCAAATTCCAAATTTAAATCATCTATCACTTTTGCTGATACTACTGACCATTGTTCAAGGTTAATTACGTTAGATCGAAGCTCTGTTAGCCTATCTTTTAGGAGTTTCATGAATTCCAGAGAGCTTTTAGCCTTCGTTGGTCCGGGGTTAGTACCATGTTGGTTAGTAGGCATATTCTTATTCTTAGTTGTCTTAGCTGATGGTGTGGCTTTCTTCACAGCCTTCCCACCACCAGTAGCTATAGCATGGGCAGTCTTAGCTTTCAAGACTTTGTGCTGAGCTTCCGCCTTTATTACTTGGGCCTGTGCTTTCTTTCCTTCTGCTTCGGCTTCGGCCTTTAATAGAGACATTTGAGTTGAAGCACCCTTTTCTGTTTCTTTAGTCTGATGGGTAAGTAAAGCCTTCTGTTGTTCAGTTTGAGCTTCGGTAATCTTAATCTGGGCATCAGCTTTAGCTTCAGCTTCTTCCCATACCAAGTCAACGATGTGCTGCTTGTAATGGGTTTCTTTACGCATGGAGTTATCCATAGGCTTCTTATGTATCTTCTTACGAGCTTCTGTTTCGGTAATAAGATGGTTGGTGTATAGCTGGATAATATGATTCTGTTCTTTAATCAGGTTATCCAAATCTATCTCATGGAACGCTAGATGAGTAGATGCCACAGCTCTTTGAACAGACAATGAATAAGGAGCTTCTAGAAACCACTCTTTAAATATCCAGATACGAATTAAATGGGCAAATGTTTCCTGATCCGCTTTTATAGCATCTTTCAGATTCTGGGAGATATTATCAGCGGTAGCTCTATTAGCCGAGTCCCCTTCGCCCATGTCTAAAGGGGATACCCCTAGACCTGTAAACACCCTTCCCTTTAAATGGGTAATGATGTCCTTAGTATCAAGAGATTCCCCGCTAGCACCAACGGCTTCTATCTCAACTCTTTCATCAGTAACGAAGATACCCTCTTTTGGCATGGCTTCGATCTGATATCGGATTAGATCTATTTCTGAGTTACCGTCTGAAGTATAAGTACACGGAGCTTTTTCATTACCAACTTTTACATGGAATAAAGGAAATAGATGGTTTATAAATAAGAGCTCTATGTTCTCTTCCAACCGGCGAAGCGCAAATATATCATCTCTAACCCCAATTGTACGTGGAGTGCCAAAGATGTGACTTGGCTTAACATCCCACTTCAAATGTATAATATCTTCAAGAGGGATGTCTTCGAATGGCATACCGGTATCGAAGTATCTGCGCCACTTAATAATAACACCACTCTTTAGATAAGGCATTATTTGATGTGCTGGAATGATTTGATACCCAGCAACAGGAATTCTTTTATTATTATTATCTTGCTTTACACCGGGCGATGCTTTCTCATCACGAATCTTCCGCAGAAAACAATTAGAACATAATTCAAGATTATACAAAATGTCTTTTAGAAAGATCTCTGTGGCCCTATTTGTCACATACTCCATTACATCAAAACGAGCCTGTATATAATCTACATTCTTTTGTCCTTGTTGTGTATCCTTGTCAAAGTCACTAACTAATTCAAACCCATTCCGGAACATTAAAGCTTGTCTACGAACGATTGCTTGCTTGACGTATACCTCGGTATCAGCAATAACGAATGGTTCTAACATGTCATATTCTGGACGTAAGATTCCATTGTGGCCATGATAAGTACCCATATAATCACTAGCCTTGGCTAGCTTAATAGAAGCTGATGAAGGGTCAATAGCCCTTCCACCATCTGCTGCTTTTTCATCTTCTACAGAACGGGTAGACATAGGTCTCCAAGGAAGAGGCATCTTCATCTTGGACCTATCTCCTAAACCTTCCACAAAGGGCTCTAATGTCTTTCCGTTTATACGGCGTTTGAAGGACGAAATAGATTTAGATTGGTCTCTTTCTAACCAATTTTCTAAACGCTGTTGACGTCCTATTTTTTCAATATCTAATGTATTTGCTGTTTTACTATTACTCATTGATTTCCTAACTAGACAGATTTAGCTGTTTTAATCCACCGGTTGCGAACACAGAAGCGACAGTTGGTGGTATTGGGGGCACGTTTGGTGGAGAAGCTATAACTGACCCATTACTAACACTATATGTAGTTCCGGTACCTACACTAATATTAGATAGTATATTAGTTATTGTGCTAGGTTGTGTTTGTTGGGTTGGCGCTAAACTTTGTGGTTGAGAGGCGATAGCCTTACCAAAGGATACTAATGTTTGTATAGATTTAAGTGAACACATTAGCTCTAACATATCACCAGAAGCATTTATTCTACGTTCACATAACCTACGGAACTGTTTCATAAGTTCTTCTTCGCCCTTCATTACCTCTGATTCAGCCCAAGCTAAATGTGAACCTAAGGATGCTAACCCAGCTGTGACGTTATGTAGCCCCGGGATTTGTAAGCCCCTTACTTGCGCGTAAACAGAAGAATTAGATCTGGTGGAACAGCTACTCCCTTGAATCATCCCCTTTAATCCACCTACTGTTTGTGTGCCTAACTTTGAAGCGATGCCTGATATTGCAGAAGATAATTTATGAAGAATGCCATTAGCTTGTTGAAATGGAATAACAGTTATATTCATAAGTCTATTAAATAAACTCATAAATGTAAAAGCTTCGCATTGTAATCTTACGAAAGCAAACCCTAATAAATCATCAGCCATATCCTGTAATCTAGTCAAACTCGTCAGTGTTTGAGCAGCACTTAATAAAGATGTTATCATATTTAATTCAGAAATGGCAGTATTAAAATACTGTGACAATACATTGTTTATATCGCCCTCTACAGCATTTATGCCAGATACAAGTTGATATGTCCCAGCGTAAGCTGTGGAGTATCTATCAGCATAATCATTTAAATATGAATTAAGAGGGGGCGACACATCTAAACTCGATGCAGGTATAATAGAGGTGTTAGTACTTGGATTCGCCAATTGGGAAGCTTGATATTGATCGTATTGTACTACAGGATAACTCTGTAATGTTTGTGCTATGCTTTGGAATATAACTTGGTCACCCTTAAGATTACGTAGCATCGTTGGTAATATAGAAGAATACGTGCCTTGACTCTGTAGATTCTGTTCTATAGACTGAGTTAGCGTCAGTATATTAGCGTTCTGATATGGACTAGTCACGAAAGGGCTATTACTGCCCAATTGCATATCTGCCATTGTGGCACCCAATTGTGAATCTAACATCTGTGAATATGTTTTTACCGTTACTGTGTTCGAAGGATTTGGGGTACCAAACAACCCTATCATAGCTCTAGAAGCATCAGGATCCACATCAAAATCTATAGTTATAGGTGTATCTTGTGTCTGCTGTAATATAACTTGCTGTAGATAACTAGAAGTTGCAGCTAGTCCATTATACCTAGATATCAAAGACACAGCAAAGCTAGTAGCAGCATTAGTAGCAGTGCTTACTGGATAAACATTCGGGTTATTCGTCGTCGTATTAGGAACATAAGACGATGCCTCAGGTAAAGGGGCTTCAATAGTCCTAGGCGGGTTATATATAAACTTAATTGGTTCGAATGACATAGATTCTCTAAGAAGTCAGCTCCACTTTTTTCCAAGCACTATTGGCATATACCCAAATGTAATTTCCAGAGGTATCTAACATCATACTGCCTACCTGTGGAGCGGGAGTTGTTGGGGCACCAGTAGTTATTGGTAATATTGTTATCGGATTAGTCCAAGAAAGCTGTTGTCCGGTATAACCTAGATATTGCCCAGCTGTAGTTGGTACCCCACTGATAGGTACACCAGCTACTTGATTAGCATTTATTGGAGAAGTGGTAGAAGTTGTTCCGCCCATACCTGTACCAGTATCAGTTGGTGAGGTTATACCTGCTACTGGAACTGGTGCGTTGATCGCAGAAGGTGCCGATCCAATAATAGAAGCAGCAGGTGCTAATTGAGCTGCTGTGCTAGCTACTACTCCAAGTGTTGATCCAGTTGAACCACTACTAGAAGCTGTACTAGCCGCGCTACTTACTACACTAGACACTGTATTAGTTGCTTCATTAGTGATTTGTGTTAACGGTGAAGCCGCAAACACCGTCCCAAATCCAATCATATTCAAGAAGGCGTTACCAACTGGTCCCATCAGTATATCATAGTACATTTGTAAAGATACTTGAGCATTAACAGGAACCATACTAGATATGGTACTCCACGCTTTAGCGAGTATTGGATGCGTAGATGAATATATAGTCATCTCCGTTTGGAAGTCGCTTAACCCATGGAAATCATTCTTGATATAATTTATTATAGAGGCATACTGTAATTGTTGTTGACCTCTCCATTGAGAGGCTTTGGAAACAATAGGTATAGATATACCATTAATATCAGTAAGACCTGGAATGTTAATTGCCATTAATAATTCCTATCTTTATTACCTGGGGATTTTCTAAATATGCTTGTTCTCGATCCTGTTTGCATTCTACCAGAACTACTTCTAGCGGGGGCAATTAAAGACCCACTCTTCATTAGATACATTAATCTATATTCATCTTTCGGAGAAGTAGTTGTTGGTTGTGTTCTGTTAGGGATGCCTGCGTCTTCTCTCTTCTTATTCATTGGATCAGAAGAGGACTTACCGAATCCCATATTAGCTCCGAAGTTTCCAACATATACAATTTGAGTCCACTTCTTTAATTCTTCTGGAGTCTTGAACATACCATACGTCATTTCAATTGCTAGGAGTGCCAGCATGAACGCGTCTAAATCGTGGTCTCCACAGTCTCCTTCTACTTCATAAGAAGACGGATACCCGTGTGCTGACCAGTTCTTTACTCTGTAAGCTCTTAATTGTTCATCCAATAAAGAGTCCCCTTGCCAGAATGTAACAAGACCTGTTTCTATAGCCATTACAGCGCCTTCAACCATAAACGGCTTAGTTGGGCGTTCTAGTTCATTCTTGTCTTCGGGTAAGTACTTAGAGTTAGGATCTCTTAATGGAACAAGTTTATTAGTTATTAATTTAGCACCGAAGTCTATGGCTATTATATCTCGAAGTCTACGGGTATCTGCATCAGTTGGGGGAGCTGTTACTCCTCGCATACGAATCATTTCGTCTTGTGCCTGACCATAACCCCTGTCTATAAATACCTTTTCACAATGCCACTTCTTATTTAATATCTGAATAGCATCAATAGACTTATTAACTGTCCAAGTAGCTTCATCTACAGTATGTGCTGTTACACAACGTCTTATTCTACTAATTGTGTCATAAGACAATACACGTATACGGGTACCAGTACCTTCACCATTCCAATCCACGCCCATAAAGTACCTTAGGTTTGGGTCATACTGACAAGTATCATATCCTTTAGTGTGTGGATGTTGTGGGTCTTCATATACCCCTTTTGCTCTATCTACGAAGATGCCTTTGAATACACCTTGTGTGGGGTCACCAAATTCAGCTAAATATTCATGGCGATATCTATCCATGGTTTTAGCTTCTAAAATACACTGTTCTTCTTTCTCTGGACTCCAGTCTGGAAGAACAGTAACTGGGAAATAGAATTCTTTATATCTAGGATATTTGGTACACATGTTCCAGAACTTATTACGTGAACCAGTAGGGGTTGAAGCTCCATGGAACTCAGAATCTGAATATCTATTTAGAAGAGGTTCTATCGCTCCCCAATCTTTTTCTGCTAGATAGTCCTGCTCCTCGCAACGAACACGTCTAGGCGATTGAGAACGAATAGAATCAGCACCACGACCTGAAGCGGAACCCGCAGTGAAGATGGAGATAGTAGACCCATTATTAAATCTAAATATTTTATAAGGCTGTTGCTTCTTCTGGGCTAGAGCTTCTCTCAATGATGGAGAGTTTTCTACTTGCACTAGAATCTCAGTGAACCATTTTTCTGACTGTGAATCAGCAGGGCTTACAACAAGGATATCATAATTCTTTCTAGTGATAGCTTTATGTAATTCTTCAATTACACCTACAGTAGTTTTCCCGGTGCCCCTACCACATCTATCAACTTTCTGCATTGCTGTACAACGAAGAATCCATTCCTGATACCAACGAGGAACGAAAGGAACCAAGTCACCTCTATGATCTTTTCTATAGATATGTTTTCTCGCCCAGTAAGACGGATCAGTAATTTCTTTAATAGTCTCTAAATCTGGTGGTTCCTCATCTGGATAAGTTTCTTTCCACTTCTCCCTTATAATTACATAATCGGGATCATCATAAACACCATTACACTTAATCTTGAACGGAATACCCGGGTACTTCTCTTTATATCGGGCGTGACAATCCTGACATATAGGGTTCTGGAAGCGTTCGAGCAATCTAGGGTCTCTCTCGCTTCCATCCTTGTTTGTATTTCTTTTATTAACCTCAGATAAGAAACTATCTAAAGTTATATCTACTTTCTCACTCATAATTAACTCGTTAGACGATAGGCTACAGTTACTGTTCCAGCTGAAACATTAGATACCTTTATCTTAACAGGCGCCCCATTAAGATTTATATTTTCGAAGTTGCCTACAAATATAGTAGTTGAAGGCAATAAGTTATCTGTGTTATCTGGGGGTAATGGGTCCAAATTTGTTCCTGTAGCTGGTTTCTCTACTTGTGAAGCCGTCGCAGTAAATAGGGATTGTGTATAACCATCAGCAGCAGAATATACATCAATCTGACAGGTAGCTAATGGTGCACTAAATGCTACATCTATTTCAATAGATCTTGCTTGTATATTTAATTCAGCAGATACTGTAGCTGTGCTAACAGCAGCTAGAGTTGGTATAGGTTGAGCCAAACCAACACTAGGTAGGTCAGATATATTGAATCCATAAGGAATACCATATATCGGACTCGGGGAGTGTGTAAGAGTTTTTGGATTAATTGAATTACTATTGCTTGGCATGTTGCTCCTTTTGTTTTATCTGTGTAGAAATTTAGCTTCTTGTCCTAAATAACGTCTGTAGGGCATTGACGCTCCGCTCATTTCCATAATAGCTTCTCTACGACGTCCGATTGCGTTATCGGTGTCATTGTACCCACCACCCATGTGTAAAGCTCTTATCTGTTGACCCGCTCCACTAAGAAATTTCATACCATTCATCATCTTAGCTTCTAGCTTCATTTCTGGAGGGATAGCTAAACCTAATGCTAAGTAAGTAGCTACACCTACATTAATCCCGGGGATCAACATTAATCCAGCAGTTATCATTGAAGATATGACACCATATGTAACAATACCTACTACACCTGTAGTAAGAGTTGGGATAACCTCTCCCCTCTGAGCAGTCGCCATTTGTAAGCCAATCATCGCAGTGTTCATTAAACCACCGCCCATAGCTCCCATACGCCAACCCCTCTTTGCACCATACTTCAGCTTGCCGAATCCACTCATACCTATTCGTGGGTCGTACTTCCAAACATTGAGTGTTTCTAACTCTGCTGAACTATACGGGATATTTAATGCTTCGCGCTCTGCTGCGCTATCTGGTCTAATTGGTGGTTTTGGAAAAGGACTAGCTGCCATGTCTACCTCCGTGTAAACCCATTACTATACTGCCAGTGGCGTTTATAGTTTGTAATCTTCTGGAATAGTTGTATTCCTCTGATTCCTCTTGTGATGCTTCTTGTGATACAGGAGCCCTATTACTCATCGAACGTGAAAGTATAGCCCCTGCCCCCAATAATAAAGCTGTTGCAAGCAAACCACCTTTCACTACAGTCTTTTGGATTCGTGGCATAACTTTCATATTCGCTGCTCCTCTAGCTGCTAAAGATAAGCCAGCACCCGCTACAGCCCCAATTGCCGCCCCTCTACCTCTATCTTTCTTATCAACTAAAGCACCAATTCCAGCTCCAATTCCTGCCATAGCAAACATAGAAGAAGACCTACCTAACCTAGATGCTATTGGACTAGTAGCTTCTTTTAAAGCTTGATTATAAGTAATACCTACTTTACTATTAGATGCCATACGATTAGCAACGGTTCGTGCCCTTTTCGCTGCCCCATTTATCGCATCAATAGATTCTTCGAAGGTTTTCCCCTCCATATTAGGCATTTTAACATCTACCATAGGAAACGGACGGTTCATAGCTACAGCTGCTGAGCTTTGTCCTTCAAATGTCGGACGATGCTTAAAAGCAAATACACCAGCGGTTGCTACAGCACCCATAGCAAGCCCAGTGACTGTTGCATTTGCTGCTTTTCCAACTAGACCTAATGGCTTACCGTCTTCATCTGTTTTACTCGCACCCATAAATACCCCAGCCGTTGTACCGGCCAAAGCGCCCCACATATATGGGTTTTTCAGAGGTTTCACTAATTCAGGAAGTGCTGTAAACCAATTTGCCATTATGTTCCTTTGTTCTGTTTAGTATACAGTTATAACAGACCTTTTAATACGCGAGAGCCTTTAGTTATTAAATTCCTTATACCCGTTCCTACTCTTGAAGCAGTCTCACCGTTCTTCATTGAAGCTTTAACAACTGCTGAATCTTTGGCTTGTTTGAATGCAGCAATAATATCAGTTTTGGTGCGCCCACGGCCCGGAGCTAGATGGGCCTCCCTAGCAATAGACTTAGCAGTCATTAAACCTGCTTCGTCAATAGAAGTGAATACTGAAGGCTTATGTAATACTCTTGATTTTCGAAGTGTATGTAATTCTTTTAATTCTTGTGCCCTCTTAGCTACTCTAGAAGAATATGTTTCTTTGAATTCTGCTTGAGCCTGCCCGAAGAAGTTAGTATCTTCTTGAGCTGCTGCTATAGTTCCTCCTCCTATAGTAGGGCTTACTATAGTAGGTTTTGGAGGTTCTAGTAACCTTATAGGTGGTTTTTCAAATGGAGCTTCTTTCCATTCACCTTGTATTGTTTGTGTTGTATTAGGACTACTAGGTGCTGATGGTTTTGGTGGAGGGGGTATTACAACGCCGTTATTAGAAGAAAATGGACGAGACGAAGATGAAGATGATTTATCTTTTTTATGTGTTAAATAGTAATAGGTAGCAGCCCCACCAGCAACAACTATACCTGCAGCAGCAGCTCTTGCTATATTCTTCTGTTTATGGCTGTTTACTACTTTGTCCTTATTATAAAAGACAGCAGTTGTAAGAGCAGCCGCACCAAGAGTTACCCCAGCTGCAATAGCTTGACTTTTAAGCATTCCTCCTAAGGTGCTTTCTTCACCATGTAAATGCGAGAAGAAGTCGTGAGCCAATTCAGCCACGGCAGTAAAAGGTTCAAATACTTCAAACTTACCCCAGAAGTATTGAGACCTAGTCTGTGTAGACTGCTGCTTATTTTCTGATTTGAACAAAGTAGTCCCTTATAGAAAGGATGATTTAGTAGAAAGGTATTCTACTAGCTTAGGATTTTCTTGTAATACCTGTAATAGATGAGGAGATGCGTGGGTGACAAACTCCTCTTCTTCAAGTATGTTTGATTTGTTTGGAATGGCGTAGAATATAGCATGCAGAGTTTCGTGTAAAAGTATCTCTTGCATCTTTGTATGAGTAAGGCTTCTTAGTAGCAGAATTTCACAGGCGTCAGAATCTAACATACCGTTAGCTTTGACCCCTTCTTCTTCTAACCCTGCTACTAAGCGAATTTTATATACGTGAGCCCCTACTTTAATTTCTTTTGGTATCTTAGAGACTTTACATCTTGTTACTGGTGGATCTATCATAATCCACCTCCTATTTAGCCGGCTGATACGGTTAAGACACCTGAGTTATTCCACAATTGTCCGACTACTTTTGGATCTTCTACTGGTAGACTCGTCATCTTAACAACGGTGCTACTAATCGTAGTTTCCCCATCATCTGGGTTAATAGGTACACCACCACCTGACGGTGTTTGTAGTAAACCTAATTGAGATAGGTAAGCTTTACCTTGTGCTGAATCTGACGAGATATTCTTTGCCGCCATTTGTTCTAGCAATAAAGTCTGAAGTGATAAATTTGGATTTGATGACACTTATTCTCCTCTATCTTTGATATGGTACAAAGTTGGTTCTCTCTAAATCCGAGATGCCGGCGTATTGCCATAATTCTGTATAGCCTAATACTGGTGGACGGCGAGGAAGTAATTTGGCGTTACCTGAGTAATCTGGTATCATTGCCATACAACCGTTCTCGATACCAATCTTACCAAAGTCTCCCCAAGTCTTTCCTGCCATGTGTGTATGACATTGAACTACTACGTTAAATGGTTTGATAATACCAGCAGGAACATGATAGCTCATTAATGTCTTAATCATGTCTTCTGCCACTTTGTTAGGTTGCTGTGAAAACTTCTCAGCGTGACTTACAACACAATCGCCATGCTGGTACAAATAACTAAACTCTGCGTAGTCTTTATTTAATGGTTCAATTACTTTTACATTAGGTAAGCCGTGCGCTAATACATAAATAGGATGCATAGCGTGTGCACCATAGATGTATTTGAATACTTCCATAGCCTCTGGCTTAATACCCTGTCTTAGTAAATATTTAATAAATCTATCATCATGGTTGCCCCGCATTAGAATGACCTCTTCGTAAGCTTCACTTAACGCTACTAGCACAGCCTGAACTCTCTTCATTTCTTCTACTGGAGTAAAATGCTGATCGAACTTCATATACTTAGAGCACCAGAACATATCTGCTAGATCCCCGCCTATGATAAGTCTATTAGCTCTCTTGCTAGTACGACTGATAGCCCACTTTAATGCTTCTTCGTGATGATATGGAACGTGTAAGTCACCAATTATAATTGTTAACTCCGACTGGTTACTTGATACTGGATGAACCACCTTTGGAGAGGGTTCTTTGAACCAACCTAACCAGTCACGATACTGTTTATAATAAACGTCAAAGTCACTATCTGTATATAAGTTAATTGGCTTCTTTTTCTTGAGGTTATCCCCTCTTGTTCCCGCTGGTGTACCAAACTTGTATACCCCAGTAGATTGTACTGGAGCTGTTATATTTGGTGTGTTAATTACTTGGGATGCCTCTTGTATTACGTGAGAATTAAATACTTCTGGTTTAGATTCTTGTAGGAAAGCGTACATTGTAGGTATAGAAACACCATACTTTGTAGCTAGCTCAGAGATTTCTAGAGTCTTAGAATCCTCTAACATAGCATTCATATTCATTTCGATGCTTTGACGTTCCATATCACCTCTAATGATATTATTTAAATTATTCCCAGGATCGATGCTTTGACCCTGGGCTGGGTACATCGGTCAGGATACCCTGACCTAGTGGGGAACTTATTCTTCTTCTTTTTCTTCTTGATTAACAATCGTCATACCTAAGTCTCGTAACTTATCGGCAGTGGCTGATTGTTTCTTGCTAATATCATTTCCTACGGTACGCCCTTCCCATTTAGCTTGCTTTGCTTTCTGTTCTGGGGTCAACATCCAATCTTTTAGAAGCATCCTTCTTTGTGTTACTAACATATCTAATCTTGCCATATTAGCGTGTACTACTCTTTGCCACGATAATATCTCACCGGTTTCTGGGTGGGTTTCCTTCGGGTCTAATTGTGTTAATCTAGATGCTTCAGCTTCAGACACAATGGAGTTACAACGTAATGCTTGGGTATCTATCCAAGTTAGATCAGATACAAAGCATCTTTCTGTTTCTGTTAGTTGATCGACAGTCCTATTAAGTTCTTTTGCCCAATCAGTAAAACGAGTGGCTATATAATTAGCTTCTATTGGGCAGAGCTCACCTTGAGGAGCCTTTCTCATCTTTAATAATTCACACTTAGAATAATAAGGGCATCTTTCATCTTGTGGTGTGTTTATCTGGTTTCCGGGGCATACAAGGCAACTTCCTCCAGCTGGACCTAATACTAATAAGGCTGTTTGTAGTTTCTGAACACGATCTGTTTCTTCTAATGTAAGCGATATATGTTTAATAGGAAGAAGATCAAAAGCTGAACTAGTTAGAGCTTTAGTATCAGTAGTGATTATTTTATCTGATGTTTTTGAATCGTTATCCATACAAACCTTATTAGTATACGTTAATAGGAGAGTTTTCTTCCCTCTAAGTATTTATCTGACCAAGCAAGTGCTATGTCCTGTGTATTCATTATCTCTACTGAGTCCGCCCGAATAGATAAAGGAATGGCTCTATTCTGTTCCAAATCGTCCACAGCTATAGTTACTAAATCTATAAGAGTATCTGAATGTCGTTCAAGATTATAGCCATTCTTCTCATACCTATATGTCCATCTTTTAACATTAGAGGGAATAGTATTAAATATGTTTGTTCTATTCTTACGCAATTCTATTCAGGCACCTGGCTGGCAAGAGCAGCGGCATGCTGGGCGCGAACCATCCGAAGCGCACGCATCCCTGTTATAAATGGAGTGTCCTCAGGAGTTAACTTCGGTGATTCCAGAGTTAACTTCGGAGGGGTCTGACTTCTTATAGTTCCAGTTCCCTCACAAGCGTAACAAGGGCATGGCTTCATAATATAAGTAGTAAAGGTGTCCCCATTATTATTTAATGCTTCATCCGGTGCATATTCCAATTTCTTACCGGTACCGCTACAGATAGGACAATGATAGCCGTATAACCGATTGTATATGCCGCGCCTGCTATACTTGATAGTCATATTATCTCCACTTAGGATAAACATCTATTCTCCGTGCTCTATTCGTTTATTACTTATTGTCTATAACGTTAGCTTCCAAATTATAGATTGGATTATATGCTAAGTTTGATGAGGCTGTCCCACCAGACATTGAGTTTCCTAGTCCAGAAGTATAAAAGTACTGTACTAAACTCTCTGTGTTTCCAGTAAAAGTAGACTCCACTTGGCCGGTTAGGTAAGGTACATAAGTTAGTAAACCCTCAGTAGTAGTAACTTGTGGTGAACTATAAATAAATTGTTGATAAGGTTGAGTATAACTAATAAATGGATTAGTTATAAGCTGTGGGTTAATAGACTGTACTAAGCAATCCTCAAAGAGTTGTTGCTTCTTCTGTTCTTCCGTCATTCTGGCGGAACACAACGTCTTTTCATAAATTCTAATTGAATTCTTTATAGCATATCGGCCATGTCCTCCAGCAGCCTCGCTGGGGAGGAATGTATCTAGTAGCCCGCAATAACAGCATTTAATATTTCCAGCTTCTTCGTGCCAACAGTGGTGTGGTAATACTTCTATCACTGTAACCCTAGAAAATTTGATCATCTTCGAAACCCTTTCTAGTCTCTTCATAAACACAATTTATTAACGCAGTAGTTAAAGAATTATGTATGGTTAGCCCCCAATATCGGAGAAGATAAGCAGCATGGGCCTGAGCTAATAACTTCCCAGACCGGATAAGTTTTTTAGCTTCATGATCATATAATTCTCCTGGAGAAACTATAACTATAGGAGAAATAGACTCTGGTATAGGTAAAGGAGCAGACCAAATCTGCATGCGACCGATCCTTTTAAAGTCTACATACGAGGACCAATTCTTCTGGTTTATATAGGGGATGTCTTTATACATCATCGCGGGGACCCCGTTCATAGATATTGATGAAGTTCTCATGTCTTTATTATACCATCAGAACTAGAAATATCCAAAGGATCTATAAATATATTTAGTATAGACGTACTGGATAAAGTCTTATAGCCACCCAGAAAGTGTAATGGATTGATAGTATAGGTGATTATGAAGGAGAAGGATTCGACAGATACATTCGAGCCCACCCCTTCATTAAATAAATCACCAGGAGGAATTACAATGACTCACGGAGAAAGAGCAGCAGCTGCCGTTGCAAAGTACAGAATGCTGAAGTCCCTTCACAACGGGGCGAAAGCGATCGAGCAATCGATCGAGAACGGAGCAGGTCACGTCCTTGTAAGTGTGCTCGTGGCAGGGATCATTATCGATCCCTTTACATCAAGGGCGAAGGACGCCGTTGACGCGACACTTAACAAGCTTGTCGCCACATCCCAGGAATGGGATGACAACTTGGCAGCGAGGTTGGCGGAGAAGTCAGGACAGGGGATCGTCCTGCCGCCAAGGTAGTAAACATGGGGGAGTAGGAAACTACTCCCCTTTAACAGGGGAAGATCACGAGGATAGTCTCGTGATAACCCACAAGAGTCCTTTCTAAGAGGACTCTATTAGTAGTGAGGTTGGTTATCTAGAGCCTTATTCTAGAAGGAGGAAGTAAATGAATAACTCGTCGTTCTTCGCCAATCTGTCGGAACGGTCTTATTTATACAATGTAGTAGACCTTTCCAGCGGAACCCCAGTAATTCTCTGTACTCGGTGGAGGTCACCCAACGAGGCGGCGGAGCTGGACCACGCGTGTTGGTTAAAAGGTAAAGACGTGAGACACGTCTTTGCTGAAAACCCAGTGACGTGGTTATAGTTCGGTATTAATCGGGAGTAGCTATGTGGGATAACCACATAGTTAACCGACAAGACCCATTTACAAGATGGGTCCCACGTAATGTGTAGCTTTCGGTTGCTACAAGGAGGCAGTATGTCTCACAATCACTGGAAGAAGGAGCTTGCCGTATGGCAAGCTAGACAGGATGCCATTGCAGCTATTCCCGCTACGAAGTTATTAGCTGAAATAGTATACACCCAAGTGCTAGCTCCGGGTGTATATGTGTTCTTACAACACGCTATTGAACATCTTCTTGGTGAGAGAGATGGTGAGATTACCTGTATTGAATACAGGGAGTTTTGCGATTTCGCTCAGGAACGTATGCTGGATCCGAACAACATGAAATAGGATATAGGTCCTCCCTTAAGTGGGAGGGCCTGTGCTCTTAAGCGTATACCTGTGTAACACATACGTTTAAGAGTGCAGGTTAGGTAATACCTTGCACTAAGGAGTCTGTATGACTCACAAGGAGATGTATATGGCTAAGCTTGATAAAGCTGTTGTTTGGGACGCATTGGTAGAGCTTAATCGCTGTGAAAACATGTATGAATGCGTAACTTGTGATTGCTATTACCCAAAGGCGCTCTATACAGACAATCGCTGTCCTAAATGTATTAATGAGGGGATAGAGGCGTATTCACCATGTGAATATCCTGCAAAGGGTTTACATGGTGGACATTGTCAGCATGTGTAGTTATGTATATAGGTCCTCCTTAGGGAGGGCCTGTATCCTTCTGTACACCTAAGTATTATGTGTATGGAAGGATGCAGGCTATGTAATGTCTGTTATCAAAGGAGCTTGTATAGCTCACAAGGAGATGTATATGACCGTATTTGGGTCTAAGCTCGCCACCGCTCGTACCATTAACATCAATAAGCAGAAGCAGGTGGTTGTTCCATCTACTCTGAGCATTGTGTTGGCACTTAGGGAAGAAGGTCGCAAACAGTTGTTTGCAGAGCTTCAGGCGGAGTTGATGTCAGTGTCGTTCGGTACCATACCAGAACAGACTGTGCGTCATTACTTCAATACGTATATGGGTAACACACGTATTATGACCAAGAAGCAGGCATTGGCTGCTGCTGTGAGGGGGTATACCAAGACTATTGATACGTCTGTAGTTAGGTAATATGTTCAACAGTAGTTATATTCTCCCTTGATACGGGGTTAGTCCCTCCGTATCTGGGATAGAACATAACTGCTTTAGGGGATGTTCTAGGAGGAAGTATATGTCTTTGGAGATGATAATCGACAATTTGGTAGATGAAGCCCGCCTCAAGGCGGAAGATGCCCGTCTCAAGGGGTTGGAAGACAAGGCTTTGGAGACGATATTGGAATTAATTAAGGTAGCCAATGAATAGGTTTATCCATTCGCTCTTTGGTGTGGTGGTAACCATTTTGGCGGCGAGTGTGTATTATTATATGCTCGCCGCTGTTGAGCTCCCACGTTATGGTGCGTATGCAACTGTGATGTGCGAGTTTGTTGTTGTGTTAACAATTGGATGGACGACGTATACCATCCATATCTCGGAGGAAATATAGTCATGAAAGAACAGAAGAAGTGCAGCTTTGGGGAGTGGGTGATGTTTGGAGTACTCGCACCTGTGAGACCGAAGAGTCTTAAGACTGCTTTGGTTGTTGGAGCACTTGTTTTAGAGACTTACTGGATGTATAGGGCAGTAAAGGAGCTGTCCAAGATCAAGATGTAGTTATGTCGAGAGTTCTAGGTATAGTGACAGTATACCTAGTCCTTTGGGCATATCTGCTATTGAAGATATGTTCTATTGGAGGAAGTATGCCTATATTGATATACACAGCGTTCCCTAAGCCTTGTGCTCAGGCATTGGGTCGTTTCTTGGAGTATACCCTCTCTTCTGGGGAGGGTACGACTCTGCAGTATAACGAACTTACCAAGAAAGCTCGTCGTGAGATGGGCTTTTGGGGAGGTAAGTTCAAGTATCCTTGGATACTTGCCCGTTATCTGGGTCGTTTGCCCAGAAGGGAATGGACAGTGGCGCATGTACTTAGGAGCACTTTGTATGCTCTTAAGCAGATGTACAACGTACCACAAGGGGATATCCAAGTAGTGGATTTATCCTCTATGCTTAACTTGAGGGGCGGTGTGGATATGGATGAAAACTCCGTATCTGAAGCTTCTAAATACATGAACTAGATATGCTGAGAGTTTAATACTAGGTTATGTCCCTAGTATTACTCTTTGAGCATACCTGCTATAAGAGGTAGCTCTGTAACAAGGAGGAATAGAATGTCGTTGTCTGATATTGATGTACGAAGGGTGTTCTTCTCCCAACGTGTCACCATTGCTCGTGATAAACAGAGTGGTGAATACCGTGCCCTATTTATTGAAGAGGGCGGAAGCAAGATAGCGGTGCCTTTGAATGTATGCGTTGGCACTAAGGAAGAAGTATTAACTGCTATTGGTTATTGGATGAACAACCTCTAGAAACATCTGTCTCGTATTGTTATACGAGATACGCTTAAACGTGGATGTGAAAAGCATACCACTAACGGAGATGCCCTTCTGGGCATGGAGTGTGTTATGGATTCTAATACGTTGGTTGCGTTGTTTGCTGCTATGGGTGCTTCTGCGGACAAACAGGATGGTAACAAGACTTTGTTTGTCATCGGTGGTTTGTCGGTGATGTTCTATGAAAATACCGATATCTGGGCGGTTAGGAATGAGGAGGCTAAGAAGTGGATCCGGTCCAATGTGACTAAGGTAACACTTCTATTGGAAGCTGAGAAGGCGTTGGTGAAGGTACCTGTATCTCAGCCGGCTGAGCCAGTTGTGGAGAAGAAGGCTGAAACTCCTAAGGTAATCAATTTGTTGGATTACCTAAATAAGGAAGTGGGTAAGCCTTCTTTGTCTATGCCGGGGTTCCAGAGTTGGGACATTGGCACAACGTTTGTCGCTCATAACATTGATGCGAATCGCTGGGGTATGCGTTCTATTGCTGATAAGCAATTGAACGAGGTATCTCAGGATGTGATTGTAAAGAAACTGCTTGGCGACCAATATGTCTCTGATACCGTGGTGGATGAGGCATTTACCAAGCTTGGTGAGCCTCGGATTGAACCTGTTGTTGAGAAGGTACCGGTTATTGAGGTACCTGTTAAGGAGAGACTATTTGCCTTCTTGAATGAGAAGGTTAAGGGAGCACTCCAACCTAATGCGTTAGATACTGTTTGGTATCTAACGAGTGGTTGGTGTGTGATGTATGAGTCTGTTAACAACAGATGGCGTTATTGCCTTCGGGTTAATGCACCTATGGTGCGTATTAGCCCTGAGCAGCTCTGGACTAAATTGAATCCTCCGGTTCCTACTGAACCGGTTAAGAAGGATGTTGTAAAGGAGGTAGTAAAGATGGATGATGGAGGAGTAAAGAAGATCGCTGTTGTTGAATGGATGAAGAGTAACAAGAAGCTTGTTACTCGGACTCCGTATACAGAGGCTCATCGTCGTAATAAAGTTAAGTTTGGGTCAAAACTTGACGATGATCCTAAGTTCTTCAGAGCTTATGGGCCGTATGCGGAAGTTCCATGGCTGTTGGAAGACGCATTAGACTGTACCTACATAGAGTTTGTAACTGATGACTCTGCGGTAGCAGAGCGAGTTATGAACAGTGGGTATCAATACGAGGGAATCCACTATAAGTGTTTGTTTGGTTATCAGAGAGATGACAGGGCTACTGCTTATCTCGTTCCTGATGCCATGACAAATTTAGTGGATTTGAGAAGTGTTGGGATCTGGATTGAGCTCAATGATTTGGAGAAATGCCTGAAAGCGGGTAAGTATTTAAACCGTGAGATGGCACCAACTTGGGTGCATGCGTTAGGTAAACCGGTTAAGTTCGATGTTGTCGCTGGTATTGGTGTGTATCGTTTGGATAACGGTGCCATCATTACCGTGAAGTTTAATAGCATCGATGGACTGACAGATGATGACGCTGCTCGGTTGGATGGTGGCGGCTTGGTAGGAGAACATGGTGCAAAGTCTGTTGGACTTAGCAAGCATCCACGTATTGGAGATGCATGGCAGTGCACTATTGGTGAGAGGTATGTAGGTATGCCGAAGGGTAACTTCGTCTATAAGGAGGATTTGGAGTATGACTTCGTAGTGTATGGGTCCAAGACTATGATTAAGAATGAGCGGTTCTACTTCGGCTGTTTTGGTAAGCTGAAGAAGATCATGCCGTTCAGTGATATGCAAAGCTGGGATAACTTCCGCTTTGAGCGTCCGGGCATGATTGATTATCAAGCTCAGCTGTTCCGTCTGGATTATTGGAACAAGACGATGGATAACAAGGAAATCACGAAGCTGTTGGTTAAGTATATCAACAGTGTACGTGATGATGAGCATTACTACAATGATGGGATCTCAATGATTGATTGGGATGCTTGGGTGCTGAGAGAAGCGGTCATCAATGGATGGTCTGCTCTTAAGTACCCGGGATTGGGTCGTAGGGTTAACAACTTCATGATGTATCGTGTCATGCAAATGGAGCGTGGACGTATCCCATTGGATAAGGTAGCTGTTAGTGGATATTGTATCCATGACCCGTATATGCATGATACGGAAGGGAATCTGTTACCAATTGAGGATGAGCTCATTGGTAAAGATGAGTGCTGTATGATGGACATCCCTGCTGGTATTTTGGTTGCCTGTTATAGACAACCAAATGAGAATCAGAATGCATTCGTGATTCTCAAGAATATCCACCATCAGCGTTATGCTAGGTTCGCTGGGAAAGGTATTATCATTCTCGGCGCTGGCTGTAACAAAGTGTTAGCCAGATTAGGTGGTGGTGATCTGGATGATCGCTTCATCGTAGTATTTGATGAATTCTGGGTTAACAAGTTCAAGGAATTGAACGATAACCCGTATCCAGAAACTGCTAAGATCAAGAAGTCAGGAGCTGTGCTTCGTCGTCAGTTTGATGAAGAAGCAGAAGCTGAAGGTTATAAAATCCCCGGTCGCGGCGTGAAGGAATGGTATAACAATCGGCACTTTGCTTATCAGATTGATAGGAAGCAGAGGAGCGGTGCTGGAATTGGACCTGTTGTTAATGCAAATATGATTGACAATAGGTTGTCCAATGCAGCGGATCGGGCATATATGTTTGAACAGCTCGATGCTGAAATCGCTGAAGCTAAGAGGTTTGGTAACCTTGCTAAGATTGCTGACCTCGAAGCAACCCGTGAGTGGTTTGTGATGAGACCTCTTTATCAGATGAGGAAGTTTGAAACTAATCTGGAACATGTCATTGATGGCGTTGTTCTGGATGCAAACATCTTGGTTCAACTTGGTAACGTTAGCGATGCTGTACGTCAGTTCCATAGTGGCTTACAGGAAGGTAGAGAACCTGTTGAGAACATTGGATTGGAAGGGACTCTGATCTATCCATATATTGCTACTATGGGTAAGCGTATTAGTGGGAAGGATACCCTTAGAATCCCCACCACTAAGGTAGCTAAGGCTGATTATCACATTTATGACTCGCTTATGTGTAAGAGTCTGAAAGACTTAACACATAAACGTGATGTGTTGATAGATCGTCTGAAGCTGCGTGAGTGGATATCAGTAGCTCCTGCCGATGAAGCATTTGTGTTTGAGATGGGTGGGCATAGCCCGGACATCGCTGTCTATCTCGGTTCCAATCCCGGTCGGAAGCGTGAAGATGCGCCTGGTTATATACAGGTGTGGAGAGGTGGCTGGAAAGCTATCCTTGGCGCTGGTAATCCAATGACCAGAGAGGGTCTTAACGAAGCGTATAAGAAGGTAGAGAATGATTGTGCTGAGTATCTGGCACAGTTTGATGATGACACTGTTAAGCAGATGGCTGTAGAGCTGCTCTGCTATCTGTATCACACCATCTACGCAGATGCTCAGTATGTTGTTGAGGGAGAGGAGATGGGGAAGCGAAAGAGCTTCCCAGATGGTATGTTGTGGACTAAGCGCATGGGTAATGCGATTATTCAGGCGAGTCGGGATATCAAGTATATGGATATCAAGACTCGTAAGCTGCGTCCAATAACTGGGCTTGTAGTACCAGTGGATTTGGACGAGGAGTTTGCTTATGACCTTGGCGAAGCTAAGGTTGATGTTGTGATCAAGGAGGCTGGTATTGTGTATCGGTTAAGCACTATGGAAGCTATTGGAACTATCCCTGTAAGGCTAGAGGACGAGGGGATAGAGTTCGGTGGCTTCACAATGGAAGATGGAATGGTGATTCTGAGAGAATCACACGAGTCTTTGTTGCCTCAGAAGAATTATGAGGCATTCGAAGAACCTAATCCTGATGAGGTGGGATAAAAGAGACAAAGAGGTCATATTGTACCGATCCATAGGTACTACCATAATAGTATGAGCCGTCTGTTAGGCGTAGTCGGTGTTCAGTAGGGATGCTTCCTTGCTGTCTACCTGTAGGGGCGATTCTTTTGTCCCCTTACTATTATATAGTATAGGATAAACAGTAGCTAGATTGTCCAATATCTAGTGAATAGATGATAATTCGAAACTATACAAGTGTCCAAGCTTGTATAGTAGGTGAGTCTCGCTCACCCCGATGAGAGTCGGTAGCGTCCCGTGAGGGCCTATCTTCCGGTACATGCTACGGGCCCAAGACCAGTGTACTTGTGAAGCAACATCAACAATTACAACAGCTTACAGCTGTGAGTAGCTGGGATTAGTGGTGTGAATATACCACCACAAACCTTAAAGTCTTTACACACGAGATGATATCGGTGTATTAGGATGGAGAGACCTAGTATTAACAGGGTTATCAGAGTTAAGTATTAACAGGGTTACACTGTTACTGTTAAAGTGTTACACTGTTAAAGTGTTATCAGGATTAACAGGGTTATCTCTATCCTAGTGTTATTGGTATTATCTATTGGTATTAACAGGATATAACTAGTAGCTCTTGGTTGAGCGCCGGTCTGGCTGCTTCCAAGCGACTGTTTAATGTTTCAATAAGGAGAAAGACAATGACCTTGCTGAAAGTGGAGGGGAAGACGTATGTTTACAACCGCAACTTCCTAACTATTCAACAGCTTGTAAAGAATCTCAGTCTTACTAGTGGGACTGTTTGCACGGTGCAACATTGTGAACAGGATCACCTACCTGATGAGGAATATGTCATCGAACAAGATGGCTCTCCAATTCGGTTGTAACAGATCTATCGATATATCTTAGTCTCACGATTCTGGTTGAGCGCGCTTATGTATAGCTCCCAATCGAATGTGCCCAAAGGAGAAGGTTCATGAACCCAGAAGAATACAAGTTTCCAGTATTTGGTACTCAGGGTGGGGGACTAGTTAGAGAAATAAATGGTAAGTGCTACTTTGTTGAGGCCCCTCCAGAAGGTATGGGACTTACGGTTGGTGATGAGCTACCTGAGCATTGGTCAACAATTCCTGCCAACGAACTAGCAAGACAGTTACTACGAGATGAAGCCCTCAAAGAGGGTGACAACTTTGTAATCAAGTACTGGTAGAGGAGGTGGGATAATGCCAAGATCAATTAAACCGGGTGAAGTTGTTGTGATTGTCACAGCAAAATCTCAATTCAAAGATCGGTTTGGGTTTGCTAAGCTGGAGCATGTCCAATCTGCTACAACTAACCAGCATGCTGTTGAAGTTTATGGTCTTTATCCTGCCGGCCCCGAAGATCTGGGTGTATGGTTTATGCCCAGTGAAATAAAGATCTTCTGGCCAAAGGAATAAGGTATGATTGTACCAAAGTTAGAAATTGTCAAGAATCTCTCTGGCGACCATTGGTCAGTTTTCAAAGTTAAATGGTTCACAACCCTGTATGGTTTCTGCTTGGACAAACATATTGTCTACGTCTGTCTGCTAAGAGAGTGGCCAAAGCGTCCGGCCCCCGGTTGCAGCCGTGGATTGACATGGTAACAGCTACAAAGCAAAAGGAAGGTGAGTAATGGAACTGTTTACTTTCTATTGGCTGGACGGAACCCGTGAGATGCTCATTGGTAAGAGTGTTAACGATGCCCTGAATCAAGCGGGCTATGGTCATGGTGCTTTGAAAGCACTTGACTTCTGGAAGCAGGGAAGTGACAGTTCTTACGTTTGGACTGGTTCCAAATGGAATAAGATTTAGTCTTTGGAGATCTTTGTGCTTGTTCTATGTGGCTGGTGCAAACGATTCGTTAAAGAAGTAGATGGACCAGTTCATTGGGTAACACACGAGTGCTGCCCCATTTGTAAGGAGGCGGTCGAGTTATCATGGAACCCAGAAAGGGAGACAATGCCTTGTGCTTGTGGTAATCCAGAATTCGGGTTCCCTTGTGTATGTGGCTTTACCCACGATCACCCTGGTGATATCGAGTTCACCTGTGAATTCTGTGGTATTTACACTGCTTCCCAAGCAAGGTGTAGCAAGTGTGAAATCATGGACGACGAAGACCGTATTAAAAACACGGTTTAGGAGGAGGGATAAGCAGAGATTCGTTTGATCATCACAAAGTTGGTTAGTACTACCGTAGTACAGGGGCTAGGTGCCCCCAGAACTAAGAGGCAAACCGAAGCTGTATACATCATGTCAATACACAGCGGCAGTCCGTTATGTGATTCTTCCGTATGTAGTGGCAATCCAAGATGTCATATATCGAAGCGGCAGAACATGTCGAGTTAAGTTCTAACTTAGCGGCTAGACATCACAGAGTATAACTTGGCGGCAAGATAACATCTGCCGATGCAAAGCGGTATGGGACGCGGCGGCAAGGTTACATTCCATTACATGTAACATTGCAGCTCGACATTACAAAATTCCACATAGTGGCAAGTTGAGACAAGGCTCAACGAGACGTGGTGGCAAGGTAAGATGAGACGCTACAAGACTGAACTGAGCAGCAAAACTTGACGACTCGTGATCTGATACTTCGAGGCGGCAAAACATCGTGACACCGCTTCCATCTCAACAGTTTTACAATCAAGGGGGCCTATATGGCTACATTTACATCGGACGATGTGGAGGGACGCTTTATAGGCCTCACTGCATCATTGGAAATTCACGCAACATTCTTAACGAAGGTTGTCGGTGGACAACCCGGCGGTGAAGAAGGTGTACGAGCATTCGTCGCCTTTCAGATGAAGCTACCGCAGGAAACGGAAGAACAGAAAATCTTGTTCGAGGAGGCCGTTAGGCGTATACTCAAACAAGAGGTTGGTGAGAAGAAACCAACCATTCAGGTTGACCCAAGCAGTGAAGCTTCGGTAACGGCGGCAGCGCCAGAGATTGTCGAAGTGGAATCTTACGGCGTCAACGTGTTACGGCACAGCGACAAGGGCGTCTGGCTTGGTGACTGGATGATGAAGGCCATGCTCAAGCAGGCAGCCAGCAGAACAGGCTTATTCAAGGGCAAAATCGGCACCAAGGGTAACTTCTCCGAAGGTGGGCGTGTCAGAGCAGTCGGTCAATCGTTGATCGACAGCGACCATCCGAACCATGTCTACATGGTAACGCCAGCCGGCGAACCAGTGAAAACGCACTTCGAGACGTTCATGGGTCGTGTTCAAACACCCAAAGGCGCGGCATCAATCGTCCATGACAGTGAAGTGGCTCCAGAAGGAAGTCGCATTCACTTCGTGTACCGATTCGTTCCGGGCAAGGTCAATGAGGATGACATCCTCAGTATTCTCGCCATGAGTAGCAACTGTGGACTCGGCAGCGTACGAAGCCTCGAATGTGGCAAGTTCCGAGTGGACCAAGCAGAGGTGCTCAACCTGAAAGCTTAGCAAACACGCGATTTTGGTGGTAGGGCTCCTCCTTCATAAACTGGCTAAGACAGCCTACCAAACTATACCATGTACATACTGTCTTAGCCCTCCTATTTCATTTGGAAGGGACAAAGCTGGAGGTGAGCAATGGCTCAATTGTTAGTTGGAACGGATGGGAAGACAACAGGTTTTTACACTGGTAACGTGCCAAAAGGAATGGAATTCCGACTGGTTACGCCAGTGCAAAAGATGGGTGATTGTAAATTACCCATGGAATACGTTTGTGAACATTGTGATCGGCTCGTTTGTTACAGACACTGGGATGTTCTACGTAGATGCTGTGATACATGCAGCCCAACTGCGAACATCGTTTGGAAGGGCTTGCTACGCCGGATCGTAAGTTATCTCAGAGATCCGGGCTACAAGAACAAAACAATCTGTCAACTGTGAGGTGGTATGTCAACAGTTAAGCCGCCTAAGGACCAAATCGAAGCTATCTTAAAGCGGGATGGTGCTACCTGCGTAAGGCAGAAGAAGCACTATGTATACACGCTATCCAACGGCGAAACATTCGTTTTGTCAAAGACGCCTTCAGCGTATAGGTCATACGCTAACCACTTGGCTGAGTTAAAGGGGATGCTTGGCATCAAGCCAAAGGCGAAACCTTACAAGGCAGTAACCTTGGTCGCCAAAGTGGTAAAGAAGAAGGCGAAGAAATCTGTACACAAGCAGTTGCTAGTTGTTAGCAAGTCTGCTGTGGAAGAGCAAGCTCTACGTAATCTTGAGGAGTTGGCCAAGCTTGTGCCAAAACCCAAGGTGGAGACGGAACCAGAAGTATTGGTGTATCATCCAATACGGAAGGTTCGGGAGAGTAAACCCAAAGGTCAAGTGTTCACTTATAAACAAGAAGTTCTTGCTGAAGCAGCCCGCATTCGTAACGAAAACGGGATGCCAGCAATGAACGCCTACTTGGCAGAACAACGTGAGTTGGGTGAAGTGAATACTGTTAAACCAACGAAGGGGAGTGAAGAGATGCCGAGTATTCTGGATTTAAGAATAGCCGGCGCTCGCGAACTCAAGCAGGATTTAGAGCGGCGGATTATTCGCTGTGAGGAGCAGTTCGCGGAAGCCCGGCGAATAATCGATACTGCCGAAGCTGTTAAGGCTGAGGCAGTCCAACAAATGTCAATGGTCAACGAGTTGTTAAACTGGTATGACCTAGCCATGGAAGAGAGCAAGAAGGTAGAACCATTCTTGTCTGTCTTCCAGAAACAAGCTTTAGCGAAGGCTACCGAGCCAAAGAAACAAACACATTCCCGCATACTGAGTCCTTACAAGCCAACGGATATGGTAAGGACGATTATGGAGGAATGGGAGAAAGAACCAGAGAAAACATTCGATGTTCTGGCTCTCATCAAACTACTCGCCAGTCGTGGCATGGACATCGGTACAAGAAAGCAACCGATATATGCCACTGTCCAATCGTTAAAGGACAGAGGTTACATCAAGGCCATCGACAAAGGAGTATATGGGAGGATTCTCCCATCAAACTCCTCAACAGAGGAGACACAACAACCAACCAACAACGTTGGTTGACACAAGTTTGGCCGTTATCGGGCACAGCCTAAGCCGGAACCGTGTCAACGTCTAGACGGCGACACGGTACTAAGGCCACTACCGTTTCTAAGGGGTGGCATACGCAGGGGCTACTATTCCAGAATATATGGTCCCATGGAAACGGCACCGGTTCTTGTTACAAGGAGCAATGATGGAGGAGAAGGAGAGGTTAAGCTGGAAGTTAAACCGTTTTAGCAAAGATACTACTTTGCTATACAGGTTTGACAAGTCTGTTGATAAGGTAGAGAGTAAATCGCCCGGATGGGAGATTCACACTGACCAAACCAAGGAACGTATGAAAGAGCTGTGCTCTGAATACTCACCATGTAGTTGTCAACAGGGATGTGTGTACTGTGAAAGTGGTGAGAGCCCTGAACCATTCCATCCATACTGTTATAGATGTGTGGCTTGGACCAGAACAAGAGATCCAGAACAAGAGATCAAGCGTAGTTTGACCTTACGTGAGCGCTATTTAGCAGCTCGGGACAAACAGCTTAAACAAGTGGTGGTGGTAGAATCTGTAGTCTCCGGGGCCCACAATAGTGGGTAGGATTGACTAGGGTGACTGTATAAGTTACTGGTTCTATCACCCCTTCATTCCCTGCTAAAGCAGGTGTAAATGGGTATACACCCATTATGTAAGGAGGTTCATGGGAAAAGAGATCGATGAACTTAGCGACTCAGTCGCGGAGAATAATACAATGGAACAAGCCAATCAGAACCAGCCAACAACGGCAGCGCCGGCAGTACCAGCTGCTCATTCCAGTCGTACGGCCCCAGTGGGCGCACCGAGTCCTGCAAGGTCGGCTCGGCCAATTGACCTCGAAGTGTCCGGTGAGTACTACCCCGGTCAGGCTGTCTTCAATATCTCGGAGTCAGCATTGGGCGGGACTTTCCAACGGCAGATCCGTTTGGATGTTTGCACCGGCATTCAGATCGTTCGCGACGTTACCGCTGCTCCACGGGCAGCTCAGGAAGTGAACGTTGGCGGGCGTATCCAGCGTTATCGCGGTCGCACGGAGAAAGGCTACACGGAAACCGGTGAGCCTTACATCTCTTTGATCGGTCGATTCCGTAAGGGCGAAACGATTCGTCTGAACGGATTCGGTCCGGACGAAGATGTGCTCAGATCGATCGCCGACAACGAGGAGGTTCTGAGTCTGAACGTTATCGGTCAGCCGATGTACAGCAGGGCGGCACGCGCTGCAGCACTACGTGTAGGCAATGCCGCTGTTCAACAGCAGTTGGAAGGGCAGCACAGCCTCCGCGTTGAGATGTTGGAAGTCAAGTACAAGGACGGTACGTCCGAGATCGTTTCCACCATCCCGAACGCGACCCGCATCAAGTAGTAGACTCCCCGTAGGAGCAATCCTACGGGGATGTTTTGTTGTCTGTTAGACCATCCAATACGGATGGAGATTAAATTGTTGGTACTTAGCGTACCAACAATTTGTCTTCATCATTAGTATAGGAAAGGAGCTGGCTCATGCTGGATATTCTGGAAAGAATGGGGAGCTGGTACGATGATAAGAAACTTACTGTCGTTCGCAAGACAGCTTTACATTCTCTGTCCAAAAGGCTAGCCAGAAACATTGAGCTAGCGAAGAAGCACAAAGCAGCAGGTCTCAAACAGGGAGATGTTATCTTCCAGAGACTTTGGTTAGACTGCGAATCTGCAATCTGTGAGTTCTGCGCAACTTACGAATGCGAACAGGACAAGGTTTATATGCAAGTCCCCGGTTTACAGGGACTGCTTAAACTCTCGAAGGAACCGGAACCGGAAGCCAAGAAGATAGAGCGTTATACGGAGAACACCAAACACGTAGCGTTTGTTGTGGTACCAGCGTTCTTCGTTATAACCATCTTCTGGTCAATGTATTCAGGGCTATTAGTAAGACTGAATCATTTGATCGTTTCCGGACATTGGGGGTGGTAATGGAATTCCACGCTTCGAATCCATACGTTTACATTGGGTATAAGTGTGCCGTCTGTGGCACCACCAAGGGTGAAACTAACACTTGGTTAGTATCCGTTCCAACGAAGGAAGGGATCCTACTATCCAGTTGGGATCCGGCTATCCTACACATCTCTGGGTCTCGTCCTATATGCGGGGCTACCTGCGTACAGAAGGAAAGTTCCATGGCACTTGCTCTTGGTGAGAAAGTCACCAAGCAATCAGTGTCCTCCAGTTCACCTTCCAGTGGCAACGCTAACTTTGTAGAAAACTTTGTAGAAGCCAGAAAGTGAGGCGTCATGCTGAACCTTCTGTTGGCAGCTGTCGGAATGAAGCTAGCTGAAGTTGGTGGTGTCTGGGTATTTGTTTCCTATCGCAAGAGGAAACGTTTGCTTGATGGGACTGATCAAGATCCCATCAGTATACCAATTCTGGATAGTTTGCTAGCTGGACAAGCTGGTGAACCAAACAAGGTTGAAGAGATTGCTACTAAACAGATTGTAAAGCTAACTAGAACAGTGGTGAATACAAGGCTGTTCGAGTTAGGGGTAGCCAACGTAGTGAACCACAACTCCAAGTTCCGAGCAGACGAAGAATTGGACAGTGACGTTAGCTTAGAAACGTAGGAGAGAGTATGGCAGGAATAAGTTCGTTAACTCCCACTGCTAGATCCAGTTTCATAGCAGGCATGGGGTTGTCTGCTCTATCTTGGCTGATGCTATCCCATTTGGATGCAATAGCCGAAGTATTTAAACTAAGTCGTTGGGTCAACCAAGGGAAGTTTTTCAACTGGGTTGCCAATCACAAAGTGCTCACCCTTTTGACTACCGAGTGTCTGAACTATGGGCATACCGGTATCGACAATCCTAACGCAGTTACGTTCGCAGGAGGAGCTACGATTGTGAATGCAATCGTTATCTTCTGTGTTATATGGCCATTGAACAAACTGCGTGGAAAGTCCATTCAGCTAAAGGATGTGGCATGAAAAACATGCTCGCTGTGTTAATTGTCACTTTGGGTACTATATGCCATCTAGTTTTTTTGGTGGCTGTATTCCTGTGTTCTCTCGTTTTGATTGTCATCTGTTGGGAAACCTTGAAGAAGGCACTAAGACGTTGAAAAACACTACGAACAAAACCCTCCGGCTTTGGCCAATAAGGAGTTGAGATCATGTTGAGATGGTTCCTCGGAATACTTAGCATAGGTGCCATTGGCACCGGTGCTTACTTCAGCCTGCGTTCAAGGGAACAACGGCTGGCAGATTATCAATCCGTTTCTGATGGATTGATGAACGGCATTGACGCCACCAAGGGTTATGCGAGTAAGTTGTTCCACACAGAACAGACGCCAACAACCCCAATCCAGTAACTTCTTGGTGCCGTTCTCTTGGATGGGAACGGCACCCTGAAACTACGTAGTATTGTCACAAGGAGAAGGATGAGATGGGAAACGTCCTGAGAAGAATGAGCATGGAGATACCAGCTGTTCAAGAGGCTGATACTTCCAGTGTGGAGTTTGCCAAGAAAGTTCAAGACGAGCTTGGCTACTCCAGACTTTTGGTTGCTGTGAGGACCCCACCAGCAAAACCGCTTCTTAAAGCTTTGAAAGGAATCGATATCACTCCTTTTGATATCGAGGATGTCAAAGCTTACAAGAAAAGTCAAGAGTACATTGGAATGTGGTCAGGAACAAAAGAAAAGTTGAAGTACTTGGCGATAGCAGTGGTACTGATTTTCCCATTAGTTTTGAACATCATCAATTGGTACGATGGTTTCGATTGGGTAGTCAGGCTACCACCGAAATATCAAGAGTTTCTTCAGCCTGCACTAATCTCTGAGAGTGGATTAGTGTTAACGGTCGTCTTGACCGCGTTGAACGCAATAGCGTTGTTAACTGCTGTGACCTGGCTGATCCCTAGCGATAGCTCTCAATGGGGAAGAGGTGAAAGAGTTGAACGGCATTGGAAGTTGTTCACCCTGAGTACGTTTGACAAGGACATAGAACCATTTGTCTTGGAAAAAGCCTTGGAGATAAGTCGTGCTTGTCCTACAGCACAATTGCTCGTAGAAGCTTTGGTAGAGACAAAAGGGCAAAAGGCTCTAGAGGTTATTGAACCGGACCCGTTCCTCGTAGTGATCAATGGTTCAGAGTCTTACTACGTCGAAGTCTGGGACGAGAAGAAATACGAAGAGATTGTCTGGGCGCACGCGGACAAACCGTAGCTCATGCATTATCCTGTTAACCTGATAATTCGCCCTCTTGATAGTTGTTTATCAAGAGGGCCTTTTTGTACAGTAAAAGGAAAATAGAATGAATGCAACTGATCCCATTTGTTCGCGTGAAGAAGCCGCGACACTGCTCAAAGGTTTAAAGCAGGCTTACTATAAACTGAATGAAACTGAACGGGTTATAGTAAGACTTGCTCTGCTGTACAAAGAAGTAACGGTGGATAATGCCCAATCCTAATTGGTTGTTCTTCATAGACTACATTTACCCATCTCTTATGTTGATACTGCTACTCTGGTATGTCAGACGGAACAGATGTAGCAACTTCGGAATGTTTATGTGGGCGTTCTTCGCCATTGGAGTAACTCCAATGGGGACTTTCTTTCTTGCGTATTTGTATTACAATATAAAGGAATCTTTCCACGACGCGACGAACCAAAGGTTCAGATGGGCAAAGCGTATTAACTCTGGAGGTTAACCACATGGAAGCTGTGAAAGAGAGTTGCCCTGGATCTCTGAGTTTTGGGGGGTTGCAAGAAGATGGTCACACAATTTTATGTTTAATGTGTGACTCCTTATTGGAAGCTTCCGACATTCGTTATGATATTAACGATAAACCTAGGTATGGTACCGTACCAATCCATTCACGAAAGTCTAGTACTTCTGGACAGAGTTAAATGGCCAAGAAGAAACTCAGTAGAAGATTGAATTTGTACAGGACATAAGGTACCTCATGGGCACCTGATGAAACCTGATCTTGTTTCACAGGAGATATGATGCCTTGTCAATTTTTCCACAAAGTGGTGTTATCAATAAACGGGCGTCTGAACGTTCGTGAGTGCGGCTTTGATGGACATTATTGTCCTCGCTGTATCCAACAACAAGAATATGATAGAGTTTTAGAAGCAGCAAGGAAAGAAGCTGTAGATAAAGCTCTCAAGGTAAGGCAGGAACTCGACCTACAGGAAGCTTGGGTAACAAACGAGTACCGTAATCGTATGAAGGGTAAACCATACGAAAGGTTAGAGTTCCTAAGGAGCTCCGGTTGGGAACGTACCAGTATGGACAAAGTAAAGGTTAAGGATTCTTCTGGTAGCCTTGTTGAGATGCTTGAAATTCATTGGAAAGCACCAAAGGCTATACTGGATATGTTCTATCCTGCTGATACGAAAGAGATCCTGCTGTTGCAGACCAATGCTTTAAAAGTTCAGATAAGATATAACTACATCAAGACAAGGCAATCAGCCGAGGAAAAGGAGATAGAAAATGGTTAAGCTGGGCGACCGAGCTAAGGATCGAGTAACCGGTTTCACTGGTATTGTCACAGCAGTGACAGTATACCTGAATGGTTGTGTACGTGTTCAGGTTACCCCTGAGAAATTGGACAAGGATGGTAGACCGATAGCAACTGAGTCCTTTGATGTACAGGACTTAGTGTCTGTGAAGTCTGCTATACACGCACCGATTGAACCAGTTGTTAACGTTCCTGTCTTGGCAAAGGAATCTAAAACTGGTGGAGCAGGACGGAAGGAAACAACTTTACCATCTGCAACACGGGGGTAGTCATGAAGTTTTGGCTGGTAGCTTGTGCAGGGTTGGTTGGTATCTACACCATGGTTCAACTCGCCAAACGTAATATGACAGGTTTGGCATCATGGGTTGGATTCTGCTTGTTAACTGTTGTTGGTAACGTTTGTTTCACCCGTGGGTATGAAAACGGAGCCCAAGCAATGGAAAAAGGTTGGGTAGTAAGACATGAAGATACCGGTATGCTATACCCAACCGATACAAATCCCTTCATCGAGGCTGTCAGAAACAGTCCAATAGGGAAGTGACCTATGGTGAAAGCATTCCATCGTTACATTGCTCTGTTGTTAACTGCTCTATTTGCAGCGGTGCTCTGTAAAAATTGCCTAGCCTATCGACGTAAATCACTGAAGTTTAAGCTCTTTAAGAGCATCTGTGACTGGTCTATCATTAGTTTTTTGTCTTGGAAACTTCCTGTTTTACTCGTAGCATGGGCAGTTAACCTCGTGGTTAGACCAATAACATCACACAACATGAAGATCACGGTGGCTGTCTTCGTTGGTATGCTGTTTAATTCCATAAGTATAAGTGCTTTGGAAGTTCTTGCCCTTGTGAGTGTGTTCAGTGTCGACATAATCACAGGGAATTGTGGATTTCTCGGGTATATCAGACAGCAGTGGACTGAGGAGAAATATAATGAACGAAGAACGAATAGTCCCCTTGAGATGTAAAGGAGAAGACGTATGAAGATAGCAGTACTGGGAACCCGTAGGCCAGTAACAACCCAGTTGTATCTAGCTGCGGTTGTAGCAAAAGAATTCTCGGGAAAGGGTTTTGATATATTCACTGGAGGCTCTAGAGGCGTTGATCAATCAGTAATGATGAACTGCAAGGAACCAAAGTTAAATGTTGTAATTCCATGGTTGAGCTATGCCCAAGATATGCTCCCATCTCATGCAAACATTTATTTGTACGATGAGTTTAGGGACCCAGCATGGAGAGATGCTGTGTTCGCTTTCCACCCTAACCCGTCAGTGTTAAGTAAAGGGGCAATTGCAATCCATGCTTGTACCTACGGTGCCGTCGTAGGTAGTGAGCTGTTAGTTGCATTCCCACAGTCCGGTGGGAATGGTGCCACTGCCATAGCAATAAAGATGGCAACCTACTACGACATTCCTGTGATCCCTATCGAACCAGAGTCTGCTATTAGCAAAGGTGAGCTAATGGCTCTGTGTATCGAACGGTTGAGAGAACAAAGCCAACGGAGGGAATATGAATGGAACTCTGTTCAAAGCAATAGCAAGAGCATTGTTCACGGGGATAACGAAGAGTGGTAAGTCACTAACTATCAAGAGGACATCAATTAGTGGTCTTCGTACCGCGTTTTTCAGGGACACCGGTGGAAAACCTGTCCTTGCAATTGAACAAAATCCAAACAAGCCAAGCCTCTGGGG
>Ga0302188_10000437_pt1 | contig 35666 bp, 19 predicted proteins | sample II_Bog_E2_1_FD_198783 | JGI IMG/M metagenome (GOLD analysis project Ga0302188, IMG submission 198783) | Peat permafrost microbial communities from Stordalen Mire near Abisko, Sweden - II_Bog_E2_1 | ecosystem: Environmental > Terrestrial > Soil > Wetlands > Peat | place: Sweden: Abisko...
AGACGTCTGCCGGCAATATTTCAGTCAAATTATCCTAGGACTAGAGTATTTACACGGAATTGGAATTACACATAGAGACATGAAACCTGAAAATATTTTAATCGGAAATGAGGGAAAAATAAAAATCGCTGACTTCGGTTTGGGTAATTTTTTTAAATAGAATTAAAAGCTTAAAACTGCCTGCGGTTCGCCTTGCTACGCTCCACCTGAAATGCTTAATCAAGAGGAGTATGATCCTAGAAAGGTGGATATTTGGTCTAGTGGAGTTTTACTCTTTGCCATGGTGCATGGATATTTACCCTTTTAAGATGAAGTAACAGCTCTTCTATACGAAAAGATAAAAACTAAAAATGTGAGAGTATCATCATCAGTAAGTACTGCTTGCCGTAATTTGCTGAGAGGCATTTTGAACAAGAATCAGATTGAAAGATGGGACCTAGCTACAATTAAGAAACAATAGTTTTTAGAGGAATCCATCAGGAAATAGGATGAGTTTGTGTTTAGATAAACCAAATAAATTAATATTTAGGAATTTAGGACTATTTGTGAACAATTAGACATTGAAGAAGAGGATCGGCTGCTGAATAATCTGTTGAAGAATAAGCACAATAACCTCACAACTCTTTACTATCTGGGGCGAAAGCGCATTTTAAAGGAAATGCAAACTATTATGTCCACTCATGAGTCAGATACTGAATTAACTGAAAAAAAGCAGAGTAATATAACTTAGACTGAATAAACAGATACAAATCGAAAACTTTACTCATTTTTCTAAAAAGATGACGCAAAGGCTATAAAAGGATTCGAGACTGACTAGGTATCTATCATTTACCAAAATTAATTTGAAAAATAGGCAGTTAAACCTGAGCATGAACATAATTCAAAGAACATAAAGGAATCATTCGGAGTCAGTAATCATTAATCATAATTTTCATCTCCACAAATTGAGAAAGAAATTCCAAGTCCCATTAAAGAATCAGCTCGGCCAAAAATACCGTCTAAGATTCAAACCAATAAATAAAAGTAAAAAAAATAAGTGAGCAAAACTGAACAGGCAAAAAATAACCCCAAAGAGATTAAAACTCCAACTTTTCCCATAAAGAATATAGAGTCAAAGAATAATAACTATAAGCCTATTGCATCTCCAAAAAATCCAAAAATATCTCCAATCCCTTACTAATCGCAAAAAAAAGCAGAAATATAATAAAAGATAAAACCAAAAATTACCAACAGAGGACTTAAAAAGGCAGAAAGAATGCCGATTTATAAGCCTAAATAATAATTGTAAAAAATTGCAGAAAGTGAAATCAAATTATATGAGCGATCTCAATCTAAAGATCGACCCATCGTCTTTAAAAACACTTTGAAGAATGAACAAAACCCACTAAAGCAAAAAAGTGAATAAGGACAGATGATTGGAAAGGTTATTCATTCGGAACCTCATTTAATCGATACTGAAAGAATTGCCCTCTGTTCTGGCGATAAGCTTTGCCTCCTTTTAGCAAAAAAAGGCTATTCTGGCAAAATGGAATACTATACCTACAGTAAGGATTGTATTTTCGTATCAAAAATTCAAATGAAATCAATCAAAGCAGCAAATAAGGGATATTCAAACGATTTATAGAAGATAATAAGTGACATAAACCAATAGGCCACCTCCTGATTATTATTGAACTATTTTAAGTGGTCAATTTTATACAGTTATTCTGCGATTGTGACGACTTGCGATTGCTGGCAACTCAATTCCTTCTATCTTTTGTGTTGTATCGGCACGGCCTTTTCTATTGGAGTTGTAAGTCTCAGTACTATCATTCGCTTGAAAAATAGTAATATTTTTGTTTTTAGGATTGGATTTCATCCCTTTTGCTGTGCTTTTTGTCGTCCTTTCACTCTGTTCTCTTCTCTCGGATTTCTTTATTTTTCGTTCGTATTTCCGAACATATTTATCTAATAATAATTTATTCTTTGCATTTCTAAGTTCCAGCTACTGCATCAGCATATCTTTATGCACTGTAACTCCATCATCTAAATCCAAAATCGAGTAAGCCTTGCTTAATTTAGATTTATTTTATTCCTTCAGATATTTCTATAAGTCCTAGGTCGAATCTTCAGGAGTAATTTACCCCTATTTCCAATTACTTTTATCGTACGAGGGTGATTGAGGACCTCCCATCATCGGATAGAACGCCAGCTATATCTTCGCATTTATTTTGTTGTGTCCCCAATTTTTAAACTAACTCCTATTTTACTTTTTGCTCGGAAGGCTTAATCTTTATCTATTTGATGATTGAAATTTAGAGACTTCTCTGAGTCCCAAGTTCTACTCCCTGCAAATTTTAGACTATATAAATTTCTTAACCTCTTCCAAACATTAGTAGTCAATGAGTCCCCTCGCATTCATATTTTTCTTCTTCTCGAGGATTGCAAACAACCCAGAAATAAACTTGTTTTAACTGAGATTTAATTGTTGAAACAAATTTCCAAGGGAGCTTTCCTTATCATTATTGGCGCTATAGTTGCGAATAATTTTTTGTAGATGTCTTTGAAAATTATCAATTTCTTTGTTGAAACCTACGTCATTAATACTGGCCAGTGTTTCGAATCGATACTACAAGTACTCTTGCAATCTGAGATAAAATCGTTGAATTATTGAATTACTTTTTTCATTCACGGAAATTGTAAGAGGATCGATTGCCCAATCAATTTTGAAGGTTTTGCTGGCCAACTTTGATAGAAGAAATTGGGGATTATTTTGAAGTGAATTGTTGTTGGTGCACAATGATTCAATTAGACTCAACTTAGCGGACAGAATATTTTTGAATTGCTGGATATAGCATGTGAGAAGATCACTAATTTGTACTTCCACATCAAATTAGCTCATGTATAGTTATATTTATATTTAGGAGTTGTTGCTAATGGCACAGAAACAACACAAGAAACACTATTTCGATATATTCGACTTCTTCGCGGGGGGAATGGCAGGCATCATTGCTAAGACACTCACTGCGCCTATTGAAAGAGTTAAACTATTGCTACAAACTGAGGGAGAAAATGCCAAGCTTAAAAAGAAGTATGGTGGTATTGTTGAATGCTTTACAAGATGCGTACGCGATGAAGGAGTTCTATCATTGTGGAGAGGAAATGGAGTTAATGTTATTCGATACTTTCCTACTCAAGCTCTTAATTTTTCAGCCAAGGATTTCTTTGGTAGACTTATTCGAGTTGAGGAGAGGAGAAGCAGCAACACAGAGTTTCTTCTTGCAAATATTCTCTGTGGCGGACTTGCTGGATGTTTCACTACTTGCTTTGTTCATCCTCTAGATTTTGCGAGAACAAGGCTGGCCGTTGATCTTGGAAAATCTAATCTTTAAAGAGAATACAAAGGATTGTGGGATTGTTTAACCAAAGTATATAGAGGAGATGGAGTAAGAGGTCTTTACAGTGGATTTGTGGTCGCCTTCTTCAGTATTTTCGTTTATCGAGGACTTTATTTCGGAATATATGATTATGGTAAAAAAGTTTTGCTCGACTAAAGTAATTTATTCTTCATATAGATTCATCATTTCTGCTGAAAATGGCTTGGGCTCAATTATCAGTCATAATAGCCGAACAATTGGCATATCCAGGCGATACAGTAAAAAGAAAGTTGTTTATGCAAGCTTGTAAGCACACCAAATAATACTCTGGGGCTTTAGATTGCTTTGCTCAGGTATACAAGAAAGATGGGTTAAATGGTCTTTGGAAGGGATCATATTCAAACATTTTGAGAGGAGTAGGGTCCTCATTGTGTTTAATCCTCTATGACGAGATCAAGATATATTCTGGAAGAAGTGTCTGATTTGCATATTTTGACAAATTGTGATATAATCCTCAAATAAACTAAAATTTTATTTTATTTTAAAGTGTATTCTTTGCTGTGGCAAACTTATTACTACTCTTGTTAGAAATTATTTGAATTAAATCTTTTAGGATGAATAATGCTTAAATATACAGTCGATAATCAAATATAATGTTTCACAACCATTCCTTTTCCAATGTAGGAATCAAGGTAATTGTGGGGGATAAGTTTGAATCAAGCGAAATTAATATAAATATGAATCAAGTCGGTGAAGTCAACCTCAATGAATTGGCGCTCTATCTGAGGAAAAAATATAAACTAGGATCTAAATTATCACTTTTCTATTTTGATCACTCGCAATTTGATTTCAAAATAATCGCAGATTATATGTTATTAGGCATTCACTTTACATCCCTCATCTGTTAAAGTCTTTCTCTTCATATTTAGATCTTATCACATTTAAATGCCAAATTAAGTCGGCAGATTAATTGCTAGCAAACCCTTGGGACATGGATGAGGCCAGAAAGGTAAAAAGAAGCAGGTAAAGAAAAATTTAAGAAGCCTTTATCCTTGTCGAAAGATGGCGATTTTACTATAACAATGGGCTCCAATAAAAGGTATATATGATTTAACACAGAGTCATAAGATCAATATCAACCTCGATGAATCAGCTCAGCTTGTGGGAGTGCCCAGAAAAACCCTTGAAGACTATTTTCTGTTATTTCGCATGGGAAAAGCACGATAATTTAATTTTATTAAAAACAGGCAATAGAAAATAGGTTCTCTAAGATCGTATTTGCGAGAAAATGATAAAGAGAAACTGTTGCCTCAGAAATAGCAAGATTAACATCAATTCTTTCTGCTGCTCCATTTTTAGATAGTTGGATTGAAGTCCTAGGAAGAGATATTCGATATCTTGAAGAGCAACTTCAGTTATTCCAAAAGTGAAGCCTACTTAATAAACTAGAATTGATCCGATATTTTATTATAGAGAGTAAAATAAGTCACTACACAAAATAAGAGAGGTAAGTTGCCCCGGTAGCTCAGTAGGTAGAGCAGTGGACTTATAAACCATTGGTCGTGGGTTCGATTCCCATCCGGAGTATTTTTATTATGCTCATAAATATCCACTATAGCGTTGATTTAAAGATTAGCAGCGCTAACTATTTCTATTGACTATTAAAAATAAGTGCATAAAAATCAATTACAGCATTATTGTTTAGTAATTTTTTTAGTGTCCCTTTTGAGAAAGAAACTTGCATTGCTTTTAATTTCCGTGTAATTTGATTCGACGTTTGGACGACGGCTCTCGCTCTCTATTGTCGTTTAGCCGAAGCTCATTGTTCCAGCTGGAATAGAGAGAGAGGAAAAAAGACTAAGAGATTGATCTTGTTTGCTGTCAATGAGTGCAGCCAAGGTGAAAAAAGCCTGTTCTACATTTTATCCTGTATGGGCGCAGGTTTTCACAAAATATACGCCTTTATCCACACACCAGCGATTTATTTCTTATAGTTATACTGCACAGGGTAAATCACTTTTGTTTCCAAGCAATACAAAAGTTGCTTTCGAGGCTCGCTTGTAGGCAAGGTCGTACCACACCAACTTTATATTTTTCCAAGATTATTTGTTAGATAAATCACAAACCAAAATTACTCCTTGACATGATTTAAAGTATGTAGCTACAATGCATCGAAACTTCTCTTGTCCGGCAGTGTCCCATATACAAAGTCTGGCTGGCTGGTCATGGAGACTGACTTGTTTATATCGGAAATCTATGATTGTCATAGGATGATCAGGTAGCGTTTAATTCTGTATGTATCTCCAGAACAGTGAGGTTTTGCCGACACAACTGTCTCCAACAAGGATGATTTTATAAGTTGGACTATTTTGGAAAGCAGACTCCGAAGACATTAATAAAAATAATATGTTCTAAACAATGATATCGTTTAAGAAATATAGTACTGGTGATCGATAAGCACTTGTTGATATGGAAAGATTTGCCTCATAAGATACACCAAAGAATGACGTCATTATCACGTCATTCAGGAGTATTCTTTTGTAAGGCGGTAATTGATATTATTAATTTTAAAAAGTTCAATTTTTTAATGAATTTATTGCCAAAATAAGTAGGAAAATGTCCTAAAGATTTTTCTGATGATGAAACCAATATTTATTTTTTAAGGATCACTTTTAATATCTCCAAGTTAGTAGCATTATTTCCTAATTTAACAGTATTGCAAAGTTTTAATTATTATTAATGCAAAATAATAGAATTAGTCAATTAACCCTCAGTATAGTGACCATATTGTATCTTAAAGTAGCTTAATAAATTAATAATGAATTATTTTCAAAGAACGCTTGAAGGCGATCAATAAAATAATGACCAAGGAAGTTGGGTGATATATATTGAATTGACAATTAATTTGACTATTAATAATTCGATGATTATTAATAATAATATATTTAATACCATAAAATGGGTGCTATTAAAACCCTGTTGATGAAACGGAGACTGGCCAAAAAGCAGCGTCAGAATAGACCATTACCCAACTGGTTCCGCTACAAAACCGACAATAAGATCAGATACAACGCCAAGCGCAGACACTGGAGAAGGACAAAACTAAAAATATATTGATCGTATTCATTTCATCAATAAAAGCAATCTTCCTCTCTCAATATTATTGGATTCATATTTATTAAATGGGATCAAACCATAAATATAGCCTTGACCACTGTTGCTAAACTTTAAATATTGTTTATTGGATGGATTACATTATGCATGATGTAGATGAAGCAGTATTTTCTTAACTGATCAATTAATCATCTTCTAAAATAGTCGTGTGTTTTTCGATTGAATAATTCTTCATTGAACTGAAATATTTATAGGTTGATCCTGAAGATAAAATATCAACAAAAAGACAAAATAATGAATGAATAAAAGAGAGCAATTCCTTTGTTATATAAATTGAAAAACAAGTCAAGAGGAATTTCAGTGAAACTAGGAAGTAATTAAATCAAATCAATTTGTAAGATAAGATAATTATTGATACTATTTTGCTAAACATTTCAGCCTTTTTTTAATTTTTTGCTTAGCTTTAAATCTCAATAAAAGTCTAAAATGATCTTGATGAAGTTATAAGTTGCATTTATTGCTGTATATTTTCATAACTTATAAGTTAACTTGGATTAAAAGATGCCACCAAAGAAAATATAACCGAAGGTCGAACCAAAACCATAACCAAAAAAAGAAGAACCTAAAGTCGAAGATAAAAAGCGTATTTGCTCTGATATAAAGCTGCTGACAAAAACCAAAAAATAGCGAAATAGTAACCAAAAAAAGATGGTAAAGGATCAATAGAAAAGCTTACCAAAGATAGTAAGCCCACCGAAAAGCAATAGGTGAAAGCCAATGATAAAAAATAGGAAAAGAAAGACGATAAAAAGGCAAATGACAAAAAAGAAATTTCTAAAGAAGTCAAAAATAATGAAAAATAAAGCAAGAAGGATAGTAAGGCACCTTAAAAGAAGGACAATAAATAGACAAAGTAAATAATTAAGGAAGGAAAAGATGCGAAAGGCCAAGAAAAGAAAGATATCAAGTCTATATCTAAATTAGAAAAGGAGGATTAAAAAACAAAAAAGGAAGTAAAAGAGCAGATTGTCTCCAAAGATGTTAAGGGAAAACAAGTTGGAAATAAACATGTTGAGGAAAAAATAGTAACCAATCAGATAGTATAAAGTAAACTCGAAAGGGATAAAAGTCTCTCCAAAGGTAAGTCATTAAAGATTTAGCTATCATTAATCGCATGGAAGAACCAGAAAAGATAGAGAGGGTGAAAGGAGACGACTATTTGATTAAATAGACTGGCCTACTGGAAGCATATTAATTATTTCTGAGGACAATCTGCAAGTATGGTTTGCCCACTGGCGATATCTATGAATTTGCAGCCCAGCAAATCTAGAAATATGAGCGCAAGAAAAAGGCCAAATAACTAAAGTTAAAAGCTGAAATGGAGATTAGAAAGGCAGCTACTCGCAAGCCTCCGAGATAAGAGATGAAAAGCTCTGATTTTTAAATATGATTCAGAGAACAATCATAGTAAATTTGAATTATAATTGTATTTCTTCCTGAAAGTCTGCTTGCTATAATTGATTTTCCCTATTATTGACAAGGAATAATGATATAAAGTCAATTGCGTAAATCATCAACTCCAAATCATGCATTACTAAATTATAACTTGCCAATAAAAAATGTTCAAATTAATTGAACACTACTGCTTTCTTAGGGCTTAATAATTGTAAGCGGCATAAAGCTGTTTGGAGGATGCTGAACTAATGCCATCACTTTATCTTTGACCAGTTTCGGAAATTTCTATTTATTTATTTTTATCATAATAAGAATTTAACATGGGATGTGGAATTGTCTGTGGCGTCAGCGCGCCTTCCAATAATAAACAACCAATCTATTCATAAACAAAATTACAATAATTGCACCCGAGAATTAAAATCAATCAACCTTTACTTCCTGATAAACTGTATCGCAAATTTTCATAATCTCTAAGACAAGCACCGTTGTCGTATGTCCTTAAATGCGCATCATCCGTCAGTTCAGATTAAGAATTAGATCCTGCGATCTTGTAAAAATGGAAGATAATACTATACGGACTCGACAAAGGAGACTAGGTCTACCAAAAATGTCTCGGTTTGTAAGTTAGGGATGAAAAATAGTTCGTTAGCAATGAATAAAATCTGACAACAAACCACAGTATCTTAGCAAATAAATCCTATCATGAAGTTAAGCTCACAACTCGATATCACGAATGCTTCGTACAAATAGAAAAAGATCTCAATAGAACTTTTGACTTTAGGGAATAAAAAAAGAAAGCCTTTTAAAATGTGCTTAAAAGAGTATCCAATTATTTCCCCTCTATGGGTTACACACAGGGAGTTAACTTTGTCATTGGATATTTGCTTGTACAGGGATATTCTGAATCAGATACTTTTTGGCTGTTTGCTCATCTTGCACTCAATTAACGCTATCTCATTCTTGGACTTTATGAAGATGGGTTTCCATTATCTTATATTTACACACTTATCTTCAAGAATATGTTACGGAGGTTTGATCATGAATTGTATAATCATCTCTATATAAACCTTGGACTAGATGAATCAATGTGGATCTTTAAATGGTTTATCACGTGCTATATATACAGCTTTCCCTTGAACACAATCAGGCATATATGGGATGTTGTCATTGAAATTGGCAGTATTGGACTAGTATACTATGCTCTTTCCCTAGTGATGTAACTTAGAGAACATCTGTTGAAGGCTAATGACCCTTGCGATGTTAGTTAATTTTGGCAATCGATGAAGGAGCTCAACAACTTTAACACTATCGTAAAAATGAGCAATGTGATTTAAAAAGTGTATGAGTTTAAAATGACTAAAAATGACCTCGATGGTATTGACGAATTACCTAAAAGCTTTTACAGATAGTACTACAAATTATTCATCTTATAAGCAAAAAATGATTCTGAAGTCAAGAGAGAAGCGAATACCATTGGCTTGGTAAACGGTAAAAAAAATTAAGATGTCTAAAGATAGTTACATAATTGGCATTTTAAATTACTAGAGGAAAGGATCTAATTTCGCCAAAAATAGCAGCAAATACAAAAGAATTTTATGCCTGAGCTCCTAAGAAATGAATAGTTAGACATGCAGAGGAGTATACAGTTATTATAGGACAAAATGATCTAAAATTAATCAATGCGTAGATCTAAAAAACAGTTACCAACTTTAATGATAATTGAAAGTTAAAAGAAAGAAATATCTTCAAGTAATATCATGGATCGCAATTATTTTGATAGTTTGATTCAGGATAATCCATACAAAATTGAAATGAAAAATCCTTAGTTGCTCACCTAAAAGGAGTCAGAAAAAAGAATTAGACTAGCTGCGAGGATTGAATATGATATCGACGAAGAAATCGATGAACTTTAAGGATAATCAGATAGTAATAATGAGATTGAGGCATCTGAGCAAATCACTTCTAGACACTATCAGCCTTCCATTAATATTTAGTCTATTGATAGCGTTCATATCGAATAACCATCCAAGCCTTACAATTTAAAGATTAACACTCTCTATAAATTCGAACATAAGAAAAAGGTTAATAAGGATGTAGTACCAAAGGTTAACCATTTGAAAATTAATGCTGAAGACAAAAGAACAGGGCTCAGTTTAGCAGGCCAAAATGTTTTGTGTAATTTGAGCATTACCAACTCACAATATTCATAGTCTTCATCCAAGAATACTACTTTCAAGCCTCGCAAACAAAAAGAAAATAACATTACTCGTTATAATAAAAATACTAAGGTGCGCACCGAACAAAATAGCCAACCTTCGAGTGAGCATGAGTAATTATCGATCGATCACATCACAGATAAAGACAGTCTATCAAACTTTACTCATCGTGAAGACCCTCGACCTGAAAGGCCCAGCTTCAATAAAGATCGCATGACTCAAAAGGATTTGATGGCCAATTCTCAGATCATAGAACAGATCAACGATCCTCACAGAGTTTCCAAAGATATTACCTCTGAGATTGAGATATTCAATGGAGATGGGCTTTTTAAGAAAAAGAAACGAATGTGCACTAAATTTAGCAATGGCACAGCTTCGAACACAGGAGGAGTTTTGCGTATAGATGATTTAAATAAATGCTTGAAGGTTAAAGCAAAAGATGTTGGAGCCAACTACCAGGAATAGGAGTCCGTGGAGTCTATTCTGTAGGCAAGCAAGCATTCACAGTTCCATTAAAAGAGGATAGAGTCGATGATGGAAGAGATAGAAAGCATTAAATGAAACGGTATTGGTTCCATCAATTTTTCCAATGCAACTCATTTTTATAGGGTTAATTGATTAACACATCGTTGAAAGACAATACTTATTAATTTTCAAAAAGCAGGTATCCATAAAATAGCCATCTGCGAAATGTCAATGTACTTCATAAAGTAAAGCAATATATATAAAACAAAGAATCATTGCAACTCACTGATTTATTTCATGAAATTTCTTAAGACATCTTCCTCATTCGTAACCCAAAGTTTTTCGCTCTCCTTTAGATTATTGTCCTACAGTTTGTCAAAAGCTTTTTGCAGATCTCCAATATATAAACAAATTTAACCATTTGGTATTTTTTTTCTAAATTATTATATACCTTCAATTCCAGCTATTGGATTTAGTACACCATTCTCTTATCTAGTCATATTAGAAATCAACACAACTTTTGTGGACTCATCCTTGACCAAATCTTCATTTGTTTGCAGCCAGCCTTTAAGCGCTTTTGTTGATAATAGTTGGTTCATCACTGTAGTTTTACTGATATCTTCAATAGTCTCCCATATATATTGTCCCTAGATCGTTTTATCATCAACCCACAGGAGAAAGATATTTCTACTATCAGGCATAGATGGCCTGGGTATCTCCTCCATTTCAATAAAAGGAATATTTATGTTTGTCCAGCCTTACGATTTTTAGATGGTTGATACTTTTGTAACAATAAATTCTGAATAGGGTTCAAACAGAACTTCATCTTCTTAAAAGAAGGAAAATTCTTTAATAGGTTTTCCTGAGAATGATTTAGTAATCTTAATCAGGCCTGTTTCAGCAAAAGATTTTGCCACCTGTTAGTTAATGGAACAGGAAAGAAACTGCTTGTAAACAACTCTTTCATCTTTTTAATATTTTGGCGAATATTTGATCCCTCGCCATATTGCTTTATTTGTAATTGGCTTGATGTGCTTTAACTGCTAAATTATTTCACTTGCAAATGAATACTCCCATTTATTTTTGTAATCATCCGAGGTGGTGATTCCAAAATATTGCATGCGCATAAAAGTATTCAAATGACTGTACAAGAGTATAGGTAGTAGTGCTTTATTACTTGGTACAACAATCAACTGGCTTGTGTACAGAAGAATTGGCTTGACTGAATTTAGATTTTGCTTAAAATAGGACATATTAGCATTTCTAGCACGATCTTCAGCTTTTTATAAACATTCTCTGCGATGTTGTTCGTTTGTTGGATGTGAGTAAGATATTTATTAAATAGGAACTTTGCCACCAATTGTTCGTATATTTTCTTGTTCGCCCTCAAAAACAAGAGATTCCTTAATAATAATAGCAGCCACATTTTTAAAGACGGTTGTTGTATTTTTTAGCAAATTATCTGCTTTTGAAAATGTTTCCTCAGGTTTTAAAAAGTAATCTTCAATTTTTATTCCATATTGATTCCAATCTGTATCATCATCTATTAAACTGAGGACATCCTTCACTTTTTGACCCTTGATGTCATCATAGTGCAATTTTGTAGATTTTACTTTGAGTTCTACTCCTTTGATGATAACATAGCTATTATTAGGACGGGGAGGAGCTTTAATTTTGAACCCCTTTAGAAAATTCACCTTGACTTTGTCATTATCTGTTAACCAATTGAAATGAATTTCCTCATTCACTTTTAATTCTTAATCCTATATTGCTGATAGTCTAATTATTTAAGGCGTAGGTTTGTATCCAAAAATTCTTTTTATCTCCTCCAATAATTTGCCAACCACAGTTTCATGGGTTTCATTTTTCTATTCTGAAAGAGGAATATAAATCGGATAATTTATATCAGTAAGCACAAATGGTACTTGTATAAATCCTTTAAATTGCAAAGAATACATGACTTAGATTTTGTTGCATTCATCTATCAGTCCCATCAGAATTCTAAAGTAAACGTCTAAGCCACTGAGAGTTGAAACACGCAACTCCTTCTTCATTTGTTTAAGAGTGTATTCAGACTTTAAAACTTCTTTGTTTTTTAGGTAGAATCTCATTACTGTAGTATCTTTATTCTCCTTAATTTATTTTGCATATTGTGTGATCAGTTGGCCAAAGGTTAGCTTATCTGTATATTTGTACACGAGAATATATGGTGCTTTTTCGCTGTTGTCTCCTAAAGAACTGTACGGATAAACATTAAAATAGTGATATGAGCTGGGGAGAGATTGGATGATTTCTTCTGCTTTCTTAAAAGAGTTTAATTAGGACTTATTTTCTTTTTTATTGGACATTCAACAAATATAATTAATACTTATTAGATCATCTTTTTTAGAGCTAATAAAAGAAATAATATTCAATTCTGACGAAGATACTATTTTTTAATTGAGGAGGAAGATTTAGAGTTAAGAACAAAGAGAGACTGAACAAGAAAGCATTTATCGATGAAATTATAATCAAAGATAATAACGAACAGATAGTATGATATGATTTACAAATAAAGAGATTAACATCAAGAAAAGCACCTAATGCGGAAAAAGTCAAAGACACAAATCACTTTCTCCGAGGCCTGTGAAGTCAATTTAAGGATTGGATCAATACCATGGGCAGCCCGATACAAGTTATAACCTGAATATGTCTTTAGATAATTTAAATATTCCTCTTTCGTCATTTCAATAGTATAATCAACCTGTTTTCGTTCCACTTGTTAAAAAACCTCATCAAAGGGATATTTATTTTTATCTGTATAATGATTATGAATCTCATATGGATTGTGTTTGAAGTAGGGCACGACCATGTCGTAAAACTAATAAAAATAGGTATTTTCGTGAGGATTTTAGCTGCTTACCTCCTTCAGTACATAAGCAAAGATCATCAACATCCCACCATCATTTAATGATTTTTTTATTTTGTGCAGTACTTACTTTCCAGTGAAAAAGTGTAGGGCCTGTCCCACTGTAATTAGATCATATTTTTACTCCTCTTCCAAATCCATAACATCTCGCTTTTCAATAGCAATCGAATTGTTGGGATGAAGCTCACAAAATTTATTAACATTTAACTGTGCCACACTCAGCATTTTATCACTTACATCAATTCCCTTTGATTGCTTGAATTATGAACAAAAAGTAAGTAAAATTTTTCCTGTTCCGACTGCAATGTCAAGGTATTTTTATCGTTTTTTAAGAGAGCTAAGGGTATGTTCGCATAGTTATTGAGGATACTACGGTCTGAATTTTTCATAGCTGATGCCTTGAGTGGGAAAACTCCAAATATCCATTTAATGATATAAATTAAAAATGTACGTATGATAAGAAATTCAATTTATTTTTTATTTAAAATTAGCCTGGCTGTATCATTAACTCTAATAATAATAGATAAAGGCAAAAAAAAAGATTGTCCAATTTTATATATTGCCCATTATCATTTTTAAGTGGGAATAATTTTGAACTGCAAATATATATTAGAGCCAATGGAAGAAGGCAACTAAACTGTAAAAGATTGCATCAAAAAGATGATTAAAGATAATGACTCCTTATCTTTATGTGGTAAATCTTTAAAAACTCTTTTCGAAGACAAAAATGGATAGTTTTCATTAAAATCAGTACTCATGATGATGGACCAAATGATTGCTCGTATTTAATAAAGACATCAATATTGGATTCACGGGCGTATATCACCTGCCAGTTTTTGCATTACCTCAGGTAATCACACAGGGCATATAAAATTGAAAGGTTTTGGATTAAAAAGCAATATATGTGATAAATTTGAACATACTCCCGTTAATATTAAAAAAAAAATTGACTAAAGTTTATATCATTCCATCAAAGTTAAATTAGGTATTGAGCCATGTAAATTTACATTAATTTAGCTTTCAGAGACGACATGGAGAGTATTGGGTATGTTGCTTTGCAATTTTTAACGGGATCTCTCCCAAAATAATAAGATCCATGCTGTCGATTCTGCGTATATTTCAAGAACTACAACCACTGCAAATACTCCAGCTACTGCAAAAGCTACTGCAGATAATACAAAAAAAAATACAAAAAAATGTCATTAAAAAAGAAATGGAAGGAAATTCCATAAGAATTCACAATATATCTTAATCAATGCAAAAAATTAAAAATGAATGAAAAGCCACCATATTCTGAAATGCGAAAACTATTCAGAGACTTGCTCTCGGCAAAAGGATTCACATTCGATTATAAATACGATTGGATTACTTAATAATAATAATAGATATTTCCAAAATATTTAACTAGTTCTTATGTTAGAAACAAGCTCGGAAATCAAATTGTTAAAAATTTAATAATAAATAAGGCAATCTCTATATAGAATGATGGAAAGGTAATTTTTGAGGGCATACAAACAACCATAAATGTAAAGGTAGCCATTAAAGTTGAGCCCATATTTCTTAAACATCCCGAAATATTTAATGAAGTTAAATTATATAATTCTTTACTAGACGATTGTAAATCTGTGATTCAAGGCATTCCAAATATCTATCACCATGCTACAAAAGGTACATTTACATTTATTTAGCGCAATATAATATATTGGTAATGGATCGATTAGGATTATCTCTCGAAAAGCTGTTACTTTTTAACATTTACCCATTTTCTCTTAAGACAGTCCTTATGCTGATTGATCAGATTATTACCATTGTTGAATACATTCATAATCATGGCATAGTTTTTGGCAATATCAAACCTGGCAATTTTTGTATTGGATTCGGAAAATTGGCACATAAACTTTATATTATAGATTTTGGAACAGGCAGATCTTATGTATAGATAGATGGAAGTCATGTTTCATAGAAAAATAGCTTTATCTGGGGCAATAGAGATTATTATTCTCTCAATTCACATGACGGTATTGGACAAAGTAAATTTAAATATACTTAGGTCGTAGAGATGACATGGAAAGCATCGGTTATATGATTATGCATTTCCTCAGGGGCTCCCTCCCTTGGCTAATATATAACAGATCTGCTTAAATAAAAATAATAAAGAAAAATACTTCCATTAAATAACTATGTGGCAAATATCCTTAGTAATTTGCTTAATACCTGACCCAATGCAGGAATTTGAAATTTGATGAAAAACCGCCATATGCGAGTATGCGCAAAATGTTTAAAGATCTCTTTTTAAAAAAGGGATATACTTTTGACTATTAATACGACTGGGTAATTAAGGATGAGAAAAGGCGAAAGAGACGAGAAGAAGAAACCAAATCAAAAGATAAACTTAATATAATCTTGAATACTACACAATAAACTGAAGGAGAACAAGTTTGATTTGAATCTCGATTATAACTGAATAGATATGACTCTCTAATTAACTAAAATAATAGATAAAGTCAATTAAGATTTGTCTAATTTTATATATTACTATTATTGTTTTTAAGTGAGAATAATCTTGAATAGAAATATTTATTCAAGCCAATGTAAGAAGGCAATTAAAATGTAAAACATTGCGTTAAAAAAATGATATAGGATAATAATTTGGAATCTTTATTTGGTAAAACTTTAGAAACTCTTTTTAACGACAACCATGGACCCTTTTCATTAAAGACAGTACTCATGGTGATGGACCAGATGATTGCTCGTATTTAATAAAATCATTAACTATGGGTTTACGGATGTATAACTCCTGCCGCCTTTTACATTGGTGTTGGCGATCACATAGGGCATATAAAACTGTAAAGTTTCGGATTATATATACGGATAAAAGATACTCCTAATTTTCTTAAGAAGAAGATTACAAAAAATTCGTATTAATCCATGGCAGTTAAATTAGGTACTTACCCATGTAACTATAAATTAATTAAGCTCGGAGAGACGATCTAGAAAGTATTGGAAACGTTGGTTTGAAATTATTATTAGGATATCTCCCTTAATAAAAAGAGATAGGAAGAAAAAGTCTTTTCTTTCGTAGATTATCTCATGAAAAATATTAATCTAATGAACACTCAAGAAAGAAAATAATGAATTCATCGAAAAAATAGCGTGATGAGTATCCATAAGAATTCACAATATATTTTAATAAATGTCGAAAACTGCGCATTGATTAAAATCCACCATATTCTGAAATGCGAAAATTATTCACAGACTTGCTGTTGGCAAAAGACCACATATACGACTATAAGTACGATTGGATTATTGATAAATAATAAAAATAAAGCAATTAAGTGATTGATTCTAATGTTAGAGATAAATTAGGAAATCAAATTACTAAAAATTTAATCATAAATCACGTAATTTCTATAGAAAATGACGGAAAAGTAATTTTTGAGGGCATCAACACAAAAATAAATGCAAAGATGGCTATTAAAATGGAGCCTAGGTCTATTAGGAATGCATAAGTTTTTAGGGAACTAAAAATATATAATCATTTATTAGCTGATAGTAAATTTATAGACAAAGGTATTCCTAATATATATTACTGCTCTATAAAAGGTATCTTTGCAACTATCTAGCACAATATAACGTTTTAGTTTTGGATCGATTAGGCTTATCCCTTGAAAAACTCTTCCTTTCTAACAATGTACCATTTTCTCTTAAGACTGTTCTTATGCTAGTCGATCAGATAATTGCCAATATTGAATACATTCATGACAATAACATAATCTTTCGTAATATCAAACCTGGTAATTTTTGCATTGGGTACTAAAAAATGGCATATAAACTTTATATTATAGATTTTGGAACTGCCAAATCGTATGTTTAGAAAGATGGAACTCATGTTTCATTATAAAATAGCACTGTAAGTGGCAATATAAATTATCGTTCTCTGAACTCGCATGAGGGCATTGGCCAAAGTAAAATTTACATAAACTTAGGCCGCAGAGATGACATGGAAAGCATCGGATATATGATTATGAGTTTTCTCAGGGGATCTCTTCCTTGGTTTAAAGATGACAATTATGCTTCAGTAAAAGAGACAACAAAAAATACTTCCATTAATTAACTATGTGGTGGATATCCTTAGTAGTTTGCTTAATACCTGACCCAATGCAGAAATTTGAAATTTGATGAAAAACCGCCATATGCGAGTATGCGCAAAATGTTTAAAGATCTTTTTTTTAAAAAGGGATATACTTGGGACTATTAATACGATTGGGTCATTAGGGAGAAGGAAATGAAGCAAGAAGAGACAGTCAAATAAATTCTCAAATAATCAAAAGATGGACCTTATCTAAACAATCCTGAATGTCCCTCAATAAATGAGAGAATAAATTTGACATGATTTCCCATAAACATTTAATAACTGTAAGTATCTAGTTTGTAATTTGTTAAATTAACTATAAAACCAATTGATATTAGATAATTTATAAAAGGATATTTAGATCACTTCTATTCTTCCCCGTCAATTTAGTCTTAATTAACTAATTCTTCAATTTCTTCACCCTCTTCCTCTTAATTGTCTTCCTAATCTAAGTTAAATAAAATGTACATTCCTTCATTCTCATTTGAAATCGTTTGCTTTTGATATGCTTTTCAATTGCAGTTTTTCTCTTGGGTAATTTGGCTCCAGTTAATTTACAAAATAGGAAATGTTGATTGCCCTTATGTGGGATGAGAAACTACTCGTATTCACTGATATCAAATTGACCTTCTAAACCTTTTTTGTACGACTTCGAGATCAAATATTTCTAGAAGTTTTAAAGAGTAGGCAGAAATTCATGTTTGGTAAGGGTGCATTTAATTTTTCCATTTGCTAAAAAATAAAAGTTTGGGTTGGCCTTCACCAATCTTTGCAATTTGGACTCTTTTGTTTATTTTTTGAGCTCTTTCTTGACGGTTTAAGACTTCAATTGTCCTATCTGTGTTTTGTTGTTTTTGAGCATATAACTTAGTATTATAACAACAAAGCTAAATTAACTTATAATCATCTAGTCAATCAAATTTGTAAATAAATTCCTTAAAATATTCATCAGATAAATGACAGGTAAGACATAACTGAAGGCTTGATCTAATAAAAAATATTCCTAATTTTCCTTTTTGATTGATATAATAATTTAGAAAAACTGTTTCCTGAATATTCATAGAATTCATCATTATATTTTTTGGCAGATACTTTCTATTGAATGCATTTGTGATAATTAAATATGAAGCCAGGGATTAATCTCTTATTTGTAGCATTATTCGTAGTTCTGCTTCTTTATTACCAGATATAGTTTTCCACCTATCCTTATATTCTGACTACATCGACACGAAGTCTTATTCCCAATTAAACTTAACTTCCAACAAAAGTTATCTTCATAGTGATAGACGCTCTACGATACGATTACTATAGAAGATTGCCAATTTTCAGTAAAATCACGACCAAATATCCTCGAAATAGCTTTGTTGTAAAAACTAAAGTGGGAAGCCCCACAATGACGACTCAAAGAATATAATCTCTCATGACTGGTTCTGAAATATTCTCTTCTAGTAACATCCTCAAAACTTTTCTCGCATCCAAAACAGATCTTGACAATATTATCAAGCAACTCACAATCCACAATAAGACATCAATGGTTTTTGGTGATGACACATGGGTAAAATTATTCGATTTTACCAATTCCAAAATTTGTTCATAAACCTTCGATGTGCATGACTATGACACTTGTGATAAACTCATCTATCGTTTTCTTTCTTAAAAAGTTTATGGATAGGGCAATGAAGTTTTCTATAATTTTCTTGTTGGTCATTTTTTGGCTTTAGACCATATTGGGCATGCTACAAGTTCTATTACGGATAAAATAATGGATGTTAAAATGAAATAAATTTCATCTTTCCTTGAGTTGATTACAGATAAAATGGATAATGGAACTATGATTTTAGTCACTGGTGATCATGGGATGCGAACTGATGGCAATCATGGTGGGAGCAGTATCGAGTAGACTTAAACTTTGCTCTTTGGATATTTTAAAGGTGTTGAATTATACAAATAGTAATTGAGAGATATTGTTTCTCAGGGAGACATCACAGCTACTCTATCGATACTATTAAACATTCCCATCCCCTCCAACACTGTAGGATATCCGATTTTACAAGCTTTGCCTGTGGATGTTGTAAATAATAAACTAACTTGGATGTAAATGAGCCTTTAATTATATGAACATTTTTCATAAATTCTAAAGTTCTACCATGTTTCTATGAATGCTCAATAGAAGTATAAGATGGATGAATCTTTAGCAAATAAAGATATACATAAATTATTTTTGATTATTAAAGATTTTTCATAAAAGCTTTAGTTCTTGAATTACTCATCTCCCAATCCAGAGAAAGCAATAATCAACTTAGTATTCTTAAGTATAATAATTTTCTTCATTATTATTTACTCCTTTTATGGGTAATTAAAATAGATCCGCACTTCAACTATTTTTCATATGATGCTGATTTTGCCTATTTTCACATTATTTTGTGTCAACTTTAGCTGGTTTTTAATTCAGCAGCTTTCAAATGTTCTATCTCTAGTCTTCATAGGAATTATATTTCTGAGTATTTTATAAACAAATAATACAACAGTCTCATCTGCGAAGAGGATAATTAATTTTATAACAACACTGACTTGTTATTGCCTTTTAGCACAGATTTAACCCAAAAAGGTAAACGACTATGCAACAGGATTCTTGAGAATTGGTCTTATAAACTAACTTATTAATAACAAAATAGTAATTGCATCGATTAGTTCACTATTAATTTTGGTTTATTTTCGACGCATCTTGCGCCAATTAAGAAAGAATCTTAATACTCAAAAGGATGAATACCTAAAGCTTCTCATTCTTCTATTGAGTTACATTAACTATGTTTCGACGTATTACAGCCATCAATCATTTTACCTTTTAAGGATATGTATAGTTTTCATAATTGCTGCATGGCTTATATTCTCAAAAATTAACGCTCACTATTTGTTTGTAATTTTTAACTTTTTATCACTTTTCCTTGGACCAGCTGGGCCAATAATATTATCTGCTTGCTATTGCATTGAAAAGCATTGCTCATCCATGAATGCATATCCTCTTATCATGAGTATGCTGGCGGAGAGTGCTTGGTGGTGGATGGGCAATCGATATGAATACTCGGGGATCGATGTTATGAAGAGTTATATCTTCTGTGGGGAGTACATCCCATATCTAAATGGACTATGTCTTCTTATCTACCTACTATCGCCTTATCTACTCGTATTTTTTCTAATCAATTATCGTTTGTATTTTAAGTCAACTTAAAGGGCTTCTGCCTTAAAAGAGATCCCCAAAAATATTTAAAGTGAATTAGAATAGTATTAGGATCTAAAATAATCTAATCCTATATAAAATAAAAATAAAACCAATTCTAAGTAAAAAGATATACAAGAGTCAATAAAATTAATTTAAACAGTTAATTTGCAATTCATTTCCCTTTTCATTTTAGGACTACTTTCCTGCGCCTGGAATGTTCACTTCAATAACGAAAAGATTCTCTTTACAATTGTATACGTTCCTATGATGTTATTTTGCACGATAAAATCTTTTGGGTTGATAATTATCACTGCTGTGACAATTAGATGGATGCAACATAAAAAACAGTCCCTAGAAAAGGAAGGAAGTAAATGAGAAGATTATTTGATCATCTGATATTTTATGAGTTAAAGTTGTTGTACTAAATTAAGATTTATTATCTCTTATAAATGCAGCTATACAATCTCCCCCTCAATCCTTCCACAGCTATCATCAAAACTCTCTATGGCAATTTTACTTCTCTCAAAGCTCAAGAGCTCATTCTTGTTAAGACAAAATCGATTGAGCTCTACTCCGTATCCGAACAGTATCTTCACCCCTATTTAGAGGAAAGCTTGAACTGTTAGTCATCGAGGAACTGTTCTGTGTATTGCGAACAGCCATAGCTTTTAGGTACCATGGAGTAATCAGTCATTTACTTAGACTTTCAAAGACTCCATCATCATTGGTAGTGACTCTGGTAAAATTATCATTTTGGAGTTCGACGATAAAATGAAAAGATTCCAAAAAACACACGAGTAAACGTTTGGCAAATCAGGTTGCAGGCGTATCGTTCCTGGTAGATATCAAGTAACTTAGGTCATTACATTGCGGTAGATCCGAGAGGTAGAGCAATTATGGTGGCGGCAATCTAAAAACAAAAATTTGTATATGTGCTGGAGCGGAAAGAGTAGAAACTGATGATCCACTCACCTCGAGAAGCACATAAATCGCATAGTATTTGCATAGACGCGATAGCTCTTGATACTGGCAGCGATAACGCCATGTTTGTGTGCCTTTAGATGGACTATGGGGAAGTTGAAGATAAAGAGGCTATTATCAACACTGGAGCTCTTAAAAAATCGATTGTCTATTATGAAATGGACTTTGGAATGAACACTGTGATACGAAAGAAGGAAATTTCGATTGATCCCACAGCTCACATGCTGATCACAGTACCAGCAGGCAGCGAGGGGCCTGGAGGATTGTTAGTAGTGTTATAAGATTATCTGCTTTACAAAAATACAAATTAGTAACACATGATTCGCTTTCCCCTAAGAAAAAATCGCCCAATTGCCCGTAAAACTCAGTTTACCTGTCATTGCACCTATCGATTCAAAGGATTTTTCTTTTTAGTGGCCAGTTAGGTGGGCGATATCTTTAAGATATAATTTTTACTTAAAGAAGTAAAAGATAAGAAGCAAGTTGTGAGTCTAAAAATCGAGTACTTCGATACTGTACCAATTCCTCTTTCAATGAGTTTGACTAAAAGTGGATATCTTTTCTGTGCTGCCGAGAGGGAAGATCATAATTTATATATGATAGTCAAAAATTAAGGCAAGGTTTAACCCATCTATACACATTCTCAAATGGCCCAAAACAACTTGGTAGAATTTTAAATCAAATCAACTCAATAAAAAATGCTGGAGGTTACTGACACATTGGAACAGTACGGTCCCCTCACTGACTTGAAGATTGCAGATCTGAAGGAAGAGGGTAATCCTCAAATATACGCAATAAATGCCTCAGGAGCAGGAAAGAGTTATTTGCGTATCATCAAGCAGGGTCTCAAAGTTCGTGAGCTTAATGCTATTAAATACTATCAGCCACAGTAGATTTGGTGCATTAAAAATTCATGTAATGATGAGCACGATCGTATGATTATTCTCTCTCTCGCTAATAGGACACTTATTCTGACCACCACTGCTAGTGGCTACTCTCAAACGAAAGATACAGGATTGGATGAGGATTCACCAACTATTCACGTAGGGAGATTGGAAGATGACTCATTTCTTCAGATTATACCAAGTGGATTTAGACACATCAGAAAGGATAAGACTGCTAGGACCATGAAATTTGAGGGAAGGATTATTAAAGGTACTACAAGGGGTCGACAGATGGTAATTGCTCTTGCTGGTGGGGATATTATTTATTATGAACTAGATCAAACTGGAGCTCTTTCTGAAGTAACTCAAGCATCTCTTGACTGTGATGTTGTAGCTTTTGATTTTTCTCCCGTGGAAAAAGGAAGAGTTAGATCCAGTTTTTTAGCTGTTGCATTTAGTGATTTCACGACAAGAATATTCTAGCTGAGTCCTGATTCTTGTCTAAAAGTGTTATCAACTCAAAATATGAGAAATGCTATTGAATCCATAGCTATCGAAGAAATGGATACAACTGAATCGTAGAATGAGAGGTATGGTCTTCAGCTCTATCTTTATGCTGGTTTGCAAAATGGGATGATTGTAAGAACATCAATTGATCCAATTACAGGTAAACTGACCGATTCACGTCCCAAGTATCTTGGTAGTAAGCCAGTAAAGATTATAAAGCTATCTATTTTGGGTAAACCTGCAGTTCTTGCGCTTTCGTCCCGTCCTTGGCTATTTTATACGTTTGGTCGTAAGCAAATGGCCACACTTCTAGCCTTTCCTTTTATTTCCGTTGCATCTGGAATTTCAATGAGCAATTTTACACACACTATCATGGCTTTCAGTGAAAATCACTTGCGAATTATTAGCTTGGGTAATTTTGGGAATATCTTCCACTGTGAAAAAATACCCTTAGACTATTCTGCCAAAAGACTTATGGTTTTCGAGAAGAATATTGCAATAATAGAATCTTTGCAAGAGTACTCTAATCCAAAAGGAGAGCAAAAGTGTTGGAAATCTCAAGTAACTTTATTTAGCCCAAAATAAAATCAAAAACTGTTTAAAATTGCGTTAGATGAAGACTAGGTTTGTATTTCCCTGTGCTACTGCCCCCTCACTGAAAATTAAGTGGTCACCAACTACTTGGCTCTTGGCTGTGTAAAGAATTTAAAATATTATCCAAACTTTCACATTCAGCAGCCAAAGATAAAAGTTTATGAGTGGAATAACAAAACAAATGAGGCAACATTTGTTCACTAAACTTAACTAGATGATATCCCTCTCGTGCTTTATGCTTGGAAGTAAAAAATCTTAGCAGGAGTCGGCAAATGCTTAAGATATTATTAAATTGGACGTAAACGATTACTTCGCAAGGCAGAAGTCAAAAATCTGTCTTCACCTGTCAACACGATAAAAACGTGGGGCGAACGTATTTTTGCAACTGAAATTAACGACTCATTTCATATGTATAAATTTAAAGCCAGAGAACAAACGTTTTATGATATTGCGGATGACGTTCTGAGTAGATACATCACCACCACTGCTATTTTGGACTATCACACTATGATAGGAGCTGACAAATTTTAAAATATTTTTGTTTCCAGAGTACCTCCAAGTATTTTTGGTAGTATTTAGATGCCGAAGATGATTTTGAAAACAACCCAAATTCGTATAAATTCAGATGGTAAAATGGATACTTAAATGGAGCTCCATTCAAGATGGAGCAAATATGCAGTTTTTATGTGGGAGAGGTAGTCACATCCATCGAAAAAGCAGCTCTTGCTACCTCAGGAAGTGAGATATTGATATACTCAACTATTAATGGTGGGATCAATGCTCTATGCCCTTTTGAGACAAGATAAGATGTTGATTTCTTTACTCACTTGTAACTCTATATGAAGAATTTAATCCCCTCTCTAGGAGGAAGAGACCACCATATGTATCGTTCCTACTACGCACCCTGCAAGGCAGTTGTGGATGGAGAGTTATGCGAAGTGTTCAACAAACTTTCCTATGAGTAACAAGTCTAAATCGGTCGTCATTTGGACAGAAATCCTCAGTAGATACAAAAAAAGTTATAAGAGATTAGAAACAGATTGATTTGAATGATTGTTCACCAAATTAAACCGTAATTTTACAGCATAAACTTGTTTTAGTTTTACATTAAAGGGCAACGTTATTAATTAGAGTATAAACTTATTCAAATTATGCAAAAAGATTTTGATTAAATACGAAAGATACAGTCTAAATTTTTGGAGCTGATTCAATTGGATGGGCATCAAAGAGGGAGATAAGAAATGCAGGAGAAAGGATAAATTTACAATCCTCTTCTGAGTAATGGTAAATCACCCCTGAATCCAAAGTAGTAAAAAATAGAGAAGATTAAATAAAAAACAACAAATTAGAGAGATTAATTCATTTTTACCAAGAGCGATATTTGTCGCGAGGTTGCTAAACTTAAACCCTATCTTCGCAATTTTGAGAAAACTTTGACATCAGTGGAGATGGAGGACAAAAAGAATAAGCAGATTACTGATAATTAACAAAATACGCTCAGTTAATTAGTTATTTACCTTAATAAGGAACTATGCTAACAACTCAGAAATATTGACCAAGACGGAAGTTAAAACATGTACCGCCAGAATAAATAGAAATAAGGGTGGGTATATGAGGTATTTTACAGATTTTCGGATAACTAACAAGCTCCTGAATTGAGTCAAACTCCTTTTAAAAATGGATATGCGGTTTTAACTGAAATTTTGGAAATGTTTCCGAACCTAACCTTCTAGCAAAGTTTGTTGCGGGTGAACATTAACTAAATCAAACGAGTAAAATACATGGAAGAGAGAGAGTATCAGGTGATGGATATTAGAACAAGCCAGGGTACTTTGCATGTGGCCTTTCTCAACGACATTGAAATGAGATTATTTGATCGCATGCTTTTTCTGCTTAAAAACATGGCTAGAACTTCATCAACTCGTCTATTTCAAAATCAGTTGCTTAAAAACATATACTCAGAGTATTGATTTTTAAAGATTTATCAATTAGCTTATGCTTATCATTTCAATCAATATTATTGGTTTAAGAGATATGTATTGTTGATTGAGAAGCAATCATTTGGTGCATTTTAATCTTTCTCATTATCCATATGTAACTGAAATAAATTAAAAGGAAGCTGAAAAAGGCACAAGGGAGGATCAATCGATATTTAGAGGATGGAAAATATGGATACACTGCTTTATACGTTATTTTTAAAATGTGGTTTTAATCTAATGAATTTATAGATGTTTATAAGTAACTAACGAGTATCCAGGCGATGTAGTAGATCGTAGCAACATGAGTCGATATATATAGAGTCAATCCAACAAAGGCTGGGTTATTATGCTTAACACAGTGACTCATTTAAATAATTCTAAAAGAATTTTAATTATAATTTGCATAGTCGCTACTTAATAATTAAACACAGTTATATTTAATATCAAACAACAATGAGGAAACTATTCACGATAGCTTTACAAAAGATACTGGCAGAAATAAAGCTATCTAATAACAATCGAAATGAACTCGTAAAGCACATTAGCCAAATTTATGGAAATGATCTAACCTACACAAAATTAGTTAGGCTTCCACTTTCCGAGGTTAAGATTATGCTGAAGATACCTTGCCCTATAATAAAGGAGGATTCCAAAGATAACCATGAAAATCAAATTGCAATTTTTAAGAGACTAAGGCACAACTTCAACATTGATGAAGAGTCTATTTGTTTTAAATGTCCAAGGGCAGGATCATGCAGCCTAAAAAATATAAAATTTAAATAGCTTGAATTTACACCAAAGATTGGAAATAAAGCTGCTTTGCATGATTTTCTTTTCTTTTTCTTATCTCTAACGGGTCAATAAAATGGAGTACTCTCTTAATTCAGATGGGCAGCTGCTTATAAAACAGCTTCTTCACTCTTCATACTGCTGAAAGACTTTTCAATTCTCAGTCAAGAGTCTTTTCTTTATCGATAGGTTTTTAAGTATTTAGATAACTAGGAAAGAAAATACAACGAATCACGCAAAAGCCCTGAAGTACTCAAAATATAGAAGACAAAAGCTGCCCTAAAAGGACGTACAATCCATTTAGATAGTATTTCTAACTTAACAGATGAGTAAGAAAAAGGTGAATGATATGTTTAAGTTTATTGACAGTCAATTCTTATTTAATCATATGCGGTAGGTAATTGAAGCGGCATAACTCACTGATGACTGATTTTCCGTTTTTACCTTTTAGGATTGGTCGTATTTTACAAATTTGGTCTCATATTTAAAATTGGAGTGACTGATAGTGCTTAAGAGAAGCTTAATAGGATTTTCACCACAAATGGTATTACCTGTATTATTAAGATACTCAGTAAAGCCGGAGAGATCTTGCTTTTCAATGAGCCCCATACCTTGGTGATCCACATCCTTTATAAACTCCCAAATTTAGCCTTTATTTTGTTCATATGGCTGATAGTCAAAGTTATCTCCCCAGTGGCAGAAGTCACTGGAAATGATAAATACTGTGTTTTCATCATCGAAATATTTGGCGAGAGTTTTACCATAAATTTACAGAGTTTGACTTGAAAGCTGACCAACTATCACAGGCACAACTGTTAAGTTTTAGCCAAAGACTTTTCTGATGAAGGGCATATGCATTTCCAGACTATGCTACTTCTCCTCGTCTTTTTTGGAAAAAGGAACATTTTTTAGCTACGATTTTAACTGAGCAATAGCTATATTAACAAATAACTACTTTGAGTATCGACTGATAAGTTACCAATAGGTGTCTCAAGCTCTGTACAACCTGAAAGACTCAATCCTTCTAAATATTTGTAGTGGGAAGGGCCAAAGAGAAACACCCTCAGTTTTTGTTTGGCCTGCTGTGCAAGGTATTGGTAGCTCCAAGCAGCAACTGGTCCACTGTATTTAAAGCCAGCATGAGGTCCAATAATGGCTTTGATGGATCTATTTTTGATCTGATTGTCAATCTGTGCTTTGGTCAAATTGGCTTGTAGTTCCTCTGCAAGTTTAACTTCTGCGTATAAGTGCAATTACTGTTTTGATTATACCATGAGCCAGCGTGTAGAGCTGTCCTGATGATTTTATCTCCCTGCATAAAAATGCTTATAATGATTATCAGAATATCATCATACTAATTATCACATTCCCATAATGATAGCTATAAATACCATCAAAGATATTATTGAATTAATTCAAGGGCATGCGATAATAATAGTATTAAATCTTACTAAATAAATTATAAAGGATACAGTTGTCTAATTGGCCTTCAGTTGGAATTTAAATTATTTCATCTAAGAACGAGAGGCTTAGATACATAATCATCTCGTTTTATAATGGTATTTACATTGCTTTAAATTTATAAATGAAAGGTGAATTAATCGAGAGACCACTATCCAAACGCCTAAGAGCCGAATCCGCCACTACTCAAAAAAAGAGAATGGGCAAATAATAGGCTTAAGATTTCTTTAAAAAAGGTAAGGCCGAACAACTTAAGGAACAGTACTCTCAAGCAATTGATTTATACTTCCGAGCAATTCTTTATAACCCCAATTATTTTCAAGCATACTGTAACCTAGGATCCTGTTACCGCTTGATGGGGAAGTATAACTAGGCCAAGAATAATTATCTCATGGCAATAAATCTCAAAAAAGATGATGCAATTACTCACTACAATATCGCCAATCTTTATCGCAAAATTGGAAACTATGATCTTGCAATCAAGCATTATGAGTTTGTAATCCGACTCAAGGAAGATAAAGGTCTAGACATCGGATCACTTTACATCGATTCTATGATTAACATTGGCATTTGCTTTAAGAATCGTGGATTATATGAGGATGCCATTACTATCTATGAAAAAGTCAATCAAATTTAGCCCAATGACTAGGGAGGCTTATTCAATCACGCAATGTGCATTATTGGGGCACTTTAACGTAGTTTTCAGCAGTTTCATGAGTTAGCCAAATAACGAGCCGATAAAGTGGATCAATTATTAAAGAAAGTTTTACTAATAAATGCTAATAATTATATGGCTCGATTGGCATAGATTAAACTGTCTTATTTGATAAATCCCCAATAGGAGGTGATCGTTCAGTCAATATAAAGTTTAAAGCAACTATTGTAGATTCCGAATTGCAATATTCTGAATGAAATTAATTAATAACTCGGATACTGTCTCAACTTCTCGAAGAAGTATAAAGAAAGTGCTAAATTCTATGACAAAGCTGTGAATAGTCAACATTTCAATCGATCAAACAGTTTAAATGTATACAATCCTCCTGTAGCAGATTTATTCAAATCATTCGAGGATAGTCCAACAGTCGTCGAAAAATAAATGATTGACCTCATGCAAAGAGGAGAGTATGAAACTGTTTAAAATTATATCAACTCTCTAGATTAAAGTAATCCTCTTCAGCCGACCTTGAAATTAATTCTAAACCTAAAACTGGCATAATCAAATCCTAATTATTACTAATATGCTGATAGAGTCTATGCAAAATATTTTGCCACAAACGGAGAGAACATCCCCTTTGATAAAATAAGCATTTAGGGGCACAAAGCTATCAGTCAGGTTCTTACTCATCAGAAAAAATATGAAGAGGCAGTTGCTCACTATGAATATCTATCTCAAAAATTAAAGAATAATGCATAAGGGACAGCCTAGCTGCATAGCTCCTTGGGTGATGGATTTGAAGCAGTTGGAGATATGTCCAAAGCATTGGAATAGCATAAGAGAGCCTATGAACTTGAGCCAGATAATTTTTGCTTAGCTTATAATATTGGCTCCTGCCTATATGAGAATGGACGTTATAAATAAGCTTTTTAATATTTTACCAAGGTATTATAAGCTATTTAAAAAGATCCCTAGACTGATTTACAAACAAAGAATATTTATACAGCTGATTGCCTTATCACAATGGCTTTTTGCAGCGTTTAATCAAACAGTGATATGTCATCCTTCGAAAAAGCCTTTACAAAATTGCAAACTTTAAAATCCTCATAAATACCGATTGAATTGGATTAAAATAATCTATTCGATTTTTATGCTAAAATGGCAGAACTTTTTGAGACCAAGATACAAACTTCCCCACGGAATGAAACAGACCACAAGAAAATAGTATAAAATTTACTATCAGTTTACGAAAGTATGCTTTAATCTGATAGATGTCTAGATCGTAACTAAATCCTTTTTAACTGTGGCAATTTATATTATTAGTCAAAGCTGTACCTGACTGCAATTGAGGCCTATCAACAAATTAGTGATGTTGCTTCTATTCCTTATGGCAACATTTCACTAGCTTACCTTCATTTAATTGAACCAGCTCTAGCTATCAAATACATATAGTTAACTGAATAGAAAAGCCAACAAGATTTAATTACTGACGTAAATCGAGATATTATATCATGGATATATTCTAACGATAACAGTGGACGATGGAATTCTAAGCTACCATAGATCAAGAAAGACCTCTTCTATGAAAGAAATTAATATGGCATTGCCCTTATTGATAAATTAACTATCAAGATTAACGAAAAGAGTTAACTTTCAGATGAAAATATTAAATTAATAATCGAAGCCTTATTTTAAGATGACTTGTTTATACAGTTCTATGATGAGAACTAAAATATTAAATTTAGTAAAATTAAATAAATTATCTTCAAAAATAAGGTAACTTCGTAAATGCCAACCTCTGATTTGATGAGTGGGGACTTACTTAAAGCAAGCTTCTATAAAAGTGAGCATGTTGCTGAAGATTTTACCAAATTGATTGAAATGCTAATGAAGTTACCATAATGTGGAAAATAGCAAGAGATATCTGAAGCTGCCATCTATCTCTACATATATTATAATCAATATGAAAGCAATATAATTAAAGATACTATGACATCATTAACGAAAATAGATAAACAATAAATCAGTCTCAATCTTGATAAACTCATCAGTAGCGATGAAGATAAATATTCAATTGAACCCAACTATGACAGCGTAAAGAAATTGATAATGCTGCTAAGAGAGTGGTAGTGTGTCTTGGAGAAAAAAACAATTACTATTATCAAGCAGCTAGAAAAGATCTACTATGTTGGACCAATCTACAGACCTTTTTAAATATAATATCATTTTCCACGCCACAGTAATCTGCGGGAATGCGACTAAACTTTCTAAAAATTAATGTTCATTATTTTGAAGATCATAGAATACAACAAAAAGGTAACGTGTAAAGGCAATAACTTAATAGAAATGAAGAACGATCTCATCAAACAATTTTAGGTCAGATTCAACAGCTAAATTAAGTTCGAAACTCTCAAACCTATAACTTTTACTAATGATTTTATTCTTGTTACCCTCTACTCCTATCATCAATCAAGAAAAGATTGCGAAAATTTTATTAATTTGCTAATAAAATTGAGCAGTGATAGAGCTAATGTTTATATTACTGATTGCGAGGAGTTTGTAGTCACAATAAATAAAATAGTTCAGGTGAGATGTCGCTGGTATAATCCTTATAGTCTTAAGAACATCGTTAGAGAAGTGATGGAAAACATAGTGGAAGACCCACTGTACATCGTGAATCAAGCAATAGTGGCACTCTAAAAAATCAGAGAAGTGGTAAAGGAAGATGGTGAATTGGGAGCCAAATTTATTAACCAGGACAGCACTCTTCGATTTTGATGCTTTATTTTATTAAGAATTTATCAAATAGTATCATTTTCTTATACTCTCTATCAGTTTATCTCTTATTCCGATCTATAAATGGAGTAGACTGCACATCACTTTAATGTACTCCTCTAACTATTTTCGTTTCTATTATTTTCTTGCAGCCTTGCATGAAGGATCATAATGATAGGCAATAATTTCGATTATCTTGAAGAACAGTTGTTTGAGGGCCTCAAGATTATGGTGGGATTCGCTCTACTCAATATTTTTCTCTAATTGTTTGATTTTTTCTTCTAGCTAATGCTCTTGTTTTTCTGCTTTCTCTATCATTCGTTTAATTTCCTCTTTGTAAAGTTCTTTAATCTTGATGAGAGTGCTCTATTGTTCTTATGCCTTTTGCAGTTAATTCTGCAGAACTTACATCTGAATAGTAACTTTTTTACTTGTTTAATCAGCATTTTATTCTATTCTGTAATTAAATTTTTTTAATGCTGCAACTGTTTGACCATTTCGTAATATTTGGATCTTCTTATATCCAGCTGAATAGGTTATAGTATACTTGAACAGAGTCATAATCTTTATACTAGTCGCATTACTCGATATCATCTAGGAGGACTTCTTCGTCACTAAAATTAGCTTTTTATGAACTACTTCTATCTTTGTCTTTAAAGCTCCATCTACTATTTTATTGAGATTTTATGTTGCTGATTTGCTTTTAAAGCAACTTTATTCTTTTCTATTTGGCTTCAATCGTTTCTTTTAGCGATTTGATGTATGCTGATGTTTTAGAGTAAAGTAAAACTTGTTCTTCTCTACTGGTCTTGCCATTCTTTATAGTCCTTTCCAAAAGATCATCTCTTTTGAATATATCTGAGATATTAGAGAGACAAGACATTTCCAGATCATAATTGTTGTCTTCACTGTAATCAAGTGATAATTTAAAGCTCAAATGAGTGTCCTTGACGGGTGACCTTTCGTTATCCTTATTCTATCGTTATTTTTAATTATCCTGGTCTAATATCTGTCTATAAATGTTTTTGTTTGCTACATTTTCGAGTTAATTTTGCTTTTATTACAGCATATTTTTTAATTAGAGGATAATATTTTATTTTTCCTTCATTTGCAAAAGTAACTTCTTATTCTCATCTTCCATACTTTTCGTGTTCTAAAAAAGCTGATGCATTATTTCACTCAATTGATGCTATCTTTATTTACCCTTTTAAAGGTCAGTCTATAGCGTCTTTATTTTTTATTAATACAAGTTTATCATCGGTTCAGGAGCCACAATTGAGTAAGTATTTTCCATTTTAGATTGGATCTGTACTTGCACCTTTGATTATACTAGCATTATATTGACATTCTTCTCATTGTAAATGTCTTCTTCTGTTATATATTAATATTAATCGCAATTGGGGACATCATTCTTAATCTTGTAGGCAATGTTATGATCAGTTTTACAACGCTAGCGATTAAGATTATCTGTTGATAATTTCGATACTTTGGCGAAAGATGCCATTAAAGGATCTTATTTTTATTATTTACGAAATTGAAGCTATTGAATTGTTTATCTGAGATCTTGGGCTTCATTTATATACTTTTATACCTCCGCTATATGATTCTGAGCAGCTTATTCAATTGATTTTTAAAGCTCTCTTATTTTCTTTTTGAGTTCGTTCTTCTCCTCTCTGACTCGTTCTAATTTAATCTCATAATTAGCAACCTGATCTTTACTATAAGAGCATTCCGAAGAGACGCGAATAAGTTCTCGGTTATTCATTAAATTTTCTTCTTTGACTTTCTGCAATTCCTCTCGAATTGATGTGTTGTCTTTATATAATTTTTAGATTAGTTCTCTATTTTTTTATAACTCTTCTTCAAGCAACTCGCTTTTGGCTGCTTTTTCTTTATCAATTGATCTTTAATTTGATTAATTAGTGACTTTTTGCATTTAATTTTCCAGCCATTCTATCTGTGCCTAGAGAGCTTTAATATTTTCAGTTGCTTTTAATATTTTTTAATCCTTGCCTCGACAGATTAAGTCCATTTATTTCTTCTTATTGGATAATTCATTGATTATCACATTTTTTTATTAAAGTTAATCAGTGGCGCTTCTAAGATTTTGCTACATACCCCGTATATGAGTACTGAAAGTCAAATCTGGCCAAGCTGTCTCTTTTTTATCCATTTAACTATCGCTATTTTTTAGGAGTAGTTCTTCTAGTTAATCCAATTTTTGTTCTTTCATCATACACTCGCCCTCTAATTTTTTGATTTTGTTGTTTAAAGCAAATATTTAGCACTCCTTTTGCATATATCTTTTCTATACTTCCATAAATTTATCTCTAGCTTCTTTTATTTCACTAGATTTTTCATTATTTGAGATTTAGTATTAACCCAGCTTTCTATTTAATTATTGAGTGATACTATTGTGGGAAGACATTAAACTTTGTGATTTAAACAAATAATCCTCCTCCTGCTGTCTTTTAGACTTTTATAGTCTGGTTAAAACTTCTTGCATTTGTTTTTCCTTTACAAATTGCTTTTTAAGCTCTTATTCTGCCATTTAAAGCTTAATCATTAGATTCTTTATTTCCTCTTCTAACGTTTCGTTGTCTTCATGTTTAGCCTATTGAATTACCCGTAATTACTTTATTAGTTTATCTTTCTATAATATCGTTTCAGTTAGCTATTTTATAGATTGCTACAACTACTCTTTCTTCCTTTTTTCAGAACGGAGAAGATTTTCATATTTCTAATTTTATTCCGTCTTGTTTTTTATCATTTGTTCGTAATTCACAGCTATGGTTTGGAGCTAATGTTCATTGGCACTTTTAAATTTATTTGATGATCTGCTATCAGAATATCTTGATGGAATGAGCTCAATTCGATTTTTTTATTTTTATTCAGTAATAAAAGAAGTACACACTGATTTATTACGACTTTCACGTCTTCTTCGCTATTACTGTGATCGCTGGGTACGACTTGTTTGGATTACTTGACGAGAACGCCTTTCTTCAGCGACGTCATTAACTCTTAAAGTGAGTTTCTTGACTTTATTCTCACATTTTTTAACATGTTTCCTGACTTCAGTTAATTTTGAAAGCAAGAACTCCTCTTGAAACTAAGTTAATTTATTTGTACGTTTTAAAGAGACTCCTCAATAACTCTTTTGATGCTGTTCGAATACGCTTTAAACTTGATTTCAACGTTCTTATAATAATGTAATTCTTCCTCTTTCTTTTGCAATAACTGCAATAAATCGTTATTTTCCAAAACAGTCCGGTTCACCTTTTCCTAAAGATAGCTGATTTTCATATCATTCTATGAGCCTTATTGAAGGAATGACTTTCTTACAAAATATTGAAGGTTGACAATGGGCTAATTTTATTAGTTTACGTAGTTACTCTCGACTTCTTGAGTTGATTATTTCATCCTTCGTATTTAATGACCATTAAATTTGCCATCAGTTTAAACTTTCTTATGATAGGGAGAGGTATAAATCGTACCTGTAGGCTCGCTGGGGCGAATATTTAAATGCTTAAGTGGAATTTATTGTGAAATTTCGTACTAATGTTTCAAACTATTTGTCATCTGATCCACTTGGCTAACGACATCTTGATGACTAGAGTTTTTAATCTGTGATTCAGAGGAAATGCGATTTAGGTTTATGTTATATTCTTGAGTATCTTAAATTTATGGCTCTTCAGCTGTAAATTTACCGTTTTTTGTTTCGTATTATACTGCATGTTCTGTAGTTGGAATGTAGACCTGAATATTGTGAGCAGCTGTTTTTTTGAAATTGTAGGCTTCTTTAATGCGATTAATTATTGACTAATTTTTATCTTAAAAGGATTGAATGCGTTTATTGAGGTCTTCGAATTACTTGGCGAAATGAAGTCGATTTTTAATTTTGCCGTGGTTAGTCATTTGGGAAGTCTTGATTCCAGGTGACGCTGTTTTAAACTCCATAGCGATTAGAATTCAATTTATCAATAATGCTGATACGATTTAAAATTAGAATTTATGGGAAGATTCAACCATTTTTAATTTAAACTGCATCATTTTAGTCTCTTCTTTAATGATAGAGAAAGTTATTTTATTTTAATTTAAATACTTATAAATTTCACTTATCCATATAATCAACTAGATATCTATTTCAATTTTGGACAATAAAATCAATATATGGG
>Ga0302188_10000438_pt1 | contig 35650 bp, 25 predicted proteins | sample II_Bog_E2_1_FD_198783 | JGI IMG/M metagenome (GOLD analysis project Ga0302188, IMG submission 198783) | Peat permafrost microbial communities from Stordalen Mire near Abisko, Sweden - II_Bog_E2_1 | ecosystem: Environmental > Terrestrial > Soil > Wetlands > Peat | place: Sweden: Abisko...
TTATTAAACAATCTATATATTCTAACTGCAGCTTACCCTGTTTTATAAAAGAATTTATGATAAAATAGGTTCTATGGTCATGTGTGTCAGAATGGTCCTACTTGATATGAATACCGGTCAAAATCTATTCCGGCCCATTGACCCTGGGTCATTATAGAATATAGTAACACAAAGGATATCATCAGTTCAGTACGGTAAACATAAATGATCCCTGTAGAGACAAAGCATATCGCTAGACAGAAGCTAAAAATAAGTATATATAAATGCATTGCCCGCAATAAAAAGGGCAGCTGATAGATAGTTATCATAAATTTTGTTTTTAAGCAAATAATACAATCAATCATTTTGCTCTAAAAATGCAAGAACCTCTTCAAAAATTTCATCTATCTATAAGGCATTAATGTGAACTCCTTGGGAAGTTTAGAATAGTTTCTGATGATCCTATATTTACCTGCCCTTTCGTTTCTTGATAAGACGACGCAGACGACCATATATCTTTTTGGTTGTACTCATGATGGCTCGAATAATGCTCTCTAGACTTTTTTAGGTGATTAAACTTTAATTCCTGAGTTTATCGATCTCATTTCTCAGCTATGAAAGCTCATGATCTTTCTTTTTTTTAATTTTTTATAGTTCCTCTCTTACTTTTTTCAATTATTATGTGAGCCTTCTGACTTCATCTCTCAGTTTTTAAGACTCAACTTCTTCCTTTCTCTGCACTCTCACTCTGTTTTCCTATAAATCTCCTTTTATATTTTTGAGATACACATTTTTCTTATCGAGTTCTTCCTCCAATTTAATATTTTTTTATTTAAGTTTCGCATTTTCATTCCTGAGATCCCTATTATTTTCTTTAAGATCTTTAATCGTTTCTGTGACTCTAGATTCCTCCATAACTTTTTTTCTCTCCTTTTCCTCGCTGCGATGTGACTCTTCCAATATTTCCTCCAGCATCTTTTCTTTATCTCTCAATACTTTAACGATTTCCTTCTGCCTATCAAAATTTTCCTTCAAGTTATTATACTATCTCTCTCTATTGACAGTTTTGATGGACTCCTTGGTTGATTTTGTCATATCCATTATTCTTTTTTTGTTCTACTCTATGATCTAGAATTGTTTCTGGATCTAAGATTAATAATTACTTTGAATCTACACCTGATATTTCTTTAAACGCAGGATTTCAGCTGATTTATCATCTGCCTATCTTTACATTATTTTTATTTGCTGTTGTCCATCCGATAACTCCTCTGATATTAATTCAAATTACTATTTGAGCCTTTGATACTCTGCCGTTAAAGTCAAAAACTCAGCTTCTCTCTTTAAACTTTCCTGCCACTCTATTTCTGTTTAATTAAATATCACTTTCAATGGTTCTCTTGAACAATATCCCTTCTTGCTTTGCAGCATGGAATTCAACTATGTAACTTTTTCTTTAAGTTCAGCGTTGGTCCTTCTCGCATTCTGTTTCAATTTAACTTCCTTTTGCAACACCGCCTCTTTATGACTTAAATTGCTCATTCCATCAATAAACCTCTCTAATATGATTTCCAACTGAGAAATAGATGATTTTTCCTTCTTGTTTAGCACTTCAATGATCTTACTGCGGTACTATTCGAATATCTTCTTTTTTAGGAGATCGTATTTCTGCTACCATAATTTTGTTGTTTAGTTTAGTTTTTTATACTGATTCTTCATTTATTCGCGAACATATTATAATAATTATCCACACTGCTCTCGCGTTTTACTTAGATTTATTGAAGATGTATTTTACTTCACCTCCTTTGTCGACTAGAGCTAACGGATACGACCTTTAAGGTATTATATCTATTTAATGCTAACCAACTGACTCTCACCTTTAAACTCACGCATTTTATTCTCTATCTTTTTGAAAAATTGAATCACCCTAAAGATTGGTCTTGTCTCCATCTTCAACGAGCTTTCCTCAATTTCATTCTCGCCATCCAACTCAAACATTCTTGTTAAACGATCCTATTAATTTCTTATGTAGTTGTTCAACTCTCGAAGCTCTCCCAGTTCAGCGTAGACTTGCTATTGAGATGTTACTGAATAGGCTTTGTTCGTCTCATTAATCTATTTCCTCTGATCCTTGATTCCAATGATGCGACTAGAAGCCCTTTCCTTGCGAAGATGACTCTATGTTTATAGACCTATTGCCAGTCTGGTCTCCTGATCTCTGTTGTTGGATTGAGATTTCATTTTTTCTTTTTCACAGGAGTAGTTGACAATGACTTCCTCTAATTCTATGATACGCTGTGCCATCTTTTTCTTTTCATCGTGTTAACGATGCAGCTGATTAATAGCGGTATCATTTATACTCCTAAGCTATTTTTTGGCTTATTTTTTATATTTCTTAACTTTTTAGGACAATTTATTGTTATCCCTTAGCAATTCCTCTGTTTTTATTTCTGCCTCCTCACAGCTGACCTTATACGTTTCAATTTAATTAATTTTGGTTGATAGTTCCTCCTCCAATTTGCGGATTTTTTCTTCTCTTTTTGTAGATTAACCATATGATAGTTTTTAGAGGAGTGCAATGTTTTATGATTTCAGTTGCATGAGAGCCAGATGATGTTCTTGCTTTAATTCCTAGTTTCTGTGCTAGAGATTATCTTTGATTTCCATCAGCAGATTTATTTCCTCCTTGTATTTGGATAACTGCTCCGAAAGACTCTTATTATTGTCATGACTTTGACGGTTTATGTGCATGAACTCATCCAAAGATTTTTAAAGCTAATTCTTTGAACGCTTAAGGGATTAATTTTAGTTTCGGCAGCTTTCAAGAGCTATTTCCAAATACTGATTCATCTTATCAGAAGAAACATCATTCTAGGCAAGCTTACTCTTATACGCAAATATCTCTTCACGGAGAGTATTATTGGATTGCTCGTACTCCTTAAGCCTTGATGATAGGTCGTTATTTTTTTCATTGATGCTTTAATTCATCAGTTAGAATTTTATAAGCTTTTTCTTTTATCCTTCCAGCTACTTAAGAGTGTTGCGCTCCGTTTCAAAGGCGCTATTAAGATTTCTTAATTAATCATCTTTTCTCTTTATTTAGCTTTATAGTCTAGCTGCCTTTTCCTTAATTGACTCACTGATCGATAGTTTTCTTTACAGATCCTTGATGCGTTCTTAGGACTGCTTGGATGCCTGCATGTATGCCTTTTTTTGTTCTTCTAATCTTTCTTCGAGATAAATAAATTTCTTCTCAGCTTCTTTCCTCTGATCTTAAATCACCTTTTTGTTGAGTTGTTCTAGCTCTCTGATTTTGATTTATTTTTCCTCCAACTTCTGTAAGAATTGCTGCCCCTGATCCTACAGGTACTGGATCTCCTAGTGCAATTTAATATTTTCTCCATTCCTTTCGTTTAACTCTGAATTGACCTTTTCATAATTTTTTAGATCTGTCTAACAATACTGTCGATATTCCTCAAACTTTTATTGCAAAACCAAGTTTTCCTTCAGTATAGCTTGCTTTTAGTTTTCAGCTAAAACCAATTTGATCTATAATTCTTCAGCTTCCCGCTTGTATAGATATATTTTTTAGGCACTTTCCTCAGTACGGAAGTTGATGTTTTTATTAGAACTGACTTTATCCTTTTCCAACAACTAAATATAGGCATCTTTCTCCCTAATTATTTTTTAAATGGCTTGGGTTTGTATATCCTTGTACTCTCTTGAACTGAGTGTATTAATGTCCTCCATGCCCTATTAACCCATTCGACTTCGCTTCATCTACGGAGACTGAAAGTTGTTAATTAGCAGAGTTATACGTTTGTTTATTTAAGTCGATTTCAGGTACGCGAATTATTTGGCCATTGAACGAGTGGATTTTATTTTTAGAGTTATTGTTATTAGTTTGTGTTCGTTAGGAGCCAACGAAAAGGAATCTGGAGAAAACTAAAACTTCTCAGTATTATAAAGGCAGAAGAAGAAGTTAGCAATCATAGAGGAAGTATTGTTAATGATTTTGATGGTTTGTACGTTTTCCCTGCCGAACTGAACAATTTAAGGTTCGATTGAAACGATGTCCGATCGCATCCTTGCTGTTAAAATTTAAAATATTATAGAATCATCAGCATGCAAGTTGATACATCATAACAAATAGTTGCCTCATTAAAATAGGCTCATAATACATTTGTTTACAGGTATTATTTGCATTTATTATTTATCAGTTGGAATTGATTCAATATAAGCCTGTATTTATATATTGATAGATTGATGATTGTAGGTGTTCATAGCATTTAATATAGCCTAGAACAGAAGAAGTGATCCTAGTGAAGATTATTAATAAAACAAAAGTATGTAATTTGGACTCAGCAAGAGAGAATCAATCAAAAATGTATTAGTTTTAATAATCACCTTAAAATGTAAACAACAAAAAGTTGATTTTAATTTATTGATCAATACTATCGGTACAGTAAATTATGATTATTAGTAGGAATTAACAATTTGGCTGTATATTTATTATCCTTATCGTCATCTAAGAAATATTTAATATCCAAATAAGTTGCAATTACCTTACCATTAATCATTCATTAATTTTATGCTTAAATTATAAATAAATAATATTATAAACTTTAACGATGGGTAAGCAAGCTTATCTTTCTACTATTATCATCTTTATTATTTGCCAAGTTAACTCTTTGCACTTGACCATCCATCCAATACACTTGTAGACATCCACTGATCTCATCCTCAAACTTCAAAACATAATTACCTCTCTCAATACCCTCAATAGCACAGCAGCCAAATCGATAAGTAACCTCAATCCAACCAATCAAACCTAACGCATATACTCACTTGAACAAGCGATAATTTTCACCAGAAATTAGCTTTTCAAAATTTATATCGATAGCATCATCAATTTAAACAGTACTACATACTACTGTTTTCCACCTTCTTCCTCTCAAAAATTAGGTATAAAAAATAGCCTCAACGCCTTTAATAATAATCTTCAGTTCTTATCTCAAATTCCGCCAATTAACGAATCTACCAATTCTTTGCATTCCTTTCCTGAAAATGCTTTACAGTTAAGTAACTTAATTGGTGAGGATATGAGTGAGGGAGGACTTGCAACCTCCACAATGCCAATCAAAACAAATCAAGTTAATCTGATAGCTAGTAACTTATCACTCGGTAATGAAAGCCTCTCTAATTTATCTAAGGTGTATCAATCAAATGCTAGTTGCTTTTCATCGGTATGTCCTTTGGAAACCCCATTTATAGATTCACAGGGAACTTGCATTTATTGTTAAAATTATTACGATTTAGCATCTAAAAGCTGTATTACATGTAATTCCTACGATGTTTTAAAACGAAATTGCTTGGACAATATCCCTTCCACAATAACTATCTCTAGCATAAAAATAACCAATATAAACAATTTAACAGGAATACTTTTACCTAATAATATGACTTTAGATGTTTACAAGGACTCGCTACAAAAAAACATTTAAAATGCTAATCTTATTCCTTGCCCTTAAGCTAGTCCCTTCTTTGACGGCACAACATGCATTTCCTGTCCTTCAAGTCAGTATTTTTCTGCTTAGACTTAATCCTGTCAAACTTGCCCATCTCTACAAATATACAACAATGCCACCTATCACTGCGATTAACTAAATTATTACTCCAATCTGAACAATCCCAAATGGATATCAATTGGCTCTCCTCCTGAAACTATTAAAACAAGCATTAAAAACAAATCAGTTTTAACTGACTGGATACCATGTCCATAAAATTCTCCTTTCTTTAATGGATAAAACTGTGTAAGTTGCAGTGATCCCACTCCTCTATTTTCCTATGACTCTCTCAATTGCACTGCCTGTATCGGAAGTACGATATTTAATGCAAATATTCAAAGTTGTGTGAATTCAATTCATAAGCAAACAAACCCTTCATCTCCTAATCTCATATTAGAGGGAAGACCACTAAATGAATGGAAATACTATTATTACAACAATATTACAGCTGATACACAATTGGAAGATTGTCCCTCGACCAATCCTTATTTTGATGGTCTGACCTGCATTTCATGTCCAAATGAGACTCCTTACTTTAATTTATAGTACCGTTATTGTCAAGTTTGTAATCCAGGAACTGCTTACGATGCTTCAGTGAGTGAATGCCTAAGTACATCTGGTAATATAGTATCTCAATCTCCTACTTTGACCAAAATGGCGGCAAGTATTTTCGCCTGAGACCTGATCTTTGATATTGCTCTCTGATTGAATTGCAAAGAATGAATTATCAAAATATGTTTCTTGACAAAAAATAAGACTACTTTCTGTATTTTAACCTAAAACTTCACTTTGAATATTATTTAATGAGGAGAGCCAATATATTTATTAAGAAAAAGTACCTTTAATTTGTATTTTTTTTCATATCTGTGGTTGATTTCAGAATTACATTTATTTATTATTGATCAAGCAAATCTAAGGTAGCCCTGTGCGTTACAGTTTCAATAATTTTTTGATTCACCATGCATTATTTTAGTTGTAAAATAGTCATCAGTTGAAAAATGAACTTTTATTGCAGCAACTCACCTATTTTTGCAGTCTTAATCATTAAGGCAGGTTAGGATCTCTTCATTTGCATGATATTTAATATATTTTAAGCGACGATTTTAATTTGCCATGCTAACCTAATTGCATCACCAACGTTTTTACATTCAAAATGTTTCTTACTTTGAAAAAAATTATGATTAGTCAATATTCAATACTCTTAGCGTTATTTATTTTCATAATTATCAGGATAGCCGTCAATCAGTAATCATCAAACATGGTAAAAATAAATAATAGAAACGTTAAAACATGACTAAGTACAGCCATTTTAATGTATTAGTAGTTTTTTTTCAGTTACAAGTATTTACTGCTACCTTTATATCCCCAATTCAAAGACAACAGGTAAATAATATTCTATATATAACAACTTCATTCCATTTATGAATTTCCTGAGTTGCGCCTTTAGAAACAAGAAGAAACATCCAAAATTTCAACTCGTTGACCTTTTTCGAGAGCAAACACGCCCATCATCCAGTCCTCGAAACTAAATTCTGTTTATTGACAAATTCGCAGAGCAACTAGCAAAACCGATTGTTAGCTATCAAAAGATCCAAACCCTTTCCTGGGCAGGTATTCCCTCTTAAATACGACCAAAAATATGGAAGTATCTCCTTAAATACATGCTCATTAACGACGCTGAGCAGATCCTCAACAAAAAAAGGCAGGAGTATAAGCAGTTACTTAGCAATTATTGGAAGCCTGACCAATTCAGTTAGGAGGAAAGAAAAATTTACCACACCATTAATGTTGATGTAAAAAGAATTGGCTCTGAATTTAGCTATGTCTGTAAGAGCGATCAAATCCAGTAAACCCTTAAACGACTTCTGTTTATTTGGCACAATCGACACCCCGCTAGTGGGTATGTACAGGGTATGTGCGATATATCTATGCCCTTTCTCATTGTCTTTCTGGGCTAATATCTCCCCTATGATGAACAGAACGTTCAATTTATTAATTAGGTTTAAACCCTAACAGTCGAAACTATAGAAGCTGTGGAGGCCGATATGTATTGGTGTATTTCAAAAATCATCTAATCAGTTACTACAAACTATACTCATGGCTTCGATGGCCTTCGTCAAGCCCATATGAAAGTGGATCATCTGTTGTACAAGATAGACCAGTAAATATATGATCATTTTAAAAAATAAAAAATTGATCTTTTTGCTCTTTCCTTCCGCAACATTTCCACTATGATGCTGCGTCTATTTAGCCCCAATGTTGGGATACGCCTTTTTGACACCTACATCTCTTACTAAGGTTCTTTTCCCCAACTAATGGTGTTCATCTTGATTGCAATAATTTAAAAATTTGCCAAGAAATTACTTTCAATGAAGTTTGAATAAATAATGGCGTTTCTGCAGAATCTTCCTACAAAATCATGGAAATAGGTTGACTTGGAGATGATTATAGCAGAAGCATATTGCCTTGAGAAAATCTATAGCAAAAATGCATGATAGTTCACTTTAAGTGAATCATCAAATGATAATTTATTGGATTATGTATAATCAATAAGTCAAAGAGGATAATCTCCAAGGATGAAGTTAGTATCAATTCAATATTAAAAAAATCCAAATTGTGAGAAGCTATAATAATATCTCTATCCTCAAGTTTAATTTATTTGATGATGTTTATCATTTAAATTAGAGATGAAGGATATATTATTTTGCTTCCTTGTTCTATTGTACGTTGATTCATGATAATGGTTGATAACCGATGACTATTATAATGGTATATCCAAATATTATCTTATTTTATATATAAATCATTCATTTCTTAAATTGCAACTTAATTTTCTATGACTTGTTAAAGAAATAATTAGCTTTTTGCATGTTATCCTATTTTTTATAAATATTGCCTATGTCACGAAATAGTTTAATACAGTTTATATTTGGTTTGCCCTTCAATTTTTACTGTTGCTCATAAATATTAAGGCATCTTCCATAATATTATAGGGCTTTCTTATGCTTTCCTTGATTATCATAAACAGAAGCTATGTTGTTGAGAGTCAAGGCACATTAGACTGATTCTTTTCCTTTAATGTTTTACTGAATTTACATGCATTGAATAAAATAATCAAGCGCTTCATCATAGTTTTACTGCTAAACATACACCAAGCCAATTTTATTTAGGATAAATGTGGATTATAAGGATCCTTTCCCTTTTATTTTTTCTTTTATATCAAGACATTTTTCAAAAAATTCTAGAGCCTCTTCATTATTTTCTTGCTACTTATACACATCTCCTATATTTTAATATGCTATTGCACACTACATTGCTGACTATCCATTTACTCTTTCTTGAATCTAAAGACATTTTCTATACGATTCAAGTGCCTTTCTGTTATTTCCTTGCTTGCTATATACTCTTCCAAGATTATTAAGAGTCTATGCACATTAAATTGCTCCTATTCCAAATTCTTTTTCTTGAATGTCTAGGCATCTATTAAATGTTTCCAATGCTTTTTTGCATTTTCCTTGTTAACTTTATATTAAACCACTGTTATAAAGAATTTTTGCACATTCAATTGATTATTTTCCTTTTACTCTTTCAGTTATATCAAGACTTTTTGCATAGAATTAAAGTGCCTTGTTAAATTTTTATTGCTTTCCATAAGTCAAACCTATGCTAAACAAAGTATATCCAGAAGCCATTGACCCTCTTCCTTTTACTTTTTCTTGAATTTCAAGGGCTTTTTCATAATGTTTAAGAGCCTATTAATAATTTCCTTAAAGATAATTTACGAGTCCCATCTTTGAGATCGTCTATACACAATCAATTTATTCTTTGTCTTCCATAATCTGTTATATTTTTAAGCATTTGGCAAAATAAAAAAGAGCTTTATCATATTTTTCTTCTTCCTAATATAATAAGGCAATTTTATTTAAAGTTTAGAGATATTGTACACTATCTTTACCTATCAATTTCTACCGAATTTCAAGAGACTTATCAAAATAATAAAGCGCTTTTTCATAATTTTTTAAAGCTTGATAGGTTTCACCAACACTCATATAGGCTGTTGCTACTTTTTAAGTGGGTGTTTTCGACATGGCTTGTATCATATTCATATTTTTTTAGTAATAACTCAAAGCAGAATGCAAATCGTTTAATGCCTCCCTTTATTTTCCCATCTTCATATAAGTATCAGCCATCTCATCCTAAGTTTCTGGTAATCTTGGAGATTATGCTTATAAGAGTTTTAAATATTTTTAAAATTAAAGAAATGCTAGCTCATGCTCGCCAGAATTTGAATAAAGCTATCCATTATTCTTACAGACTTTATTAGTTTCGCCACTGTTCTGACCGAAACTTTAATTTTGCTGAACCAAAAAAGTTAATTATGATTTCAAATTTTTTAACACTCCAGTTTACAGTTCTTCCTCATTGACAACTTAATAGTGAATAAGTTTCAAAAATGATTGATATTTAAGGGCGAGACTTTTAAATGTTTCTTTAATCTAATATAATTCTCTCTGCTTTTAATGGGTACTAATATTATTTTTAACAAAGAAATAGCCCATCTCCTTAAAGTAATCGCTTTTTATTTCATCCTGCATGACTTTAATCATCGTAAGCGGCGTAAAAAACTTTGAATGAAGGATATTGTGAATATTGGTTATAAATTAATTATGAGTGTACAGGGACTCCAAACAAAGATGTAACTAAGCAATTGTTTTGCCTACCATAATCTTGAAAATGACTTCGGATGTATCTGGATCTCCTCTCAATTTGTTGACAACTTCCACTAACTGGAATTATTAATACTGATTTATCTTTTTCTTTAGTTTATCGGAACATTAATTGATATCTTATACCTTTCGAAATATGCACTTCACCTTGATGATATCTTAAAGTGTGAAAGGAATGGGTCTGTCAATTCTATTATAGATATCAGTCATTTGTTCTTCGTACCACCTTTCTTCTTCTGCAATATATTCTTCCACAGTGATTTAATTTTAGGTTGCCCGATAGTAGTCACTAATCTGAAATTTTATATATTCCTATTATTCAGTTAGTAATTATTCCATGACCTTTTCAATAGCTCTTCTGTCATTTTAATTTTTAATTTTAGTTTTAATCTTAAATCTACTACCTTTCTCCAAGCAAATATCTTTGATTAGAGTAACAATCTGATTGTAATTCTTTTAAGCCTATCTCACATGCTCCATAACAAAATAAATAAACTCTGATCTTTTTTCGACGTCCTCCATATGAAATAAATTTATCTCGTTAAAAACTATAAGCTCGTCCTAAATCCTAAAATGTGTTTGAAATTTTGTCTCCTCTGAATCTAGTAACTCAGCAGGGGGAGGAAATTTGCTAATTATTTTTTATAGAATATCTTTTATGATTTGTTCGATGGTTTAAATGTCTTTTCCATACTTTTATAGATTAATGCACGAATTATATAAATAGTTTGCTAAAAAGAAGAATGCTCTCTCGTCGTATTGGCAAAGATCCCGAGCTTGTTAGGCCACAGACATCACCTACTCAATATTAAGATTAAATTTTAGATTAAGATAACATCCGTAGTCATCTTAACTATCTCCCAGAAAACTCATGACACAGAGAGCATTTTTATTGATTTAAACAGTTTATTTTAGAACTCGCCCCATTTTTGTACCAAACTGCTTGAAGAAATTATTTTGACAGCGCTTTTGCATTTTAGGTAAGGATCTGTTATAGCATTAAATCATAAATTCAAGGATATAAGTTATCAAAGAATTTAGTTATGCTGTAGGGTAATAAAGCTTATCATATGTTTAGAAGATTTTTTGAAAAACATAGATACTAAGAAGACCATATTGCTTTTGATTTCTGATAATAATTTTGCGTATTTCATTAAAAAGAACTTCTGATGTTGTGATTTGTTCGAAGCGTATATAAATTCGAGTGTTCTCTTTGTTCGCAGGCTATTTTTTGGCTTGATTTTTTATATTCATCGAGTGAAAATCTGTCTTTGTTGTCGGTTTAAATCTTCTTTTTGGCCTGGAGCTTTAGCAGCAACCCATTTCTTTAATTATTAAATATTATGAAAAATAGAGTCCACTGACTTTCAACATAAAATAGATTCAATATAAATTCGAGAAAAGAAGCCATAATATTTCAACCCAGAATGAAGCCAGAGAAAAATGGATAGCGATGTGGCTGACTTATTGGTTCATAATAAACCTGTTTATATTTTACTGATAAAATGATAAGAGTTAGTATTTTTGATTTTGTTAATTATCTTGGAAGATTTATGTCAGTTATCAAAAATGAGCTTGACTGATTTCGCATAGAAATAATATTTTTTATAGAAAGAATTATTGAAGCATAAATATTATTAAAAACTGTTTTGAGACACACTGCAATTAAAATATTTCAAATACAGGACAGATTATGATATCAGAAATAGAATCTGTAGTTTGAGTTGCAAATATAATATAAATAGGATGGTCGGTTACATACTTTTCAAAACTTTAATTTTAATTAATCCTAGTCATTTCATCGAAAACTGAAGATTTTAAAAAATATTAGAATTTATTTTTAAATATTTGTTTTTTTGAGCAAGATATCTCCAATTTGATTTTATAATAACCAGAACTATAAATTATTGGAATGATTTACCCAGAAGAGGATGAGGCACCATTTGGATCAAAACCATTCAACTCCAAATATCCATTTAATATCGACTCCATCAATTACAAATCGCCCACTCTTCCCCTCCACTTTTAAAAATCTTTCTTACCAAGTACCTTTCTTCTTACTCATAAAATCTCTGCGAAAAAGAAATTATTGGAGCAAGTGAATGCTTGCTGCTTTATAACATTAGTTAAGCCGAAAGGAGTTAAATGTGCGGTTTGGAGTTATCAAAATTTGAGAGTTGTAGAAGACAGCGTGATTTGCGTATAGTACATGCCATTAAAACATGGGAGACTCAACATATTACGAAATTAGATAAGCAAAACAGAGGAATGTATATGATGGGATTGAACAGGAAACTAACTCGTCTTTAGGAAGATTACGGGAGGCAACCATCGACGATTAAAGGACTTACCAAATCAAAAGATCTTGAATTTTAAGTAAAAGAATTAAAATGGAGATTAGACTATCTGAAAAAGCTGACCAATACTCTTTGATGAAATAATATAGTTTATTTGATTAATTTACAAATTATCGAGATGTCATTGCCAAATATATCCATTATCAATGACATGAGCTCGACCAAATTGTGATATTATATAAAATATAGTTATGAAGCATCATTCCATTTAATAATTCAAAATCATAAAAATCATCTGTTTGAACTATTGATAAGCTCTTTAATTTCTTCCTTTTTATTTTTATTTGTAAATCGCTTTTTGATGAATCCATCTTAGAGTTCATGCCGGAACAGCATTATGTATCTCTTGAACTTTATAACGTTTTTAATCCTTCTTTTCTATAAGTAATCATCTATATTGTTGTCAGTGATTTCGTTTAAGGCAAGACAAGTAAGATAGTTTTTAGCACTTCCAATGTCTTACAGCGATGATTATCTATAGATTTTCTAAAACCCTAACTCCGACAGTTATTACTGTTTAATCAAATGCTCATTGAATTAGTTGAAGACGAAGTGCAGCATTTTCTTTGTTTCGTTTTTATTCGTACAAAACACTCCCCATATCTGCTTAGCCAGCTACCGTATATTAGAAGGAATAGTTGTCAGAATAGGCAAAGGGGAGAGAATGTGTTTTATTGTAGTATTGAGATGTTTTTGAAAATTGTGATAGGGACTAGGCTTTATAATTCTTTTTCGTTTAGGCTTCATTGATGATTTATATTTTGTTTAAGAATTAAATTTTTTAAATTAATACGAGAGATTCTCAACACTTCTCTAAATTATCTATTGATCTGTAGATTATTTGTTGGATTTTTAATTCTTCAATTCTAAGCTGGAATATTTCTGTTTATCTTCCTTTTCCAACTCCATAAATTGATCAAAATCCTATTTATTGTCATTGTTCTCTCCTAAAAACTAATGATAATACTACTCTTCCTCCATATTACTTAAATTCCACATATCAAAGCTGAAGTTCATGAATAATTAACAAATAATTTTTATAAATTATATCTGTTTAAAAATCATTATAATTAGACTCCTTCTGATAAAATCTATTTTTCCATAGAACAATCCATTTATTATAATGCAGCTATTGACATCACAAATGATCATGTGTCTAAAGAACTTTAATTAAAGCACATGATAAAACTGATCAGCCCGAAATACAATATTAGAAACAAATAATAGTTGGTCAGTCCATTTTTTAGGTTGCATGTCATTTAACGTAATTTAAAAGATTGTACTAATTGTGAGTTCATTTAATGGATTTGATTATATTTGATTGAACAATTCATGAAAAAAAGAGGAGATATTGTGAACTTGTATGACTTCGTATTTAATGAGAGGAAAACAGAAAATTAAAAGTAAGCACAGACTGAAAGTAATAAATCTATTGAATCGCATTCAAAGTCCAATGGAATTTAAACTCTCTTATATTTTAATAACAGTTAAGCTTTGAGTTCAATTCATTCGCATCCGGAAGAAGTTTAAAATATTAAAAATAAAGAATCACTCTATAATAACATTGTATTTAATGCTAAAGATGAAATTTTGGAGTTGAAGAAACGAAGGATAGAGCTGGAAAGTAAGTGGAAAGGAAAAATATAATATTTGTCACGTTCAAAAAAATATCATTCGAAACTATAGTCTTAATTGTAGTAAAGTCTAAATGAGAGTATAGTTTAAGATTATAAGTCAAACTCAATGCTCGCCATATGGCCCAAATCGAAATAAAAACAACACTTAACAGATGATTTTATTGTTAGACTCAAAAAGGATATACTGTCAGACAAAATTTAAACATTAGGCAAAACGATAGCCAAAATATATTTAATTAAATTCATCGCATAATTGAAGAAATACGATGAAATGATTAACTTTTATCAGGCAACCAAAAAAAGAGTCATAAGGCAAGTATTTGAATCGTGGAAGGATGTGATAAAATAATTACAGGAAAGATAGAAAATAAAGGAGACCATTCTCAAACGAATCAAAGCTAGAAAATTTCCTGCCATTGAATTGTATTTTCCCGAGGCATCACCGTGATTTTAACAATTAGTTAATAGAAGAACTTAAAAATTAAATTGAAATACATCCTTCATCAACTAAGATGAAAACAAACCCTATTAATATTTAGCAAATTTAATAAATTGAATAAAATAATTGGCATGATTCCAAACGACTTTACAAGATCTGAATAATACGATTAGCATATATAAAAATAAATATTATCAGGAATCATGAAATAGGGAAAACATATTGAAAGAAGCGACAACCTGACTATTGTACATCCATACAACCATAAGCATACTCTCATTTGGGTTCATGGTCTTAACCAATCTCAAGACATGCATCTAGATTATATTATCAATGCAACTCATCAGTATTCACATTGTCTTAAAATTGTTGCACCACGCGCTCCAGATAGATTTGTGACTGCAATGAATAAATAGGTTAGTTCCTGGTTTGATGTAAAGTTTCGAAACTAAAAGAGTTTTATTGTTCCGTTTGATGAAGCATTTAGTACTGCCGAAGTATTGGATAGCTTTTAAAAGTATTATTTCGTTTGATACAGAGTACTAAAGCCAATCATTGAAAGAGAAAGTCAGTAGGTAAAAAAGAGAGGAGGAAAATTAGTAATTTCAGGCTTTTCACAAGGCTGTGGCATGTCACTTCACAGTCTCTATAGTTTGCCTGACCTTATTGACGCAGCAGTCGGAATATCAGGGTATTTGTGATCATAAGTAGATACTTGTTTCCAATTACAAAATTTGATCCAACAATCAGCAATCATGTGTCAATAATTTATGGATTAGCTGATGACCTTAGGCCATGGGAGTTAACGAAGGTCACTTATGAGGGAAAAATTAAGCTGACTAAGATAAGTATGGTGGAGGCGATGAAGCATGAAATTAATAAAGATACGGAAAAGATATTAGAACAAAAATTTAATTTAATCTTTGGCGGACCTAAATCTAACCTTTGATGATATTCTTAAAATTAATCGGGAAATAAATATGTGTTATCACATCACAATTGTTATTATTAGATGCATAAAAGTATGAACATAACCAATCATTTTGATGATAATATAGGCAAATTATATTTGGTGATTTAGGGCTATTAATTGGAATCTTTTACTTTTTTAAATGTTGCAGTATTATTGGTATTATTATTTCAATCACAATGAAATTTATAATATTTTCATATTTGGCTTCAACATGATAATTCCAGTGCGTTGCTTCAGTTGCGGGAAGGTCATTGCTCATCGTTGGGACTAATTCTGTGAAATGGTGGGCGAACGTGACGAGAACGGAGAGCCAAAGGAAAACGTGGACGTGGGTAAGATCCTTGATAAACTGGGCTTCACACGCTACTGCTGTCGCCGAATGTTCCTGTCACATGTGGACCTCATTGACAAATTACTCAACTACAACATTTACAAAATTAGTAGCAACACTGCTTGATTTCTTTCATTTTTGTAAACATTTTAAAGTTGTCCAATTTGAAAGATATTATCCCACATTGATTTTTGAATATTTGTTAAAGTCTCATTGAATTTGAGAGTGATTGAGCTGTAGTTCTTAAATTTAACAATAAACTCTATTCAATACATTTATCAATTTATGAACTGCTAATTGTATATTTAACTTAATTAACAGGAAAGCACGAATATTTATGAGTAGTTATTTTGTTAAATTGAGAAATCTAACCTGTTTAAAGATCACTTCTTATTCAATTTTTAAGTTTTGTCATAACTCTAAACATTTTCCGAAGTAGAAGAAGAAGGAGTTAAAGCCGGATCAACTTGCCTTATAGCTAATCCAACATATTTGGCTACCTTTTCGATTTTTGCCCGTTGATCTCTGAACACTCCAATTTGAAAGAACTCCAGATACTCACGATGTATCTGCAAGCTCTCGATATATCTTAAGACTGGATCAATTTCTCTCTATGACATCTTGCTAAACTGAGTCGATTAAAGCATCTGTCTTGTGGCCACCTTGTTCGTGTCGGGAGTATACTTGAGAAAGATCTCCGCCAACTGTTGATATTTTTTCATTATATATGGATTAATTTAAAGGTAGATCCGAATATCACTTAGGAGCTATCTTGTTTCGAAGAAGATAGAAAGTTCCGAGCCAACCCAGTCCAAAGAAAATTCCAGAAACAAATGATAAGCCACATAGGCTCCCTATTTTCTTAAAGTCGATAATTCCCTCTTCTACGTGCTCGGGTCTTATAACTGGGGGAGCTGCTGGTCGCTCTCGATTTTGCTCCATCTAACTTATGATTTAATTATGGATTGTATAAAATTATGATCAATTTCAATCCTCTAACTCATCAACTACACCAGTAATATCAAATTAATTTTCAATAAATAATCATTCTTTTATTGCCCAAGGTAAAAGTGGCTACTCGATAAATATACTTTTATGAATGATAGTGCTCCATTAAAATAAGAGTAAAAAGTATTTCATGTGATCTGATTTTAGAGACTATTGTGATCACACAACCAATAACTGTTTCAGATTTGTTAATCAATACATATGAAAGAAAATGCAAGAGAAGACAGATTTCATTATTAATATAATTTCATTGAATCAATTCTGTCAAGTATGCCACTATTTGAGGGTTTTATAAGGCAGCAGCAACTCGCTCCTTGTCATTCATCTGTTTCTACACTTATTCACTCTTAGAATGACTATGCTACCGGCAGCATATCCTCAGTTTGTAGGTCGAAAAATGAGGCAGCTAGAGTTTGAGACGGTAGCTGATGGCGAGCCCTATCTGCTGAACAAGATGACAGTTGGGATTTGTAGGAACCAATTCAATTGTTATATTAATGAGTGTCTTTAAATTTCTTTGCAGTGTTTCTTTACCAAACAGGTCCATTGCTGTCTGTGTTACTTTGACACTTTTTTAATCAATCACTCCCAAATCCTCAAGAGAGCTTTCTCGTTTCTCAGGATCTTTGATAGTGCCGACCAACCACCGTACTTCTTCCTCAATCTCATCTAATTTTATCATTAGGAAAAATCCAAATAATTGCGAAACTTTAACAATAATTAGTTATCAGCACCCTCTGTAAACTTTAATGATAAAAATGATATCCCCTAATGATGAGAGTTATTAATTGTATAAATAATAAAGAGCTTAACCTTAAATAATATTTTTTTGAAATAAACATATTGAAGAAATGATATTTTAAAGAATTGAGGATCTTCTTATGTTTGAGCTGCACAAGTTGAATTTTGAAAAAACCTTAATTGATATTTTAAATGATATTTATGAGTCATATAAATACAATTTTATCAATAATGTAAGACACTTAGGAAATAAGATCTGTATTACATTGGTCAAGTAAAAATCAGTGATAATTTTTTACAATAAATTAATTTATGTAATATAACAACTATTACTGAACCAATAATTTTGCAATGTCAATATTCTTGATCACAAATTGGATTTACTCATTATATTGTTGATCCTTTTCTTGATTATTCATATATTATGGAACAACAATAGGTTCTCGATTTCATTTAGATGCCTAAATCAAATTTAATAATTGGAGAAGTAACGGTAATACAATTGATAATTGCCAAGCGGATAAGCATCTATAAACTATTTATAATCATAAATAGTAATAAACAATTAACTTTTAGTTGTTTGATGTGATCATAACTCTTATATTCAATTTAATATTATTTATTCTTCGAATTTGAAATTCTTCATTTTTCACGTTGAGAAGAGATGATCTGCCTTTTTGTTTAGATATGTGCAAAATAAACACTTATTATTGATAATTTTGCAGAAAAATGATATTTGATCATGATATCTTTAACTGTTCGATTTTTTCTTCCACTATAATTTTATTGGAATCACACTCAAATGATGAAAAAGGTTGTCATTTCATTAATACTGCTGGCTATTCTTGCAGTTTGTGGTCAAAGCGGCCCTCCTCACACTGGGCCTTATCCCATAGCTGACACCATCTACCATAACGGTGTTATTATTACGATGAATGATCTCTACCCACTTGCCCATTATGTGGCTGTGGCTGGGGGAAATATCATTGCTGTAGGCCTGGATAGCTCAGAGATGAAATATTACTCAAATAAGAGTACAGTACTGGTGGATCTAAAAGCCAAAACAATGATTCCAGGATTTGTTGATGCTCATTCTCATTTCAGTTTGACCGCCATTCAAATGAATCAAGGCTTCGACCTTTCCCCTCCACCTTTTGGAAGTGTTACATCTATTGCCGATATAATCACCAATATCCAAAACTACATTGCTTCCAATAATATTGCAGCTGGTAAAATTATATATGGAATGGGATACAGTGATATTGATGTCATCGAACATCGTCATCCCTCTCGCTTCGATTTAGATGCTGCCTCAACAGTAAACCCGATCTGCATCAGACACTTTTCCAACCACATTATGACATGCAATTCGCTAGCCTTGTCTTTGGTTGGTTATACTGACACTACTCCCAATCCTCCAGGTGGTTAAATCGATCACTTTCCCAATGGAACTATATATGGAGTAACTCGTGAATGGGCCATCATTCCTCCGCTGACCAAATTTGGTACAAACTTTTGGAATTTGACTGCTGCTCAAATAAACGTGACCACTCAGCACTACATTAGCTGTGGTGTTACCACTGCTCATGATATGCTTAGCTCGTTAATTGAGCCCATAGTTTATCATTCATTAGGAAACTCTTTTCCCATTGATATCAATGGATACTTCTGGATTACCTCAGCCAACCTGTCCACTTACCAGACTGCACAGACTTACGCAACAAGTAGATTCAGAATTGCAGGAACTAAGTTTATTTTCGATGGGTCTATCCAAGCATACACGGCTCTGCTCACTCAGCCTTACTGGGTACCACCAAGTGAAGAGTTTAATAATCTCAATAATTATGTTTATAATACTTCAAGGAGTTGCTTAACTGAAAATTGTGGAACCAACGACTTCGCAGCTCCCACATTGCTCCAGTCTCTCTTTCTCAATTTTTATTAAAATGGAGTAGACACCATCGTTCATTGCAATGGAGATGCAGCAAGTGATAACATGATCCAGGCAATGCAATGGGCTCGTTCGCAAACCAATATTGTCACTGATACCAGATTTGTTATGTTACATTCGCAAACTGTTAGAGATGATCAATTAGATCAATTGGGAGCCTTGGGAATAACTCCTTCTTTCTTTCCTGGTCATATCTACTATTGGGGTGACAAACATTACAGCACCTTTTTAGGACCTTCACGGGCAAACCGCATGGATCCTGTTGCTTCGGCTATCGCGAGAAACCTGACATATACATTACATAACGATTCACCGACCATTGCCATGGGATCTGCCAAAGGCTACAACACTTTCATCGGGATCATTTCTCACGCTGTCAACCGCAAGACCATTAAAGGGAGAGTTTTGGGAGCATAGCTGAGCATTACAGCCTATGAGGCACTAAAAGGGGTGACTATTAATAGTGCTTGGCAGGCCAGACAAAGCAATATTAAGGGTTCAATTGAGGTTGGAAAATTAGCAGATTTAGTGATCCTTTCAGGAAATCCTACGCAATATCACCCAAGTAGCATCGCCGACATTAGTGTTTTGACCACTATTAAAGAGGGAAAAATTATCTATGGCAGTCTTCCATGATTAGCATATGCATCTTATAAAAATATTTCTTCGATTATTTAACAATTTAAGCATAAATAGGACTTTAAGGTATCAATGAAGCCTATACTTGCAATTATTTAAATGATCATTGCTGCATCATATTTTAGCCTTCCATTTGCGAGTCTAATTCTTATGGTATTTTTGTCTTTTAGTCTGGTTCTGGAGTTTATTTGCTACAATTACGAAAGAAACAACAAAATATTAGAAAATATACTCCGAAAACAGATAAGGAGTATATCTATATAATCCATTTAGGCTTACTGTCCTCCTATTGACTCTTACAAGTTGCTTTTCCTTCATTAACTTCCTGATTCCATTTTTTGATTCTTTCAACTACCTCGACTCCTTTTGATTTTTCCATAAGCCATTTATTCCAGATTGATTTTTCTTCAATATGAAAAGGATAGCCCCAACAATTGAATTCTATATAGTTCTCCATAAAATAATTAAAATATGGATGTTGCCAGCTGATAATCTTAATGAAATAGGGATATTAACTTTCCTCAGGACAGTATTATTAAAGTGAGTTTGCAACTTAATCAAAAAAGATAGGGTTATTTTTCCATGAATAAAATAGAGACAACTTAAAGGTTGTTTCGTCTGCTTCGAAGTTCCATAACTTATAATATTACACTGCAAATTTAGGATTGCCCGTATAATTGGTCTCTTTGTTTATCTGTTTTTGTTTTGTTTGGAGAATCACCTGAAAGAGATAGTCACTCGCAACAAAATAAGGATTCATATATTCGATAGGGAAAGAAATGTTCTGATCTTAATATTATCTAGTTGCTTGCTTTTGACCAATTGCAATAATGTGTTTAAGAGTTGATAAACTATCCTACAGAAATTTACTCTTAGGCTTTGATAAAATAAACCAGTTCTCCAGCCCTGGAAAAAGATTAACGGTGATATTATACTCAGTGTCAAATAGAGAGGTCTTATTGCCACCATGAGAGCTGACCGAGTACGCTCCCAGAATTACTTCTGGATAATTTCCAATTTTATTGTAGATATACTTTTACTTCGATGGGTTATCCACCCAAGCCAGATCGCGAACGAAGAAAGTGTTCGCATCCATCCACATCCCTCCATATTTATACAGCAACATCATACGAATGAGATCAGCCTTTAGTTGGACTACTTTAATATCTGCAGCCGCCATAATCGCATTAATACTAGCCATTTCCTAAATATCGAGATATTCTTAAAGATTGTACTTTGAGAGCAAGCTAAACTACCAATGATTTGCTTCTGCTAAATGTTGTTTGTTCTGGATGCAAAGTTGAGTAAAAGCTGATGCTCCTTGATAACCCTGCTACCAATAGACCCACATAATTTTTGGAAATGTATCCACAGCACTGCTGAAAGCTATACTTATGATGATAATAAAAATGTATTGGCATGATGGACTTACCATCGATGTTGGAATTTTGCTTATTAATAATTAAGGTCAATTATAATAAATGTACTCGGTTATGCAGGCATAGATATTTTTATGAATATCTTACCGATTAGAATAAATCATCTTATTAGCAACTCCAGCCTATTTCAACCAATTCTATCATTAAAAAATAATGTATTTTAATTAAGTTTTGAATTGGATAAAATGTTAACTTCACAATCAAACAAATTCCTCAAGATGAGATTCAATGCGAACAAAATGCTGGTAATCAGGGTCATCCCGACCACCAATATTTAATAAAATGTTCATACTAACCTTCAAACATTATCTTGCCTTTTCAATTTACTTGGCATTAACGTATACGCGAGCAAGGTTGCCAATTGCTAATGCTGACCAGCGGTTGTGGTCTGAGCCGTAGAGGTCACGGTATATTTTTAAACTCTGATCAAAATCTTGAACAGCTTCTGGCTGTTTATCCAAAAAGCTCTGCGAAGTTCCTCTTAAGCACAACAAACTGGCCTTTTCCTTTCTCTGTTTTTAATCAATATTTTGAATATGACTCAGTAAATCTAAAGCTTTATTAAAATATGCTTCTGAATCCTCATAGTTTTATTTTTTAAACTCCACCTACCCGAGTGATTTCACAATATGAACTAGATGACTTTACTGATCACCACTCATTTCCTAGTATGCATTCACCGCCTATCGTAAACTTAACTATGCGTCTACTAGAGTTGACTTACGCACATAGTCTTATTCGTGAGAGGCCTGCTTCATTTTATTATATCCTTTGTATTGTAACGCTTCTGCTGTTATAGCCTTAAATGATGAGTTTAGCTTTTAATTTTCTTGCGAAATTGCCAAGCATTCATCAAACATTTTATTAGACTCCTAAAAACCTCCGAATTCAGTTTATAGTTTTCCTTTTTGAATGCACATCTAACACCATTTTAAAGAGTTCTTACCCTCTGATCTATTAATATGATATAATTTACTTGGCTGTGGCATTCAAAGCTGCAGTAGCGAACGACTTCGCTGTGTTATAATCATTTTTCTCCAAATAAACTTGAGATAAACCCTATAAACTCTGGGCAGCATCAGCATGATGATCACCCTCGTTTTATTTGACACACTCAATCGCTTTTTTATATGATTCCTAAGCCTTGTCTAAATTGCCTTCCTTCAAATACTTTTCGCCTTGACTGTGATACATATTAGCAGCTTTTTTAGCATAATTTGAAGCACCTACATTATGGATAAGATACTCGAGTAATCTCCTCTGCATTTCTCAATAATAGCCAATTGATGATTAGCTTCTGCTTTATTGAGACCAGGTTATTAAAATTCATATTATTTTTCGTATGATTGCTTCCATTAATTCCATAGACCTAAATGTTGATAAGCCCACCTTACCGCTGTTTTATCAGACGGTTTAGCCTTTCGTATTAAATTTATTAAATCAACCATATTAGTTTCCGAACTATCTGTTATTATTGCTGGTAATTGAGCTTTGATTTCTTCAATATTAGACCTGAGCTATGTCGGAGCAACCATCTTTTCAAGGAGCTTCAATATATCGTAACTTTATTATAACAATTTGTTTTGCTGGAGGAATAATGGTCGGTCCAAAGGTTGAGTCAAGTAGAAAGCTGATAGCAAAGTTACGCCCAAGGAGTAGATATCATTTTTTTTGCGATCAGCTTACGATTAATAGTTTATATCAATCATGAATTGACCGTTTGCAGGGGCTCTCTTTGGATTGGTGTTTTTGTCCCCCTTCGAACAATTATCAAAGGATCCTAGTAGAAAGCAATTTTTATCAATTGAAAAATAAACATTTGCAGGTCGAATATTGTTATGGGAAATCCCTGCTCGGTGCATCGCATCTAAAGCTAAAACCAAGTCACTTGTTAACTTATTGAATTAATTAACAGACCAGTCTAATTTATTGCTTCTGCGGAATAATATAATTTGGCTCAAATTAGCCTCCACGGGTTCCATCACCAGAACTTAACTACTCAACTTCGCCACAGATTCAGTACCTGTAGGAAAAGAATAATTATCGATCATTCTATGAAGATTTTTTGTTTGCAAATTGCTAATCAGATCGGTAAAGTGAATCTCCTACAATATAGTTGCGTAAGTATGACTATCATAGCCTTCAAAAGGTCTTATCAAAAGCGATTGATTCATACCTCCAGCTTACGTTGCTAGAAATAGCCATCGCTACAAGACAAGCTCATCCTCTAAAGCAGTTTCGATAGTAATGTTCCGAGTTTTATTATCTACTGCCTCTTGGAGACTAGTAAAAACTTCTGTTGAAACTTGAATCTCCTCTTTATATGGTTCCATAACATTCAAAGTATAAATAGTTTTTCGTCCGGTGTGTTTGCGAAATAGATCTCCAAATTTGTGGAAAGGAGGGATATATTTCTGTGGAGATGGAATATCTTTTGCGCAAACCATGGTTTCCTTCATGGATGAGGTTTATATCTTACTATCTGAGCTACCCATTTGATTTGTGATATAAATTCAAATATTTAAAATAGATAAAACGTAAAAACAATTAAAATGAACTTCCTTCAATAATGAAATTGAAAAGGATAAATTTTAAAAAGATGGTGTTTGAGCAATTTGACATTCAAAAGACATATTATTGTACAACTATTAAATACTGTCATTTATCATCGTTATTTAAAATGCGGATTCTTTTTCTCATCTGTGATGTACTGGATGTACTGCCGCGTGGTAGTGCTTTTCTTTCACCTTCAATTTTATCAATCCTATGAGTAAATGCCTGCGTAAACTCTAGGTCTTTATCACAACTTAAGCATTTGAAGGGCATTCTCCTGATAGCGCCCTCCTTCTCCTGCTGAATGTCTTCAGCTATGATCATAACTATCTATTTAATCTTGTCCTATACAAACTGAAAAGCTCGTTTGATTTCTTCCTTATCTGCCTTATCCCCCAATGTTTCAGACACAATATGCAGTTTCTAGTTTACTCTCTGCTTCTCTTTATCAAAATTTTATTGACCTACTTTCTTCTCGACCTCTTCCTCCAAATTTCTGCTCTGACGTTTAATCATAGCCATTACATTTTCTATCATTTTTTAATCAAACTTTTTATCCTCAAACCGTTTAATCTGCAAGCACACATCGGTTAATTTTGATCTGTCTTTTTCTACTTTTCTCGTCGCTATCTCGATCTTATCTGTTAGTAAATCCTGGATAGTTGTAATTCTACTCATATCCTTCTCTATCTTTGAAAATTTTTATTAGATAATTTATTCAATATGTTCCAGTTTGAAAGTAATACCTTGCTCTAAGTTTTTACGTTAGGCCTCAATTTTGTTCATGCTGAGGGAAATATTGTTTTGGGAGGATTACGCGGTCATTATTTAGGGTTTGTGACCAGACCAGGCAATTTTGTTGAGAATTGGGTTTTACTTTGCATTGAGACGCGTTTATATTGAGTCCAGCTTGGCAGATACTGAAGCGTATTGCAAATTCTATTGCTGATATCTCGATTGTAGTTTTTTCTTCTTTTTATCTCGGCCTTACTTAATCGTTATTTCCTCAATGGAGATACCACCACTAACAATTTTTGTTGGCTCCTTCATGGTTTTTCTGTGATTTACTACAGTAGAAGGCGTACTTTCAACTTCTTTTCCAATGGGTTCAATAGGATTTCTGCTTTCATAGGCTTCAAAGATATTTCTCACCAAATAGTCATTTGTAGCAATTGATGATTTCATTTTCTCCTCTGTTTCTAATACTTTAGCAGCCACAGTTGCAACCTCATTTTCGAGTTGTTTCCTACACTAGTCAATCATTGTTTCCATTTACTTCTTGCTGAGTTGTTAAACCTCTTCTCCTACTTTTCCGCCAGTAATATTCAACTGTTTTTTAATGGCAACATGCTCCTCTTCAAAATTGTCAATTCTTCCTCTCCATTCATCAGCAAAGCGTTCATTTTTAATAGTCCAATCATTTAAAAAGGTATTAAAGTATTAATGATCCTCTTTGCGTTTCTTTTAATATTTTTCTCCTTCGTAATCCATCTCTTTGCGTATTCTCGACAATTTATCTTAAACTGCGTATCTGATTTGACTCAACTAGCGCGTATGTTCCTGCAGTATTTTGTCATGAGCACTGAGTATGGAATTAAGAGTGGAGGTAAAGTGAGAAAACTTATCTGTATTTATTGATATTTATAGGAAAGAAGGAATTTCTTTTGTTTACATTTTGGAATTAGAAAATAGATAATAATATGCTTTCTTTAAATAATCACGAAACCTGCCTAAATTAATGGATGTCAAGAACTAATAACTTTAGGATAATAATTTTTAAATAATCTTAATGGGATTTCATTTATAGAGAAGGAAAATAGCTCTCTTTGTTAACAATTACTATTTAAGCATAAGATCAAGCGGTTCTCCGCAATGAATGAGAACTAAAGCTTGCAACTGCATGCTGTGATTAGAGAAAGATAATTATTAATTAAATAACTGATATTTTAAAGTATCTAAAATAGATGATAAAGATAAAACTAATTAATCTCTAGCAATTCCAATTCAGAAAATTTACAACCATGCAATTAAGAAGAAGCTTAATTAAGAAGGAATACGATTCACTCAAATCAACAACGAATTAAACATGTGATCTTAAATCAATTACCAGTAACACATAAAAGATAACACTATTTCATAGATGTGATTTTTTATCCCATTATTTGGGCAAATATTTATTAATTCAAGATTCAATGATCGTCACAATGCAATAGCCACAAATGCCAAAGGAAACTAAATATCGCTTTGTCGTAATTGCAGTATACTTGGCAGCTGCACTCGTAAATTCACTTCCCAATAACACTTTTTCTGGAATGAATTCTACAGTTGAAACACTCTTTGGTATATCAGCAGTGGAAGTCACTCTAAACACATTGTTATTCCCTATTGTCCACGCTATTTTGGCCTATCCCTGCAACTGGATCATCAATCGCTATGGAATTAGGATCAGCTATTTTATTGGAGGTGGACTTGTTACTGGTGGAGCCTGGTTAAGAACGTTTTTGGCTGAAGGAAATCCATATATATGCCTGCTGGGATCTCTAACTGCAGCAACAGGTAGTATATTTATTTTAAATACTGCAATGAAATTGATCTTTAACTGGTTTTGCAGCGAAATGGTTCCATTGATTACTTTTGCTTGTGTAGTGGCCAATCTTCTCTCTTTGTCATTGGGTCTCATTATTTCAGGGTTGATTATTGACTCCAACAGCACCAAGGAAGATGTTCTCAATTTTTTAAGAGTCGAGGCAGCCGTTATCACAATTCCCTTTATTTTATTATTGGTGTTCATCAAATAAAAGCCAGATATAGCTCCTTCCAAAGCAGCAGCTGCTGTTGGTGCTCAAAAGAGATAAAAATATACAGTAATAATGCAAAAATTATTTACTAACAAATAATACCTCAAATTAGCAGTCGGAATGGCTTTTAATTGTGGAATTAGTAAAACATTTTTCAGTATATTGAATCAAGCACTCAGTGGGTTGGGTTATGAAGAGCCTGGTAAGGTAATTTCAACAACGGCAGTGACTGGGGTAATTTTTGGCATTATTGGTACTTATGTGTACTCAACTATATTAAAAAAAACTAAAGCCTACAAATATACTGCCGCAGCAAGTTAGTTTATTTATATTTAGTCAATTTCGGATCATTTGCAGGTTATGTACTTCTAGTATTGGGCTATATGAGCTATGCTAATCAAACAGTTACAATTGTTCTTCTGTCTATCCTATTCGGATTCAATTCATATTCAAGTATTGCAATTTTTATTTTGTATGCAGCTGAAACAACTTTTCCTATTGATCAAGCCTCAGTTGCTGGTTATTTATTGGCTATAACTGAAATTTTTGGATTTGTGAGTGGTTTAATTTGTGCATCGGTGCTAAATAAAACATAATTTAGATCTTAAATGGTCCTTGGTGCTCTTGGACTATTTTTATTTTTTTCCTTCCTTGTGGCCCTGGCAACAAAATAGGACCTTAAAAAAAGCAAATTCTAAAGATCATTAATGAATGACGTTGACGACATAGCAAAAACATAGTCTTTAGTAACTGATGAAAATATTTAGTGATGATAGTTGAATGTATTATTATCCTATTTTTATCCGTATTTTGTTCTAAAAAATTAATAAAATGTAAATAGAGGATGATTTAACCAAAATTTGTCTACAAACCTTTACGAATCTTAGTCTAAATAAAAGATAACAATATCATTTGGCTTGGTTGATTGCTATAATAAAAGAATAATTTAAGCCGACAAATTGATTTCCTATTTTTATCAGGTTCTATATTTGAGATTTGAGATTTTAACCTTAATAAAAATAATTATTCATTCGTACATCGGCAACACATAGTTTCTTCCTCCGAGAAAAAATACAGTTGTTCACGTATTTAGTTTACTTAACTATGTCTTAATTTCAATGCATACATTCTTATTTTTTTTTAATAATATTCCAAATATTTTTTATTATCAAAGCAACTGTTACCTCTTTAGTCAAATGTAATATTTAAATCGATTAAAGGAGAGCAAATTTTAATCAACATAAAAAGTATTTTATACACAGGGAATCAAAATATCTTTCAGAAATGCTTTTTGGACGTAAATATGCATTTAGTGATATTTATTGGATGAAGATCAGTTTTTAATTCTTTCATATATTCATAAGTGCAACACTTGCCGGATCTGTGTTATTATTTTGACATCGTTTGCAACACCATCCAATTATGCCAAGTATAATTGCCAAGCCCCCTAGGACCATTAATAATACTTGCCACCATTGAATAGAAGGGCAATACTCATCATAAATTTGGGGTAAGGTTAATTCCTAATAGCAACCCCAAGTGCAGGAATAGGAGTAGATAGATGAATACTCACACCAGTAGCACTGCATCGTACTTGCTAAGGCCAGCAAAATTATTACCTTTATCATCATTTCTTTTGATATAATATGACTAATAATTAATAACTTATATTTGATTGAAAATGTATTGAGAAGCAAAAATCATTAAATTTATTTTACCAGCAATGTTAGCATTGACCTATAAAAGTATAAATTAGATGTATTTCAATTCTCAAGAAGTAAGTTCCTATTTTCATTGTTACAAATTTCTATATTCATACCTCCTTTAGGGATTATATCAAAACTCAATGTTATCAAATCAATATGAAGGAAGTCTCTTCAAGGCGAAAACCAAACATACGAATACATAAATTTAGGATAGTTATCCCCAAGGACAATATTTATGACAAGTACGTGTATAATATAACTTTATTTCATATATGTGATCTTTTTCCATTAGTTGGGCAAATATGTATTAATTGAAGATTTAATGATCGTAGCCATGGAAGAGTCGCAAACACCAAAGGAGACTAAGTATCGCTTTGCAATACTCACAGTATACTTGGTAACTGCACTCGTAAATTCACTTCCCAATAACACTTTTTCTGGAATGAATTCTGTAGTTGAAGCACTTTTTAATATATCAGCAGTAGAAGTCACCCTAAACACACTATTATTCCCTATTGTCCATGTTATCTTGGCTTATCCCTGCAACTGGATCATCAATCGCTATGGAATTAGAATTAGCTATTTTATCGGAGGTGGACTCGTTGTGGGTGGAGCCTGGTTAAGAACATTTCTGGCTGAAGGAAATCCATATCTATGTTTATTTGGCTCTTTGGCTGCAGCAGCAGGTAATATTTTCGTTTTAAATACTGCAAGTAAATTAGCCTTTAACTGGTTCTGCAGCGAAATGGTTCCATTAATCACTTTTGTTTGTGTCTTAGCCAATCTTCTCTCTTTGTCAATGAGTCTCATTATTTCAGGGCTAATCATTGACTCCAACAGCACTAAGGAAGATGTTCTCAATTTTTTAAGAGTCGAGGCAACTGTTATCACAGTACCCTTTATTTTGTTATTAGTGTTTATCAGATAAAAGCCAGATATAGCTCCTTCCAAAGCTGCTGCTGTTGTAAGTGCTCAAAAGAGATAAAAATATACAGCGATAATGAAAAAGCTATTTACTAACAAAGAGTACCTCAAATTAGCAGTCGGAATGGCTTTTAATTTTGGAATTAAAATTTCATTTTTCAGTATATTGAATCAAGCACTCAGTGGGTTGGGCTATGTAGAGCCTGGTAAGATAATCTCAACAGTGGGAGTGGCTCAAACAGTTTTTGGCATTGTTGGTAATTACGTCTACTCGACTATATTGAAAAAAACTAAAGCCTACAAATATACAGCCGCAGCAGGTTAGTTTATTCTTATTCAGTTAATTTCGGAACATTTGCAGGTTATATACTTCTAGTATTGGGCTATATGAGCCATGCTGATCAAACAGTTACAATTGGTCTTCTATCGATCCTCTATGGATTCAATTCATACTCGTGTCCCCCAGCTTTTATTTTGTATGCAGCTGAAACGGCTTTTCCGATTGATTAAGCCTCAGTCACTGGGTATTTGTTTGCTATAAGTCAAACTTTTGGATTTGTGAGTGGTTTAATTTGTGCATCGGTGCTAGATAAAACGTAATTTAGATCTTAAATGGTTTTTGGTGTTCTTGGGATATTTATATTCTTTTCCTTCCTTGTGGCCTTGACAACAAATGAGGACCTCAAAAAGAGTAAATTTTAAAAATCATTAATGAAAGACGTTGATGGCATTGAAAAATAATCGACCTTAATGGTTCATTAAAATATCTAGTGATAGTGGCATATACTATTATATTTATTGACTAAAAATAAAAAAATTGCTATGGAGGATTTAATTGTACCTTTTATCGTTTTTCTATTGCGCTTAATTGGCCTGTTTTGTAATATCTTACGAAGCGAGTTCCTATTTTCATTGAGTTCTATTTTCATATTTTTTTTATGGTTATATCAAAAATTCAATATTATAAGATCGATGTGAAGAAGTCTCTTCGGCCGAAACAAAAAAACAGAATACATAAATTTAGGAAGATAATAATCATTTGGCAATAAAAGATATTTTATACATAATTATAGTGGGGAATAGCCAAAATGAAAGCATATATTTATGGGGTGTTCTTGCTGAGCCTGATTTTATCTATCGAAGCCAACTTAGTGCTGAGCAGAGCTTATTACATCTCCACGCAATGGTCTTTTGCAAGTCCATGGAGTGGCTATCCTACAAGAACAACATTTTATGATAATGGCACATTCGTAACAGGAGATAAGCCTCCAGTTACAGGTGCGTGGTGGTGGAATTCTACAGTGTTTATGAATGTGACCAACTTCATTAATTGCCAGCTCCCAACGGTTATAAATTCTTATCACCCTGGAAAAAACACGGACATCGTCACTTTGGGCTATTGCTAAGAATTAAGTTCAGGCAAGATATATCCATCGAGTTTGGTAGAATTGACGTGATTCTCAAATACAACAAAAAAACATCGCTTCATAATATTAATTCAATTATTAATTTGATTGTTTGGGGCTAAGTTCATAATTTATTAATGTCAATGCCAACTTAAATGGTTAAAGAATTCACATAGCATCTAAGAAATTAAAAAATAATAAAATTCATAATTTGTAGATTAATGTATTGATATTAGAGTAAATTATTATTTGATGTTAATCATCATGCACCTTTTTGGGATCATTTAAAACTACTATGCTAGCAGATAGATATAAACAAACTTTTAAACCAAACAAAATTCAGTTCTTTCGCATAACTTAGATAATTTTTTAACAACTACAAGAATTAACTTATAATATTTTAAAGTACAATAAAAGATGTAAAACTAAAATAAAAATTTTCAAATTTTCATCAGAAATGATCTTGGTCATACAACAATTTTAGACGTTAAATCCACTGATTCAATACGGGTCCTTAGGAAAAAAATATATTTTAAAGAAGGATGGATTCCAGATCAACAAAGATAATTATCTTTTAAGGGAAGATGGCTCGAAGATGGAGAATCGCTCGGTTTGTATGGAATTAAAAAAGAAGAATAATTACGTTTAAGAATGTTTGTAACCTAGACACAGTTCGAGGTCCTTCTCAGAAAAAATCAGATAAAATAGGAAGTAATAAAAAAGATGATAGATCAATAAATTACTACATTTGAAGAGGTTCGAGGATGCTCGCAAGAAACCTTAGCCATTATAGGCATTCCGCTTGGACAAATTCTCAAGCTAAAAACCTTCGCAGAAAGCAGAAGATAAATTGATGAAGAGCAATACACAGTCGAATCATACCCAGATCATCTAATTTTAAATAAATGATAAAATATATTATTATCCTTGTATTTAATGACTTTTTTATCTTAAATAGATATCCCTTGATGGAGGACACTGTCAATTAAACGAAATACAATTATACAACTCCTATTTGCGCTGTAACTTGAACCTCGATCAGCTGTTTCGAGGTAATGTCCTTCACATGTCAATGATTGTATATATTGTATAATATACTTAATTTATATTTATGGTGATTTATAGACCAAAATTGAAAGTATTCTAAATAAGCCGTATTCAATTCTAAATAATAATCATAATAATCAAGCCGCTTGATATGTTTTAAAGACTTCAAAGAATATCTTATCCTAGCTTTCGTTCTCAGAGCAAGTGTCAATTCTCTCGAGAAATATTTATTACACTATTTTTTTCTTTTCCTACAAGATATGCTTTTAAGTATTTTAGACTGATTTCCTGGTTGTAGTTGAAACTTCATCAATGCACTAATTTTATTAGTTATCGCTGATAAAACATCGAACCATATTTTTATGAATGATGGTTTTCTTAGATTTGATTGGAAGTGACTTTTTGTTACTGGGCTTAAGGATAATATAAGTTATGGTAGCTGCTCCCACTACTAGAATAATTTCTTTATGATTGTGGTAAAATAATTCTGCAGTTTGTAAATAAGGGGTCAAGATTGAACTGCATGCGTTTTTTATGAAAGAGCCAAGCCGTATTAAATCTTGTGTTGAAGATTGATAAATGGTCATTAAAAATGTTTGGTTAAATTCAGATTGCATTAATACTATTTATTATTCCTAAAATGTACTTGCTTAATTTGTAAATACATAGAATCTGATTAATTCTTTTTGCCAAAGTACTAGTTTGATTTATGAATAATTGTTATTCTTCAATGTCAAAATATCGAAGAAAGACCTTCTAAAAATAGGAATTCAATTTGTGGGATAAAAATTAAAATAAAAAACAGATTTTATGGATAAATAATCATGCGTAAAAATATTCTGTAATACTTTCTAGCAAAAGTATTCTTAGGAGAACATTTTAGCCAGTTAGTAGTAATTTTGTAAGAAATTTACCATAACTTGTACAGGCAAGAACATAATTTATTAAATCTTTCCAAGACTTTAATTATTCTTGGTATAATAATTATCCATCTAATGAGATAACCTTATTATCTTTTATTTAACCCAAGAATGGATTTTCAAGAGGTTTTATTTTAGAAGCTTTGATTATATCTCTATTTAGGAAATTTTTATTTTTTAGAGCCACTTTTATAAACTAAATTAACCCTACCAAGAATGAATAATAAGATATAATTCTTTGCGCTTAATAAATGCTATATAATGATCGAGAGGATCTTATTCAGTTTTTTCTTTAAATCTAAAACCAAAGAACTCTGCATTTTTTAATTAATATTGGATGTTTTCTGGAATTCCTTCTTGTATAATAATGTTTTCCTCAAGAAGTTTATATTGTCATCAAAACATAAAAAGTGATATTGCAAGAATACTTAGTTTATGAATCAGTAAGTTTGTCACTCATTTCACCAGTCCATTCTATTAAGGTTTATAAAGAATCTTCTGCTTTTAGTTTACGTTACTTCTTTTTTTCAAACCACTTTATGGTGAATTCAAATTGATTTAATTTTTTTTTCATATACTCTTTTATAATTATTGATTGTATAATTTTTATCAGCGATGTTGTATGATTAAAGAAATGTTTTTATTTACCATATTAGTAAAGGTTTTATTCCTAGAAGAGTTCCTTCATATCAATCTTATAACATTGCAGTTTTGATTTAATCCACGAAAATGGTGTGAATATACAATATTGCAATTTAAATAAGAACTCATTATGTTTATCTTCGATTAAGCCTTCAGATAGGTCAAAAATTAATTCTTAAATATTTTTAAAGCATCTGATAATAGCTTAGAACATAGAAGTTAATAATCAATCAAGGATGAAAATTATCTTTTATTATTGAATTGACTAGATTGTCATTCTAGATATCTGATGCACATTTATAACAGGCATGATGGTATAATGGGTATTTTCTGCAAAATACGAGCATTTAAAATTTTTGGTTGCAATTTATACATTCCAATTTTAATTAATTTGGTTTATAAGAAGTTATCCCTTTGCAGCAAAGACAAGTAAAAATGGACATTGTTGGTCGTGAAGTTTATAGAGCAATTGAAGCAAGTTTTTTAAATTCCTTTTCTGGTATTTTGTGAGGACTATAATCATCACTAATTAATATTCTTATATCTTAAATTTAATTAATTTTTCCTGATTTTATTAATATCTTCCCTGATTCCGTGATAATACTAATTCTTTAGCTGCCATCAAACTTAAGATTTTTCAGACCGCATACAGCCATGCGCAAGGAATTAGCAACATACACACCTTCTTTGTCAAAGAGTTTAGCTTTTGTGTTTTTTTCATATGATGCATTAACTTTAGCTTGAGCATACATCCAACACATCCATCCTCCTTCAATTTCTCCTCCTAATTTAGTATTTTTACTTTCTTCAAATGGCACAAAATCTTGGCTGTGTATAGTGTAATAAATATTTTCTTTAGTTTGATTGAAAATCATTCCTTGATTAGAACCTCCCATATTTTATTGTCCTATTAATTATAATTAAACTAATTCTTGCTGAATAAATGGTAATTTAAAATTTGAAGTAGAAGCATTGAATTATTATTGTTATTTATGCCGCGAAGACTTCCTTTTTATTGATCTTATTGCATTGTAATTTGAATATAATCATCAAAAGAGATATGAATATAAATAGAACCAACCTTATGAAAATAGCAACTAACTTAACGTTAATTAAAAAATAAATCTAATTTTTAATGTTTTTTTAGCCAATGCCAACAGAGCAGGTAAAATAAATTTAATGTGTTTTGTTTCTCAATACAAATTTAGGAAACGGAATAGGTAAAGGATTGTATTTTTTTATGACAATGATTGAATATTTCCTATCGCAGAGAAAGCACAATCATCTTTTTAAATAATAGATCTTGATAATCTCTACTATTTAATAAACTAGCTTCGAATTTCACTATTGAGGTCTCGTTAACTTCAAATAATCTGTTCTTTTCTTATAAAGTCAATTGATATATGCCTTGCAGAAATTATAATATTATTCATCAAGTAAACAGCAATGGACAAAACATTTAATTTCTTTAAAACTAAAACCAAAAAATAGAACCTCCAACCCCGTATCAATGCTTCAAAGTCTAACTCATCAAAAGCTTCCAATAATCATAATTTCTAAAATCATAAACCTCCTCTCGTCAACAAGTTGACCAAGAAATAAAGATAACTTCGTTAAGCCATAGAATATAGATTCCAAAAATCAAAACAAAGCAATTATAAGTTTTAACTACTGCGTTCCTAAACTAGTCATAAAACTAGTACAAGCAACAGTAGTTAAAAATAGGAGTATAGTCACCTAAAAGATATGCAGTTTGTCGATATAAAGTAATATCATAGATAGCCTGATAGACTTTCACATCGAAATAACAACTCTCTTTAAAACAAGAGGCCAAATATTCGCTTAAAGATTAAAGATAGTAACAGCAGT
>Ga0302188_10000440_pt1 | contig 35594 bp, 23 predicted proteins | sample II_Bog_E2_1_FD_198783 | JGI IMG/M metagenome (GOLD analysis project Ga0302188, IMG submission 198783) | Peat permafrost microbial communities from Stordalen Mire near Abisko, Sweden - II_Bog_E2_1 | ecosystem: Environmental > Terrestrial > Soil > Wetlands > Peat | place: Sweden: Abisko...
CAACCCCAACCCCAACCCCAACCCCAACCCCAACCCCAACCCCAACCCCTATATATCGAACTTTTTTATTGAACTTGTTAATAATGTATCATACTATGCCATAAATTTTATACAATCAAAGTTCATTAGATTATTCTTGATTTTAAACATTATCCGTAGATTTAGGTCTATTCTCGGATTAGTGCGAGTGGTGAGAGTGATGAGGACAATCGTCGCCATGGTGATCGTGATCGTGATCGTGATCATGGTGATGATGAGTATGATCATGATGGTCGTGATCATGACTGTGATGATGATCGTGATCATGATCATGATGATCATGATGATCATGTTCATGTTCATGGTCATGTTTATTTAATACTTGGGCTTCGATCTTTCCACTTTGATAATCTTCAAAAAATGAATAAATGTTTGAAGTAGTTAATTAACTAATCTTTTGATTTAAGATATGTTTTGTTTCCAACTCTCCATTGATGATAACAATAGGCAATTCTAAAGGATTCATCTCCAAGTATTCTAAAAGTCCAAAGTAATCTTCGTGTTCTTCCTACATTAAAGCAAAATAACTGTAACTGCAATAAAAATTAAATCTTCATTAGGTTATCTTTCGTTTTTCCATTTATTGGCTGCTTAATTGAATATCTGTGTTTTATTGAGATGTCTTTAATCAATAAAGAAAAATGCTCCTTTTTTTCCATCTCTAAAGATTGCTGAAATAGAACGATCATCTAAAGGAACGACTGAGGGTCGATCGTGCTGCATAATCCAATGATAGAGATTGTCATCATCGTGAGAAGAAGAATAATAAACATCCTCTGCGAAAGATCTCAGTAGTAGCACAGTTCCATAAGGTTATACTTCTTATTCAATAAAATAGTATTCTATATTAATCTTAAATTACCATTATAATTGTCTTGATATGCAATATTTAAAAATTTAGCCCCTTTCACACTCTTTAGAGAACCCACAAAAACTATGGCTACCTGATTTTTTTATGATACTTTCAGACTTTAAAGCTCAATCTTTGCAATTTATTTCACTGGAGATGAAATTCTTTTGTTCAACCATTTCAGAAGAAATGGTTTTGTTCTATCACCATCAAAATGAGTAGGTTGTCCATCCTGATAATAAATGAGAGTTGGAAAAGCGCTTAATTGTGCAAAATCGTAAGCATCTTAATTTTAATTGCAATCAATAGTTGCTATGCGAACTAAAATTTATGCATATTTTACTTGGAGAAGTTTGTTATTTGAGTATTTACGCAATTTCTAATATAATTGGAGCCAATTTTTGACAATGCTGACACCTAAATATTTCCACGTATATACCAAGGAACATAGTAATCGATAAAAATATTGGGGAATATCTGAGTGATATTAGCTAAATCTTCATTGTTTAGCACAAGGACACCGTTTTCTTCAGTATAAGTTAGTGCCACTGCAAAAAGCAGAAGCCATCCTATGATAATTTTTTGTATCATTATCAAATATTATTAATTACTGTGCATATGATTATTGAAATATTTAGTCAAAAAATTCCCATCACCTCTATGCATTTCTCGTAGGCTTATCGGTCCAAGGCAGTGAGAATACCTTATTTGTTATGAGTATCGCTTATGTTGTAGTCATATAAGATTTAAGTCCCCCATGGAGTTGTAAAATAACCTCCCATTGACTTTATGATTGCCTCTCCTGCGCAGCTGTCCCATAAATGAGTCCATGAATCCAGAAATATCATTGCATCAGCTTCACTATTAGCAACCATCATGATCTTTGTTATGAAAAAAATACTTTTCTTCCTGCACCTCCCGCCTTGACATTCTTTCCCCCGATGGCTTGAAGAAACATTTCTTGAGCTTGATTGGTTCTCGTATTACTTGAGCAGACAACTAGTGGCTTATGAGAATGATTTTTCACCTTCTTGGACCATTTCTGATGATGAAAATCATATGTTTCTCTTTCTTAAACAGTTCCAACAGTGACAACAGGATCAAATAATTTGTTGCAGCCTACCAATTTAAAAGGGGTTCCAATAACACCCATAATAGGCCTCTTATGATATGATAATCCAATTAGAACAGTAACATCTTCGAAATTACCGTTTATAAATCCCTTCGTGCAGTCAATAGGATCTATCCAAAGACAAGCTTAATTTATATCCAATTATTTGTTGATTTGAGAGTAATGAGGAAGAATGTCCTCTCGAAGAGATTCAAAATTAAAATCCAGTGGACCTTTATACTATTAACTTTCTTCACAAACGATGTGCAGATAAGGATAATGCATTTTTATCCCTTAAACAATCATCGATTGAACTTTGAAGTCTGCCTGAATAGATGAAAAGGTACGTCAGTAACTGAGTCATTATCCCCTTTCATATACTGATGACAATTAGGATCAGTGACCCCTTTTTTTATTATTTGACAGCCTTAATAGGCCAGTTGTGTGCAGATTGATGCGAGTTTACGTAGATTTAATGTCATATTAATATTATAATTGCATTTATGTTGCAAAAGTTATTATGATGATAGTAAATATGAAATAAAAGATTAAATATATTATCTAAATCATAATAAACAAAGACCTTGTTTTTAGTGGTTTTGTATAGGTTCAGATTTAAATTAGTAATTTCCATATAATATTAATAGCATAGAATTCTTTATATTCATAGAAAATGGACACTAAAAAAATGGAGGATAGCACTGTCAAAGAAGAAACGCCTTCAATTTGCAGCTAACTTAACTTAGACATCTCCAAATTAAACGTAGAAAAGCTTATGATCAATCCGACTTATCGCAGACTCTATAATATTGTCAAAAATGACATGTCTCGTTCTGAGCTATGTTTTCGTAAGAATCTAATTAAATAACTATACTTTCTATTGCAAATCACACCCATCATTCGCCCATAACTCGTTGATAATTTTTTAAATGAACTTGAGAAAATGTATAACCTAAATGATCACAAAAAAATAGATCTGGCTTCCAATAAGTTGAATAATTTACTCAATATCGTCCATGGAAAGAAAGAATCTATTTTTGGATCCACTTGGGAAAGACCAAAAAGTGGAGTTACATGGAATCAAAATGTGAGTCCTTTTCTAAGACCATATACTGCTAAAAGATCAGAAAGTTCAAAGAATGGCAAATCAACTCGACCTTAATCTTCCAAGTTCGGTTAAAAATCAACAAAAGTTGAGACGGTTGAAGATTTTTGCATCCGAGAGTGTATTTTTTTTGTAATATAGTTACAACTAATACTCAAGAATAAATTTAGATTAGTCAAGATTTTTTGCAAAAACATAGAACAAGTCATCCATAAATTGAACCAATATACGAACAACTCTACAATATACTTAAGAAGATTGAAGCCCCATCTAACTAAGAACCAATCATTGTTGGAAAATCGTTAGCCCCCAAAGCCGCTAGATATGTTAAGTCTGCCTTTTCTCGAAAGCAGACAGCAGTCGCTAAATAAGCCGAGGTTCAATCGCAACAAAATATTCTTAATGAAGAGCAAATATAAAATTTAAAGATCAATGAAGATAACGAGGAAAAGTAAGAAAAGTAAGAAATAGATAGTGAAGATTCTAGTAGCAGCGAGTAATAGTAATATTTATATGTCAATGAGAAGAAACCATATAAAGCCTATAATTAAACAATAAAGGAGTAAGAAAATTAATAGTGTCAACCGACAGAACAAATTCAACATCTACAGAAATATGATCATATCATGAACAATAAGTTAGTTCAGGCTTTGAAGGAAGATTGCTAAATGGCCTAAAACTATGTTAATTTTGCACGAGCGAAGTCTGCAATGAGGCGAGAACAAAATCGCAGAAATTAAAGCAGGAGATTGATGTCTGCAAAGCTTACAGTTTCCTCAAGTGTGAAATTTATAAAACAAAAGATTCCTTTGATAGAGGAAGATTCAAAATAAAATGGTGCTGAATAAAAATTAAAAATTTTCGATTTAACAAAGGATCCAATGAACATTACGCCAAATGCTATAAACACTTATCCGACTTATAACAAGCGATAATTCTTAAAAAAACTATATTAAGAGCCTGCATAGCTGTTTAAAAAAAGAAATAATATTGATTAAATCACTGCTAATATAAAGCAGAATATAAAGCGACCGATGACTAGCTTTGTAAGATTTCACTCTCCGATAAGATTCGATCCTATGAGCGACTAGAATGTAAAAAAATACAATCAATAGGCCTTAGAAGAGATTGAAAAAATAAAAATGAAGGTCGGCGGGAAATGTTCTGCGTCAACTGAAAGCTTAATGAAGGCTTTAATTGTAGATACAATATAGAAAGAGTAATTGCCAAAATGGTAAACAAAAAATCCTTTCTTCGGCTTAAATTCAATTGGAAAGGGAAAGAAACTTAAAAAGAAAGGCAAGACTAACAAGAAGACAACTCTTGCTAAAAATTGATATAAATTTAATTATCCTAAATATTTACAACACAATAAATAATAAATATCATATCAAATTTTTGTTAATCGAGCATAATAAATCTGACAGTCTTTCTTTTAAGCTGTTTCGGCGCATCCTTATCACTGTTAATGTACCGTTACTACCTTTCTCAAGCCATAATTACACCTGTTTCAACAGCCAACTTGACTGCATGGCCTAAAATCCTTCAATTAACATTATATCAGCTGCGGCCTAAGACCATATAACATTAACAGTTGCACTCCAATCTCCAAGACTGCCTCTCAAAAATACTCTATCAAAAATTTCATCATTATTTCTCACTCCACAGCTTCTGCATTTTGTTTCTTCCATCTTTTTCAGACATTTTGTGCATGCTCGATAAGTAAATTTTTCTTTAAATTCAATAACAGTGACATTTTTTATGTGAATATTGTTGGATAACTCATCCTCTATATCTCGCAATCCTCCTATATCAACAAATCCGAGAAGCTAAGTCTCAACTTCTAAGATGTTATGACCCTCATCTATCCAACTACGAATTTGTATTGCCTATTTCGTATAAGGCAACCATTAAAATTTGACAATGCTTGAAGGTTTTAAGGTCAAATTTCTTTTCCCTTTGAAACTACCAATCTGAACTCCATAAGCAGTTATTCCCTTTTGAACAGAGTTTTTTATGTATTAACTTGAAAAATTAGATTAAAAATGGATTAAACTAATGCTCCATTTTGATAAAGGATCTACTAGTTCATAATTGTAAGTTACTCCAGTTTTGGCCTTCATCGTCTTAAATTTTTTTAGAACTCCAAATACATTTATTAATAAACCTTCGTCAATGTCTCCAATCTTTGATATTGGGCAATAATTATTTGAGTTTTCTTCCAAATTGTCTGGATTTTATTCCAATAGTATGTGGCATTGCTTGCAATCGAATTCTAACTGATAGCTACAACCTTTGTAGTAGTTTTGGATGAGATACCTTATGACTCCTTTGGTAAATCGATATTGGCATCCTTCCTAAAGTTCAATTTGAGAATCTGTGATATTAGTGAAGACGGTATTCATCAGATATGTTCTCGATTAATCGGAAATTATGGCTTGTAAATAATTCTAGTCCTAGTTTATATAATTAAGGCAAATAATGTTAATCCTCGTCCACCAGTAGGCAATGCTGCTGATGAATAGACCATGATAGACATCCGAAACGCTGATAATTTTGTCATTAGGATAAAACTAGGATTATTATTGAAGGTTCTTCTCTTAAGGGTCAGTTCTTTCCTCGTAAAGATTTGATAATTGAGTTTGCAGTTCGAGATATTGCTGAATTCTTTTACTTCTTTATTATTAAGCTTTTTATTGATCATAGAGTTATTATTTTGGACTCATTTTCATTTTACTTTTATGCTACATCCAAATCATGAAACTCTCTTCAGAGTCCTCATCTTCTACCTTGTCTTTTATTATTTATTTTGTTTATTATCTTTATAATTTACTATCCTCATTATGATCAATACTTTATTATGAGTCCAGATTGTCAAAAATAAATTTGAGATCAATTTTTTTTTATGATGATTTTTTTCGTCCAGAAGATTATTTAAGTTTTTTCTGCGCTGTTGGACAAATCTACTATTTTTATTACTGTTAATCCTATGAATCGGACAAAATTAGTGATAATATTTAATCTATTTTTGATTTTTTTGAGGGTTGCGAAGTCGAAGGTTCATTTTATGTCTTCTTTTATTGATTGAATTTTTATAATGATTGGGTTTATTCGAGTTAAGAAAATGAAGAGGTTTCTTATTTAAGATGCTCATTAATTGTTATGTCTTTAATCTATTTGTATTCAATCTTCTATTCTATATTTGGCTGATCTTATTCACTTATCTTTAAGGTCGATTTTTGCTTCGATGAACTCAAAAGATGCCTATAATTTTTTAATACATTTGTATGATTTGATAAATTGCCCGCTTATTTTAAACTAGTATTGTTTTATGGCTTATTCTCACTTGCAGTTTATGACATTAAAGGATTTCTATCCCAAAAGATAATGCTAGATCCTTTAGTATTGATATTCTATTTCTTTAATTTCCAAGGTTTTGCATCACCCACAGCCGAATCATATTTCCAAAACTTCATTGGTTATTTTATTACAATGACCCCTTCACCATGATTTCGAATCCATCCTTAAAGTATAGAATGGATTTTTATGCACCCCTTCTCAATCTGGTCAGCCGCATCACTTACTATCATGGTTTTGATCACAAAAAAACCATCACTAATTTTAGTAGAATAAACTTTTTCCCTCTTTCTTGTGAAGTTAATAATCTGAAACACTCCCTTTCGCTTGATTTCAGCTGCCATTAGCATTATGAACAAGTTTTCAGTGAGAGCCTCTGGCCTATCCTAATCCTCATCAATTGATAGTTTCATGAGATACTATAAATGTATCAAAAATTAATATTACTAGCAACCTTATCATAATCTGATATAAAGTCATAGGAATCATGATATCAGATGGTCACTTCGTGATCGAAGCTAAACCTATTAATATATTTTTCGTAATCCTTTTATTCGTATCCTGAAGATTTAAGGATTTTGATCTTGTCGTTGATAGTGCCAGAAAAACAGGCTCGGATAAGCTCAGTCACCCGACTTTTTACCTATTCATCAAGACTGAACAGATGGCATTCAACTTTATAAATTAATCCAATCATGAACATGCTTCTCACTATGTCCATCGTTGTCAAAGATCTTTCTAACTTTAAAAATTGCTTGAGAGTCAGGGGAGTAATTTTTATTATCTCTTTTATTTCATATGCAAAACCCTAAGAATCGTAGTACAGGCTGTGATCCATGTTCATATTCATTTGCTGATGTATATTATGAAAATATTGCTCAACACTCTTGCGACAATAGGACAAGATTTATAGCAGTTACGATCTTGAACAATTAAACCCTTGGAGAAGATCGTCGCTGATCTCATTCAACGCTCCACTGAGCCATTGCAAATCTGATTTTTATAGAGTTTCTATCTTTTCGTGTTGTCTGAACTTCTAACTCACTGCAGCCATCTTCGCTCCTATGCTATAATTGCTATCGATCAGCATTTTGCTGTACATATAGAAAGAGGTGGCATCCAAAGAGTAGAAATCTTGTTTATACTCTTGATCATCTTCTTCCGTATTTTAATTGTGAGGCATTTCGTTGAGGCAGGGCAGTTTCTATAGCAATTTTCTAAAATGATCCATATCCTTCTGCAAAGAACTTGGATAATATACTTCCGAAAAATTAGATTTGGAGGTGAAGGGCTCAATGTGAAGTTTTCGCATGTTTAAAAATTAGTGGGTAGTAATTGTTACCACGAACTTCGGAGGTTGTTTACAAAGGAAGAGCTTACGAAATTTATCGAGAAGTGTGATACGAACGATTAGGATCTGTTTTTAGCAGAGATCAATGCATTTATAACCACTAGGTCGACTATAGAATACGTTTGCTTTAGGGCTAGTTTGAAATCCATCAAAAATGTTAAGACGGTGAACCGCATGGGGAAAAGCATTTATATTTTGTTGAGATCAGGTTCAGTGGGCTCGCTTGGAGGAAGAGGTTCAATCCGTTATTATGCGGAGCGAGAAGTTTACGAATTTTAAGAAGCAAATTGATGCTTTATTATCAGAGAGGTACAAAGGTTTCTTGCATTTTTTCGCTGCTTTCCATACTACTCATAATTCAAAATGAAACTAAAATTATTAAAAAGGTGAAATGTCTGCCATCATTTAATGACTGTCCAGCTCATATATAACGACTTCGCAATGAATCTATCATCAAATAGATTGCATAGTATTTGATATGCTCAAATGAATATAGTACTGTTAAATTTGACTTTGTGAATACTCATAGCCATTTAATGCTCAATCGAGTTTAGATCAGATTATTTTTGGATCCTTCATGAGGATGGTTACCACCTCGTTCAGATTTGAAATGCCTTCGAAGACGTTGTCCTGAAATACTGTGGTGAATTCGTGCTCAATGGAAGTCAGTAGTGCCACTAAATTCAGAGAATCAATTTTCAGATCTTTCCTCAAATCGGCGTCGAATTTAACATCCTTCAAGTTTATTATTTCGAGATCTCTAAACAATCGCAAAATTCGAGTTTCAATCTGAGTGTTTTAATTGATACTTCACAACGCTAAAGAGTAGGTAAGTCATAAAGTTATGTTTCGAAGTTAGGGGAAACTTTTCCAGCATAAGATAAATTAACTTTGTGACAGTATCTTCTAAATCCATCAAGTTCCCTTGCTTTGAGATCTGGTGCTTATCCGATGAATCCTGAAGCAGAGGAGGCTTCTTTATATTTGGCAAATCCGAATCTAACGCAGCCAACTAATCTCTTCATCTGATGATAACAAAATAATAGCCAATTATATTGAAATGAAAGAATGGAGGATTGATAAACAAAATGATGATATGTTGGCAAATAGATGATATTTATAATTATAAACAAATTCGAGGATAATGGCGCATCTGTTCAACAAAGCAGATTATTTCGACTATCGAGCCAAGGTCTATTCTGGCGTCAAGAAAACACTCGAAACTAAAGTCGAACAACTCACTGAAGGATTCTATCAATCACTGCATCCCATGGACATACAGGAGGATATCGTGCTTGATGGAGTGCAGGTCAACATCAACTACGAAGGAGAGATGCTGACTTTTCCGCTCAAACTGCTCTAAGTTAACAATTTAGGCGATATCATTAACTTTGATCTCATCAAGGCAGAATTTGATTAGCAGTAAATTTAGGAACTTCTTCAGTTTCTACCCAAAAAGGACATGGAGAGTTTGAAATTTGCTTTAGAGGGAAAAAATATGTGTGAGACACATATTCACAATTTTTAGAGGAAACTCAAGACTGGATATTTCACTTCATTCCGAGAAAAGGAAGATGAAATTAACCAAAAATTGAGTTCGTATCGAATGAAGGAGATATATCAAAATTTATTGAAAACCGTTATCCAGCAGCGCGCCAATGGGGTTAAAGTTGAAAAGTTCATGTATGAAGATGACGGAAGTTCAGTATAATCGATAAACGATTTATCTTAGATTGAAGATATGTCCTAAAACAGCCAAGTGACTGAAACAGAGTAGGAGCTTGACGATTTCATTGATGAAGAGTATAACAATCGAGTCTTTTTTAGATATGACTACTCCAAGATAAAAGGACAGGAGGAGTTGCTTGCATTGGGTGAAGAGAAGATTGACAAAAAAGCAGCTATGTATAAAATTACCTTACCAATTCGACCCAAAAATAGCTAATGGGTTTAAAATTATAGAAGACAGGAGTTTTAAAGGTACGCAAATCCCACTAAACCGTGGACATATAACTGCTAAGATAGCAAAAAAGTAACAGTCGCACCAGTTGCCAAAAAAATATCCGTTCTAACTGGAAAACCGAGAGATCATCCTCTCCTCAAAGCTGAACGCCCTGCCTGTGTGACTATATTAACTTTGGTTAGAGATGCTGCTGCGAGACTTCCGAGTGGAGTAGGCACGCGAGCTGACATTAGCGAGCTATTAAAGGAGTCTCAGTATGTAAACGAAGATCTGCCTGAATAGAAATTATCAAATATAGTTTCAGGAGCGTTAGATCGGCTCCACTATATGACAGATGCCTGTGTAAAATATGACTCTTAAAAGAAACTTTGGATCTACTTGCACAGCGACAGAAATTACGAACACCCAGGGTGGGGTGATGAAGGAGAGGATTACCTCGATAAAGTGTCGACCAAGAAGAAAAAAAGAGAGTTTTAATGATTCTCATGGCTAAATACATTTAAATATACAAGCAGTATATGTTCTGAAAAATAAATTACCATTATAACTCTTTCTTCAATTTGATAAGTTTTGCTATTAAAAGTTTCTCAATATGAATTCAAGTAGTGAGAGTGAGGCAACAGATTGTCAGTTTTTAGAAAAAAGGGAAAAATCTTATAATGAATTCTAACTAAATATTATTCGAGATAAATTTAACATCACTTCTGCCTTTTCTAAAATTTATGAGTAAATATATAATTCAGTTCTTCACTAAATGATCATCTCAATGAAGAGGTTAAATTTAAATATAAAAATCATATTAATTAATTTTTTATTCATAAATATTTTTTAATTATAGAGTTATACATCAATTAACAAAGATAACATAATATAAGATTATTGCTCCAATGAAGAATGTTCCAAAATTTGGTGACCAAGAAGAAGAAAGAGAGTTTTAATTATTTATATCCAGAAATGCCTTTCTTTATAACTTTCAGCAGGAAATAATTTATACTCGGTTATAACTCACTCATTGAATTAGATTTAAAATATTTTTAAACTTATCAATAAGCATGCACTCTTCCACCTCAATGACCATTCGCGAATTGCCAAAAACCAAGAAGATGACTGTCGATGAGATGCATCCCATCCTCAAAATTCAGAAGAATGTATACGTTAGCTCAATTAGAAATTTACCTTCGATTAGATGTAGAGGTTGAATGAGATTGGCTCTCTCTATGGATCAGCCATGTCCATGATGTTAAAACACGAAAGACAAATTTTGTCTGAACCTGAAAGGATGCCTGGATTGAGATCTTCTTTTCTATGTATCTTCTAATTAATTCAGCCCTGGAGAGTAATCTTGGCCGTCTGAACAAACTCTAATTTGAGGATGTCTTAAATAAAGATGTGATAATCCACGGCCCCAATGCCCACGAATTATACATGCGTCAATTCAATTGATCTCTATGATTTAAGCAAAGACAAAATATAGATGATTATTTCAATAATTCATACGGGTCAGCAATCAAAATCCGAATAAATTTTAGTTTATACTTCCGCTTAATTTGATGAGACAAGTATTGATAAACATGATTTATTAATCATTCCTCTGCTGGACTAATTGTTTATTTTTCGGGATTCTTTAAAGATTTGTAAGAGGAGTTGGAGAGGCTGAGATTTTTATAGCTCACTTGGGAATTTCTACTGACTAATTTATCAAGGTGCTTATGTCTCGATTCGCTTAAACTCAGCAATTCATTGACTTCTTATTCCTTGTTCTGCCTGAATGTTGATATTCTGCTTTAGTAAAAATTCTGGATGCTCCTTCTTCTCATATCCTTCTCCTCACTTGCCTTCTTCCGAGACTTAATTTTTTACTAAAGATAGTGGAATCTTGATGTTCTAATTTTATGATCATCCTCTGCCCTCCTCATTCGGATTTGTTAGTATAAATGATGGTTGGATTACATAAAGCTGCGTTTAACATTTTCGATCATTTTTTGATTCTTTTCCTTATTTTTGACGTTGATAGAGAATCGTTGCTGCAACTCGTTTATTTTCATTTTTTCATTTTATTATTTGATTTATCTGTCCATTTGTGCTGATCTCTTGACTGCAGTGCAGAACACATCTTGTCGATATTTGTTTTCACTACTCAATTTATCTTTGGAAATGTGACGGTGCAAAACTTTAAATCTTCTATTTGCTTGGTATATTCGGTCCTATTCCTCTTTAAGCTTTTTCTTAGCAACTATAACTGAAGGTAAGGTTGAACCCTGCTTGCTGTGGAATGAAGCGTTTGCAAAGGAAGAGTTAAATGCTGATTTGTTCATATATCGAGACATGGTCAGCTAATAGTTGAGCAATAAAATTATCAAAAATAAATAGTCTCTCGAATTAATTAAAACTCAATAGATTCATAACTACTGCCAGATAGCAATTCAAAAGAAAAATATAGCAGTTAAATTTACTTATGAATATAACAAATTCAGGTTCTAGATCATTTCACTCTTCTTAAATTTTACTTCACTATATTGCTCTAAAATCTGTAATTTATGAGTAAATATGATAGATGCATCTGCCTAAATTTCTTGCTTAAAAGGCAAGAGTTTATTAGATTAGATTTTTAAGATTGTCTGAATATGAGTTGAATAAAATTAATATATGTCATCTAGGTGCAGCTCCGCTCCGCGAATGAAATGTGTATACACTCCAAGGGTCAAGGATGGACGTCGCTCCAATGATTTCCAATAAGAACATTACTATGGTAAGACTGCTCCAAGATTTAACCCTTCCAATAGTTTCAACCACAAGTATCTTTGATGTTAGTCAGTCCTGAAAACAGTCCTCAAAAAGGCAAGCCGTTGATCATGAATCAAGAAGATGTTCAAAACATCATTAATAAAAAGATTTAGGTGGACCCTCTCAAAAATCAAAATAAATAAATATCCAAAACAATAGCTAATAATTAGGTTAGGAAATAAACTCATCCCAACAAACAGTAAACTATTTATGGTCGGAAGTTGCAGTATCCCGCGGCAAATCATGCTAATTTTGACCAAAGACCTGAAATAAAAAGATCTGTATCTTCTCAACTGATGAGGTGCTCATCAGCTACTAGCAAACCTTTTACTGACAGAACAGTGAAAACAAGCATAATCAAATAAAAGAAAGCTGAATTCTAATAAAAATTTAAAGTGGCATTCGGATATTTACTGGAGAATAATGAGGCTTACCTGAATGAAAAAAGGAGAGCTTGCAATCAAAAGGCAAGGCCGAAAGACTAGATATTTAGAGTTAATCGACCAACCTTAGCGACAACCAATCACGACGAGTATAAAGCAAAATAAACTATTTACGATCAACAATTTGAAGCACAAAATTTAAAGACAGCTAACAGCTTTGGCCCAAGGAAAGTTTGCGGAAATTCGACGTCAAACTAATTTCATAATGGAAGGCAGGGACCCAAGGCAGATTTGGCTTAGTGGACAGAAGGATTTAAACTTCAGGGTCCTATTTATGGAGTTACTACCAATGCTGTAAATCTACCAATATTCAGAATTATTTTCCAAATCATGGATAATTTTAAAAGATGGTCCCTATTGCAACATTCAACGAACATCCGATGGGGATGCCTCATCGCACCAATAGTACCCATCGAACTTTTTACAAAGGGGAGCATGTTGATGCCAGCAAATTGGCAACCTGGAATAATTTACATCCCTACGGTAACGATGTTGACCCGAATAGAATGACAACCTATTCATAACTTCATGGATTTAAAGAGCAGCAACCCATTCAGCAATGGCCCATGTATGACCCACAATTACTAAAATCTGATGGCAAATTTACAACGGAAAATCATACAAAACTCATCAATTTTAACGAACACGAGTTAAATGAGGCTAATTACTGTTCTTGCTCCAGGAAACCTCATGTTCATTGATCAATTAATAACAATTTCAAATATTTTTAACTAAATACGATGATTCTTTTAAGATTGATGATGTAGTTTCACTCACTTTTGACGATCAGAATCTGATATCACATACCATTTATCGTCCCCAATCTTTTAAAAATGAAATTGTATCATTAACTCATTTTGATATAATTTAGGAAACAAGTGAGCTGATAATGTACATAAAGCACATGATATAATTATTAAAATAATGAATTGAGAATAGGCTTTATCGTTAATTCTCGATAGAAATGAACTTAAGCCGATTCCCATTTTGCTTATATAAACATCGAGTATTCAAATCAAAGAGAATTAGCAATCACCATTTTAAGATGTCGTCTGCATTAATATTTATCGGATTTTTGCTGATACCAATTTGATCGAGGCGGGCTCAAGCAGTCTTTCTTTTGCTGATTTTAATAAAAAGAAGAAATATTTTCATTATCGAGCTCAATAGTACTGAGACTAAAATCCAAAAATAAGGATGAAAGCGTATAGTGGGAGCGTATTGATTATGAATTCAATACACCAGATAAAGGACACAAAAAATCACAAAGTCCACGACTTCCATATTTCCAGTATATACCAGTTGTTTAAATAATATTACAATTTTTTAGTCTTGTGATCTTGAATTTTGTCTGTCCCTAATATTTAAATATAATAGTATTGAATAATTGTAGCTAAACGAAGTGATAGTGGATGAATAAAGAATCAAAAGTTGAAAAGTGGCAATTCATTATCGAAACTACTATCCATGTTATTCATATGGAAGTAGTTTTAGGTAAAAATAATCTCTTTGGATTCCTGTGATAAGTTTTAGACATAGTTCTGCTCAGTAAAGCTGAGTGCTCGTTCATCCTGAAGATCCTCATCTTCTTTGATTTCTTACCCTTCGGTAGAGTAAATCCCAGGTTGATAAAGATTAATCTCTGCCATCCTCTCTTGCTTGTCAGATTACAATCTTCTTTTAGTTTCGGTCATTCTCTCTTTGTGATTTAGATAGAGGCAACTAACTTATTCCTCCTGACTAAATGTACGGTTTTGTATTTCAGAGAGGGTCAGTTCTACAGTGACAGAAATATTTTTAATGCTTGCCACATCAAAGCTCCTCCGTTTTTTCAGATTTTCAGTGATAAATTCAGGAATATTTCTCTTCTTAAAAATGGATATGATTTCTTCTGTGCTGTCCTTGCTCCTCTTAAGTTTTGTCTTGGAAAGTATTGAGTGCTTATATATTTTTTTCCTAAGTTTACGCATGCGCTGCTTGCAATCTTTGATTTCCTCGACGAAGGGGGAGAAAAAATTATTCATAGACTTCTCAGATTTATTAATTTTATTTGCTATAAATAAGATAAAACCATTTTTAAAGGCAAAAGCGTTTATTTGAAAAACAAATGGGAAGATTGTTGGAAATGAAAAGCTGTGAATTTAAATAACTATGCTTTCTATCTGATCAACACATGCATGATATTGATAGGAATGATCAAAAGTCGTCGTCGTTATCAGACAAACTATCTTCCTCGTCATCCAGATTAAATTTCCTTGCCACTTTCTCCACCTTAATCGACTTTAAATCCTTCACCCTTTTATTGCTGTCAAGTTTCTTTTTCTCCTCCAACTGTTTTTCCTCCAAGTGCTTTTGGTTGGCCACTTCATTGAACTATATAGAGGCATCAATACTAGTTTCTCAATTCGTTCGTAAGTGCGGAAGCTGCACACCGGCTTTATCTCCTCCATCAATGTTTTTAGAAAAGCTTATCGCCAAGCAGGCTTAAAGTTAGTATTTCTCAATTTTTCAGCCACGATGCAGGCGAAAAATTTGTAGTCGTTTTGATTTTAAAGGCGGACCCAGTCGAAGTTTGCGGCCATATATTTGTTGATTGCAAATTTATCCAATTAATGACTTCAATTTCATATTTCTTATTAAATTAATACCAAAGTTAGCCCGATCGATCACGATTTATCCTGCTTTGAGCCAGAATTATCTTTACTGTCCGACCATTCCTTTTCAGCATTAGGACAGGTTTACTATATTATTGAGCAAGATGAGCAATCAGTTGTGATATTTACTATAATGTTAATGGTTAGGAAAACACTTAAACTATACAGCCTGATGACATTCGATAAGCACCAATAGTTTAGAGGTAGAATTGTAGCCTCCCAAGTTACAGACCCGAGTTCGATTCCCGGTTGGTGCATATTTTTATGTATTTCAGCCGGAATATCCTTTACTATATCTTGGGTTTCATCTTTTAGGTAACTTATATGACTAAATATTTTTATTTATCCTGCCTAAACTATGATAGTTTTATTGATCATCCAATAAATTTATTGATTAATGTCACATGGTTGTTTGTCGGATAATTCAATTCATTTATATGATCGGACAGAACGAAACGAACGATTTACAACGGTCCAATAATCAGAAAAAACGGAAATCGACATTCTGCGGATGGGGTTGGTGCAAACGATCGTCAGAATCATCCTAAGATGTCAAGGAGTATGAGATTAAGCGAGGACAACTAGCATCGGTTCAAACTGATCTGCAGGTAATCAATCATTAAAAAGACAGAGTCACGTGTGTTGTACTTGCAAGCATCACCAAGCGCAAGAAAATGGGCAAGACTATTTGTATGCTCAAAGTAGATCTAATCAAAATAACATCATCTAATTGACCTCTCCAACTCCTCTAGTTCAATATCACCAACGAGTTAGTGCACCAGTGATTAACTACCAAGGCCAAGCACCAGGAGGGCAAAGGTAAAGATAGATACTTAATAATAATAGCCAAACTGTGAGGTATAACTATGCTCAAAATGATAACAGAGTTGAGGTAAATAGGACAGGCACCCCGTATTTCCAATCAGCTAATGTTACTCAAACTAAAATAGGGGCTTCTCCACAGATAGTACAGAGATCAATAGCTGTTCAGCAATTGCCTCTCCAAACAGCACCTCAACCAATTCAATTGATAGCCCAGCCACAACCACAACTACAAATTCAAAAGATCCCTCAACCCGAAGTGATACCTTCGATTCCACAAACAACTGTGATCCAATCGATTCCACAGCCACCAGCAACTCAAAACATAGCTCAACAAAATTTACAAATTGTACAACAAACACCATTGATTGTAGTCCCTCCTAACCAAGCAATTTCGAATGTATCAACTCCAATCATTCCACAGGAGTTAATAGCTCAATCCCAACCTCAAAGATCTCCAACATAATCTCAGCATCAAGCCCAATTTATACAGGCTAACCAGCCTGGGCAAGAACAACTTCAAAATATTCCTCAAGAGACTATTTACCAGGAAGAGATAAATCAGTAATATGAAGGGATTCCTCCCCAACAATATCCTCCCCAACAGTATCCTCCTCAACAATATCCTCCCCAACAATATCCTCCCCAACAGTATCCTCCACAACAGTACCCTCCTCAACAATATCCTGATCAGCAATACCCCGATCAGCAATATCCTGATCAGCAATACCCTGGCCAATAGTATCCACCCCAGTAGTATCCTCCATAATATTATGCTCAACAAGGAGACCAACAACAATATCCTCCATAATATTATGAGCAAAACCCCCAGTAAATGAGTCCGTAATCTTCCCTATGGCAGGATAGATTTTTCTTCCTCTATGAAAAGTAAAATCTATCCTATTTAGATTCGAGATATTTTATTAAAAATACGATAATGTTACCAAGGAAACAGGCTTTTTGGCAGAGCAGTTTCTCCATGTTGATAACGAGGAGGAATGGCTGGCTCTCAAAGAAAAATATGATCTATTGGTCGAACGCATGAACTAAATGAGATAAGAAAATGCACTCATTCTACAGGAAATGCAAGAGAATGTCCAGCAAAACCAAAAAATATAAAATAGTCAAGCCATTAAAGAAGAAGCAGGGAGAGTCTGGTAGCATCGTTACCATGAGCTATTGGAACAATATGAATCCTTGTCGCATCACTACGCCGAGCTTCAAAGCAACACAAATCCGCAAGAAAATGTGGATGATAATGAAAGAATGGCCATGATGAACTAAAAATACGCCCAACTAGAGGCAGAGTATAACAATGTAGTGGAACAACTCCAAAATTCGTCAAACACCATACAATCGAGGCAAGAACATGAAGATTTGCTGAAGTATACTCAACAGTTGCAGGGTTATATCTAGCAACTTTAGGCATAGAATAACACACTTATGAAAGGGATGAAAAACAGTGTGTAGGGCTCAAAGTTAATTGATCAAGCAGAGGTTGGGCAAAAAATTGTTTAGAAGGATACAGAAATACAGAATTTGAGTCAAATGATTGTTACTCTCGAGGATAAACTGAAGACAGCCAATGAAGCGAGACCCAAGAGCAATCTAACCAAAGACGTTCAAACTTCTCAATTTGAAAATCAAATCCACTAAATGACCCTTTATTGTGGGTAACTTGAGCAAAAATTGTCTTTAAAAGAGTATGAAATTAACGGTATGAGGGATAAAATCGCATACTTAAAAGAGCAGTTGCAATTGAAGAATGAATAGATTGCTAACAACTCTAAAATGGTGCATTAAAAGCTGTTGAAAATATAATCTGATCTCAGCCAAAAGAATATCAATGACAGTATACCACCTCCATCCCCACCTCCTCCTGCTCCAGTGACTGTCCGCGTTATGGCTCCTATTCCTGCTCCTTCCTCAGCAAGTGAGTATAGATTAGATGAGGATTATGAGAATAGATTGCAGGAGTATCAAAGAACAATAGCATCGAAAAATAATTAGATTCGTAATCTTTAAGAAAGAATTACTGAATCTGAGACAGATTTGAGAAAAGCAAATTTATAGAAGAATGGTTTTATGAGGGACTGGCAACAAAAAATCACTGATTTGGAAGATGAATTCAGAAATAAACTGGCAGAAAAAGACAGCAAAATTAGAGATCTCTAGTAACATATTTAAGATTTATAAAATGAAAACCAAAAAAAGGTTCAGTAAAAGGATGTGACAGTACGAAATTGGCAACTGGAAGTCACTAAAATAAAAGAGGAAGTAGATCTCAAGTTCTTAGAGAAGGACATCATCATTAAAAGCTTAAAGGATAGTGCTGTGAGAATGGAAAATTAAATCAAATAGCGCAATATTTAACTCAGTCACGTTCGTAGTCCCAGTCTAAAAACTCCCAATATGCGGAGCATTAATCAAAGTTTTGCTATTGAGAATGCAAGATTCGATGATGGAGGCAAGATGCTTAGTGATCAGCTGGAAAAGAAAAATTAGGAAATTAGTAAATTGAAAAAAGAAAGAGACACTAAAAGCAAGCAATATAAAAGTCTTGAGTAGGAGTATTCCACTCTGCAAGAAGAGAACAACAAGAGAAGAATCGAGGTCAACAACTTAAAGAGGCAAATCAGCAATCTCTAAAATCTAACTTATGAGATTGATAGTTTGAAGTCAAACATCAGCAAGAGAAATCAATAGATTCTTGAATTGAAGAATGGATTAACATAGAGTGATAAACTCAGAATGGATATAGATTCAAAGCAGAGAGAAATTGATAAGCTTAGTGAAATATCTCGATTCAAAACCAAGGATATTGATCAGTTGACTGAACGAAATTACTAATTGGAATAAAAATTGAGGGTGAAAGACTTTACAATTAGCAGTGGCAAAACCATTGAGTACCAAACTCAACAGAATAGCTACAGCCATGAGGAGTTGCTGTCCTTGAAAGACGATGTCAGAAAGAAATAGATTGAATTGAGTAAATATAAAATATAAAATGAATAAATCTCAAAGAAATTGAAAAGAGAAAGCGAAGAACTATAAAATTTAAAAGCAAAGTATCCTGCCAAAATTAAGCAGATTGAGGATGAGTGCAATGATGTGAAGCTAACACTTGCCAGCACATAAAAAAAATACAGTATTGTCTAAACCAAGTATCGGTAACTGGAAGAAACCAATAAAAAAATTAAAACCAATATGAATGAATAGTTTAGTGAAGAAAATATCAAATTAAAGGAGTATTACGTAAAGTTTATCGAAAAATTGGAAGAGGAAATTAAACTATCGAAGGACAAAAACAGAAAATATGAATTACAATTGCAGGATTACGAACAGGAAATGGATAATCTCACCAATACAAACCGAGAAACAGAAACCAGCAAAAGCTAGCTGCAAAGAAGATTAAAAAATATTAGTGATAAGTTAGATGAAAAAGAAAGCGAAATGAGGATACTGAAAGGGAAAGAGAATGGATAAATCAATATCTTACGCAAAAAATAAGCACGATTCATCGAAGTATAGGCCGAAGTGAAATCCAAAGATCAGCAAGTCAGAGAGTTAGAAAAGAAGGTGGAAGTTTTAAAGACCAACCTGAAAGTATTGAAGAATTAGTATGAAGACTATAAAAACAGTATGATTGAGAGAATGGAAGCCAGCAATAACAGGGAAATGGAAAACATCAGCCAGCAAATAGTAGACTATGAATCAAGAATGGTCTTTCAAAACCATAACTTTGATTTCAAGCTCAAAGACAAACGGTCGAATCAAGTATTCGAGCGGAGAGTTATTTACGAGCTGAAACAAGAGATTTAACGATTGCAAAAAGAATTAGACGGGAAAGGCATAAATATTTCTCTTGAAAAGATGAAGATAACGGCTATGCAACAGTAAGCCCTCATGAAATCAAAGCACATGATGAAAAAAGATGATCAGTCCAACTCTGAAGAAATAAGGTTCTACAAAGAGAAGAATAAAGAATTGGAGGAAAGGGTAAACAGTCACATTGCAGTCAATAAAAATTTAAGAGAAAGACTGGAGTATGTGCTGGAGTAAAACTCAAAATATGAGGATGTGGATAAGCTAAAGATTAGGATTACTGAGTTGTAAGCTAAAATTAATGAATATGAATAAAAAATTACAAAATTACAAGACTAAAACAAAACAATCAGAAAGGAATTCAACTCATTAGAAGTCTCCTCTTCAGTTAGTCAAGAATTTTAGGTTCAAATTCAAGAATCAAACAGAAGAATTAATCAGGTCACCTTAGAAAGAAATGCCTTACAACAAGAATTATCCTTAGTAAGGGTCGAAAGAGATAATCTGGAGCAAAAATGCAGATAATTAGAAAAGCATATAACTAAATTGACAAACCAAAATATTGTTTATCAGTCATAACTATAACGAATGAAGTCCATCTCTCGCCAGTAATAATACATTAATACAGAAAAGACAATAGCCCAAGCATCTAAAATGAAGATCTGAGAAGAAAAGTCGATGAACTGTCGAGAGAACTGAACAATAAGGAAGTAGCGATAAAAATATAAACCTAAAAAATGCAGTATATCAGCGCCCAATGCCAATCTTTGCAGGTTTATATTTAAAAAATTGAAACTGAGCTGAGACAGTTCAAATCAAAATCTGGTTCCCCTGGGTATTTTCAGCATTTATTATAGACTACAAACTGAAGAGATCGACCGTTTGAAAAAAACTTTGAGTGAACGATAAAATGCTATTACTGAAATGAGAAAAAGAATAGGTCAGCTCTAGAACGAGTGTCAGTACTACAAATCTCAAAATGGTGGTGGTGTTTCAGGTGATGCTTTTTACTACGTTGAGCTAATCAGGAACAACTATGTCGAACTCGAATCATTAGCAAGCGAAATAGGTCTTGAGAACGAGCGATTGGTGTTGCTAGCGGAACGAGTAGCATAAAATTGCCAGCGAGGATTATAGTCTTGCCAGTATCTCCACGAAGTTTTATCTTGTTGATTCATTCACATTGATGATAGACGATTAGGAATACCCAAGCCGGGATTAATATATTATCAATATTAATCATTGTCCTTTTAGTTATGTGATATAACCTTTATTTATCAGATATTTAAAAAGCAAACACTTCCATGCTGACTAACAGTTCACTCCATTTGGACCACTTGTCCGAGACATCACTGAAAAATTAGGAGACGGAAGGATTTAAATCAACCGCTTTTTCAGTTCAGTGCCAACTCTCACTGGCCTTGCGGGAATCAAAAAAACTAATGGAGATAGATTTTGACGACTTTAGGCATAAGCTTCTACTTTTACAGTATTTTTGTTACTATTGCAGATAGCAGCAAGCTTTTCTTTCATCAAAACAGATTCAAATGAATTATTTTTCTAGATCTCATGAGCCTCAAATAAAAGAAGAAAAAGCCACGACCCCTCAGTTTCGACCGATTATCCTGAAAAGCGGATGCCGTTGACTAAAATTTATTGATATTGCTGATCTTTTTGTGACTGTCTACCCATATATTGTAAGTCAACTATAATAGAAGAATTCTTGATTTCAAAATTCAGCATCCAAGCATAGTGTGCTAAAATATTTTTTAAAACCCAAAATCAATATCTATGCTTTATTTTTCTCCATTGATAAAATGATATGATGTAAATGATGAAAATCCGATCAATTGGGCGTCTTTGATAATTTAAAATTATAACATGATTGGGCATCTTCGGATATTTCTTTGTTTCCTCCTGCTGCTCTACGTGTCGACAGCTAAAATTGTACAGGTGCCTCCAGTTAGCAGTGATTAACAAATTTCTCTTAGGCTTTCGCAACTTCTTGAAGTTGACTCTTCCTTCCAAACATTTGGAAATCTCTCTAAAATATACAAGAAGTAAGCTTTTTAGATCATTAATGAACAGTAGACTGCCTTCGCAGCCTGCTACGAAGATCCACCATAAACTAAGTTTTCCGGAAGAGCATAGCGAGCCATAACTGATTTAGTGAATCGGTACGGATTGATTTACAATTTCGATCAAATGTACTTTTGCGCTAAGTTAGAAAGTATCCCCGCAGTCTGATCGACATAGCAGTGAACAACTTGAAGATTTACTACATGCTATAAAATGGCAAACTAAAGATTGATAAAATGACTGATAACTACAAACAAATTTTGCAGTATAAATAGCAACAATCAGCTGAGACCAAAGTTGCGCAAGGAAATATCGTCATGATGCCCAATGCCTTCAATGGTTCGGACTTTGGGATTTTTATCAATCAAAATCAGGCTCTCCTTTTCAATTTATAAACGGATTCATTTTATCAAATCAGCAACTACTAAACCACCAGTACGTTTACTTCAGCGATTTATTTGGAAGATGGCTACTTTGCTGTTGCCTACGGGAGTGCAGGAATGAAAATATTTTCGATAAATTTCACTGACTTCTCTCTCAATGTGGAGGAGGATATGAGTCAGCAATACAACTACGAAGACCTAGCGTATGACAGTAAACGGAACATACTGTTTATGGTTGATTAAAAAATCGGAGTTTCTTCACTTCAGATCACTTTCATGAGTGGCTCAATCACAACCAAACTCACTTCATCCTCCATCAAGAACAGCCACTGCAATTTGATTTATTATGACAGCTACCAAGAGTAATTGTATCTGTCTTGCGGTCAACTCCACAAATACCGCATCAATAACTGGCCTATGATTGACTAAAAAATATTGCCCCAACAGGACATCACCATTCGCTAAATTGCTTCGACCGATAAGTTAGTGGTTCTCATTGGCAGGGATATCTTCGAGGTGATCTTTGCTGGTCGAAAAACTGCAATTTACGAAAACAGACTCCTTGATAAATTCATCCTCACCGACCAATTTTTTATTAGTGCGAATGAGTACCAACTTATGTTAGGAACTTATTTACTTATTCCACCAGCTATCTTTTGCACCACTTCGGATCCTAAAGCTCTGGGAAGTCATCGAGTTGTGCTTAAAGTTACAGCAGAGTGTAATCAGAACTATTTTAATCGTATAGGATTTAATCCTGGACAACTTGCCAGTGATGATCGATGCGTTTATTCTGTCTATCAGACTATGCAAATATGGTAGCCCGCTAAAATAAACACCACTCCTTTCCTGGTTGTTGCCATAATCATACTGATTTTAAGCGTGGCTATACTAATTTGGTGGGTGTATACCTTCGTCGATTTACGGACCTTAAAAAATAATCTTCGTGAATATTAGACCTTATAGGAAGAGAATAAGGGAAGTCATACTGATACGTACAAGGATAAAGAGTTTAAAGCATAAAGTGAAGGGGATGAAAAAAAGGTGACGGGAACAGATGAGAAATTACACACGGACAAGATCCCAGACGAGATATCGATGCCAGACTAGAATTTGCATGATATTGAGTGACAAATTTGCTAAATTTAAAATTATCATACCATTACTAATCAATAACTATCAGATAAAAGCACTGAAATTCCTGTCTAATGATTTGGTGCTTTTAGGTGATAAATTGATAAATAAATGTTGATGTGACCGAATTGGAACATATTGCAAATTGTGCTTATGATATAAATAAATCGAATACTCCTATTCAAAAATCACCATATCCAACAAAATTATTTTATTGATATTTTCATCCGTACAAAATATTACAATTGGGTTAAAATCAAGAAAAGGAAGTTGTCAATATTTTAAGTTAATTAATATTTGAGCAAGAATGGACATGGATTTCTAATCATTTTTAAATATTTTCATAAGCAATAAATAAACTAATTGGATAGGGACTTCTGAATTAAGCTTAGGATCACTACTTTTAGTTCCATTCTTCATCGCGTTTGGAGAACCCTCTAATATTTTTCAAATGACATTGTTTCTTTATAATAGTTATATATGACACAATAAGAAAATCAAGAAAGTGGGTCCTTCCAGAAAGATAACAAAAAAAGCTATCTTCGCTATACTAGAGAGGTATCAACACCTTCATTTAGATGCGTTTATAACTCATCAAATTGGTCGATTAGGATAATCTTTCCACTGCAGAGGCCGCAAGAAAAATTGGAATCAAACAAACTTCCGCTTGCAGAATTATGAAGAGCTATCACAGTTGCCATAGAATTTTCGAGCGAAAAGATGATAGGCTTCTCAGATAAGGAGGAAAAAAAATAGAAGAGCATCAAAACAGCATTAAGCTATAGAACATTAAATATCATCCTGAAAAAAAGCTAGATAACAAATAAAAAAATCATTAGTCAGAGGATAAAAAACGAGAGTAAGTGGTTAACATCCCCGCGGAGCATAGAAATTAAAATATAAGTGCAGAGAATTCTTTTAAAATGATTATGTATGACTCCACCATGCCCACCCCTGTTTATTGTTTGGGCGCAAATAACTAGCTCCTTTACTTCCCTAGAGCTTGGGGCTTGCCTTTTTTCTACCAGTGAGTGGAATTAAGGATAATGATTGATTTTTAAATTCTTTAAAAAATTACATTTAGCTTTTTAAAATAGATTATGATTTAATTTGTTATTGTAGATCAAGTAAAATATAAAAGTGCTTAAGAATGCTAATGTCACTAGAGTTTGTCGATTTATGAAAAAAATATCAAAAATATAGATGTTATTTTATCGTTTAAGATCCGTAAAAAATTTAAAAGTTAGTTGTTAGCATAACAGATGTATTAAACTACAGATTATGTTTAGAAAACATTAAATTTAATGTTGGGAAGAAATGCATGCATTCAATAGTATATCTGCTAAAGAAAATTGAATGAAAATGTTATTTTATGATTATTTTAACACGAAATAATGTTTGTTCTACAAAAATAACCTAAAAGCCCTACGATTTCATGGTGTGACTATTGTAGAGTAATTAAAAATCACAAGCTCTAATGTACTAAGTCCAACATATTAAAACTAGGCCTATTATATTAAGTTAATTATATCAACATTATGTATTTAAATTTTTTTTTAGTTATCTAATTTCAAAGTTCAAAGACCATTTTCCATCATGATTGATTTTTATTAAAATAAATAATAATCAATTAATAAAAATAGTGTTGTTTGCGTATTATTTAAGTGAGGCTTTTCTTATACTCCATCGCATTTATTAGTCTATTTCTCCACCAACAGCTTAAAGATTGATTATAATTAAACAATGATCAGTCAAGGGATTGATCATTTATTGTTGATGATGATCAATATGATCTCAGAGCTCAATCGATTAGTCTGCTTAAAATGTAATACGAAGATAGATTTATACTAAAAATCATGAAATATACTCAAAAACAGTGATTGTTTTTGTCGCCAAACAGGAAATTCATGACTTCCCTTTTCCTCCAGAAATGTTAAAACAGGGTTTCTTTATAAATTTTAGAACTAGTCAGCAAAGAGATGTTGATATGATTTCTAAGAAATTGGAAAGTCAATATTCTGAGGATTTCTCTTATTTCTGATATATTGATGGCATAAATTTTGGACTTGGTATAAACTCTAAAGAACTAACTTCCTTTCTCAAATTCAATCAGTCTCTTTAAGTATTTCCTGTTTATATATTTCTTGTTGGCTTGTCTTATTTTAGTCATGAGGAGATAAAACTAGTTTGTTTTTTGAATATCTTTTTTGAAAAAAGTTAGAATTAAATTCTTTGACCTGTCGCTGCTTAAATAAGAAAAAGTCTGATTCACGATGTTGGATTCAGTGTTTTTTTTCTTATAACTTACTCCCACGGTGTTTTTTATCATTTTTACACGGTATTACTATTCTTCCTCAGTTTTTGAATGGAACTATTTTCTCAACTTCTAACTTTTAACTGGGACTGCTTCACATTTAGCTTCCAATTCTGCAGAATGGGTGACTTCTTGGGTTTTTTCCACTGGGATAGCAGAAAATTAATTGGAAGAAACATTAAGTGAATTTTGATTTGAGGGGACTGGAGTTGAATACAGAGGCACAAATATAAAATTGCCTGCGTTATTTTAAGTAAGGATGATATTTTGCATGAACTAATAGTGAGACATTAAGGCAGGATTGAAGTATACCAAGTTTTGCATTTGTTCTTTCGAAATTAATAAATGATATAACATATAATCAGTAAATACGATTTCAATAATTTATCAGCTTGGTTGTTCATTCTCCTTCCATTGCACACTAAAAGACATGAAAAGCATCAGCCTCTACTTGTCAATTCATTTGAATTTTGTTTCTTTCTTTTATCATTCTGTTTTTTTAAAAAAATTCTGCAACTAAAAACAAAATTTCTGAACGTCGAAATTAATTTATATTCGTAAAACAGTCATTTTTCATGGTTATTAATCTTGTCACAAGTGATGGAAATGAGAGGTTGCTATTTTGTTTTAGTAATAGTTTTTATCTATTCTTTTTATGGATGAGTGATTTTATTTTTTTAAACTTAATATAAATATGGAGCGACTGAAGTCTCTGATGACTTAACCTTTTAGTATTTAATATAATTTCAATGATTCAGTTCTCACATTTAGGTTTTCTTTCATTATTTATAGAGAGAAAAAAAATAGAAAAAAAAATAGTGCTAAAAAAATGAATGATCAAATTATGGTATAAGTCTATTTCTCAGAAATTCATATTCTATTTATCTTCTCCACGTTTTTTTATCAACTCATTTTTAGCCTTGACTCCGGAATTGTTGGAAGAGCATTTTGGAATTTTAACTTTTAGAAAATCACTTTTTTTCTTTATCTTATTTCTACAATTTTCGTTTGCCTCTTTTTCAGAAGAATTACCACAGATAAATTCATGAGTTGAAGAGCAACGAACTGATGTATCGATTGATTTTTTATAGGATGTACGATTTCCATTCTTCATGATGATAGGTTCTAAAATTATGCGGGAGGAAGATTGATAATTATTCATTTAGTAGCCAAGAGATAGTTTCTTTAAAAGTTTATAGTACTGTTTTTTTAAATCTTAAAAAGTAATTCTTTATTAGCAAGGGGCTGTCATGCAAAATATGAGTTCGCTCATCTCAATTTAGAATTGAGGCACATAAATACTAGCTTCTTGATCCAAAACATGACACAGGCCTTTTTGTAGGGAGATTTAATTCAATTTTTAAAGCTTCTCTTCGAAAATAGATTAGCAAAACGTTAAATTTTGGTAATTGTAGCAATCTGAACAATCTTCGCCTAAGAGAATGCTCATTAAAATCATGCCCATACTAAAGATAGTTGATTGTTAAGGGAGGTTGAGATTTCCTGTATATCTTTAAGGAGAGAAAAATGTTTCCATCTATTGTGAGCCCTCGCAAATGGGTAAATTCAGATATTTAAAGCTCCCATGTTTTTTGAAGTAAACAATATTTTTATTATGAAAATCTAGCCGCATAATGCCCTTTGATCGTTGTTCCTCCACAACATCTATCAAAAACTTTAAAAAATTTAGCATTTGCAAAGGTTTACTAATCTGTAAATCTTCCTTATTTAAAGTTACCAAAGATTGATCCAAACTCTTTCCGATACTTTGTTCTTGTAAAATCTCATAGAGCGTTTTCTCCCCATATTACATAATCATCTTGAAAGTTATATGTGAATTGCAGAAGAGGGATTATACTTTTACATCATAAATTATCACATTGCAACTTTGTTTCAAATTATTTTAAATCCATTTCAAAAAGTCTTATTTGATTGTTATGTAGTTACTTTGAGAAAATTACCGTACGACGAAAAGACCAAAGCCACCATCCTATAATTTCAAGATGTAATTTCCACTAGAGTCCTAAGATTTAACCATGTATTCTTCTATATTAATACTTTTATGCTTGGTGGAATTCTACCAGAGAGTCACAATACGCATTCCTTCTACAATTTGCCCCATTTTTCTTATCAGTAAAAATTAACAGATAACTAATTATAAGATTAATTAAGAATTTATCTTCTAGTAGATCCTAAATATAAGTGAGCAATAAAACTAATGATTATATTATTAAATTAATAGTTTGGATCTATAATCAAATAAGATCATGCTGCTTGAATATTTTCGAAATTTAGGCGAAGACTAATTAAGGCAAAACTTAGGAGTTTATATTAACGTTCTTCTTTAGGTTGTCGAAGTATTTGATAGTTTAAAGTGTTTATTGTTCATAGGTATGGAATCTTTTTTTTATGCTCTTAATGTTGTCATCTAAACGGCCACTACTTTCTCCTCTTTTCAACAGACGCTAAAGCATGATATCCTCACTGCATTCTAGATGCAAAATAAAAGGGATATCTACTTTTTCATTCATTATCCTTTGCCATGTTCCCAAATTTTCAATGTTTCTTGGAAATCCATCAATTAAAAATCTTCCTCCTTCAAAGCCCGACTTGTTCATAGCCTTTTAAAGAAGCATAACTGTGATTTCACTGGGAACAATTTTTCCCTAAACTATATTCTTTTCGATAATTTCACCATATTGTGAGCCAGGTGTTTTTCTCTCTTCTCGAAGTAGATCTCCAGCCGAAAGATGAACAAATTTAAACTCCTTCTGAATACGTTCGCTTTGAGTTCCCTTGCCTGATCCTGGGCCTCCAAGGATAAAGACTACTGTAGTTTTTTGAGTCATTCAACAAAAATATATTTATATTTGATCTTAATAGATTTAGCAAAATAAATGTTCCAAATCATCAACAACAATAATCTTTAAATTATATAGTACTTTTAAGATAAATAAAAAAATTAGTTAACTTAAATTTATTTATATCCTCCTCAAAATCATGCAACTCAGTAGGATCTACCCCAGTATACTCTAACTTTAGCAACGTCTCCGCAGTGGAAACACTTGTCTCCTGAACTAAGGGGTTCATATTGAAGTGGTACACACAATGTTTTAGCCTGTCCAGTTAAACTGTTCTCTCCTTCAACAACTCCTTCTTTCGTCTCAATACCAGATCTCTCCTTAACTTTCTCCTCACATTCGCGTTTTTCACACCAAGGTGTAAGCACAACGTTTTTAGAATTCAGATGAGACATAAAATCTTGCCAATTTGAAGCATTCTTGATCTTATCATTGAATCGAGATAAAGCTCTTTCGTACATATCATGCTGAATTTTGTCTAAAAGAATTGCCAACTCTTTTTCCAAGCCATTTCTCTTTATCTGTAATTTTTATCCATTATAGCGAATAACCACTTTCACTTCTTTATTTTCAACATCTTTGGGGCCTAGCTCAATTCTTAATGGAACTCCCTTTAGCTACCAGTTATTGAATTTCCAGCCAGGATTGTAGTTATCTCTAAGATCAATTTGAACTCGGATGTCAGTCTTCTTCAGTTACTAATAAAGAACTGTAGCAGCTTAAGCAATCTCATTTTATTTTCCCTTGAAAGGAATAGGAACAATTATGACCTGAACATTGGCAACATAAGGAGGAAGTACCAATCCTTTGTCATCTCCATGATACATAGTCATAATACCGATAGAGCGAGTAGTTAATCCCCAACTTGTTTGCCAAACCAATTTTTTTTCTTTCTTTTAATCTTAGAACTCAATTCCAAACATTTTAGCAAAGTTTTGACCTAAGTTATGGCTAGTTGCGGCTTGAATTGCTCTTCCATTTTCGGGGATCCAAGTCTCTACGGTTGAAGTTCTGAATCCTCCAGGGAATCTTTCAGATTCTGTTTTGAGACCCTTACAAACTGGAATAGCTAAAACTTCCTTATAAACTCGGAAGTAAAACTATAAGTTATCATACATTTCCTTTTCGGCTTACTCATAAGTTGCATGAGCAGTGTGTCCTTCTTGCCAAAGAAATTCTCGAGTTCTAATGAAAGGAGTGGGATGTTTAAACTCCCATCTGACGATATTGGTCCACTGATTGAGTTTGAGGGGAAGATCTCGATGACTTTTAATCCAGTTGGCATAGGCAGGATACATAATGGTCTCACTAGTTGGTCTAATTGCAATAGGCTCACTCAAATCACTTTTTCCTGATTTTGTGACCCAAGCTACTTCAGGAGCAAATCCTTCAACATGTTCTTTTTAAATTTCAAGTGATTTTTTTGAGACAAACATAGGAAAATAAGCATTTTAAACACCGTTAGCTTTAATCAATTTATCAAAAAAGGTTTGGATTTTTTCCCAGATTGAATAAGCCCAAGGTCTCAGAATATAGCACCCTGAAACATCGTAATAATCAATGAGTCCTGATTTAATAATGACTTCAGAATACCAATTTGAGAATTATTTCGCTTTTTTAGCTTCAATGCCCAACAGATTGATTTATTCTTTTTTCACTTATTTCTTTTATTTTGGTGCTCCCTTTTTAGGTTCTTCAATTTTTTCAATTTGCTCCAACAAGTCGAGTTTTTCAAATGGAACGTTATAGTTAGTCAAGAATTTAAAGAAATCTTCTCTTGTGAGCTCGATGGTGGCTGTGTTATCCATAGGATGAAAGGCCCAGTGCTCGAAATTGAACAATTTATCCTCAATTATTAATTTCTTAATTTCATGGTTCACATCATTTGCCAAACTGAAGGGATTTAGTGCACCTTTTTTTGACTTGAGAACAGTGTCGAGAACTTCCTCTTTGGACATTCTAACATTGTTGTGGGTGGTACCAACTTTTTTCCAAAAAGCTGAATAAAAGCAAAAATACCTTTTTCGGGCTTTGTGTTCATCTAAGCGAGAATCATGAAGTGAGTGTTGGGTTTTTTATCACTAAAGAGGAGACTCTTGATGAGGGGACTTTTTTCAAGCTTGAGTTTGTTGTTCATTTCCTCCATATTAAAGACAGCGTCATGCTCATAGAGTTTGAAGGGAATGTGTAATTCATTGAGAGCCTTAAGACATTCTTCCCGGTTAGTGAGTAATGTTTTCTCCATTAGTGAAAAAAATCTTTTAAATTTATTAAATAGCATGATTGTATCTTAGCAAAAGAATTTATGATCACATATAAAAGAAATTAAATTTAAATTGGTTATAATCTTGACATTTGAATCTTTAATAATTCATTAGATTATTATTTTGATACTCACTATTAATATTAAATAAAATAATAAAGCTAAAAAAGCACTCAATTTAAATAATTCAATACCTTTATTTTTTATTAGATGTTAGATCAAATTCATATTTTCGTTTGGATGAGGAAAAATTAAATAATCCTGCTTGGCATTGATATTTTTATTCATGTGATGCATATTGCTGTAACTTGAAGCAATCAATCGACTCATCAAAAAGCACATTTAAATCAAGAAAACAAATAGAGTATTGCTTTTCTAATTCATCAGTTTTATATTTAAGCAAAGGCATAGCCATTTATCTTTTCTATTTTTTTGCATGAATAATTTTTAAAAATAAAACTTTAATGGCTTAAAAAGCTATGCTAAAATATTTTGGGGAAAAGATTTTAGCATATTCTCTTGTTTTTGTATAAATAAATCATTTTAATGGCAAGCTAAAATGTTTGGTTATGATGAAGGTAATTTTAAGGTTATTATAATATCATCAACAGGAAAGTTACTTCGTTGCATATATTTTACTACTACTATTGACTTAGTCCAAATGACGTCAAACCGATTTTGTTAATTTTTAAAATCGATTAGATAATCAGATCAGAAAATAATAAATTAGAACCGAAAATTTAATATAAGTCTATGATGTCATAACCAAAATACATAAAATTAACACAAGCAATCACAGATGGAATCACATATGGAATCGGCCTAAAATATCGTCAGACAACACAATCAGCAATGCATTGACATTGCCTTCAAGGATATTGTCTATGAAGTGCCACTTAAAGTAAAAAAAACTAATATTGAATCTGTCAACAGTCCAGTCAATAAAACTAAAACAATTCTTCATGGAGTATCAGGAATTTTTAAAGGAGGAGAAATAGCAGCCATAATGGGGTCTTCAGGCGCTGGTAAAACTACTCTATTAAATATTATTTCAGGGAGAGTTGCTTCTTTCAAAGGATAACTTTATGCAAACTAAAAGCCTTATACAAGTGAAAGTTTTGGGGATTTTGCAAATTATGTCATGCAGCACGATGTGCTAATGCAAACTCTCACTGTTCGAGAGACATTATAATTTTCTGCCAGATTAAAAACTAACGACTAGTCGAAAGTATAGCAAAAAATTTCAAGTTGGTCCAAAAAGTTAAAATTGTAAAAATGTTTGGATGTGCTTGTTGGTGGTCCTCTTCTCAAAGGAATATCCGGTGGATAAAAAAAGAGAACTTCAATTGCTTTTTAATTGATGAGCGATCCTCAAGTGGTTGCATTGGATTAGCCGACCTCAGGAATGGATTCTCTTACTTCCTATATTATTATCAATGCTTTAAAAGCCTTAGCCAATTAGGGAAAAACAATCTTTCTGACTATTCATCAACCCAATTCATAAATATTTTAGCTCTTCGATAAGCTTTTATTGATGGTGGAAGGACACATTATTTACCAAGGCAGAATTGAGAATGCTCAAGCCTATTTCAAGCAATACTTTCATCTTGAATGCCCTGTTATGATGAATCCAGCAGATTATTATATAAAAATACTTCATCATGAATAAAAGTAAAATGTATAGCGCTATCCCTAATATTACAGATGCTACAATGAAACTATGGCCATAAGCACAGACAAAGACATTGATACACGATCAAAGGACTAACTTCAGATTAGAAAGGTAGAAGTATCTAATTTTCATTCTCTGGGTCAGCTCGTAAAACGGGATGTCCTGAACAGTATGCGGAATCCGTTAATAATAAGATCAAGATGTATACAGATGCTTATAATTGCTCTATTTACAGGAGGACTATATTTTAATGCTGGCGGAAAAGATTATACAGATACAGTAAATTGGAATACTATCTCCGGCTATATCTTCTTTATGTCCATCGCTATAGTGACAGAATCAAAGACATCAGTAGCTTTAGTTTTTCCCCAGGAGAGGAATGTTTTCTTGAAGGAGTAAAATTCTAAAATGTATGGAGTATTCTCCTATTTTCTAAGCAGAAATGTTGTATAAATTCCCTTTACCTTTATAGTGCCGGCTATTTATCAGCTAATTGTTTACTGGATGATAGGCTTAGGAGATACTGCTGGACAATTTTTTACAATGTATTTTATTCTAGTCTTGGAAGCCTTTATGGGCACGTCGCTGGGATTATTCGTGGGTTCTATAATTACAGACTCCAAAGGGATCAGTGGAGCAGTTACAGTCATGCTTCTACCTTTTATAGTGTTGGCAGGCTTTTTCAAAAACCCTGCTAATATGTCCCATTGGTTTGGCTGGATCCAATACATTTCTCCCTTTAAATACGGATTCATTGGTTTATTAAATAATGAAGTGGGAAGCAAGGCCTCTTTAATTGATAACTTTAACTTTGATTTCGATATGTGGCCTGCTATTATGATGTTACTTGCTTTAGGAGTGGCTATGAGAATAATAGCCTTGTATGTTCTATGGGCCAAGAAAGGCAAACTATAATGATACTATAATGTTTATCTTATAATCCTATTCGTACTATTTAAAAGAAAAACAGTAAATTAAATTCTTGAAAAACTGACAGAATACTTTTCTGCCTTTCAATACAAAGTAAAAAACTAAATTTTTGGTTATCTGAATTTTATTTTGCGTAATTTATTAATAATTTCTTATCGACAATAAAACTAATTAAATATGGATTTTATGAATTGATCTTCATAAGGTAAATATCATTTTACTCAAAACAGGTGACCCTTACAAAAGATAGTTTTATTCAACTCATTTGTGGATTAGATCATATTATGTAATTTAATATTTATTTTTCAATATTTTCCCTTGAGGTAATTGTATCATCTATGAAGTATTTTCATAGTTTTCATTCATCTATAATTTTGTAGTGAGAGAAAAGGAACTTTTAAGAGTATATATTTGCCAATATTATCCTTTGTGATTCTTTTAACCAATGAAGATTTAGGATTAATTTACTCTCTGCTCAAATGATATTAATTAAGAAACTATTGTTGAGAAACATGGAAAAAGGAAAAATCTTTGCTGCTAAGCAATATTTTCATCAATTTCTTCATTGAATATTGTTTGAGAAAAATAAAAAATGAAAAAATTATTAATTTTAGCATTGCATCAATGTGCAACTCAGAAATGAAGTTGTCATTGCAATTCAATCTATTAGATATAATTTGGATTGTCCTAATAATATTACTGCAATGACTAATTTTTTTTCAATTTATATTTGTTGTACAAAATTAAGTTATAGTTGATTCAGATTTATGCAATAAATCTTAATAATGACAGCAACAAAATCAAATTAGATACGATCAGGCATGAATGAAAAGGAGTTAGGGACTCTCATGAATATTTAAAGTTAATATCCAGCTTTTTTTACAGAAAAGAAAATTTAGTTAGATTCAGATGAAATCAAAAAGCCAAGATTAAGAAGAAAAAAGACCATTTTTAACCAATCTACTTGGACTTTGAAGGAAAATATATCCTATAAGCAATTTTTGAAGGAAAATCAACATTTGTTTTCATTTAATAAAATACCTCAAAAAGTAGTCCGGATAAATGTTTTGATGAGTAAATATGTCAAAACTCGCTCATCTGATCAGTGTCGAAGCCACCATCAAAAGATGATGAAGTCTCATCACGATATATTATCAGTTATTGCTAATATTTAAAAATTGGAAAGGAAACGTCTGATTTCTCATTTTAAAAAGGATGAAAAAAAGAAACTCATTTAAAAATAAGAGATTCGTTCATAAGAAAGTTTGGGTAGATCGATTATATTGCCTCAGATAATAGATTAGTATTTATGGGAAATTGTAGAAGATCATATGTGGTGGGATGGTTGCGAACTTTGATAGTATTTCACTCTTAAATTTTGACAATTGAATTATAATTGACTTATAATTGAGGCATCCAATAATTTTATTTCTAACATTTTATATGAATTAAAAAAAAAAGTAATGAACAAAATTTCGAATTTAAATGTATACCGAAGTATCATGCAATACTGATGAAATTTAGAGATATGATATCAAAGTCCTCACTATCAGTTATTTTTTATTTTTATTAATTTTATTAATCATTGATCTAATATAATATTAAAATTTAAGTTAATCAATTAAGGGGTTGGGGTTGGGGTTGGGGTTGGGGT
>Ga0302188_10000447_pt1 | contig 35124 bp, 23 predicted proteins | sample II_Bog_E2_1_FD_198783 | JGI IMG/M metagenome (GOLD analysis project Ga0302188, IMG submission 198783) | Peat permafrost microbial communities from Stordalen Mire near Abisko, Sweden - II_Bog_E2_1 | ecosystem: Environmental > Terrestrial > Soil > Wetlands > Peat | place: Sweden: Abisko...
AAATGGTCGATTCAGTCAATCAATTGCTCATAATAGACAAAATTGCATTTCCAATCGTACTGAGGATTATTGATAAAAGATTCTATCAGAAATGATTAATAAAAGATAGACCAAGATAGTAAAGTAAATCATTTTTTAAAGTAATGATAAGCTTGAGTCTTCAATTGTACTCTTGCTCTTCTTTACTTTTTCCTGGGCTATTTCAATATATTAAACCATGGATGCCTCATTGATTCCTCGAGAGATATTCTTTAGGCTGGATTATTTTTCAGAAAGAGGTCTATTAAATTTATTGCTTCGGGAGAAACAATTCGCTTATCACTAAATTTGTATTAGCCCTTCATTGTGTTTTTAAGTATATCGGTAATAGTATAATCATTAAAGGGCAGCATGCCAGTCAACCTTGATAACTTTATCCTTACATAAAATAGATAATGGCTCCTATTGCAAAATTATCAATTCTAAAGCCAATCGATTCTTCCTTCAAGACTTAAGGAGCGATATAATTTGGAGTGCCAGCCAATAAATCTACATAAAAGACAACTAACCCTCAGGAGGCAATTACCGTAAAACAGATAGATAATTGCTGAAGCCAAAGTCAATAATCTTAATGTTAAGCACTTCTTGGGTCTGCTCATCAACAACGACCTGAATAGTTGCCAATTTACCTAGTTTATTCAACAAATACCATTATGTTTTCAGGTTTCAAGTCTCGATGCACAATATCAAAAGAATGCAAAAATCGAACTCCCACTATTATTTGCTGAGTAATTTTAGCCGCGTCGTACTCGTCCAAATATTAATAGTTTTTTACAAATTCAAAGAGATCCTTACCATTGACCAATTATGTTATGATGTAGATGTGAGTCTTGGTTTGAATGCACTCCTTAAATTAGAGCAGGAGTGGATGCGAAATGACCTGCATTATGCTGCTCTCGTGTCTAACTTAATCACAAGTTACGCAATCAGATTCTTGGCTTCAAGATCAAGCTTAAAAGTGGCAATTTATTTCAAGGCATATTACTAATTCTAAGCAATATTCTTGCACTTGTAAACTAATGAAAATTTGCCTGTTCCTATTTTTTATCGAATTTCATAGCGCTCATGAACAGACGCGCCCTTATAAAATTTAAGCAGCTCCATCCATTACAGCAGAAGGCTTTAGTTTTTGAAGTATATCTTCTTTTAATCGTAGATTCCATCTCTGTGGCTGATGTTTATTGCGAAGCCATTGGTTGTCTCGTACTTTCTTACAACTGTTAATCCCTCGAGACAAATAACTTCAATCGGCATCTCCGGAGTCCTTTCAAGAGAAATGACGAGGATTGAATTTTGAAGGTAAAGTTTAACTACAACGAGCTTGTTGTCATAATACATTTTGGCATCGGATGCAATATCACATGGAGATGTTAAATACTTGGGATTGTTGGTTGCCTTGTCGATTTACCAGATGAGATTGTGAAAACCATCATAATAATTTTCATAAAGAGCCTTGTGGATGCTAATCCAATGATAAAACTGCTGGAAATTGAGTCTAAATGAGTAAAGATTTACCTTCCATGCTTGATGTCAATCTTCGCCTCGAGGAATATTCTTTTTGCGAATTTCTTGACGAGTTGCTGAATGTTGATCGTTTTGATATCATAAAAATTATCACCATCTTTCAAGCGGATGACCGTTTCATTGTATTTGTATGTTTATTTAATGCCTCTCATGACATCTTTGCCTATCATGCTATGAATTGCCCCAGATTATAGCCGATCGTCCAATTTATAAATGTGTCTCTCATCCTTGATTAATTTTTCAGTTTTAATGCCCATAAGTTGTTTTAGGTTGGTTTCACTCTATTGAGGCATCAGGCAGTCACTTTTCCTATTTTATACGGGTATTAGATGTTTTTTAAGCTCATACTAAATGAAATCTCTATCGTTCAGAATTTATTTCAGATCTTCCTTGGGATAGTTGTAGAGCTGCATCAACGTAGAATTACCATCATTAGGAATTAATCAAAGAAGACTCCCTCGAGTTCCTGTCCTTCTTTAGAAAAGAACTTATAGAGCAAGCTGATCTTCTCTCTTTCAGTTGATTTAAAGATCTTAGCTGAGTTGATAAAATTTATACCTATTCCTCTGATAAATTCCTCCTCTGTTATGAGGTTGGACTCATCAACATCGAACTACTTGAAGAGTCTGTTCCCCCAAAAGCCATTCTTATGAAAAAAGAGCAAAAAGTTTTATAAGCTAATCTTTTGGAAGATTGTACGATTGGCTAAATCTTTGAACATGAGATGCAGGATAAATATCTATTGATTCGATACTGGATGCAGAAAGGGTTACGTATCTGCTTGATTTGAGCCATAGCACTGTTTTAAAGCTTAAGTCTCTCGACCGCCATGCAGTTTCCCATTATTATTAAGGAGTAGATTCAATTACAAAAACACAAAATGTAGCTGCATTTAAGCCGCATCTGCCAATTGATAAACATATATCGAAGACGTCATCTGACTTAAGCAGTTTTTATGATAAAATTGGGCGAAAATATATCTTTTAGATCAGATTTTCCTGTCAAAAAAACCATGATTTTTCAAGGGTATCATCGAATATCAGGAAAACTGAGCTACTTCAATAAATATAAAACTGAAATTAAAAATTCTCTGTTGATATTGTATAGTCTATGTTTCTGTCCCATCCTGCTGACTCTAGAACTGCATGAATGAAGTTAAAAAAATACCAGCTAATTTTATTGGCATTACTAAGATTTTGTTTTGAATTTATAAGCTATTTTGAATTAAAATTTAATCCCAATAATCTATTGCCAAATGAATCTAGCTAACATCATTCTAGCTTTCAACATTCGCATGCCTTCTTATCTTTACTAATCATTCCGGGATCAATACGAATTCGGCCCGTTTCCTCCTTTGAATTTTTATCCACGTTAATCAAGTTCTACTTTATGGGCTTACCGATAGTGGCGAAGATTTAGGAAATGTTAAAGTTGTCCTTAGCACTGCATTCAATGAAGCTGACTCCATATTTTTTTGCCAAAGCTGCTCCCTCCGCTGAAGTGACCTGTCTATCGCTTTCCTTGCTGTCCACTTTGTTTCCAACCATTATCTTGCACATTGATTCAGGCTGAGACTCATTGATTTGCTTTATCCAGTTCTCCAAGCTGTTAAAGGATTTGCGATCCGTCACTGAGTAAACCAAGACAACTCCCGCAGCTCCCTTATAATAGGTTTCAGTGATAGTTTTAAATCTTTCCTGGCCTGCAGTATCCCATATCTGCATTTTGATTTTAATGCCATCAATGTTGATGGTTTTGATTTTGAAATCAACTCCAATGGTAGTAACGTGCGACATTTTATACTCCTAGTTGACGTATCGCAGTAGAATGTTGGTTTTGCCAACAGCCGTGTCTCCGATTATGACTAGCTTGACCAAGTAGTCATACTTTTAGTCGTCTCGTCTTTTAGTCATACAATTGATCTTTAAATATTATAGAAATTCACTGCTCAGGTAAATCATCAGATTTTATCAAAACTAAAATATTGTCAGTTTGCAATCAGAATGAATCAAATCAGTTTTCTGCTTGGCCAGTAAAGAGTGTATTTTTGATATTGGACTCCTCTGCTTATAAAGTCAACAGTTCCTCTTGAAGTATCCTGAGCTAGTCAATGACAGTGGCATCAGTTGATACGATGAAAGGTAAAAGTTCAATAACCATCTTCCTTTTTCTTTCGACTTCTTTTTGTTTATTGAGGGCGAACTATTTGGCATTGCTTTTGGCTTATCTCCTTGCAATTTATTCGCAATTACTGCTAATATTTTCTTCCTTCGCCGTTTCATTGTCTATTTGAATCAACAGCTCCCGAATCTCAGAGTCAATTCTTTCTTAGTGAGCAAGTAAATCCTCTACTTTTTCCATTTATTAGCTGTAGGAATAATGAGCAAAAGTCTTCTTGGAAAGCTACGACTCCTCTTTCAAATGTTTGTATTAATTATACTTTTCTGGTAAAATCAATTAAAGACTTTTTGTTTTGGAGCACATCTCCTTTATCTTCATGATCTACAGCTAAATATAAACGTAAAATTATCCCTTTTGTATCAAATAAAAGTCATTCTAGTTTATAATACTGCCACTATTATTACTCTCAGAAGTCATTTGGGCCATTAATTTTTATTTTAAGAGAGCTTCCATCTGTGAGGGCTGAGGGGCAACTACCTCTCGTATTTACTTTGCACTTTTATTTTTTCTGCCAATTAAATTGTCTAAATAATTTTAATATGCTAACAACTATTTTTAAAGTCTTTGGGATCGCAGTTTTTGAATTTCAATTTGATCCTACAATTATTCAACCCTATTTTGCAACGTCTAATTATTCAATGCTTGTTTGGCGATTTTTTGAGCATTAGCTTAATTATTCTAACTTGTATCTATATGGGTCTATCTCACTAATCCAAACTGCTCCGCTTTATACAAGGAATCATTTCGTAAATATGTGTACTAATTGGACATTAAAATTTAATTCATACATTTTTCTCTGACCACTTGCCTTTTGAAATCTTTTGCTTGCTGCCTGTATCTCTGCAATAACTTTTCATACTAATTGCGTTTGGCCAATATTGCCTGATAGGTATTGAGCTAATTGTTTTCGTTATTCATGTTGAATAGTTTCTAATGGGCGATAAAATGATTTATAAATTGAACCGGTTTAATCAATTGAATAATAAAAAATATCATTAAAATTTAGATGCCTAGTTTTATCGACACCAATTCTTCAATTAACTAAATGCTGGAAATGCTGAAAAACTATCGAACGGAGGGCAAAAATAAAGACTGCAGTGAGTTGCAGTTTGATTCCAAGTTTAATTCGCCCAATGTGGAAGATATGAACTCCACGATTAACTTTTTTAGCAAGGGTTACGAACACCCATTAGTTAAATTGTAACTTCATTCTTCACTATAAAGAAAATTTGATAAAAGACAGCAGATATCAACAGTTAGATAAAGACAAGAGAGCGGTGTGAAGGTCAATCCTAGTAAAAATATTTTTAATAGACTTTATGATGAAGTAAATACCTGTCTATTTAGAATAAAGCCATGCAATAAAGAAGGTAGCGACTGCTGCAAGACGGGCGTAAATCAATCGAGGATAAATAAAGAAAGATCTGCACGTTTAGTCCTCAAACATGTTTAAAATCTAGAACAAAGACATAGAAGCCTTTAGATGAGCTTGAAATTGAATACTTTTATCAAAAGAATATAGACTGGCAAAAGAGAAAGTAAAGATAGATCAAGTAAAAGCAATGCTAAAAGAATAGTGAAAGTTTGAGCAATCTCACTTTCACGCCAAGAATAGTAATCATTGACTAAAGTAGAATGCCTTCAAGAAAAGATAGATTAACAATAAATAAAATACGAATACCTTGATGAAAAAGAAAGGAGTCGAATAGTTCTTACAGAGACAGAAGGAGGCTAAAATCGCACAAAAACTACTACAGGATCGTAAGAAAAAACCGTATTCTCATATATGGAATCTTAAAAAAGGATTTTTTTCTTAGATAAATTGATCTCAATTGTTTTTTAATCTACGATACATCAGCTGTATAAAATGAGGCAATCATTTCATCATTACGAGCCACAATACGCAAATGACAACTAATACTACTAGAACTTTAGTTGTTATAGGATTTGAAGAGTTGTTTCTTGAATAAGTAAAGGGCTTTACTCTATAGAGCTGATGCCAGAGTTTTACTCCTCCTAAAACAGGATATTTTAAAATATATTTGTCCTTAAATTCAATTTCTATCTTTTTGATATGCTCGATCCACGATCTAATGTTTACTTACTACATTTTGGCCACTTGTTAAACTCCATCTGCCAGATTTCTGCAAGCCATTTGCAATGTGTAAGACCAAATCCAAAGGGTCAGCCCCCATAAATTTCTATCCATTCCCAACTTCAGTTCAGGCAATTTGACTGACTGAATATGCTGTCCTATATTTTATGCAAGTTTATATTTGGAAGACATTCTTTCAATGATACCCAATTGAACTGAACTGACTTCAACATAATTTTAGTCTTTGAGCAGTTCTGTATAACTGACCCACTTCGAATCTCTCAGTTAATCTTTGCTGAGCTGTTCCTTCCATTTGAGTTGATCTTGCTTCATACACCATATATGGCAGCTGATATAAACTTTGAATCCCCTCTTTTCCATGTAATAGAAATTTTTGGGAAGTTGTCCGATGTAAATGCATTGCTATTCAACCTTTATGACAAAATATCTACGTTTAATTTAATTTATTAATGCAACTATCTTTTGCATGCTTATAGATCATTTTCCTCTCCATCACACTGCCCTCCAGGAAACACCACATTATCTACATATCTTTAATTGTACAGGCGTTTCTATCTCGCTAATAGCCCGCCCTTTGAGTAAACAGCAATTCAATATTATCGTAGCTGGATAATAATATTTCATTAATGTTCGTAACATTGGAGCTGGAGTAAAGTTTAAAGATTAAACCCACACTTGACTGAATTACGCCTTTCTTATTAGCGTAAAGTTGAGGTTTAGTCCTGATGACTTCCCTCAGAAAGGATTTAAACACAGAAGCTCCTAAATTAGACATATCAATAGTAAAGAATTAATATAAGTCTTTAGATCGAGAGGAAATATGAATATCTTTATCATAACTAAATGATCAGGTAGAATAAAATAGAGTATTTGATATTCAAGACAAAATAATCATTCATCTTCCGTTGTATTGCGCAGGAGAATTGTATGCATTGCTTTGATTAAAGTTAGGATTTTGTGGCTGCACTCCATTATTATAGATAATGGGAGGGCTTCCATATTGTGGTTGTCCGGCATTGTAGTAAGGCTGGTTGTTTAGATTCTGGTATGCTCCTTGTTGCATCATGTAGAATCTTCTCTTGCTTCTAAATCTGCATGCTGCCACAATCATTAAACAAAAACCAAGGAATAAAAGGGAGCCAGTCACCCAGGAGAGAGTATTATATGTTCCGCAGCTATCGTTATCATAGATGCAGTCAGTGAACCATGCGCATGAATATGGTCCTGTGGAACTTGATGTGCTACAACAATAGAGAGTTCCTCCGTTAGTGCATGGGAAAAATCTTGAAGTATTGGCTAAGCAGTTGCCTGTACACATGTTAATGGCCAATACGAGAAAAGTAATGTAGCATGCAAGCATAACTAAGGTGAAGATAAAGCTAAACCTGAAGAAATTGTATTTGATGATGGACGGAGGCATAGGAGGATTTGGCTGCATTATATTTAATGAGTAAATAAAGGATGTTTTTCAATGTAAAGATTTAATATTAATTCTAATCAAATTTTGATATTATCAAAAATCTAACAATTTGTCAATTAAAGCATTTCATCATGAAACCCGCCTTTAGAGAATCAAAGTTTAAGTTATGGTAGTAAGACTATAAATATCAAATTTGTCATAAATAATGGTTCACTTAAATTTTTTCATAAAACTCTTAAATCCATTAGATTCTCCTCTCGTTAAGCCTTTAGTCCATCTTCTATCGTTGCCGCATACTGCTAGTTTTTGGCATGTGGATGACCGTTTTAGTATGCAGCTCATTTATTCAATATATTTAACATCAGCTTTATAATGTTCTTCTGCTTATTTCATTTTTTATGAAAGTTTTATATTGCGACTCATTATTCTCCATTGAGCTGTAAATACCAACAGAAAGGCTTGTTACTTCTTTAGCTTTCTGTTCATAATTACCTTGATCAATTTCATTTTTCTCTTCTTTATCATTTTCCAAGCCTTGAACACGCATCTTTTCCTCAACTGATCCATTTTCTTTTTCAAGCAGTCATAAAAAAGGGACTCTTGATAAATTCTTCTTAAGCCAGCTTATTGCCATCGTTTTATAATAACTTGCATTGACTACATGAAATACAGTATGTCTTCCCGTTTGATTGGCCTTACTGTATAAATCTTTTTGAAAATTATTCTCTTGATAACTTGCTCAAGAATATTGATACAAGAACCAACAATATACTTGTTTCTGGACTTTGGGGAAAGGATGTTTTGATCTTGAAATAGATGACTTTAGCTTTTAATCTATATCTATAATGATTTTATCATCGGCTTAATTTATCCAAAAGTTTGGTAGTTGTCTGAAGAGATGTATTAATTAAGTTACCGTATATTTTAAAGGCCAACTTATGCCAATGCCTATGATTCCTCAACTTCAAGTATTTATCCTTTTTGTGACATTAATCTAAGCAGGGAGAGCAAACGATGCATGACAAAACGGTGAGTTTACGTCGTCCAATCTCTATCAAGTCCAAAGAAATAATTTTCCTACTACTATCTCCTAGATCCCATCATTTAGAGGGTTTATCTCCTGGATGTGATATCGGTTTGTATTGATTTGAAAGGAGATAATGAGTTCATGACTGATTTCTGATGAGCAATAGCTTATGGCACAAACTGAGCTGTTAACTTTTGATGTTTTTTCCACTTGTTTCTCACCTCATCAATAAACTGTTAGTGGCTGAATTTAGTGAAGTCTCCTCGTTCAATTCTTTAAATTTATTCCTATTCGATTTATAGTTCCTGAAGAATTTTATTTTGTATTATTTCAGATTGGGTGACTTCCTAATAGTAAAATTTCATGAGTGAGACAGGTTTTTCATTTTATTCGGCTTCAGTTAGATACCTCAATAGATGGTTGGGACTGCTGTTTATTTCGTATTAAGACATTGCTTAGATTTATTGAGGAGTTTACTTTTTTGGCTGAATGCAGCGATACGTTCGGCGACTGTCTCCTTGTGAGGTGGAAAAAGCCAAATACTGATCAATAGTCTGGAAGATTAAACTATTTTGAGACGTAATATCTGAGATATCGACTTCTAGCTGAGTCAATAATTTTTGAAGAAACAAAATTTCTTCTTTAAAACGAAGGCAATGAATTACATTTTCAGTTTTGAGCTTGACGATTTCAATAAAATTGGAAATATAGTCCCCTCCTTGAAGTTGGTGCTAAATTATGTCCGCTTTCAAATCGCTGCTAACATTCAAAATAAATCCACTATCAATTCTTTTAACTGATTTAAACATTAGAACTATCTCATAAAGAAAATTCAGAGTTTGTGTAAGAGGATTTTCGTTGATGATAATTTAGACAATATTCTTGGCAGTCAATGCCAAAGGTATGAGAGCTGATGCATCAGCTAGTTTATTTTTGGACAGATTTACTATTTTTAATTGAGATAGCGCAAACTGACTCGTTTTGCTATGAGTTTAAAGAGAACTCAAATCGTTAATGAAATTATTGCTGAGATTAAGTACCTCCACATTCTGTAAAATATGCAACTTAATAGTTGGAAATTCAGTCAGCTGACAACCTTCCTTCACGTACTCCCTGATATCTTTGCCCTTGATGGTTTGAGACTGTTCTCCTTGGATTGACTGCCTTTATTTTATTATCATTATTGATGTAATTTGAATATAGTGGTAATAGCCATCCATTCTTACAGCAAGTTTTATTAATAAAACCAATCGAGATTGGAAACTTAAAAATAAAAATCATTGGACTTGAGTCTTTACTCTTGTCGAGCGTCCCCTGATTTGAGAGTCAATGAGTTCGGTTGAGAGAATCCTATTCATTGAATTATTTAAACCAATCCAGTCGCTTTTTTAGGTTCGTTCCTTTTCAAATAATCTTTTGAACACAATTAGTTGGCTACCAAGCGATTTATCAAAGTAGTTATTTTTTAATGCAGAATTATCTTTCCTTTCCTCTATTTTATCTTGCTTCATAGGCTTAGCCGTGTGCCTCATGTACCTAATTGACCGGTTGACTTTCGTCTTATTGCTTGGAAGTTGTACTGAGGTCGTCAAGGGCGTGTCAAATTGAGCCCTTCTCAACAGATGATTATTGTGATTGAGAGTATCCGTAAATTTGGTAAGCTATCCGTAGGGTTTGGTGAATTTCCTATGAACAGTTAAAAATTATTGATAACTGGTATTATTCTGCCTTTCACTTTTTGAGTATTCCTGTACAGGGACATTATACTTATGAGTACTATGAAATATTCTGCTTATTCACATAGTTACTTGTTTTAGTAGAATTTCGGCTGAGTGAAAGTGAAGCTAGAGCAGTCATCCTTCATATTTTAAAATATCCTCGATTTGTAGGCGTAAATTCTTTAGTGCTGTGGGTTGGGAGGGGTTTGGCTGAACTATTTATAACTAATGCTGCTTTTATTAAAATTTTAACGGGTGTAGTTCATTCGAGGGATTTGTTATATTTATAGTTAAAAATAGCATGCAGTTACAATAAATAACTTTATGTTTTAATGTTGGTAATTTCTGAGTAAGGTTTAGACTGGAATAGATTTTTATTGCTGGCAATGATAATGATCTTTTGAGTAATGACTATAAAAATGAACTGAAAAACGTTTATTTGATGGGATATTCTTTGCCTATTTTGTTTAAAGAAACAACCAATCCTCCATCACAAGAAAACCATAATAAAATTAATTCCTATGAATCCTAATCTAGTTTATCTGTTATTAAAAATGAAATATTGATTAAAATAATAATTTAATTAATTCCACACTAAATGTCTTTGATCATTGAAGACGCTGACAACACTTTCAAGCATATTCATCGTATCCTCAACACCAACATCGATGGTAAGAGAACTATCCCCTTCGCTCTTTAAAGAATTAAGGGAGTTGGCCGAAGATTCGGATTCCTCATCTGCAAGATCCTCAGAATCAATCCTAGACTCAGAGCAGGAGAACTCACCGAACCCCAATGCGACTCTATTGCCAATATCATCAACGATCCCGAAGGTCATGGCGTTCCCAGGTGGTTCCTTAACAGACAGAAAGATTATAAGGAGGGAAAGAATCTTCAGGTTGCCTCCAACATTCTTGAAACAAAACTGAGAGAAGATGTCGAAAGACTTTTCAAAATCAGAAGCAACAGAGGTCTCAGACATAAGTGGGGACTTAAGGTCAGAGGACAGCACACCAAGACGACAGGAAGAAGAGGAAAAACTGTGGGTGTGGAGAGAAAGAAAAAATGATCAATATTAGAATTACCATCAATAAGTAATCTCATTAATTGATAAACTTCTTTTTCAAGAATTTTCATGGAGTCAATGTGGGTGAAGCTATCAATCATCAAAGATCAAGAGCGTATTGGTGAGATTGTGACTAATTTCGTCATTATTCTGCTGATGTTCATCCAGTTTACTTCTAAATTATTAGCTCTTTGAATCTTAAGAAGAGAACAAATGATTGTTCTTAAAAAAGTGGTACATGTAACTAAATACATTTCATTTTACTTGATCCGAGCAATTCAGCTTCATCCAGAGTCTTTTATAGCAGCTATCTGATGTTGAATACCATCAGACCAGAAAGGCAGGGCAAAGGCAGACACCGGGCAAGCAAAGCGGTTGTTTCCCTTTATGGAGAAATGATTACATATTTGCCCACATCCGATGAGTAGACGTTAGTTGAGAAGCATGATTATTTATGTTGGCCTGCGAGTATCGAGCTGCAGCTTTGGAAACCCCTAGTGCGAGGCGTGTGAAACCCCACATTAAAAATAATATTGAATCAAATCTTTAGCTGAATTAAAAATAATGGTTTTATTCTAAAATTATTAAAACAACTGATTCTTTACGATTGTTGGCTTTCCCATACAATCCAGCCGAATAGAGAAAGATGGTTTAAGATTTATTATAAAATAGGTGAGTCGATGATATCTATTATATTAACTAGCCATAGTAATTTACAAATGAATGGTTAATCAATGAGCCACATGATCAAAATAAAGGTCAGTAGCATTGCTGCTTCTCCTTGAGACTCGCATTTTCTTGGTTCTGGTTTCTTTATAATTACTTTCGATATCGGTCTCAATTTACTTCAATTCGCAGACTTCAAATGCATTCGCTTTTTAGTTACTTTTAGCATTTGGATGCTATATTTATTTATTCTATCCTGTCTCCTTCATAACTTCAGCAGCAATATTTTATTTTGAAGAGATGTGTAGAACTTAAAACTTCTTAGAACTTCGATTCTTCTTCAGGGGAGGGAGCTATCTCTTTGGTTTGTTTAGTGCGTTACCGCAAATCTATAATTAATTTTTGGCAGGGCAACTCACCTGTTCAGGAATGTTTGTTATAAATGGTTCGGGTGGATCTATCTACTTGCACTCAACATTTTGAGGAGCTGAGATTTCGACTTTGAGATCAGGTTTGACAATATTTTCTAAATAAAAAGAGAGTTACAGTGTTATGCTGGCTGATTTTAAGTTTAAGGAATAGAATTTCCCATTTGTAGAACAATCGAATATTAATATGGATTATTTCTCCATTCGTATCAAATATAAATGAAATGCTCTTTAAATTTAAATTGTATTTACCAATTAAGGGTGTATAGTTTATCATTCCTCAAGCAAATTAAGAATTTGCCGACAAAACGATGTGTTTAGTGGATATCTTTTGGTATACTTTGTCATCAGGTGCATGTATAACCCCTATTTTCGAATTATCTTTATTGTCCGAAAAGTAATCCACTCAGAAGCCTGCTTTTATTTTTCATAACAAACCATCCAATCTCCTTTCTGGGAACTCACTATTTCATAAAAACTGCCTTCTATCGAATCTAACAGTTTCAAATTGATATCTCTCAATTCCATCCTTTAAATTGCTTCTTTTTCGGAAAAGTTTATATTAATCAAATAAGAATCAGCTAAAAATAGACGTAAAAGAATTGTTGGCATGATTTAGCTATGATCCTCACGATTGTCTTTAAAATAGATAATTTCTGGCTGTCTTTGATTGACACAAACAATAGTGTCCGTTTTGTTAATACTTCTGACTTCTTTAATAATTGAAGCTGCGGTAAAGGACGCTGACTAGAGGTTAAGTTCCTCTTATTTCCCATCAATTGTCAAAATTCTAAATGAAAATAGACCATTTTGACTAATGTCTTGTTTATATAGTACTATTTTTGAAATTTAATCATATTTCTACACGTTCGAAATGCTATTACCAATGTCCTTAACTTTAACTGACCACTCCTTATCTATCTTATTAAACAATCTAATTTTGACTCTTCTTTCCTCGTATATTTATTCTTTGAAGAAAAAACCTATTGTCTTGAAAAATGAAATGGGATTGGTTGTTGTGAGAGATTCCTTCTCTGATAGTTGGCTTTGGTGCGATTTGTAGCTGAAAACTTCCAAAGTACTAATCAGTCGTAATGCATAAGTATCAAGATCTAGCTCCAATAACTTTCTTCCCTCGCGAATCAACAACACAACTAGTGTGGAAGAAACTGCAACGGCTTTAATCAGGGACTTAAACTCATCCATTTGCAAATGTTTTAGTATCTGATTATTGGAGAGTTGATAATGCGTAATAACTCCTTCCTTAAAGATAACAAGAAGCTGCGAGTTGGGAAGAGGAATCATTTGCTTGACTTGCAGCGCCTATTTTTTTGATAAGTGGTGGACCATTTGGTCTAAAATATGGAACATTAATTCCTGGTAGTAATACTTTATCAAAACATTATCAAATTATTCCATAAGCGTATTATGCTCAATTATAGTATTTCATCAATGCTATTGATCTTGTCTGATTTAGATTCATCGGTTATATTGGGGATTATCACATTAAATACATTATACAGTCTTAAGGATGATTGCCATTCAAATACTATCACTATCTTTCACTCTCTCGTTAACTCTTTTTCCCGGATGGCTCCTCAACATCTTCAATATCGGCTGTATTCTACTCCATAGCATACTTCATCACCTATAATCTGCTTTCCTATAATTTATCTAATTTTGCACTCTCACGAACCTTGGGAAAACCTGTCACCAGCAAAATAAAAAACAGAGAAAGCAACAGAGCATAAGCAATCCCGATCATTTTTTCTCTAGTTTCATAGAGGCTATTGAAGTTTGGGATGCAAAGAGAATCAACGTTTCGCTGCAGGGCCTTTCCGACCATTGCAGGGTTAAGACTACCGAAAAGTCCATTACTTTAATTGAGGAGACTTGCAACTTCGACTGCTTGCAAGTATAACAAGTTGATGGATTCAATATTTTTATCTTGAAGAGCAGCGATCACACCATTCACCTTGTTGATTTAAGTCTAACCATCATATTTTAAATAATATTACTTTAACTGCTTTACAATCTTTTGCCCTTGTTCTTTTGCGTCAATAAATGCCTTTGTAGAATCTAACAGTGTCTGGAAACTAACTAACCTTTCTCGATTAATGATGGAAGGGAGCTTAAACTTTGATTGGGGTCCAAAAATGGCTAATGCTTTCTTTGTTTCATCATGAACTCTACTTCTTTCCAATTCATCTAAATTACAAAATACATACTTTTTAAATTGTTATCATTGGCAAGTGTATAGTTACTGCCCTCGCAACCCCAAACGAAATAGGGCACAGCTATCGATAACACTAGAGAAATAACGAAAGCGATGAAGCAAGCCGCAGCTATGACATAGACAACCATCTTTTTGATATTATTAGTTTTTCGCAAAACTATAAAGTAAACATTTGCCAAGGAGTAGGCTCCCACTACAATGAAGAAAACATATAAAAATTTAAGCCATTGAGTCATGCTGCTGACAGATGGTGCCGATACGAAATCTTAGATAAAATCGACAGAAGTTCTTGTGACCTCTCTGGCATGGAGCATGCTATTTTTATATGGGACTAGCTCCTCTCTGGCTTTGATAATATGCTCAAAGATAGGAAATTTGCTAACGTCGTGAGTTTATGCTTCTCTCATGTTTTCATATATTGAGGTAAACTGTTTTAATTATTAAATAAATTTTTGATTTTTGGGATCCTTACTAATTTATTATTTGCTTTTAAACAGAGAGCTTGCTCTATCCTTCAATTGGCTCAATCTCCCCGCATTTTGCAGGATTTCATCCGAGTAATGCAAGATTCTGTTGTTTTTCAATCGTATTCGTGATATAGCCTCCTCCATCCTAAAGAAAATGTCAGGAATGTCTGAAACAGCATAGTCTTTCCCGTCAACAGTATGCACTGTGTTGAGTAGATTGTTAGTGCAAGCAAAATGCTCGAGTCCCTCTTTAATTTTTGCGTTTTCCTTGATGCCTGAATTAATTAAGATCAACCTTCGAAGGAATAGTTTGTAATATAAGCGAAGCAGAGAGCTAACCCAACTATTCCGATAATTGATAATACAATTTTGAGATGATAAAACCTTTCTGAAGGATTCTTGCTATTGCCTTAAAAAGTAATTCGAATAGCAGCTTGGATGACAAAAAAGATAAGAATGATTAGTCCGAAGATAGCAAAGGATACGTATCTCATAAAGTTCAAATTTTATAGAAGGGACATTTTTTTAGCATCATCATTAGGCTCTCCTTTAAATAATAAAGCCATATTTGACAAAAAATGTTAGCTGAATAAGAAATGGACTACCCGCTCTGAGGAATCAACGCCTTTATTTACTGAAAATACTCTCGATTAATGGCAGATTAAGATTAGACTGAAGTCAGAGTGCAGTAACTACGATCTATGCCAGAGCTTGACGACGCAGAAGGCTCCACTGATACCTGCAGGACGTTGCAGTAACAGCCCATCAACAGTAAAGTAACAACAGCTACTTTCAAGATTGGGTGTGTTATCATAAGATTAATATGTTCCGAAACTGAATCAACAACTATTTAAATTTAAAGATAATAGGATGCTACTTATTAAGCAAACTTCATAAAAGATATGAATTTTTGAAAGAGTTATTTTAAACAATTAAATCAGATTAATTTAATTAGAAATCTTTCAGTATCATCATTTCACTTCAATGCTGGAACTAGTCAAATTTTTAAAGGTGATTGCCCATTGACCTCGAATTTTGCCAGGACCAGTCACCTAACAGTGAGCAGAAAATACTCTTGAGCCAACTGAACCCTGACCATTGCTGCAGTTAATGTTGTTTTCCTAGTTTTAAATCGATTGTGGAATGACATCGACTGTTAAAATATTTCCAAAAACTGCCATACCGACATCGAATTTGCCTCCAACTGCCTTGGGTGTTTCCGAAGCGCATATAATCATACCTAGAATTCCAGGTGCGACATCAGCTGGATTAGTGTGGTCGCAAATAGGAGCACTTCCAGATGATTCAATGGGACAATCCCTCAGTCCTCTCCAGCTGCACTGCTAATTTGGTTCGTCTGATAGCTGACAACTTACGAGAACAAACAAGCAAATTGCGATCACGGTAACTTGATTCATATGAAGATATATGGAGTTAATTAGTTAATATTTATATTTTATAAAATGCTTGATTCTAAAGTGCTCTATGACGACAAAGATGTGAAAGTACGAGAGCAATGCGTGACCATCAAAACTTATTACTTTCCCTTCGGAACAAGTAAACGCATACCAATAACGTAAATCAAAGATGTATTGCTTGTTAGATAGTCTGTGGGTAGAATTTGGGGCACCGGAAGTTTTGAGTATTGGTTTGCCTGCGACTCTAACAGATTTGATTACGACTGTTTCATCGCAATATAAATGGGGAATTCCATGAAACCAGCCTTTACCTGCACTAACAACGAGCAGGTTTATCATCTAATCAAAGATCTGATCTATCGAAACCAGAGAGGTGTATAAATGCTGGAATGATTTGATTTTTGGTGGATTATTTGCGATTTAAATAATTTGTATTATATTGCTGTGAAGGCCTGCAAAATAAAAGATGAAGTTATATATGACATTGCAAATTCATTCATTTTCCTCACGGTTCTATTATTGTTCGCTGTTCTGTCGCGAAAATGATTTTTTCTTCAACGAACTTCCCTGTGTTCGTGTTTTACCTTCTTGTTAGTTGGGCCAATTTTCGTACTTCCTATAAATTTATTCAGTTTTCTTGAGTTCTTTTTTGGCCCTGTCCAAATAAAATCGATCATCATTTGCAAAAGACTCACAAATATTGAAAAAGGGCTCATCCGGTTTCCTATCATTCTTTTTAATGTTAAACTTGAACACCCCTCTGCAGTAGTTCAGCTTTTTTTCAATTAACCTCTTTAACTTCTCTGAACTTTAGAAGAAAATATTCAACCCCTCGAGCGGTGTCTTATTTAGAAGTTTCACTGCTACCTCGCTATTAAGTTTGCAAGGGATCTGCAGCCTTGCATCAAAGAAATTAATTTTAATATTCCACATGACAGTTAGGTTATCAGATTATTTACAGTGACCGCAGACCACTTGACCACGGATTAACTAAGCAGTTGTCTTAGTTTTTACGTATTCATTATCCTCACACTTCTCACATCGCATGAAGAACAGTTTCCTTTTGATTTCATTTATAAAGTCCATGTTAACGCCAACATATTCAAAATTAACGATTAAATATCCTGTACTGATGATATACAATTTGTGTTATGAGGGAGATCTGCTCAGTTCCACCATTTAGCTTATGGAGTACACGATTGGATTGCTACCCAAAGGGCGACCAGACATATTCTCCTCATTATAAGGGATATTGTACAATTTCTAATTTTTAGACCGAATTTTGACAGGTTAGATTGTGATCTTTGTGAATTTCCACTGCGATTGCAAGGTGATTTTCTCTCTGTATATTTTGGCTTTCAAGTCAGAGAACTTATATGTCTATCCAATGGTGACCTCCTCTTGACAGTCAGTCCAAAGCATGATTTAGAACAAATCACTATTCTAATCAATGCAATCAAATGACCTTCCAACCTCAGCCCTGATTTTATTATTTTTTAAAACGCGAGCCACTATAAAATAGTTCTTGGTTGGATCGAATCCTTACCTTAAACCTTTACCGACGTCAAATTACACAATTTATCTTTTCACCTTGGCCGCTGATTGCTGGATATTGTTATTTATTATGCCTGGTTTGATCGATTACTATTTTTCCTTGGTTATTTTAGAGTTGGCTGTAATTTTGAGCTCTATTATATTCAAGCGGTTGTTCATTTGGAGAATGGGGTTTTCAAAACAGTACCAGCCTCCAACCATCAAAAAGTTCTTGTACTCATGTGCTTTATCTCCAAAGAAGCAGCATTGAATTTGATCCTTTGCGTCATCCTCAATCACAATATTCATAAAAGTATTGACTTTGTCAGGTTTTCGTAATACTTTTGCACGGATGGTTCCAGTGACCTTTCCAATCTCCATTTCCTTAATTTTTTTGATTGGCAAAAATAATTTAGGTATCTTGTTGCTTCCTGTTGCATTGAAATAACCCTCAATATCCAAAACCATACATTTTTTATATACTCACTGTAGGGCAGCGGCTCTCCAATCATACAGTGCACACGAGTGTCAATTACCAAAATTCGATTTAATTTGAACTCATAATTTGAGGGAAACATTTAGATATCCTCGCTTAGGAAGGTGATCACTGAGTTATTTAGCTCTGTGTTTGAGTCTAAGTATAATTGAATCAATAGTACATCGGCTGACAAAGGCTTTAGCCTTATTTGTAAACTATCCTTTTATCCAAGTGTAGCCATCAGATATTAGGACCCTAATTTATATCAAGTCTACGTGAATGCCTAAGGACTCGGTATAATCTATCTGATCTGCAGTATGAACTGTTGTCCTTCGAAGTGTTCGTCGAACAACTGGTCGATGCCATGCGTTGTGAGTGCCTCATAATCATTTCCATTGATCATTTCCCGCCTTTAGATTTTAAATTAATAATGAATAAAGGACAATAACAAGTTCAATAGTGAATCAAACTATAACAATAATTCGCGAATCGTGAAAAGACAATTTACATTTTAAAAACTAAACCTCATTTAGTTATATTTAGATTTATGACAGAAGAGGCAAAAGTACGATACTCGTTTACGAATTGGCTGAGTCGACTGGCTGCCAAATACGATAGGGTGCTGTAGTACTACGTGCCCTTGCAGCAAGAACTACCCACTGAATTGGACAATTATAAGGGAAAATATTCACAGCAGGAAGACTATCTGTATTTTAAAAATATGCTAAAAGTAGAGGAATACGGTTCGCGTCGTAAATTATAGTAGTGAAGAGTTGATAATTCATGTCTATTGTATCCCTTATCATTACTTTGGCCAATTTAACGATAAAAACTGCAGCAGAGATAAATTTAATAGTGATAATTATTTGTATGAGGGATGAAAGGAAGCAAAGAGAGATAAAATGAATTTGCTTTATGAAATAGGATAATCATATCAATTGTTAGGTTTGATGGCCCATTGCTGCGTGATCAATCATGCTCCAAAATAAAGATGACTCCATCTCGTCGTCGTCCTCTTCGTAGGGAATCGCAAGAGAAGCACGTTACATTGCTTACAAAATTATAGAGTAATCAACATGTTACTCTTCTTCTCTCAAATTTGCATCTGCCGTCACTTCATTATCTTTTTATTCAGTCGAAGTAAGGCAATCCAGTTTGGGGTAAGAGTTTTTTTGTATGCCCTCAACATTCTAGCAAATGTATCCCTTTTTCTTTTTACCAATCAACCAACCTTTGACTTGAACATTATCAAATTCAATGCCCTTGCAGGGGTTAGTCTCGTTGCATCTCATCACAATTGGAAAAAGCAAGCTATTCTTAATGTGTATGTTCTTTAACTTTACATTAGTAATATTGATTCGAGGCTGAGTTTGACAAGTTCCTCTCGGATCAAACGGATACAACATGCATCCAGGCCCTCCTCTGTCTGGCTGTTTCTGTTGCTGAGGACCAAGGTAAAGTGCCCACCATATAGGTTCGTGCATAGTAATATTCTCATAGAGTATATTGTCGATGATACCATATCCATTCTCACCAGGATTTGTCTTGATGTATATTCCCTTGAAGGGTTTTTCCATGTGTGCATTTCTAAAGGTAATGTTCCTTACGCAGTTAATTTATGGTCTTGGAGGAACTGTTCCAACCGTAAGGCCTACACCCAATCGTACTGTAATGTTCTAGATCAGCATATTCTAAGTACAGTTGGCCAAATTCGCTGGATTACTATGTGCGGGTTTGGGAACTACGACATCATCGTAATTTTGACAAGTTATATTGAAGATATGAAAGTTACGGCCCTGAGGATCAATGCCATCAGTATTAAGAGGAAACATTGGTACAATACCAATAAGATAGTTGCGCTTGAGTATACCAAGTTGAGCCGTTGTATTAACGCGGATGTTAATGTTGTAAATGACTGTATCAACAGTCTGGTCTAATTTTATATGGTAGTTAGGCGAGTTCTTGAGCACCAAATCATGAATGACTAAATTGCTTACGAAGTCAGTAGATATCATATGTGGCCGACCTGATCCTCCTGGCAGATACTTCTTATCCACAATCCAACTGTCGAGCCACCAAATATAACCTCGTCCATCAATCTTTCCACCACCTCTTAGTGTGATGTTTTGACTGTGATCAATTGATATAAAATTCTGATAGCTGATGCCATTTGAATTTTTAGGCCAGTTGCGAATTCGATTGCACGCGGTTATTTTTCCGCGGATTTAAACAATGATATCGTGCATATAATTGATGCTAATGGGAAGGGTATAAAAAGTTTTCTCTGGAATTATGACTAATCTGTTATCGCCAGTAGATTAAGAGGCATTGGCCATGAATATTGCTTGATTGATAATTCGCTGGTTGATCAGTTGGGCAGAGAGAGTATCTTAATTAGGAATGGCCCCCATTATGAGAATGTTCTGAGCGGAATATACCTGTAAAACGAGCAAGGAAAGGATAACTGCAGTGGTGAACATAATATAATATATTTCATAAGATTTCATATCTATCTCGCCGAGATAGATTATTTATCAATTGAAGATATAAATTCAAAACGAATACTCTATAACTAAGGATTAAGCATTAGAATATTTTGAATCAGCTTGGTCTCCATAAAATCATTCTACTTCCAGTAACTTCAGCCTGAATTTCCGGTACTCTCTTGCCTTTCCTTTAACCAATATATATCTTCAAATATACAGCTGCGTTTTTTAACTTGATTGGAAGGGATTCATCTTGATAACTATTTGCGAAGGTATGTTTCTTAACGTTTTTTTAATAACACGACAAATAGTAATAGCTTACGCTGTTTCATATTAGTTAAATGTAGAACACGAGAAAAGGATGGCAGTAAATCGTAAACTCTAACTTATTTAGTAAGACGACAGACTTCTAAAAATAATTCGCAAGTATGGCATCAAGAATTGGAGCTTAGTTGCTGAAAAACTATCAATTGGAACAACTTTTTAGAGGACAGGAAAACAATGCCGTTAAAGGTAATCTGAGTTTCATATAGATGGTATAACCACCTCAATCCATAAATTGACAACAAGGCTTGGAGTACCAAGGATGACGAGGTTCTTTTCTAGGCTCATCGTCGTTTTGGCTGTAAATGGAAGCAAATATCTCAACTTTTTAGTGGTCGGTATTTTTTCGGTAAGATAGGACTGACAATTCAGTGAAGAACCACTTCTATTCAACAGTGCGCCGTTGCCTTAGAAAAGTCAACAAGTAGAGTGGAGAAAGAAATACTATAACTATGAAGTCAATAAAACCGAATGTTCTTTCTACAATTGTTGAGAATACGGAACTTACCGACTTGATTGTCAAATTAGGGAGGGGAAAGAACAAAAACGAAGATACTACTAGTTTGAGAATTGATTAGAACACTGTTTAAAGAATTAGAAGATAACTAAGACTTATCAACTTAAAATAAGATGGGAAAGAAGGGGAAGAATTGGAGCTTAGCAAGAAACAAAAATAAATAAAAAATAACAGACAAAATACTGAGTATTATGCTCAAGTCGATGATATTCCCTCCGGTGAAACTTCAGGGAAGGAGGATTTGAAGACTATTCGGCCTAATTAGCAAACTATAAGCTCCACTTCGGAGGATACATTTAAACTCCGTTAATAGCAATAAGATTTTGGCGCATAAACTCTCAATTAATCTAAAGATAAGGAGGACTGTCGCCCTAAATCATACAGGATGATGTTTCCTCTTTGCAGCAAATAATAACTCGATAAATTTGTAAAGGAAGATTCTAACTATTAACGAGAGGATGGCATTGAATGGGGTGGTTTGGAATAAGTTGACTCTAACAACTTTTTCCTTAGTCCATCCTGCAGTCATCTCTTTCCTGACATGCGATTGCTTGCAAAATTAAGTAAGGTATCACTATCACTCTCGCCAACCCATTCTCATGCATAAGACCGTAACCGATCACTGAGCAGTTTGACAAATCCCTATCTAAGCTAAAAATTAGAGAGTCGATTCGAAAATAATGCATACCTCGATGAATCGAATCCCTCCTATCAGTTTGAGGATCGAGAAGGACATTGATACTATTTTTATATATGTAGATAATACTCATTTGATTAAAACCGCATTATATTTAGATATTAATTCAGTTATTTATCATTACTTCGCAAAGTTATTGCTCTTGCAGTTTTTACAGTTAAATATAAAATTATAAAATAAATGGCAGGCAATCGAAGTAGATCTTAATTGAAGTCATTATTTGACCTTTGAGAATTAAAATAAATACATGTTGAGGCAATATGTTATTGCTATTAATATATTAGGTATAATAATATTTGCAAATAAACTACTTGCAAACTTTAGGACATCTTTTCACAAAATAGCTTAGTTTTAGAGATCAGTATTTACTTTTCATCTGTTTAAGTGGATCTAAGCTGATTTCATTTTGAAGTCATTGATAAAGAAGATGTAACTTTATTATTAGCGAATTTAAAACGGGTTTGTTTCGTTGATTATTAGGAGCCTTAATCAGATTATATTAATATCTGACCGTAACTGTTTAGCAAATATCAATGAATCGCCTCTTTATAATTTCAATTATATTTAGTTGGGGTGACTGGAATATTTACAAAATCAGAGGAAACATATCATTTTCCAGAAAGATATGTCTCAAGGGAGCTTATAAAATGCTAAAGACACTCATTATTGGATAACCAAACCAACCCTTGACAGTTTTTTATAGAAATAAGACAAATTTTACAACAAAACTTTCTCAAAGATTTTCTTGACAGGTTTTGGCGAAAATATATCGATTCGGCTGAATAAAAAAATATATATTTTCCTAAAAACAGCAAATAAATATCATAATTTTCGATGAAAGTGCCTCCATATTTTTTTGCATCTATAAGCCAACAAATGAAAAAAACCATTAACATAAAATAATGAAAACAACAATTTGAACAATTTATTGCTAGAATTAATAAAATGGTTTTAATTTGTAAAAAACATCGCACTGTCAGCAGAAATTCAACTTAATTTTTGTTAAAATGTTTGATGGCATCATAAGTAAAAATCTATATTTGTAAAATGCAATAAGTTTTGTGAAACGAAAAAACAAGTTCAAAGATTTGGAAAAATGAAAATATTGTATAAAAAGCTTAAAGAACCAAAGTGCTATGAGAAATGAGACAACATCGATATATTTCGTTTTGATTCGATTTTAATTATAAGTCTCATCAATAAGTGCCTAATTCGATAATCAATAAGGATTTAAAATTCAATATTTACCAAACATTTCATATTTGGACTCTGAAATAAAACTAAAACCATCATTGATAAGTCTGGGACGCTTTTTATTTTAAAATTCAAAAATAATTGAAGTCAAATCGGTAAATTAACTAATCATTTTTTAATTTTACAGCAAATTCCTTCTCATAAGCTTAATTTACTGCATCAATTTGATGAATAAAGAAAAAGCAGCGAAGGAATTGAATCGACAAAAAAAGCTACGAGATGGAATTTATTATTTAATAATCATAAATCAATTTTCAACGAGCAGATAACTTTCTGGGGAGTCCTTTGGCAAAAACAAAAGATAGTACAATTATAAATAGAATAATTGGAATGCTAGCCTTGGCTTATACTCTTGCAATATTATATATGATATTATAATATTTCCTTTCCTTCATGAATACACCAATTTCTAAAACAATTGAAGATAATCCCAGCCAAAAAGCTTGTTACAATAAATATACATTGGAAGTAATTATCATTTTATCTTAGAAAAGAAAAATATTGATTAGTATGGTCGAAAAAGATGGAAATTCTGTTAATTCTTCCGCAAAGGCTCTTTAAATTTGTCAAACGACAGCCAGGCTGATTATGTCCACATGGAGGAAAGAAGGAAGAATTTTTGAAAGCTTGGAAGCAAAAAAAATACGAAAGGCTTAGTAGAGAGCTGAGAGGAAAATCCATAAGGAAACGGTAAGAAGATTAGAAGAGGAGCTATCCCTTCAAAGATAGAAACAAAGTCAATAAAATAAACAAATTGGTGAACTCATAATTTCAAACTAGCCTCAGATCATCAATGCTCTTGAAAATGGAGGTCGACCCGGGCCTTTCATATTTCCATAAAACCAACAAAATTTAGAAAACAATTTTTCTCTGCAAATTCCATAGATATTTTCCTGGATACCCATTACTTATGTTGTCTATCCAATTTGTTGAAAATTGATGATTTCACCCTCAAATATTTACATGCTCAGTATTAATTTTAATTTTTATATCTCCTAATTTCTCATTTAAATAAAACACTTAATCTGATAATAAAAATTCCCTTTATTATTCATATTACTCATTCCGCTCCATGGTTTCAATTTTGTAGCTATTAGTCTAGCCATGGTCCAACATTGTTTTTCAGTTGTGAATTATTAAAAATAAAATTAATAGATTTTAATACATTTCAGTTATTCAAGGGCTTATCAATTAATGCTGCATCATTTAAAAGAAGTCAACAACCCTTGAAGGGGACCAAACTATTTTTTTTATTTTTTGAAAAATTTCACTCCATAAGCATCGTATATTTGAGAAAAGAAGGTTTCCTTCAATAGAAATTTCGCATAGCAGGTTCCGATCTTTTCGTAGCATTCCCTTGACTTCATTTGGACTGATTGAATCAGGAATCTCGTGAATTTAACGAATGGATCGTGCCCTGGCACCTCAGTTAATAGTACCATAGATTCGTCGAAGTTCGCGTTTGCGTAAAGTCCTTTTCTGGATAAATCCAAAAATACAATAAAGCCATCCTTGAAACTATGCTAAAATACTCTTCTTAGTTGACCTTTCCTTTCCATTTTTCGAGAAAGGAAGCGATCCGAGACATGGTCTGTGAAACCACATGTGGTTAAGCCATTACAAATAGCTACTTCGCCTAAAAGTAGTTAATTAGGTCCTCAGCAATTTAAGGGCAATTCTCAATGTGGCAAAGTTTATTGATTATTGTGAGATAGTGCTCGATTTTCTTGGGATTAGGTTTAAGGTTAATCAAACGAAACAATTTGCCTAGGTAGGTTAAACGGTACCTGAAGTATCCTCTTTCCAAAGTTGTCGTTGATTTGAATAAAGCTACAATAGCTGAGTAATCAACTCGTTGGCAGCATTTATTTCGGTCTCTTCCAGACTCAACATCTTCTCAATGCCAATACTAAGCATCTGCTCGGACTCCTCTATCTTGCCAGTTTGAGCCTTGCGGAGAGACAGAGACTTGATTTTCTGTGCAAACTCATAGTATTTCTTTTGCGTGAGCAGGTCACTACTTCTCTAAACGCTCTCGATAATTTTTTGACTGGTTGGGTTGGATTAGTTTTACATAAATTAATATCACAATTAAGTGTCGTAAATCCAACACATCCTCATTAAAAATGCCGGATCATAACAAAACCTTAAATTTTGATTTTTAAAATAAGCTTTGAAATTTAATTATTTATAAATGTTAATTTCAGATGTGGAACCTCTCCGCTGAACTTTCACAGTACAACTCTTTTCACCCAGTCAGCTTTCCGTTGAAGCGCCGCCTCTCATTACCTACGATAGCCTATTAATCATTGTTCTACTGTATATCCTGATAAAATCAGGAGTTAGGAAAGTGCATGCATGGCTTAGTATAGTTTAACCACGCATGGACCGCCGAAATGGACTCGAGTATTCGCCCCTCTACCATTTAGCCATCATAATATTGATACAGCCATAAATTAACTGGAATATGTTTGATTTGACCATATGGATACTCAACTATATAGTTGTGGATATGCTCCGCAAAGTTATTGAGACCATTCGACTGGAGAGATAAACTTTGTTAGGTGCATACTCTTACGAAGTCAAACTGACTCGGCTTCTCTCCCATGCAAAGGTGATTTCATTAGTAATGTTTATGGTGGCAATCGGGTTGTTCCTGTCATAATTATCTCTATTTCTGGGCGTGAGCATGAATATGGTGAATCTTCTGATTTTTCCTTTGCTAATGCTATGTTTCTAGGCCATGTTCCTCTTCCTCAGTACCATAATAATCGAAAACAATTTATTAAGCTACTATAATCAAAACATCGACAAGATTCATCCCAATTATAAATTATAGATAATACAGCAGATCATTGGAAGTTCTATAAGAGAATGGCACTTCTTTGCCATCTGTCGACTATTTTTTGCAGCATAACTGACAAATAGGGTAAATAGAGGACTCTTTAATTACTTGTGGCTGTTCTCGGCTTTTAAGGCATTATTTGTCGCTCTTGGGAACTTAGTAGCCGCAATAGGAAAATATCGTCGCTATAATAAACTGATGCTTCGAGTAGATCATCTATTTGTGACTGGAATTTCAGCCCCGAATCAGACTTGCACGATCTGTCTATCAGACCTATTAAACTGTCGACAGTTGAGTTCCTGTGGGCATCTGTTTCACTACAAATGCATATTGGAATGGATTCAAACAAAACCATAGTGCCCTATCTGTCGAGCGCCAATCAAAGTGCCGTGAATGATCATTGTTTCATATTGTTGTCTAATGGTTGAAGTTGACTAATCTTTAATCTAGAGATTGTCAATATAAACTGATAATACATCCCATAGATAATATTTAAATACCTATGTAAAGGAAGACAGTCGTGCGCATAATTAAAATAATAGTTTGGATAGGTGGACTCTATCTATCGACCGTATTCCATCTTCAGAATATCTATTTCATTTTCACAGGCTTATATCTGATTTTTACCAATTTAGGCGAAAGAAAGAAAGGTAGTCTCTCAGCCTACAGCGTTTTTAATGATAACTTTTAGAGATTATACGGAACAATGGATGGCATGACCCTCTTTAAGGGTAAACAACAAGAGAATACCGCCTTGGTATTATAAAAGGGAGAAGATCATTAAGAGAAGCCATCATACGACCTTAAGGAATAATACTTTCGAAACGAATCGAAGTACGGAAATAAGCCTTGCTACTGCGGTTCATTTCTAAAATTCAAGAAATGCTGCATGCAATCCGAGAGAAAGCGGTTGGAGTAATAGCGTCTAAAACGAATAAAGGGTTCATGATCTTTATAAGGCCTAGTATCAGTTTTTTATAATAAGATTAAAATAATAATGGAGTACAGGGCCAAGGTTTATCTTATCACCTTCTTCAGCTACGTTAGCATACACTCGCTTCGCACCACATACTCTTTTTCCAAGGGAATGATCGCATAGACAGTTGCTGTTTAGGACTCTCAGCTAGGTACCTCAGCGCACATTTAGGAGTTGTTGATTCACTGATGATATATGCACTCGCAATAGGATACTTTCAACAAGCAGTTGTCCCATTCAGTCGGCCAGTACTTGCTCTTGTTTGTGGACTAATGCTTACTGCTCTATTCTATATCTTGATTCCTATCTGTTTAATATCTTCCTCTGCACAATCATTCGCAATTTTATGCGTGTTGATGTCGATTGACGGTTACTTCCAGAGCTACACATGGCCAAATCTACTGATGTTAGTAAACTCTCAATTCGATAATAAAGAATAGGCAATTTTGCTTGCCTGCTGGTCAACAAATACCAATATAGGTAACATCATAGGCTTTGTTATTTGTCAGTATCTTGTAATTAGCAATGATTTGCCCTGGCAAGTCAGTATGTTCTTAGTTGGAATGTTCGTAGCAGTCAATAGCATACTCGTGCTTTGCTTTATCGAAGAACTACCTAAGGAAGATATGATCGTCGCAGATACAGAGCAATCATTAATTGAAGAAAGCGAATGCAGTGACAGTACAAAGACAGAGACAAAACCTTTTGAAAATGTCGTAAAATTGTTTAAATCACCAACAGTAATCTGTTTGACTCTGGCGTTCTCTCTTATCAAGTCCATCGAGTATGGCATTCTGCTGTGGGTAGTCCATACTTGACTCAGTTACCAATGTACTTTGACATGCGTGGACTAGTAGATTACTCGGCTTATATTCCAATCACATTCGACAGTGCTAGTATTGTCAGCTCAATTGCTCTAGGATTTGCTTTCAAAAGAATACCAAATAAAGGCTTGCTCTTAGCCCCATTAATCCTCGTCTTAATGATTCTGTGTTATCTGTTGATGATAATCGAAGCTAACATCACTCAATATTTCGTGATGATTGCAGGGGTCGGCCTTTGCTTGGGAGGATCCTACAATACAATGAGCAGTCTTGTGGCAATGGAGTTGGTGAAAGTGGTGGATGTTCGCTATCGCACAAAATATTTAGGCTTCTACTCAGCAGTACTAATGTGTGTAGCTAATCTAATTACGGCCACTACTCAAATTCTGATCGGGTATGTCATGGCAGCTGGTACCTCTTCAAATATATAGACGAATAACTAATATTTAACATATTCTTCTGGTACGCCGCAGTAACCCTTGTTTTACTAATCACAGTGGGCCTGCTCGAGCGAATGTCAAAATAGCAGCCACAACGAATAATATAGTCCTACATCTAAATAGTTAAAACTCACTGATACTAATATACTTTTTAGTTTTGTTGATTAATATGTAACTGATCGTCCGTGCCCCATGATTATATAATCAAAGTCAATGGAATAGACCTACCAATCTGTAAGAAAACATCCCAATAAATTGACTGTCGATATCCACACCAGTTCGCCTTCACATAAAGATATTGATACCAGGTGGGTCGAGATCAAGTTTGCACGCTCGTTCTCCACACGGTCTTACTTTGCTTCATGCATCAAGGATGACCATGTTTATGTGCATGGAGGTTTTAGTTCCGAAAATGGTATTATGAAGGATATGTATACTTGCAATCTCTCAGAACAAGTAGTGAATTGGCAGTCAGTTAAAGCGAGAAACGAGAAGCAGTGCAGTCCTGGCGCTCTCAGAAGTCATACAATGACCTCTTATAATACGAGTATAATCCTTGTGGGAGGGCAGAAGAGCGTGGTCAGCAACAGTTAACAGATTTATCGATACAATCTACTTTAGAATATTTGGTCATTTTGTAAGTGTTTTGATGAAAAGGGGAATAAATTCAATTTCGCTTTGGATTCACATAGCACAATTCTTTACAGTAGTAGCAAACTAATTTAGAAGATGATCTCTATGTCGTTGGAGGATATGACTCCAATTCTACCAACTACCAGCAGAACATCATCCGAATTTCGCTTCAGAAGTTAGAACAAAATGAGCTGAACTATTAAATCATAATGAGTGAAGGAAAACAGCCAAGCCCAAGAGGCAATATTAGTTGCTGTTTGTTTCAAGATCAAATTTACCTTTTCGGTGGAGGAAATGCAGACGATGTCTTCGGTGATTTCTGGGTGTGGGATATCAAATCTAGAGTTTGGCAGTAAATAGTGCGGACTGATAACATCTGTTGGCCATAGGTATAGCATCTGCGATTTAGAAGCGTAAAGGCGCAACTTTAGTATTGCATGAAAAATCTAGCTGCATGTTCCTGTTCGGAGGGATAAGGAAGATAACGAAGGAGCAAAATGATGTGACTGTCTACTCGATTCCGCGCAAACGATGGGTGAAGATACACTCAAGTACGAACGAACTCTACGATCCCTCTCCCACTCTCAAACAGCTCGATGAATCGCCAACCATTGCCGAACACAAACGCATGAGATAACGCACCAAAATGTCGCTAGGCCGATCCAAAGGGTATGGCTTATTCAAGCTAGGCCTTCAATCAGTCACGCAAAAGAATGAGCCTAGCCCCATGACACTAACTAATTTATAGTTTGCAAAGCGTGAGTCTGCTCGCAGTCCAGTTTAAACTGATGGAAATTTTAAAAGAAAGATGTCTCTGGTACAGGAAAAGAAGTACCGAGATTTTCTTATACGCAAAAAGAAGATACTGACCAGCATCGAAAGCTGTTACGATAGCCTACCCATCAAGAGTAAGAATCGCTGTCGTTCACCGACTTCCGAAGCACTTGTTTTCAGTATTAATTGTATGGGCGAACAGCCTGATAACGCCAAAGACAGCATGAATTTGCCCAAGGTAATCTACGACTAAACAAAAGGACAAGTCATCGGTAAGAAGCCTTGTGCGAGAGACGGTCACGCTGGTCTATTGTATAACGAATGTATGATCATTATAGGCGGTGATAGACACATGGTGTCCTTCAATGACGCATATCTCTTTATGCTCGGAAAAGGAGTCGATTCTCTAGCACATTATCAATGATTGCTTCATCACTCAAATTTAATGTATTATTATTATTAAACACCATCAAGGAGCAAAGTCAGAGAGCGAATTGTAGGCTCCAGGACCGGGCGCAACTGTGGGGAGGGCGATAGGAGGGCGAGAAATACGACTGAAAGATTGACCCTTGTGGCGAGGAAAGCGGTCAATCACTTAGTAATGCTAAAGTCCGTTATATTTAGCTGGACTCGGATAATTTTGCTTATTTCTCATCTTCTCATATTCGTTTCGAATTTCTCCCTTGCTGAATTTACCAGATTTGCAGCTTTAAAACCTGCTGATGTTGGATTTCATGTGACTATCTAGCAACTAAAGGGTTTTGTAGGCACCTGGGCCGGGCACAAATTACTTCCATTTATCAGAGATATCGACGAGCCTTCCGGAGAGACTAATTTTTTTCTGACTTTTTGGCTCAATAGTTTCATAAGTCCCAGGCCCTGGAATTTTAAACGGTTTTTCATCGAAAGCAGAAATGGCTTTAACGAGCTAAATAAGATAATGAATACTTCTCTGCCCAGCCCCATCTTAATTCCTTTGTTATTTTGTTTTTAAAATTAGCTGGCAATGTTATAGGAATCGGGAGAAGGAGCCTTATTCCCCATTTTAGTCATATCAATTTTGCTGCCAAATCCAAAGGACGCGGATCTGTTTGATTGTGTGCTTGGCAGATTATAGAATTGGGAGTGGTCGTTACTGAATGATATTGCATTTACATTTTGGTTTAATCCGCAAAACGCGCACTCTTTGGAATCGAATACTGTCTCCTGGAAGTGGAACTGTTTTGGTGATTCAAGTAGAGAGAAGGACCGTCTATCTTACTGGATAAAAGCTGTTTATCTGATGCTGCTTAGGGATTGAGGTGCATAATAAAATTAAAATAGTTGATATTACAGAGGAATATCATCATCTTTAAAGATAAACAATGTCTGAATTTTGGAAATTCCGATATCCGAAATTCAGGCTTAAATCAAAATGTTGTTGCTCATCATGCAATCAATTTCTTCTTCGCATTATCACACTCCGACTTGAATTTCTTTATCTTGATTAGCAATTCTAAAGCTGATGCTAATAAGTTTATTAGGAATCGACTGACAAATGCATGATTAAGAGGGATTGCAATATTAGATTCAATATATTCTAGTATACAACGATCATTAGCTTGATGTTAGTTCATGAAGCCGAGTCATAAAGCCAGCAAACATCGGCGTAGGAGTACTCCAAACCAATCCAAATCCCAGTACAGTGTACGAGAAGAAATTTTTCCACATTTGTTATATCTATCAATTTATTATCTCAAGTAATAGTACTGAATTTTATTATCAGAGAATTATCCTTCGGTAGTGATGCATCCGCTCATCATAAACCCAACTAAAGCAGTAATTACGATAAGTTAGTTTGCAGCAGTTTCCTCCGATTTATCGTCGACTGTCAGTTCCACCAGAAGTCAAGTCAAGTTTATGTGTCACAGGTCTCGCAAGATTTAATGAATATGCTTGTTGTTCAAAATGCAGCAGTATGAAATTTTACTCTATTGATGTCAAAAGAACTTAATTCCTTAGTGGATAATATGCCTTTTGAATAGCTTCTGCTCGCTAATTTAACGATTGAGCGATGATTTTTAATTGAGGAGAGTCGTCCATTTATTCTGTATAAATGTAAGACAGACTTCAATTAGTAATTTTTTCAGTTTGGGGTTTATTTGCAGCAAATATTAGAATTAATTGTTTATTTATCTGTAAATGCTAAGATATTTTATTATAAGTTAAGGATACGTAAATATTATTATTATTAACTATGAAGTATCAAGCAATATTCATCACAGTTTTGCTGGTAACACTCACAAACAGTGTTCTCCAAGTCTCTGTCGAACCGTCTAACAGTTCAGAATCAGGCCTGAGCATTAATAACTGTGTTATGAGGAATGGGTTCGAAGAGGATAGTTCCAACAATCAACTTTACTTTCGCTAAATCAGGGAGATAATTCCTGAAACAGGGTAACTTTTATATCACTCAGAGAGCACTTTCTGTCAACTATGGCTCGGTTCTATCGCGGCAACACCACGGACTAAATGAGCAAGCTATCTTTACTTTAAAACAGAGGGATAGCAAAGTTTATTGGGGCTTCAGCCGCCGGCTTATTTCTCCTTATCTTATGTGCAATCACGTATATGTTCAAAACGAAACATACTTCGTAAAAAACGGCGAAGTCGACTCAATTCACTTTCAATATTGGCAAGAAAAGATAATCCTGCTTTTTGCTGGCGATGATCATTGGACTCTTCATTTCTGGAATTGCAGTGACTGCTTATTCATTATAAGGTAAAGTTAGGCTGACGTAGGTCTCAAGTCAAGCACAAAAGTCAAAGAGGCATTCGAGCAACTGGACTGCTCCTACGACTTATTCAGTGGATTTTACGTGTCCTAAAACGAAAGTTATTCTTTCTCTTAATTCTCAAATTATTTATAAGAACTATAAATTGCTGCCCTAAGATCACGATTAAAAAATAATCGATTAATTTGGTACTCCAATCATTTTTTGTAAAATCCATAATTGTTGAATAAACTGATAGAGAAAGCCAGCAAAATAATGAAGTAAAACCCCACCATCCTTGCCGATATACACAACTTGCAATTGATGGACAGACTCAATTAATTTAAAGTAAAGTATTAAAATATGAGCAAAGCCATCATGCCAAACCCCTTCAGTCAAGATTATGCTGGATGGCTTCTTCATCAGAATGCTTTTAAAGTATACAGGCAGGTTCGACCGCTTAAGATGAGTATGCTGGAACTGCAACAAATCATCCAAAACTCTCTTTCCTTCTCGGATTAATATCTTTCCCCCGAAAGCAAGACTCAAACTATCCAATGGCTGAAGTCTATTTACATTATCTTTGCCGTTGTGGCTTTTCTGTCAATTATGGCCATGTATACTATCATTCGCCATCAAGCCAGCTTCTTAAAGAAGGTGCTAATATACTCAGCGGTAATAGCCTGCTTTATTGCTTTTTCTATCGCCGTTTTCCTCTCAATAGCGCTGCCCTATATTGCATGGGGGTGCGAAGGAGCCAATCATGTGCTTCTAAGCTAACAGAATTGGAAAGGTATCTCACTCCTAATTTAGATGAAATAGAGAGAAGCAATGTAAGCGAAAGTACTCGAGCTACTCTCATGATGTTTGGGCCATACTCACAAAAAAATCTATCAAACCTTATCTAGCAGCAACAAAAGGACTATTTCACAATGCTAAAGCAGGAGATCGAAAGATTCTTCCCCTATTAATCTTCAGCCCAAGATCTAATGGGCAGTTTGAGATAATACTACCAAAAGTACCAAAACACAGAATAAGATACTAAAAATATACAAAAGGTAGCTTTGGGCCTGATGAGCTAGTCCTTTAGAGCGTTGTAGTAGCTCTATTAGAGAGTTGCTCGGCTAGCAGCAATGATAAGCCACTAAAACAATAAAAATAGCAATGTTAAAGCATCGAAGGCAGGAGTGGCTTTCAAAAACAGCGTGAACTCACTGTGCAAAACTAACTTTAATTATTTATATGAGACCAGGAGCAGGATAACGATCATTGCGTACGGATTGCTGTGTTCTATTATCTTTTTATCTGAGGTGAAGAATATTAAAGGAACCTTCAAAAATGTAAAATCAGATGATCTTGAGTAAACTCACAGCGAGTTTAATCCTGAAAATACTGAAAATTGATTGTAGAATATCCTCATTATTTGATATTAATATATAGCAAAACGAGCCAGTCAAACAAAATCTTTTAAAAAGATTGATATAATCAGGTTAAATATTAATGTAAAAATTAAAATTAAATTTTTTTTCATGGAGTTTTTCCTTCAGATCAAGGTCCTTTGTTCAAAATAATCGTCAATATCCTCGAAGCATCAGTTAAAAATGTGAATAAAAATTGTTTTACTCGATCTTGACTCCTTAATTCTCGTTGATTTAACAATTGAACCATGATTTTAATTAATGAGAGTAGTCCATTTATTCTGTGTAAATTAAAGACAGACCTCAATTAGTAATTTTTTTAGTTTGGGATTTGATTTGCAGCAAATATCAAAATTAATAGTTTATTTATCTGTAAATGCTTAGATATTTTGTTATAAGTTAAGGAAAAGTATTTTAATTATGAAGTATTAAGCAATATTCATCACAGTTTTGCTGGTAACACTCACAAACAGTGTTCTCCAAGTCTCTGTCGAACCGTCTAACAGTTCAGAATCAGGCCTGAGCATTAATAACTGTATTATGAGGAATGGGCTAGAAGAAGGTCTTTCCAACAATCAACTTTACTTTCGCTAAATCAGGGAGATAATTCCTGAAACAGGGTAGCTTTTATATCACTCAGAGAGCACTTTCTGTCAACTATGGCTCGGTACTACCGCGGCAACACCACTGACTAAATGAGCAAGCTATCTTTACTTTAAAACAGAGGGATAGCAAAATTTATGGGGGCTCCAGCTGCCGGCTTATTTCTCCTTATCTTATGTGCAATCACGTATATGTTCAAAACGAAACATACTTCGTAAAAAACGGCGAAGTCGACTCAATTCACTTTCAATATTGGCAAGAAA